>OKSK01000565.1_pt1 | contig 21624 bp, 18 predicted proteins | sample 1606301 | NCBI WGS metagenome assembly OKSK01 (sample SAMEA3879557, study PRJEB24766) | human gut metagenome | biome: human-associated habitat; feature: feces | place: USA | collected 1985/1987
ACTCGGTCTCGCTGGCGGCGGGGAAGCCCACCTCGATCTCCTTGAAGCCGATCTTTACCAGCATCTGGAAGAACTCCAGCTTTTCTGCAAGGCTCATGGGCACGATCAGTGCCTGATTGCCGTCCCGCAGATCCACGCTGCACCATGCGGGAGCCTTTTCAATATGGTCTTTTTTTACCCAGCTGTCATAACCGGCGGGTACCGGGTAGTACCCCGGTGCGTACTTGGTAGCGTCCATCATCCTGTTGTCCTCCTGATGTTGTGGTGCATAAAAATGCACCCCTTCCGTCTGCTCGTTTCACTCGCATCCACCTTCCCCAAGGGGACGGCTTTCCGGAATGCGGTAAAGTTTGCGGTATTGCCCAAAGGCACCCCCTTGGGGGAGCTGGCATCGCGTAGCGATGCCTGAAGGGGTATCCGCATACAAAAAGGCTCCCGTCTTTCAAGGCGAAAACCTTGAGAGACGAGAGCCTGTAAATTGCTTTTACAGGGCACCCGTGGTACCACTCTCCTTGCTGCACGGTCAGGTACAGCCACTTTGCACGATCGGCCAAAACAGCGAATCGCTGCCCCTGTAACGGTGGGCGTCCGTCAGAACCTACTTGTCCGTTCAGTCCTGCCGCTCAGGGGCCAGTATCCGAAGCCCTCTGCACCCGCCTTGCACCACCCGGCGGCTCTCTGCACGCAGAAGAAAGATCGTTTTATCCCCGTCAACGCATTTGCACTTTGTTGAAAGTGAGATAATTTTAGCACGCCTGCCAGAAAGTGTCAAGAAGTTTCATTCAGGACAAAGATGAAAGCATTTCATAATACCATAGGGTAAATCATGCAAAATTGAGGTCGTTGCTCCCCTGCCCCCTTATCCGGCAAGCCCTTTGCGCACCTATAATATGGTAACTGAGCGGCTTTAGTCCTCTTTGTTAAGAAACTGCTAAGTTTTTGCAAAGTTGCCCTCGCTGCGCTGTTGCTAGGCGGTAAGGTGTGGTATACTGGACGCAGCAAACGGGTGGAAGCCCACTTTATATAGAAGGAGGAACATCCCATGAAAGAAGTCAAGCCATCCAAAAAGCCGCTGGCTATCTACTATGCCATCGTGCTGCTGGTGCTGCTGGTCATCAACCTTGTGGTCATGCCATGGCTGGCCGAGCGTCAGGTGCAGGAGGTAGACTACGGCACCTTTATGAGCATGACCGAGCAGGAAAACATCGGCAAGGTGGATATCCAGTCCAACCAGATCATTTTTACAGATAAGGACAACAAACAGATCTACAAGACCGGCCTGATGAACGATCCCGGCCTGACCGAGCGCCTGTACGACGCAGGCGCACAATTCTCCAGCGAGATCGTGGAGCAGGGTTCGCCGGTGCTCAGCTTTCTGCTGTGGTTCGTGTTGCCCATTCTGCTGTTCAGCTTCATCGGCAACCAGATGAATAAAAAGCTGATGGAAAAAGCAGGCGGCGGCCCGGGCTCCATGATGTTTGGCGGCGCGGGCAAATCCAACGCAAAGGTGTATGTGCAGTCCACCCACGGCATCCGCTTTGCGGATGTGGCCGGTGAGGACGAGGCCAAGGAGAACCTGCAGGAGATCGTCAATTATCTGCACGACCCCAAGAAGTATGAGGAGATCGGTGCTTCCATGCCCAAGGGCATTTTGCTGGTAGGCCCTCCGGGCACCGGCAAGACCATGCTGGCCAAGGCCGTGGCAGGCGAGTCCAACGTGCCCTTCTTCTCCATCTCCGGCTCGGAGTTCGTGGAGATGTTCGTGGGCATGGGTGCCTCCAAGGTGCGTGACCTGTTCAAGCAGGCCAAAGAAAAAGCACCCTGCATCGTGTTCATTGATGAGATCGACGCCATTGGCCAGAAGCGCAACAGCGGCCAGTTTGGCGGCAACGACGAGCGCGAGCAGACCCTGAACCAGCTGCTTACCGAGATGGACGGCTTTGAGGGCAACACCGGTGTCATCATTCTGGCAGCCACCAACCGCCCGGATTCCCTCGACCCTGCCCTGACCCGTCCCGGCCGGTTCGACCGCCGCGTACCCGTGGAGCTGCCCGACCTGAAGGGCCGCGAAGAGATTTTGAAGGTACACGCCAAAAAAGTGAAGATTGCCCCGGGTGTGGACTTCAACACCGTGGCACGCATGGCCTCCGGTGCTTCCGGCGCAGAGCTGGCCAACATTGTGAATGAAGCCGCCCTGCGTGCCGTGCGGGCAGGGCGCAAGAGCGTGACGCAGGCCGACCTTGAGGAGAGCATCGAGGTGGTCATTGCCGGCTACCAGAAGAAGAACTCCATCCTGACCGACCACGAAAAGTGCATCGTAGCCTACCACGAGATCGGCCACGCCCTTGTGGCAGCCAAGCAGTCCAACTCTGCCCCGGTGCAGAAGATCACTATTATCCCCCGCACCTCCGGCGCACTGGGCTATACCATGCAGGTGGACGAGGGCAACCACTACCTGATGAACAAGGCCGAGCTGGAAAACAAGATTGCTACCCTGACCGGCGGCCGCGCCGCCGAGGAGGTGGCATTCAACTCCATCACCACCGGCGCGTCTAACGATATCGAGCAGGCCACCAAGCTTGCCCGTGCCATGTTGACCCGCTACGGCATGAGCGATGAATTTGACATGGTAGCGCTGGAAACCGTAAACAACCAGTATCTGGGCGGCGATACCTCGCTGGCCTGCAGTGCCCAGACTCAGCGCGAGATCGATCAGAAGGTGGTAGAGCTGGTCAAGACCCAGCACGAAAAGGCCATTCGCATCCTGACCGAGAACCGCGCCAAACTGGACGAACTGGCACAGTACCTGTACCAGAAAGAGACCATCACCGGCGAGGAGTTCATGGATATCCTCAACCGCAATGATGCCGAAAACAAACCAGAAAATCCCTGAAAATAAAAATTTTTGAATCTTTTGCAATAATCCGGCCGCCGTATCCGTTTACAAAGCAGATACGGCGGTTTTCCATTGTGAATGCGCCGCAGCTGAACCATGGTTTAAAAAAAAATATGATGCAAAAAAATAAGGCAGTCCCTGCGGCTGCCGTTTTCAGGAGGTATTTCCTATGAAGATGCTGAACAAAAAGTTTGTCCGTACCCTGAGCTGTGCCGCTGTGGCGGTGTGTGCCGCTGCCATGCTGAGCGTTGGCGCTTTTGCCGCCGAGGTGGATTCTACCTGTGTGGAGGGCTATCTGCCCCCGCAGGAGCAGATGGTGCAGGGCGACATCGCACTGCACAGCGGTGACGTTGCCGTGGGCGAAAAAGACCCCAGCTACGGCGGTTACGGTGCCCCGGAGGGCAACCCCATTCAGGGCAACATCATGCTGATTTCCGGCGATGAGCTGGCCGACACCGCCAAGACCGAGGCGCGCTATACTGTCAAGGGTCTGCTGGGCAAGCAGCTGCTGTACACCGCCCGCCAGAAGGACGGCGTGCTGACGCTGGACGTCCCCGCCGAGGTGGCTACCTTCCGCACCACCATCGAGGATATGCAGGCACTGCAGGCCAACGGCGTGAAAACGCTGGTGCTGGTGACCGAGAAGAACACCACCACCCTGAACCTCTCGCTGCTGTGCGAGGGACAGAAGTCCGGCACCCGCGTCACCCTGCGGCATCTGGGCAGCAATGCTACCCTCTCTGTGGGTCTGCGCTGCCGCCGCGACCTGCTGATCGGCCGCTAATCGGAAAAACGGCAGTATAATTTGTGGTTCAGAAACGCCCACAGGCGTTTCTGAACCACTTTTTTAATGATGACAAGACCCCCGGCGGGCAGCCGGGGGTCTTGTCGCACACTTATGGAGACTTGGACAGGAATAAAAGGAAGATCACATTCCCTTTACGGGAAAGAGAATCGCTGCTTACTTGCCGCGGACGGCTGCGAAGCCGGCTTCCAGATCGGCAAGGATATCATCAATGTGCTCGGTGCCGATGGACAGGCGGATGGTGTTCTGGTAGATCTGCTGCTCGGCCAGCTCGGCATCGGTCAGCTGGCTGTGAGTGGTGGAGGCTGGGTGGATGACAAGGCTCTTCACGTCCGCTACGTTGGCCAGCAGAGAGAAGATCTTCAGGTTGTCGATGAAGGTAAAGGCCTCCTCGCGGCCGCCCTTGATGTTAAAGGTAAAGATGGATGCGCCGCCGTTGGGGAAATACTTCTGGTACAAAGCGTGATCCGGGTGATCCGGCAGCGAGGGATGGTTCACCTTTTCCACCTGCGGGTGGTTGGCAAGGAACTCCACCACCTTTTTGGTGTTCTCCACATGACGCTCAATGCGCAGGCTCAGCGTCTCGGTGCCTTGCAGCAGCAGGAAGGCGTTGAAGGGGGAGATGGTAGCGCCGGTATCACGCAGCAGGATAGCGCGGATGTAGGTGACAAAAGCGGCAGGGCCTGCGGCATCCGCAAAGGAGACGCCATGGTAGCTGGGGTTCGGGGCGGCAATGTTGGGGTAACGGCCGCTGGCCTTCCAGTCGAAGTTGCCGCTGTCCACGATGATGCCGCCCAGCGTGGTGCCGTGGCCGCCGATGAACTTGGTAGCAGAGTGCACCACGATGTCTGCGCCGTGCTCGATGGGACGGATGAGGTATGGGGTGCCGAAGGTGTTATCAATGACCAGCGGCAGGCCGTGCTTGTGGGCAATGGCGGCAATGGCATCAATATCCGGGATATCACTGTTGGGGTTGCCCAGCGTCTCCAGATACACAGCCTTGGTGTTGGGCTGGATGGCGGCCTCCACCTGTGCAAGGTCGTGGGCATCCACGAAGGTGGTGTTGACGCCGAACTGGGTCAGAGTGTGCGCCAGCAGGTTGTAGCTGCCGCCGTAGATGGTCTTTTGTGCCACGATGTGGTCACCGGCCTGTGCCAGTGCCTGAATGGTGTAGGTAATGGCGGCTGCACCGGAAGCGGTAGCCAGTGCTGCCACGCCGCCCTCCAGCGCTGCAATGCGCTTTTCAAACACATCCTGCGTGGAGTTGGTCAGACGGCCGTAGATGTTGCCTGCATCGGCCAGACCGAAACGGTCGGCGGCGTGCTGGCTGTTGCGGAACACATAAGACGTAGTCTGGTAGATGGGCACCGCACGGGCATCGGTGGCGGGGTCGGCCTGCTCCTGACCGACATGAAGCTGCAGGGTCTCAAATTTATATTCAGACATTGTTATTTTCCTCTATTAATATACTAAAAGTATTATTATTGTGTACAAAAAATCCCGATGCGTTTTCAAAGGCGCACCGGGCAGTGTGGTCTACCGGAGCTGCTGCTGTCACATTCGGGTGCACATTCGCGCAGCCGAGGGCAACTTACAGTACACATCCGATGCCTGTGCCCGGTTGGTATGCATTCGCCCACAGCGATAATTCGCGTGCAGCAGTTCTTTCCAGATCAGCTTCATCTTTGTGCCCTCCTTCCGGTAAAACTTTTCCATCCCTCTATGTACCACCCGCCGGGGAACCTCTGTTTCATTTCCCTACAAGACTGGTGGATTGGATGTTTGCATTATATCCCGTTCTACCTAGTTTGTCAATAGGTTAATTCCGCTTTTTTCAAGGATGTATTTTTTGCATGATAATTTTGCCCGTACCGCCCCGCCCGACAGCATTTTGTACAGCGCCCCCTCTGAACAAAAACGAAGCCCGGAACGTCTGCGGACGCTCCGGGCTTCGTTTTTTCATAAAATGGTCAGACCTGCTTTGTCTCTTCCGTCCGGGTGGAAATGCCGAACAGCACAAAGCCGATGACAAACAGGATGGCAATGGAGCCCACACCCACGTTGGCGCTGCCGGTCAGCTGGCTGCCCACGCTGACGATCATAGTGCCAAGGAAGGAGGCACCCTTGCCGCAGATATCGAACAGACCGAAGTATTCGCCGGATTTTTCCTGCGGGATGATCTTGGCAAAGTGGCTGCGGCTCAGTGCCTGCACACCGCCCTGGAACATACCCACCACCACGGCCAGCACCCAGAACTGCCACTGACTCTTCAGGAAGAAGGCAAAGACGGCAATGCCGGTATAGGCCGCAATGCACACCGGGATCAGGGTCTTGGATTCATATTTCTGGCTCAGGCGGCCAAAGATCAGCGCCGAAGGGAAGGCCACGATCTGGGTGACCAGCAGCGCCAGCAGCAAACCGGTGGTGTCCAGCCCCAGTGCCGTGCCGTAGGCGGTGGCCATATCAATGATGGTGTACACGCCGTCAATGTAGCAGAAGAAGGCCAGCAGGAACCAGAACACCTGCTTATCCTGCGGCAGATGCTTCAGGGTCTGCCCAATGCGCACAAAGCTCTGACGGATGGCGTGCTGCTCCACCTCCACATAGTTGATCTGGCGATATTTTTTCAGCAGCGGCAGGGTGACCACCAGCCACCACACGGCGGTAATGACCAGCGCGATGGACAGCGCGGTCATCTGGCTAAGCCCCACTGCACTGCTGCCCAGCACCAGCGCCAGACAGACCACAAAGGGCACGCAGCTGCCGATATAGCCCCACGCGTACCCGCGGGAGGACACCATATCCATCCGCTCCGGGGTGGTCACATCGCCCAGCATGGAGTCGTAGAACACCAGACTGCCGGAGTAGCCGATCTTGGCAATGATAAAAATGATCAGAAAGGCCAGCCATGTGCCCGCCAGACCCATAGCGCAGCAGCCGATGACGCCCACAAAGAGGCAGAGCATGAAGATGGGCTTTTTAAAGCCCTTGGTGTCGGCCAGCGTGCCCAGAATGGGGCCCAGAATGGCGGTGATCACCGTAACGATGGAGCTTGCGTAGCCCCAGTAGGCCAGATAGTCCACCTTGCTCACGCCACCGGCTTCGGCCAGCGCATTGAAGAAGATGGGCACCAGCGTGGCAATCATCAGCACAAAGGCCGAGTTGCCCACATCGTATAGGATCCATGCCCGCTCCAGCGGTGTCACCTTGAATTTTTCATTTTTCATCGTATTCCCTTTTCCCCTTGCACCGCTAGGCGGTGCAGTTTTTAAAATTCCCCAAAGGTGTGGTCGTAGGCGGCGTCCAGCGGCTCGTCCGTGTCCAGCTTTGCCACATACTCTAAAATCAGCCGCTCTGCCAGCGGCAGAGCCTTGGCGTACAGCGCATCCAGCTTGCGGTTGCTCTCGGTGCACTGCGGGTTCGGCTGCGGGTTTGCCACAAGGCCGTGCATTCCATCGTACTTGCCCAGCACCTTCATGCCGGTCAGCACCACCCAGCGCTTGACCGGGTTCGAGGCCTGCAGCACCTTATGCACCAAGATCATCCCCTTCAGGGCTTCCAGCGCGGTCTGCTCCGAAATATCCCTGTAAAACGGCGCAATGACCCGGGCATTTGCCGCGCTGGGGTGGATATGGCTGGCGGTAAAGAAGGTCAGCGGGTCATAGCCGTCCCGGCGCAGCAGCATATTGTCGAACTCAGTCTCGATCTCGCAGTGGGTCACACCACTCTCCCGGGTAAACTGCTCCACAAAGGGGTGGCAGGTGCTGTCCAGCGCAAAATGGCACACAAAGCCCAGCGCGTAGGCCAGCGCAGCCTCGCGGTCGGCTTCCTCGTGCACCACCCGCCGGGCCCGGTCAAAGAACGTTCTGCCCGGCTCGTCGTGCATGGCGTTGCCCAGCGCGGCGACCGTGGTGGACTTTTCCGCATGGTAATAGAACAGCAGGTCCGGCCCGTGCAGACCGATATCGTACAGCTCCCGATGTGCCTCCAGCTTTTCCCGCAGCGGCGCGGGCAGATGGTCCAGCACATTTGCGCCAAAACGGCGGTGTGCGTAGGTAGAGGGCATCTCTCATTCCTCCTTCTTGCAGTGCCAGCGCCCGCCGCCCTGTTCCGGCTGCACTGACCAAAAATTCTATCGTTTCCAGTATAGCAGAAAGTTTGCCGACCTTCTACCCTTTTGTGTCTGTTTTCTGTAAAAAGTTTTAATAATTTTTCTGTACCTCCCGCCAAATAAAAGAGGCTTCCGGAATGCCCGCAGACATTCCGGAAGCCTCTTTTCGATTATTTCAGGTTCACACGCTCTCATAGCCCTGCGGCATCTCGCTCTTGCGGTCGCGGGACATCAGGTTGCGCAGCGCATCGCTGGCGCTCATGCCCTCCTTGACGATGGCGTTCACCGTCTGGGCAATGGGCATCTCCACATGGTACTTCTCGGCCAGCTCCATGGCGGCGGGCAGAGCGTTGATGCCCTCCACCACCATGCCGACCTCCTTCACGGCCTGCTCCGGGCTTTCGCCCTTGCCGATCAGGATACCGGCGCGGTTGTTGCGGCTGTGCATACTGGTGGCGGTAACGATCAGGTCGCCGATGCCGGCCAGACCCGCAAAGGTCTGGACATTGCAGCCCATGGCCACGCCCAGCCGGGCGATCTCGGCAATGCCGCGGGTGATCAGAGCGGCGCGGGCGTTATCGCCGTAGCCAAGGCCGGTGGAGATGCCGACACCCAGCGCGATAACGTTCTTCATAGCACCGCTCAGTTCCACACCCTTGATATCAGTGTTGGTGTACACGCGCATACAGGTGTTGCTGAACACCTCCTGCACTACCTCGGCAGCTTCCAGATCCGGGCTGGCGGAAACGATGGTGGTGGGCAGATCCAGCGCCACCTCCTCGGCGTGGGTGGGGCCGCTGAGCGCCACCAGACGCACCGCGCGGGGGCCGTTCTCGTGGCTCAGCTCGTCGGCAAGGATCTCGGTCATGGTATATAAGGTATCGGGCTCAATGCCCTTTGCCACATCCACGATGATCTGGCCGGAGCGGATATAGGGCCGCGCCTTGGCCGCCGTGGCACGCACGAACACTGACGGCACTGCAAACAGCAGCACGTCCTTGCCGGTGCAAACTTCCTCTATGCTTTTGGTAAAACGCAGCTCCTGCGGGATGACCATCCCCGGCAGATTGGGGTGCACCCGGGTGGTGGAAAGGTTATCCACCTCGGCTTCAATAGCCGACCACACCTGCACATCATTGCCGCTGACGGTCAGCATCCGTGCCAGAGCCATGCCCCAGGTGCCTGCACCCAGAACACCAATACTAAACTTTTTCACGTTCGTATCCTCCGTGTCTGCACCGGGCAAGGGGCAAGCCTCCTGCCGGTGGATTTGCGCCGCGCCGGGCCGTTGCCCCGCGCCTGCGCACTACTATGACCATTGTACACGAAAGCACCCACAGCGTCAAGCATCTGCCGCATTGCACAAATATTTAACAAGTTCATGCAATTTTTCGGTCACATCACACGTTTTATGCAAACTGTTTGCACTGCGGGGCATTTCATGCTATTATAGTATTCTGGTAGGTTTTGTAGGGATTGGTGATTCAGTCTCTTGACTTTGACCCTACTTTAAGGTATATACTGCTTTAGTCGGCAAGGGCTTTGCCGGCTTGTGCATTTTTAGCTTTGAGGAAAAAACGATGTTTGAAGCACTTTTATCCAACCGCACGGTCAGCGTGCTGGTGGAGGCACTGCCCCGCATCCTGACGGCAGGCCTGACCATGACCATTCCGCTGACCCTTCTCTCCTTCTTTTTTGCCATGATCATCGCAGTGGCGGTGGCACTGGTGCAGTACGCCAATGTGCCGGTGCTGCGGCAGATCGCCCGGTTCTATATCTGGGTCATCCGGGGCACGCCGCTGCTGGTGCAGCTGTTCATCATCTTTTACGGCCTGCCCAGCGTGGGCATCATGCTGAACGCCTTTCCGGCGGCAGTCATCGCCTTTGCCTTCAACGAGGGTGCCTACTGCGCCGAGACCATGCGCGGTGCGCTGGAAAGCGTACCGCAGGGGCAGCTGGAGGCCGGGTACTGTGTGGGCATGAGCTGGTGGCAGATCATGCGCCGCATCGTACTGCCGCAGGCGCTGCGCACCGCCGTGCCTGCGCTGTCCAACTCCCTTATCGGCATGATCAAGGACACCTCGCTGGCGTCCAACATCACGGTGGCAGAGCTGTTCATGGCCGGGCAGCGGGTAGCCGCCCGCACCTACATCTTCCTGCCCATCTACTGTGAGGTGGCTGTGGTGTATCTGCTGTTCTGTACCGTCATCACCAAGCTGCAGGCGCTGCTGGAACGTCAGCTCAACGCCCGTGGCTTCCAGTAAAAAGGGAGGGTGAGCACCTATGGCTATGTTAGAGATCCGCAATGTGCAAAAAACCTTCCGCACCTACGCAAAGCCCGGCCTTTTCCACCGTCCCGGTGCACGGAAGGTCGCCAGCGAGCTGCCCGTGCTGCGCGGGGTAGACCTGACCGTGGAAAAAGGCGATGTGGTGGCCATTCTGGGGCCGTCCGGCTCCGGCAAGACCACCCTGCTGCGCTGCCTGAACTTTTTGGAGACTGCCGATGCCGGGCAGCTGGTGTTTGACGGCGAAAGCTTTGACCTTGCCCATGCCAGCCGCACCGACATTGCCCGGCTGCGCAAAAAGACCGCCTTTGTGTTCCAGAACTACAACCTGTTCCGCAACAAGACCGCCCTGCAGAATGTGACCGAGGGGCTGATTGTGGCGCGTAAACTGCCCAAGGAACAGGCGGATGAAATCGGCATGAAGATGCTTGCCAAGGTAGGGCTTGCAGACCGTGCCGACTACTACCCCCGCCAGCTTTCCGGCGGGCAGCAGCAGCGGGTGGCCATTGCCCGGGCGCTGGCGCTGCACCCGGACATCCTCTGCTTCGACGAGCCCACCAGCGCCCTTGACCCGGAACTGACCGGCGAGGTGCTGCGAGTGCTGCGGGAGCTGGCCGACCGCAAGACCACCATGATCATCGTGACCCACGAGATGCACTTTGCCCGGGATGTGGCCGACCGCATCCTGTTTATGGACGGCGGCGTGGTGGTGGAAGAAGGCCCTGCAAAGCAGCTGATCGACCACCCGCGCGAACAGCGCACCAAACAGTTTCTGGCACACTACGCGGAATGAGCAAAATAACCAATTCTTTGGGCAAAAAAATGGAAATGTTGATGCAAACCAAGTCTTGTAAAATCGGCGCTGCTCCGCTATAATACCACTCATGAATCCTTACAACGTCCTGCCGCTTTTCCGGCAGGGCGTTTTTCACGGCAAAAATGCGAACATCCATCTTTTTTGTGTGGGCAGGAGGTATATTTCCATGACCAAAGATATGACGCAGGGCAGCCCGCTGAAGCTGCTGCTTGCCTTTGCTGTGCCGCTGATGCTGGGCAGCCTGTTCCAACAGTTCTACAATCTGGCTGATACCATCATCGTCGGGCGGTTCGTGGGCGTGGAAGCGCTGGCGGCGGTAGGCAGCGTGGGCGGTTTGAACTATCTGGTGCTGGGCTTTGTCAACGGCATTGCCTGTGGCTTTTCCATCCCCATCTCATGGACCTTCGGCGCCCACGACCACCACGAGATGCGCCGCTACACCGCCAATACCGTGTGGCTGTCCATCGCTTTTGCCACGGTGCTTACCATCGTTACGGTGGCAATGACCCATCTGGTGCTGGTGTGGACGAACACCCCGGCTGACATCATCGACCTTGCGGATGTGTATATCCGCACCATTTTTGCAGGCATCCCCTTTACCTTGCTTTATAATGTGACCAGCGCCCTGATGCGTGCACTGGGCGACAGCAAGCGCCCGCTGTATTTCCTGCTGGTGGCCAGCGTGCTGAACATCGGGCTGGACCTTGCCTGCATCATCCTGTTCAACATGGGCGTGTTCGGCGCGGCTTTTGCCACCGTGTTCAGTCAGGCTGTGGCAGGCATCGGCAGCCTTATTTACATCATGCGCCACTACCCGGAACTGCGCTGGAATAAGGAAGAAGGGCGCATCAGCGCTCCGCACTGCGCAAAGCTTTGCGCCATGGGCCTCCCCATGGGTCTGCAGTGCAGTATTACTGCCATCGGCAGCGTGGTGCTGCAGGGCGCGGTGAACGGTCTGGGCAGCGATATCGTAGCCGCGCAGACCGCCGGCGGCAAGGCTGCGCAGTTCCTCAGCGTGCCGCTGGAGAGCATCGGCACCGCCATGACCACCTACACCAGCCAGAATATGGGCGCGAAGGATCTGGGCCGCGTGAACCGCGGCGTGAACACCGCACTGGGCATCGGCTGCGTGTACAGCGTGGCCTCTTTCCTCATCCTGCGCGTGCTGGACAAGCCCCTGATCGGCCTGTTCCTGGACGCAGGCGAGACCGCCATTATGGCCAATGCGCAGGAGTTCATCTTCTGGAACAGCGTGTTCTACATCCCGCTGGCAGTGCTTATCATCTACCGCTACACCATTCAGGGTCTGGGTCACTCCGGCCTTGCCATGTTTGCCGGTGTGGCCGAGATGATCGCCCGCGCCATGGTGGGCTTCTGGTTCGTGCCGCTGTGGGGCTACTTTGCCGCCTGCATCGCAAGCCCGGTGGCATGGCTCTTTGCCTGCTTCTTCCTGATCCCGGCCTATTTTGTGGTGTTCCGTAAACTGCAAAAGGAAAAGCAGCAGGAAGCCGCCGCAAAGGTGCAGTAAGGGTTCATAAAAAATGCTTTTTCTTTTCGCCCTTTCATGCTATAATAAAAATTAAATACGGCTTTTGCCGTAACAGGGCAGGGGTTATAAGTCTTTGAAAAGCTGGTTTGCTTAATGGCTTCCCCCCAAGGGGTGAAGGCTAAGGGGACGGCTGTTTTCGGGATGAATAGCCGCACTGCCGGGGCAATGCCCGCAATTGCGGCGGGCGGGAAAATACAAAAAGAGAGGCGAATCGAGATGTTGGATATGATCAAATGCAGCACCGGCGGTGCGTACTATGCGCGCGGAGAGTGGGTGCCCGCAGATGGCAATGCACCCGCAGCACTGGCAGCAAAGGGCTTTGATGCCGCTGCCGTTGCCGCGGCTAAGACCGGTACCATGGCCTACAATATTATGCAGGCACACAACACCAGCGGCGATGCCGAGAACCTGAAGATCAAGTTTGATGCCATGGCAAGCCATGACATCACCTTTGTGGGCATTATCCAGACCGCCCGTGCTTCCGGGCTGGAAAAGTTCCCCATTCCTTATGTGCTTACCAACTGCCACAACAGCCTGTGCGCTGTGGGCGGCACCATCAACGAGGACGACCACCGCTTTGGCCTGTCCGCCGCCAAAAAGTACGGCGGCATCTTTGTGCCCCCGCACATGGCAGTCATCCACCAGTATATGCGCGAGCGCTTTGCGGGCTGCGGCAAAATGATCCTTGGCTCGGACTCCCACACCCGCTACGGCGCACTGGGCACCATGGCCATCGGCGAGGGCGGCGGCGAGCTGGCAAAGCAGCTGCTGGGCCGCACCTATGATGTTGCCCGCCCGGGTGTGGTGGCTATCTACCTGACCGGCAGTCTGCCGGCGGGCTGCGGCCCCCACGATGTAGCTATTGCCCTTGTGGGCAAGCTGTTCAAGAGCGGCTACGTCAAGAACAAGGTCATGGAGTTCGTGGGCCCCGGCATTGCTTCCCTGCGGCAGGATACCCGCAACGCCATTGATGCCATGACCACCGAGACCACCTGTCTGTCCTCCATCTGGGAGACCGACGAAGTCACCCAGCGTTTTCTGGCAGTGCATGGCCGTGCAGCAGACTATAAAAAACTTGCACCGGCAGACCTTGCCTACTACGATGGTGTGGTGGAGGTGGATCTTTCTGCCATCCGTCCCATGATCGCCCTGCCCATGCACCCCTCCAATGCCTTTACCATCGAGGAACTGAACGCAAATCTGGAGGACATTCTCCACGCCTGCGAGCAGGATGTGCAGAAGCTGATCGGCCGCAAGGATGTGCAGCTGGATCTGTGCAGCAAGATCGAAAACGGCAAGCTGCGTGTGGATCAGGGCGTCATTGCAGGCTGCGCAGGCGGTCTGTACGACAGCATCTACGAGGCTGCTTCCATCCTCAAGGGTCATACCGGCGGCTGCGGCGACTACGCCTTGAGCGTTTACCCCGGCAGTCAGCCCATCATGATGGAACTGGTGCGCACCGGCGTCATCGGCGAGCTGATGGCCAGCGGCGCTACCATCCGCACCGCCTTCTGCGGCCCCTGCTTCGGCGCAGGCGATGTGCCCGCCAACGGTGCACTGTCCATCCGTCACACCACCCGCAACTTCCCCAGCCGCGAGGGCTCCAAGCCCGGCAGCGGCCAGCTGGCCGGTGTGGCACTGATGGATGCCCGCAGCATTGCAGCCACCACCGCAAACGGCGGCATCCTGACCCCCGCCACCGACATTGATTATGATCCCACCGTGCCGGAGTACCAGTACGATGCTTCCAGCTACGACACCCGCGTGTATCAGGGCTTCGGCAAAGGCGATTACGATGCCCTGCTCAAGTTTGGCCCCAACATCAAGGACTGGCCGGAAATCGCACCACTGGGCGACAACCTGCTGCTGAAGGTGGTTTCTTATATCACCGACCCCGTCACCACCACCGACGAGCTGATCCCCTCCGGCGAGACGTCCTCTTACCGTTCCAATCCGCTGGGTCTGGCTGAGTTCACCCTCAGCCGCAAGGACCCGGAGTATGTGAGTCGCGCCAAGGCCGTGCAGGCCGAGGAAGCTGCCCGCCGCGCCGGTGCAGGGGACGCCGCCCTGCTGGCAAAGGTGAACGCCGTGCCCGGCTGCGAACAGCTGAGCTGGAACGATATCCAGATCGCCTCTACCATCTTTGCGGTCAAGCCCGGCGACGGCTCTGCCCGTGAGCAGGCCGCCAGCTGCCAGCGTGTGCTGGGTGCCGGTGCCAATATCGTAACCGAGTACGCCACCAAGCGTTACCGCTCCAACCTCATCAACTGGGGCATGCTGCCCCTGCAGCTGGCAGGCGCCACCCCCTTTGGTCTGGGGGACTATGTGCTCATCCCCAATGTGCGGGAAGCACTCAAGGGCGACCTGCAGAACATCAAGGCCTATGTTCTGGGCGATACCGTCAAGGAGTTTGAGCTGTACATGGCTCCGCTCACCACCGACGAGCGCCAGATCCTGGCCGACGGCTGCCTGATCAATTTCTATAAGCACTAAGGAAGTAACCCGCTATGTCCTGTGACCTGCATATCCATTCCACCTGCTCCGACGGTGCTGTGCCCATCGAGCGGCTGGCGTCCATCGCCGCCCGCACCGGGCTGCACGCCATCGCCCTTTCGGACCACGACACCCTGCTCAGCGCCCAGTACGCCTATGCCCACACCGGGCAGGACGGGGTAGAGCTGATCCCCGCCGTGGAGCTGACCGGCTACGACTTTGAGCGCCAGCACCGGGTGCACCTGCTGTGCTACTACCCGGACGTGGACTGCCCGGCGCTGCGGGAGCACTGCGCCATTATGAAGGAGCGCCGCAACGCCTGCGCTTTGCAGAGCGCAAAGGAGCTGGAGCAGCTGTACCCGCAGTTTACCACCGACCTTGCATGGGAGACCACAAAGGCCAGCGGGGTGCTGTTCAAAAGCGGGCTGATGCAGGCGCTGGAACTGCTGGGCCTGACCGATGGCAGCATCTACGGCGAGACCTACCACAAGCTGTTCGGGTGGAACCCCCGGGGCATCGTACTGCACTCGCCGGAGTATCTGCCGGTGCGGCAGGTGCTGGCTACCGCTAAAGCCAGCGGCGGCGCGGTGGTGTTTGCCCACCCCACGGTGTACAAAAGTATGCCCCTGCTGCGCGAGCTGGTGGCAGAGGGCGCAGTGGACGGCATAGAGGTGTACCACCCCAGCAACAGCCCGGAGGACAGCGCCGAGTGCCTTGCCCTGTGCAAGCAGTACGGCCTTGTGGCCACTGCGGGCACGGACTTCCATGGCCGCAACCACAAGCACCCCCACCCCATCGGTACCTGTACCGCACCGGACGAAGCCGCAGCGCAGCTGCGCGTCATCGCCGAAAAACGTAAAAGAGAGAGGACGTAAAGACCATGAGCAAGGAATTTTCCTTCCCGAACAAGGGCACCTGCTCTAAGCAGACCAACTTTGTGCTGAACGATGACCACACCATTGCATCCATCGAGGTCATCGGCGGCTGCAACGGCAACCTGAAAGGCATCTGCCAGCTGCTCACCGGCATGAAGGCAGAGGACGCCATTGCCCGTCTGGATGGCACGCTGTGCGGCTTCCGCAGCACCAGCTGCCCGGACCAGATCGCAAAGAACCTGAAAAAGGCTCTGGAAGAGATGAACTAAAACCGATAGAGAGCCGCTGCACAGACCTTTGTGCGGCGGCTCTCTTTTTGTTGTACATGGGGAGCATCCTCGCCCTCTCCGTCTTTGCTTCGCAAATCCACCTCTCCCAAAGGGAGAGGCCTTGGCAAAGAGATGAACTTTGCGTGGACTGCCAAGGGCTCCCACTTTGGGGGAGCTGGCATCGCGCAGCGATGACTGAGAGGGCGAGCCCGCTGAAAATGGCAAGAGCAAGGCAACGACTAAGCTGAAAGATTTTGCATATCGCTTTTATGTCACAATTTGTACGCATTTCCAGCAAATAAGGGCGGATGTAAAAAATCTATACACCGGGCAAAGTTTGTTTGTTGTTCAAGTTCACTTTGCGGGGTATACTGTTGCCATAGAGAACAGCACGATGAAGGCTGTGAAAATAAAACGCTGAAGCAGGGAGGCTTTTTTATGTACTATTCCAGTGGCAACTACGAAGCTTTTGCAACCCCCAAAAAGCCGGAGGGTGTGGATCATAAATCCGCTTATATCATCGGCTCCGGTCTGGCAGCCCTGACCGCTGCCTGCTATCTGGTGCGCGATGGCCAGATGAAGGGCGAGCACGTCCATGTGTTTGAAAAGAACGCACTGGCGGGCGGTGCCTGCGATGGCTACAAGTACGATATCGGCTATGTGATGCGCGGCGGCCGCGAGATGGACAACCACTTCGAGGTCATGTGGGATCTGCTGCACTCCATCCCTTCTCTGGAGACCGAGGGTGCCAGCGTGCTGGACGAGTATTACTGGCTGAACAAGGAGGACCCCAACTTCTCCTTGTGCCGTGCCACCGTCAACCGCGGCGAGGATGCCCACACCGATGGCAAGTTCGGCCTGTCCGATAAGGGTGCCATGGAGATCATGAAGCTGTTCTTCACCCCGGACGAGCAGCTGCAGGATAAAAAGATCACCGATTTCTTCGATGACGAGGTGCTCAACACCAACTTCTGGATGTACTGGCGCACCATGTTCGCCTTCGAGAACTGGCACAGCGCTTTGGAAATGAAGCTGTACCTCAAGCGCTATATCCACCACATCGGCGGTCTGCCGGACTTTACCGCCCTGCGCTTTACCCGCTATAACCAGTACGAGTCCATCATCCTGCCCATGGTGCGCTATCTGGAAAGCTTTGGCGTGCAGTTCCACTACAACACCAAGGTCACCGATGTCAAGTTCGATATCCAGAAGGGCCGCAAGCTGGCAAGCTCTGTCACCGTGGAGCACGCGGGCGAGACTTCCAATATCGACCTGACCGAGAACGATCTGCTGTTCATCACCAACGGCGGCTGCGTGGAAAGCTGCACCGTGGGCGCACAGAATAAGGCCACCGGTTTCGACCCCACCATCCAGCCCGGCAACGGCTGGGATCTGTGGAAGAAGATCGCCGCACAGGATCCCTCTTTCGGTCACCCGGAGAAGTTCTGCTCCGAGCCGGAGCTGAGCAACTGGGAGAGCGCTACCATCACCACGCTGGACGACAAGATCCCCCAGTATATCCGCAAGATCTGCAAGCGCGACCCCTTCAGCGGCCACACTGTCACCGGCGGCATCGTTACCGTCAAGGACTCCAGCTGGCTGCTCAGCTGGACGCTGAACCGTCAGCAGCAGTTCAAGGATCAGCCCAAGAACCAGCTGTGCGTCTGGGTGTACGGCCTGTTCAGCGATAAGCCCGGCGATTACGTCAAGAAGCCCATGCGTGACTGCACCGGCCGCGAGATCTGCATGGAGTGGCTGTACCACATCGGCGTGCCCGAGGATCAGATCGCTGAACTGGCAGAGCACAGCGCCAACACCGTGCCTGTGATGATGCCCTATATCGATGCCTTCTTCATGCCCCGTGCCATGGGCGACCGTCCCGATGTTGTGCCCGAGGGTGCTGTGAACTTTGCCTTCCTTGGCCAGTTTGCCGAGACCGCCCGCGATACCATCTTTACCACCGAGTACTCCATGCGCACCGGTATGGAGGCCGTGTACACCCTGCTGAACATCGACCGCGGCGTGCCCGAGGTCTGGGGCAGCACCTACGATGTGCGCGCCCTGATCGATGCCACCGTGAAGCTGCGCGACGGCAAAAAGATCACCGACATGGATCTGCCGCTGATCCCGCGTCTGGCTTTGAAGGAAGCTTTGAAGAAGATCGAGGGTACCGACCTTGAGAAGTTCCTCAAGGAGTATAACGCCATCTGATATTTCCCTCTCCTCCGATAGACCCGGCAACGGGTCAACACCCCCTAAAAAAGACCTCTCCGCTGCTCTGCGACAGGGCACGGGGAGGTCTTTTTTGTGTAAAAATGGTACAATATGCGTCAAAATAAAGCAGAGCGTGAAAATAATTTGTGCCAAAAGAATGATTTTGGCTTGTTTGCGGCGGCGTTCTGTGCTATGCTAGAGCTATTGAAAGGGCAGGAGGGAAGAGCCTGCCTCAAATGCGATACGCCAAAAATAAAAGGAGGTCGTTTTCCTGTGAAACAACTTATTTCCCGTCGCAGCTTTTTAAAGGCTGCTGGTGTGACCGCTGCCGCTGCATCCATGGCCATCGGTGCGCCTGCCGCATCGGCCTGCTGGTATGGTGACAAGTCTGACGTTACCATCCTGTACACCAACGATGTCCATACCTACATCGACAAGCAGAGCCCCAAGTTGACCTACGCCGCTATTGCCGACCTGAAGCAGAGCTATCAGAACGCCGGTAAGGACGTGCTGCTGGTGGATGCAGGCGACCATGTGCAGGGCACTGCCTACGGCTCCATGGACGAGGGTGCCTCCATCATCAAGCTGATGAACGCTGCCGGTTACGATGTCGCCACCCCCGGCAACCACGAGTTTGACTACGGCATGGACCGTGCCAAGGCCATCATGAAGGAAGCCGATTTCCCGTACCTGTCCTGCAACTGGGTAGACCTGCGCACTACGCTGCGTGTGCTGCCCTCCGTCAAGGTGTTCGTGCGCGGCGGCAGACGCATTGCCTTTGTGGGCGTGACCACCCCCGAAACCTTTACCAAGTCCACCCCGGCCTACTTTATGGATAAGGCACAGCGCAAGTACATCTACGATATTCAGGGCGGCGAGGACGGCAAAAAGCTCTATGACGCCGTGCAGAAGGCCATTGATAAGGCAAAGCTTCTGGCAGACGTGGTCATCGGTCTGGGCCATCTGGGCGTAGACCCCTCTTCCTCTCCGTGGACTAGTGAGGAAGTCATTGCCCACACCAGCGGCTTTGACGCCTTTATCGACGGCCACTCCCATACCGTAATGGAGAACAAGCAGGTGCAGGATGCTTCCGGCAAGGCTGTCACCCTGACCCAGACCGGCTCTTACTTTGCAAACGTTGGCGAGATGACCATCGCTGCGGACGGCACCATTACCACCAAGCTCATCCCCACCCACGAGGGCATGGACGCAGGCATCGCCGCCATGCAGACCAGCTGGGTGAACACCGTGGACGATATGCTGGGCGAGAAGATCGCTGTGGGCGACAGCGATTTCTACGTCTCTGACCCCGCCACCGGCAAGCGCCGCATCCGCTCTGCCGAGACCAACCTCGGCGACTTTGTGGCTGACGGCATCTACACCTACTTCAACGAGGTGGAAAAGCTGCACTGTGATGTGGCCATCATGAACGGCGGCGGCATCCGCGCCGATGTGCCTGCAGGCGACTGGACCTTCAAGACCTGCAAGCAGATCAGCCCCTTTGGCAACGTGGCCTGCCTGATGTCGGTCACCGGCAAGCAGATCCAGGACGCATTGGAGTTTGCAGCTCGCTTTGCAGGCGAGGACGGCAAGGAGAACGGCGGCTTCCTGCAGGTGGCCGGTGCTACCTACGAGATCCACACCGATATCCCCAACACTGTGCAGACCGACGAGAAGAACGTCTGGATCGGCAGCGCCACCGGCACCCCGCGCGTGCAGAACGTGAAGATCTACGATAAGGCTTCCGGCAGCTATCTACCGCTGGACCCGGGCGCTACCTACGCGCTGGCCGGCATGAACTACACCCTGCGCAATCTGGGCGACGGCTTTGCCATGTTTGACGGCGCAGAGCTGATCAAGGACTATGTGTCCGAGGATTATCTGGTGATGTCTACCTACGCTATGATTTTTGACGGCGCAGATGCTGCGGGTCTGCCGCACCTGTCCAGCGCCAACAGCCCGCTGGCCGCATACCCCGGCTACCTGCTCAACTACGAGCAGCCTTACGGCGCAGGCCGCATCACCATTCTGTAAAAGAAAGCCCTATCAGGGCAGGTCAACTGTATAGCAAAAACCGGGCAGTCTGCGGGCTGCCCGGTTTTTTGTGCAGTACGAACGATTGGAAATGCGCTCCGCTATCCCATTTTCACGGGGAGGGCTGCAATGGTTAAATGGTGGTCTGAATTGCAAATGCAGTTGACCGTTACGACCCCACTGGTGAAAAGGAGATTCAGAAAAGCCCGCAGGCTTTTCTGAATCTCGAGTAAAAAACTAATTCCGCTAATTATGCGCAGAGCGAACGCGGAGCGCATTCTAAATCGTCCCGCCCCGGCAGGGGTGACTCTTCAAAAGTTCCCTATGACCCACAGGGGTTTTGAAGAGTCATGAACAAAAAGCAAAGAAAACTGCGTTTTCAGGCCATGACTCTTCATCTTGAAGAGTGAACTTTTAAACGCTGATGCGCTTCTTTTTCGTCACTCTTCAAAAATCCAAAGTGGTAATAGAGTTATGACTCTTCAAGTTTTGAAGAGTCACGGCCTTGCGGCTGTGGTTCGGAATGATATAAACAGAAAAGCCACCTGAACTTCTTCAGATGGCTTTAATCTGGTTGGGGATGAGAGAATCGAACTCCCACAAGTAGAGTCAGAGTCTACCGCACTACCACTATGCAAATCCCCAATATTCTGTTGTGTTTTGCGGGGTGAGCCGCTCAACGTGTGCTATTATACGGGAAAAGCCCGGAGTTGTCAAGCATATTTTTGAAAAAAGTTGTACTTTTTTGGAAAATGCCGCAGCAGCGCCGGATAATCTATGCCGGAGCGCTGCCACACTTCGGCAGGTTCTGCGCACCGCACCGCCTATACTGGAAGGTACAAAACCTTGCAAAGTACCAGAAGGAGGATGCCTATGCCGGAACGAACCACACAAAACGCCCAGACCCTGCTTTCGCCCCGCGTCCCGCGGGATACCGAGCACGAGCGCTACCACCCGGAGCTGGAGGAGGAACTGAAGGAATGCCTGTTCTGTTTGAAGCGCAACGAGATGATGTTTGATATGGAGGTGGATACGGACCTCATCGAGCAGCGCATCTACGAGCGGCAGGCGCTTTTGTGCCGCTACCGGTACTTACTGGCGCGCGCCCGGGAGCTGGGGCTGCATACGGTGCTTACCCGCTACCAGCCCATGGGCGGGTAAAAAGGCTTAGGGCAACACCGCACAATTCCCGCCTTACGGCTTAAGCACCACTCCGGCGGTTGCGGCACGGCATCTGCGTTGCCAAAATGCTCGATAATACACAAAGTATTATCTG
>OKSK01000574.1_pt1 | contig 21497 bp, 20 predicted proteins | sample 1606301 | NCBI WGS metagenome assembly OKSK01 (sample SAMEA3879557, study PRJEB24766) | human gut metagenome | biome: human-associated habitat; feature: feces | place: USA | collected 1985/1987
CAAAGGTATCAACCTCGACATAAAACGTGGAGAGTTCGTTTCTATCATGGGAGCATCAGGATCGGGAAAGTCTACCTTGCTAAACATACTGGGCATTCTTGACAACTATGATACCGGTGACTATTACCTGAATAACGTACTGATAAAAGACCTCAGCGAAACCAAAGCTGCAGAATACAGAAACCGGATGATAGGATTTATCTTCCAGTCCTTCAACTTGATTTCTTTTAAGAATGCTGTGGAGAATGTAGCCCTGCCACTATTCTACCAAGGGGTAAGCCGCAAAAAAAGGAATGCCCTGGCATTGGAGTATCTGGATAAGTTGGGGTTGAAAGATTGGGCGCATCACATGCCAAACGAGATGAGTGGCGGGCAAAAACAACGCGTTGCCATTGCCCGCGCATTGATCACCCAACCCCAAATTATCTTGGCTGACGAACCGACCGGTGCGCTGGACAGCAAGACTTCCGTCGAGGTAATGCAAATATTAAAAGACCTCCACAAAACGGGAATGACCATCGTAGTAGTGACACATGAAAGCGGTGTAGCCAATCAAACGGATAAAATTATTCATATCAAGGACGGAATCATCGAACGGATTGAGGAGAACCTCGATCATGATGCATCTCCTTTCGGCCAACACGGAATAATGAAATAAGAAAAAAGAAAGGATTTACGATTAGACAATTGGCAATTTCCGATTAAAAATAGTCTTTGTTTGTTCATCTCTTTCCCATCTCAAAATATAAACCGATAATATCAATCGTAAATCGTAAACGTACCTATGGACTCAAAGATTAAACAATGGTCATGACCATAGGGAATAAATCTAAATAAAATCATGTTTGACATTTGGCAAGAAATATATGGTACCATCAAACGGAACAAATTGCGCACATTCCTCACAGGATTTGCCGTAGCATGGGGCATCTTTATGCTTATCGTACTGTTAGGGGCAGGCAACGGGCTGATCCACGCGTTCGAACAATCGTCTTCGGAACGGGCCTTGAATTCTATCAAGATATTTCCCGGGTGGACTACCAAATCGTATGAAGGGCTGAAAGAAGGACGAAGGGTTAAGCTGGATAACAAGGACTTAGACATAACCAAAGAACAGTTCCAAGAAAATGTAATCGAAGTCGGTGCAACCTTATATCAAAATAGTACCAATCTAAATTTTGGTAAAGAATATGTCAACCTAAGACTAACAGGAGTATTCCCGAATTTCCCGGAAGTAGAAACGGTAAAACTATCCAAAGGACGGTTCATTAATGAGATAGACATACGACAATGCAGGAAGGTGATTGTTCTCAATACCAAAACAGCCGAAATCCTTTTCGATAAAACTCATACAGAACCTATCGGACAAAACGTAAAAACAGGGGGGATTATCTATCAGGTAGTAGGGCTGTATAAAGACCAAGGAGACAACAGTTCAAGTGATGCATATATTCCTTTTACAACTCTACAACTCATTTATAATGAAGGAAATAAAGTAAACAATATCATTTTCACCACCAAAAATCTGAAGTCAATAGAAGACAACAAGGCTTTTGAAACTCAATACCGCAAAGTATTAGGAGCCCACCACCGCTTCGATCCTACTGACGAAAGTGCCATCTGGATATGGAACCGGTTTACCAATTACCTGCGCAACATGGGAGCCATGAATATGCTTCGGATAGCTATTTGGGTGATAGGTATCTTCACACTGCTGAGCGGAATTGTAGGAGTCTCGAATATCATGCTGATTACCGTAAAAGAACGAACCCGGGAATTCGGCATCCGCAAAGCATTGGGAGCAAAACCACGGTCTATCTTATGGCTCATTATCGTAGAGAGCGTTGCAATCACTACTTTTTTCGGATATATAGGAATGGTCAGCGGCATTGCAGTAACCGAATGGATGAACAGCGCTTTCGGAAACCAGCAAATGGATAACGGTATGTGGTCGGAAACCGTATTCTCTAATCCGACGGTAGATTCGGGAATTGCCATACAAGCCACTCTGACATTAGTCATAGCAGGCACTTTAGCCGGATTCTTCCCTGCCCGGAAAGCAGTAACCATCAGCCCGATAGAAGCGCTCAGAGCAGACTAATAATGTGCCAATTATTCAATGTGCCAATATGCCAATGGAAAAAATTGGGAAATTAGGAAATTGAATAATTGAATAACAAATTAAATAACTAAGTAATTAACCGTGCGCAGCCAATTGACACATTGGCACATTAGCACATTGGCAAATTATTCAAGATGCGAATAGACATAGACACGTGTGAGGAAATCCTTATCACGATAACAAGAAACAAAACCCGGAGCCTGCTTACGGCATTCGGAGTATTCTGGGGTATTTTCATGCTCGTGGCACTCATTGGAGGCGGACAGGGTATGCAAAATGCCATGCAGGTGCAGTTTGAAGGATTCGCCACAAACTCCGGTTTTGCATGGCCGCAGAAAACAGGCGAGGCCTACAAAGGATTCCGTAAAGGACGCTGGTGGAGCTTAAATATCGACGACATCGAACGTATACGCAAAAATGTAGACGGGATCGAGCTTATCACCCCTTCCATTGCCCGTTGGGGCTCTAAATCGGTATATGAAGACAAAAAATTCGATTGTATCGTGAAAGGACTACATCCCGAATATGAAAATATCGAAGCACAAGATATTTCCCTCGGGAGATTTATAAATGATGTGGATATACGCGAAGCGCGCAAAGTATGTGTCATCGGGAAACGTGTGTATGAAAGCCTGTTTACACCGGGCACCGATCCTTTGGGAAAATACATTCGCGTAGACGGAATTTACTATCGTGTCATCGGATTATCGGTGGCAGAAGGAAATATCAGCATCCAAGGGCAATCATCCGAATCTGTTATATTGCCTTTTACAACCATGCAACGGGCTTATAACCTGGGACGTAACATAGAGTTGGCCTGCTTTACTGTCAAACCGGGTTTGAAAGTGACAGATATACAGCCGGAAGTAGAACGTATTATCAAAGAAGCACACTTCATATCACCGGATGACAAACAAGCCATCATGGTATTAAACACAGAGGCTATGTTTTCAATGATGGATAACCTATTCACAGGTATACGCATTCTTATCTGGATGGTAGGATTGGGTACTCTGTTAGCAGGAGCCATCGGGGTATCAAACATCATGATGGTAACAGTGCGCGAACGTACTACCGAAATCGGTATTCGCCGTGCGATCGGTGCCCGTCCCAAGGATATACTCCAACAGATTCTTTCTGAAAGCATGGTGCTTACCACAATAGCCGGAATGATGGGAATCTCATTTGCCGTATTAGTACTTCAAGTGATGGATATGACCATCACCAGTGACAGTGGGAGGTCTTTCGGCTTCCAGGTTACATTCGGTTTGGCTGTGGGCACTTGTGCATTATTAATCACATTGGGCATGCTGGCAGGACTGGCACCCGCCTACCGGGCAATGGCCATTAAACCGATTGAAGCCATCCGTGACGAATAATCACAATTGGCAAATCAAAGAGAGATAAAAAAGAAAAATATAAAATCAAAAAATAAGACTAAGATGAAAAAGTTTCTGAAAATCACATTGCTGGTAGTCCTAACAGCCGGTATCATAGGGACATTTGTATTCCTGTGGATGAAATCAAGACCGAAAGTTGTTGTATACGAAACAGTAAACGCCGAGATCACCGATCTACAAAAAACAACAGTGGCCACGGGTAAAGTAGAGCCTCGCGATGAAATCCTCATCAAGCCTCAAATCTCGGGTATCATTGACGAAGTATACAAAGAAGCCGGACAGAGCATCCGCAAAGGTGAAGTGATTGCCAAAGTAAAGGTAATCCCGGAGTTAGGACAGGTAAACTCTGCCGAAAGCCGTGTACGCCTGGCGGAAATTAATGAGAAACAGGCACAGACGGATTTTGACCGCGTAGAGAAGTTGTTCAAAGACAAACTCATCAGCCGCGAAGACTTCGAAAAAAGCGAAGTGGCACTGAAACAGGCGCGTGTAGAAGTACAGACGGCTAAAGATGCACTTGAAATTATCAAAGAAGGGATTACTAAAAACAGCGCTTCACTCTCCAGTACTTTAATCCGTTCGACAATAGACGGGCTGATATTGGATGTCCCGGTAAAAGCCGGTAACTCCGTAATTATGAGTAATACGTTCAATGACGGAACAACCATCGCTACGGTGGCCAATATGAATGATTTGATTTTTAAAGGTAAGATAGACGAAACGGAAGTCGGACGTATTCACGAAGGAATGCCTGTAAAACTAACCATCGGCGCATTACAAAATCTGACATTCGATGCCAAACTGGAATATATTTCTCCTAAAGGGGTGGAGGAAAACGGCGCTAACCAATTTGAGATAAAAGCAGCAGTATCCGTGCCCGACAGCGTACAAATCCGTTCAGGCTATTCGGCAAATGCAGAAATTGTGCTTCAACGCGCCCAACAGACCTTAGCAGTGCCTGAAAGTGTTATTGAGTTCAGTGGCGACTCCACTTTTGTCTATGTAATGACAGATTCGGTACCGGAACAAAAATTCCAACGCAAACCAGTAACTGCCGGCATGAGCGATGGTATCAAAATAGAGATAAAAAGCGGCGTGACAGCGAAAGATAAAATCCGTGGGGCAGAAAAGAAAGATAAATAATAAAATCAATAACAGGAAATTATGAAAAAAGGACTTATTATATTCTCTCTTGCCACACTCTGCGTCACCAGCCAGGCGCAGGAAGGATGGACGCTACGCCAATGTATCGACTATGCCATCGAACACAATATCGAAATCCAGCAGACAGCCAATGAAGCTGAACAAAATGCCATAGAAGTAAATACGGCAAAATGGGCAAGGCTGCCGAATCTGAGCGGTTCGGCAGGGCAAAATTGGAGCTGGGGACGTTCACAGTCACCCAAAGACAATACATACAGTGATGTAAACAGTGGCAGTACACAATTCGGACTTAATACCAATGTTCCGTTGTTCACCGGACTGCAACTGCCCAATCAGTATGCACTTTCCAAACTGAACCTTAAAGCGGCAATCGAAGACCTGAACAAGGCTAAGGAGGACATTGCTATCAATGTAACTTCCTCTTATCTACAGGTTTTGTTCAGTAAGGTAGCAGCCAGCCAGACGGAACTCAGTAAAGAACAATGCAAACGTATCATCCGCCTTGCCGAAGTAGGAAAGGCTTCGTCTGCCGAAGTAGCCGAAGCTAAAGCCCGTGTGGCACAAGACGAAATGAGCCTGGTACAAGCTGAAAACAATTACCAGCTGGCTCTGCTGGATCTAAGTCAGTTATTGGAACTGCCTACCCCCGAAGGATTTACACTCGCACAACCTGATACTGTAGTAAACTTCGTTCCGTTGACAGCACCGGACGATATATATACGGAAGCATTGAGCAATAAACCCGGTATCCGAGCTGCGCAATTCCGCTTGGAAGGAAGCGAAAAAAGCATACGCATAGCTCAAAGTAATTATTATCCACAACTTTCTTTCGGAGCAAGTATAGGAACAAATTTCTATACATTGAACGGTTCTGCCGAACACAGCTTCGGTTCTCAATTGAAAAATAATCTGAATAAAGGCATCGGATTCAATCTGAGTGTGCCATTATTCAACCGCTTGGCTACCCGTAACCGTGTTCGCAGTGCCCGGTTGCAGCAAACCAACCTTGCCCTGCAACTGGACAACACCAAGAAAGTGCTTTACAAAGAGATTCAACAGGCATGGTACAACGCTGTAGCTGCCGAAAGTAAATTCAATAGCAGTATGGCAGCCGTTACCGCCAATGAAGAATCTTTCCGTCTGATGAGTGAGAAATTCGATAACGGGAAAGCCACTTTTGTGGAATACAATGAAGCCAAACAAAATCTAACAAAATCATTATCAGACAAAATACAGGCAAAATATGACTACCTGTTCCGCACCAAGATTCTCGACTTCTACAAAGGAAAAGCAATCGAATAATCAATAATATCAGTTATCTTTGCTTCATAAACTAAAAAAGACAAGTATATGAAGCAAAGATTTGAAAATAGCCAGTTTCAACTTAAACTTTTATATATCGGACAGCTCCTTATGGAATTCCCAATATGGTGCAGCCAATCAAGCCGAGTTCACAAGGCAACGTACAAAAATCCTTGCCGCCCTTAAAGCCATGAATGCAGATATATATGCTCTTTGCGAGGTTGGTGAAGGAAGAACGGCCGTACAAGATATAGTAAACGGACTAAATGAAGCAGAGGGAACGGATAAATATGCTTATATAGATAGCGGAGATAGCCACGAAAGTACCTACACTAAAAATGTATTTGTTTACAATACAACCAAAGTAACACCCTACAAAGAATTCCGTACCATCGGCTCGTACCTTAAACTCCGCCATGTGGCACAAGCTTTTGATCTGAAAGAGAATCAGGAAAGATTGATAATCTCATTAAATCACTTCAAATCAAAGTCAAGCGGTAACGGAAGCAATGCCGATCAATACAACGGGCAAGGAAGCTCAAATATTCAACGGCAATCCGAGGCTCGTACACTCATCAATGAATTGAATGCCCTGATCAGCTATTACGAGGATCCGGATATATTGATATTGGGTGATTTAAACGCATACTCCAAAGAAGACCCCATCCGAATATTAACAAACGCTTCTTTGACAAATCTGCTCGAACAATTCTCTCCCCAGGATTATAGCTATGTTTATAACGGAGCTGCCGGTTATCTGGATCATTCAATCGCTTCTATCAGCATGAGTAAACAAGTAACATGATGCATTCCCCTGGCATATTAACGCAGATGAACAAAGTAAATTCGGTTATAAATATGCTGCAGATTATTCTCCGGACCCATACCGTTGTTCCGACCATGATCCGATCATCACAACTTTGATGTTAGGACAAACAACAGGAAACGGTCATCAGGAAGTCACCGCCAAAAACAGAATTCAAATCTTCGGTAATCCCCGCGACGGTTACTTAACCTTGAAAGGAGAAAATATAAATAAGGTAGAAGTTCTTTCTGTCAACGGACAAATCATTGTCACGAATACGGTTCACCCATCCGAAAGTTATTTTATTCTGCCAACAGATGTTTTAGCTGAAGGATTCTATTTAATACGTGTATATAATGGAGGATCGTATACCACGCTTAAAATTATAATTCCATAATAAAAGGCTTCGTATAACCTTTCGGAAATACGAAGCCTGACATTTCTTTCTATTTTTATTACAATATAGTTTAATAAGCAATGGCTATCAGTTCAAAATCATTGTCGCATTTATTCAAAGTATTCAAACTCCAGTCTTTCCCTGCTTCATTCCACTTGTAATTTACATATGCCACCGGCATATTATCCGCATTAAGCTCATAAACACTTTTCTCTACCGAATCAATGTAAGCTTTATGACGTTCATTCCAGCGGGCGTATTCCATAGTTATTTCATTGCCGCCATATAAATAAGTTATCTTAAAATAAGGCACCCATTTATCACGACTTCCATCCCATTTAAATGCTTCTTTAGCAGTCATTCTCTTCTGGTTATCATAAGAAAAATCGTATTTCATATGTCTGTAAAGAGAACCATCCATTCTATAAATCACTTTTGAAGTAACAAGATCACCATCTTTAATTTCATTAGTTACGAAGTTTTCTTCCTGAGCTTTCAACTCTGCATTTGTAATGCCTATAACTGCCATAGCTGCCAAAACAATCATTCTGAAAAATACTGTTGCTTTCATAATCGTATCTATTTATTTAGTTAAACTTTTTCCCATTTATACATTAGACGTATCTATTCATTCAAAGGTTGCATCATTTTCTGTTTTTTTTCTACTCTTTTTTGATGCTTGTCTTCATGTGTATGAATGCAAGTAATATGCCAAAGCAATAACGCACTGGTTATCAGTAATTAATCAAAAATCTAATATGTACGAAAATGAACACATGTACGCTTATATGCGGACAGTATACTATTTTTAATTATCTTTGTCTCCCGCTTTATGGAACAACAAAAAGAATATAGAAGTATCGTAAAAACCACTGCCCTCTTTGGGGGAGTGCAAGCTTTTCAAGTTCTGCTAACTTTGGTACGTACCAAAGTGGTAGCATTGCTTCTTGGAGTAGACGGTGTAGGATTATTAGGACTGTTGAATAATACCATAAGCATGGTGCAAAGCATTACAGGATTGGGGATTAATCAAGGTGGAGTAAAAAGTATATCTGCCGCAGGCAATCCCCAGAAGGCGGCACAAACAGCTTCTTTGGTGAGACAAATGAGTTTGTATGCCGGACTATTCGGTTCAGCAGTGATATTAACTCTTTCCCCATGGTTATCACAGTGGAGCTTCGGTAACCGGGATTTTACAGGAGCTTATATGTGGTTAGCCTGCACATTACTATTTGATACGCTAACGAAAGGCGAATTGGCCATCTTCCAAGGCTTCCGGCGTCTCCGGATTCTGGCACAAGCCAATTTAATCGGTGCATCCGCAGGCCTGTTAATCTCCCTACCTATATATTACATATGGAGAACAGATGGCATTGTAGCCGCCATTATCCTTTCCTCTATCTGCGGTTATTTCGCTACTTTACTATTTCGTGACAAGCAAAAGACTCCTCCCCTCCCCATCTACCAAGAAGGTAAAAGCATCATTACCATCGGAGCGATACTCACAATCAGCGGTTTTGCCAGTACATTAGTCAGTTATTTATTTAATATTTACCTCAGAAGTCATGGTGGTCTGCAAGATGTAGGTATCTATCAATCCGGGTTCGGGTTAATTGATAAGTATGTAGGTCTTATTTTTGTGGCAATGAGTACAGACTATTATCCGCGTCTGGCAGCAGTCCACACCCAAAACACGAAATTAAGTTCCATCATGAATCAACAGACAGTAGTATCATTATTGATATTATGCCCGGTAATTGCCATCTTTCTACCTACCGCTCCTTTAATCGTACAGTTACTCCTTACAAAGTCTTTCTTACCAGTCATTCCCTTTCTGTCATGGGCTATATTGGGAATGATTTTCAAAGTAACTTCAACCTGTTTAGGATATATACTTATCGTTAAAGGAGCACATCGTTTATTTCTCGGTACCGAACTATTATCTTCAATAATCATTTTAAGTAGCAATATTATAGGATATACTTTAGCTGGAATCAAAGGTATTGGCATTGCTTTCCTTATTAGTTATATTTGTTATTTTATTGTAGTAGGCAGCATTTGCCGCTACAAATTTAACATTAAATTCAACAAAGAAGTTATTAGATTGTTTTTTTTCACAATGACAACTTCAATAGTCAGTTTTATTACAATCTATTATGGGATACCAATAAATCCATGGGCAGGATATACATTCTGCAGTTTATTAATATTAATAAACTGTATTTTTTCTCTTAGAAGACTATGGCTACATATTAAATAAAACAATTATATTTGTATTCATGAATCCTCAATTAAGCATCATTATCCCATTCTATGGAAAAGCTGACAAGACTTTGTTGCAGTACTGTATCGATTCCATTAACAATCAAGCTATACCATTAGAAAAATATGAACTGATTATTGCAGATGGTAATGGAAAAAATTTAGGTGCAGGTGCAGCCCGTAATAATGGTATTCTTCAAGCTAATGGAGAATATATTCTTTTCGTAGATGCAGACGACTATTTATTTCCTAATTCTTTACTTCATTGTCTCGATTTCTTAGAAAAAGAACATCCTGATGTCTTATCTTTTAAGTTCCAAAAAGTAATACAAGCCAATCAATCTCAAAAAAAGAAAAAGTGTCGACACACAATATACACATCAGGAGCAGAATTTATGGCTAAATGCAATTTTATGGGAGCCGCCTGTATCCATTTTGTGCGAAAGGAACTATTAATAAAACATCAACTTTTTTTCCCAGAAAATACATATCATGAAGATGAGGCTTTTGTTGCTTTGCTATATTTTTATGCTCAAAAAACGATTATTACCAATTGGCATATATATGCATATTTTCAACACCCTCAATCTATTACTTATCAAAGAGACGAGGAACAAGGGCTAAAGCACGTAAAAGATTTCTACAATATTTTATCCTATTTACGTAGCTTTTTAGAAACAGAGTACAAGGTGACTCCGCTTCAGCAAAAAGCTCTACAACGAAGAATACATTTTTTAACAATAGACTATATACAGCAACTTATACTTAACCGGCGTTCACTCTCTTTTATTCTGTCTGAAATAAAGAAACTTGCAGTAGACAAATATATTCCACTTCCAGCGAATAAATATTCTTGGAAATACACCATTGCTCAAACAATTATTAATTTATTAACGCATTTATGAAAATACTACTTCTCGGAGAATTCAGTAATTTGCATTGGACACTAGCGGAAGGACTTCGTAAGTTAGGACACGAAGTATGTGTTGTCTCCAACGGAGACCGTTGGAGAAATTATCAACGTGATATTTCTCTCACAAGACAATCTGATAGTATATTAGACGGCATACAATATGTACTACAATTACTTCGTGTTCTTCCTCTATTAAAAGGATACGATGTGGTGCAATTAATCAATCCATGTTTCCTACATCTAAAAGCTCAAAAATGTTTGTATATCTACCAATACCTGCGTAAGCACAATAAAAAAGTTTTTTTGGGTGCTTTTGGAAATGACTTTTATTGGACCAGTTTATGTATGAAAACAAATGCCCTTCGCTATTCAGAATTCAAAATCGGAGATAAAGAACGCTATACTGCAAACAATCACAATATCCTTCAAGAATGCCTTTATGGGAATACAGCTTATACAACAAAAGAAATTGCCCAAACCTGTAACGGCATTATAGCTTGCCTATGGGAATACTATGTAGCCTATATTCCCTATTTTCCCGATAAAACGACTTTTATTCCCCTCCCTATCGATTACTCCAATATTACGAGCCGTGTACGGACAGAGCCTGAGAAAGTAAACTTTTTCATTGGCATCCAGTCTGCACGGAGCGATATAAAAGGAACGGATATTATGTATCCCGTCTTAAAAGAGATACAAAAAAAATACCCGGACCAATGTCGTATCACAGAAGCGATCGATGCTCCGTACGCGATTTATCAAAAATTAATGGATGATGCTGATGTACAATTAGACCAGCTCTACTCATACACTCCTTCCATGAATTCATTATTAGCCATGGCAAAAGGAGTGATTGTGCTGGGCGGCGGAGAAGAAGAAAATTATGAAATAATAAATGAAAAAGAGCTACGTCCCATTATCAATGTATATCCCTCCGAAGAAGATATCTTCCAAAAATTAGAATACATCGTATTAAACAAGGAACGTATTCCGGAATTATCAGCGCAAAGTATCGAATATGTAAGAAAACATCATAACTATGTAAAGGTGGCACAGCAATATGTTGATTTTTGGGAAGCACATTAAAAAACTGTACTCTTTTTTTTTACACAAACCGGTTCAGTGCGGCAATTACCGTATCGGCCTCTTCATCCGTCATCAGCGGAGACATCGGCAGACTGAGTTCTTCCCGATGTATTCGTTCAGTCACCGGCAATGACAGAGAGCTATATTCGGTAAAGGCTTCCTGTTTATGCGGAGGTATCGGATAGTGTATCTGTGCCTGTATTCCCTCCGCTGCAAGAAAGGCTTGCAATCTGTCACGACAAGAAGAAAAAACCGGAAAAATGTGAAATACATGTTGTTTCCAGTCATCGACAGACGGTAAAGTCAACAGAGGATTTTTAATTCCATCAAGATATCGGCAGGCAATATTTCGGCGTCGCTCATTATCGACATCCAGACGAGCCAATTTAAGCCGAAGCACAGCAGCCTGCAGCTCGTCAAGGCGACTGTTAATTCCCTTGCAAAGATGAACATACTTGGCAGAAGAACCATAATTGGCAATAGAACGTATCATCGCAGCAAGCTGTTGGTCATTCGTTGTCACTGCACCGCCATCTCCCAAAGCTCCAAGATTTTTTGCCGGATAGAAACTGAATCCGGCCGCATCTCCAAGATTACCGGTACGTTTTCCATGATAAACCGCCCCATGCGATTGTGCAGCATCCTCCACAACTTTCAGACGATAAGATGCCGCTATATTCAATATAGGTTGCATATCAGCACATCTTCCATATAAATGTACGGGAAGTATCGCTTTAGTCCGGGAATTAATCAAAGTTTCTATCGCTTCGGGCGCTATATTACAGGAATCAAAAGAAGGCTCGCAAAACACGGGTTTCAGCCCGGCACGAACCACTGACAAAATAGAAGCAATATATGTATTGGCAGGAACAATCACTTCATCTCCCGGCTGCATCTCTCCCAACTCGCGATAAGCCATAAAAATAAGGGTCAAGGCATCCAAACCATTTCCTACACCAATACAATATCGGGTTCCGCAATATCCGGCAAAAGCCTCTTCAAAAGCACGGGTCTCTTCTCCTTGAAGATACCAACCGGAACGGGTTACACGAACCACCGTTTCCGATAGCTCCGGTTCAAAAGATTCACTAATACGCTGTAAATCAAAATACTTAATCATTTAGTACAGATTTTAAAGAAAGTTCATACGTATCATACATCACCGCACGTCCGCCAAATCCCTCTTTCTGAAAGATCAACCCTTCATTCAAGTAACGGCCTCCATCCTCCACAGAGACCCCGAAATCAAAATACTTCCTATCGGTATAAATTTGATGAATCAAATAATCAAATAAGATATCGAGTGCCCCCATTTCCCGACCTTGTCCGGTAGAAGCAATATACTGAACATGAGCTACTTCTCCGGTAAGATACATTACACATCCTCCTACAGTCTCTTCACCGTCCAACACCCGGTAAAGTTTTATTTCTTCCGGGAAAAGACGACTCAAACAGACCATTTCTTTCAAAGAATGAACAGGCAATCTGTCGTGACGTTGTTGGAGATTTTGTTCCAAAACCGGCCAAAAAGCATCAAAATTTTCATCCTGGCAGACTTTCAGTCCATGATTACGAGCCTGTTTCAACTTACGGCGACGGAGAGTACTGAATGGGTATCCTTTTTCCGGTATTACCACAGAAGATATTTTCCGCTCTGTCAAACGGGCATTCAACCGAAAAAGGGCATACAAATCCTCTTCCGACGGATAATTATGATAAATAAATGGAATGGTACGATAAACGATCCTACCAACTCCGGCAGTCCCCTTTAAATAGCGGCATAAGAGGTAAAACGCCTCCAACACTACCGTTGCAGTGGCATGATAAGAAAGAATAAACCCGCCGTATGTCAGCCCGCCATGCGAATAATAAGTATCATCACTCTCATTGCCGGGCAATAAAGCTATCAACCGCCCTCCTTTGTAAAACATCAGAGAATGATCAGCAAAACGATCTGCATGATAATTCATATAATCACGCATAAACAAAAACGTACCGTTTTTAGAGGTAGCAACAAAACTATCCCAAACAGTCTTCTGCTCCGCTGTATAACGAACTATATTCAACTGCAAGTCTTGGGTAGCGGGTATCATTTCTTTATATATTCCAGAAAATCGTCGTATGAATTAATATAATTGTCCAGGCAATAAGGATGAGAAGCTAAAACCAGCACAACAGCGTCCGATGAAAAATTACTCATTACTTTCCACATTCCCGGAGGAATCAACAAGCCTTCGGAAGGAGAAGACAAATGATAATATTTACGCCCCGTTTCATCCTCCGTCCAGATATCGAAACTACCACTTACAGCCACAAGATACTCGGATAATTCCGTATTAGCATGTTGTCCCCGTTCTTGTCCTTCAGGTACATTATGTATCCAGAATACACGTGCCACTTCAAAAGGTATATCCTGACCTACTTCAAGAAGAGTCAGACTTCCTCGTTTATCTGTAAATGTCTTTAAACGTTCCATAACTTTATAGAATAACGATATTTAGCTGATATTATTATACGAATGACCGTTTATAGTTGCCTATACACCCGGAAGATTAGGATCCGGATTAGTTTCAACATATTGAAACCACTTGCTTCATCCAGATGAAACACATTGTTCCAACCGGATGGAACACATTGTGCCAATAAGATGAAACCCATCGTTTCTTCCTATTGAAACGATGGGCTCCTTTACCTAAACGGGCACTTAGGTCCGTACACATATATTATTAGTATTAGTTATCTTCTTGACGAACTGCTTCCCCGTTCGGAAGAATTTGAAGAAGAACTTCTCCGGCTGCTACTGCCGGAAGAAGAACTTGAAGCAGAAGAACCGCGACTGGATTGTCCGTTGGATACCGAACTGCTACGAGTACTGCTACGCGTAGTACTACGGTTGGAGTTTGAGCTACTACTGCTTGGAGATGTAGTTGTCCGGCTTGTTGAAGAACTGCTACTGCGCCTGCTACTCCCAGAATTTGTGTTATTATTTACCGGTGTACTGCTGCCCGAACTGTTATTTTCCCTTCGGCTACTTGACGAATTCTCCCGGCTCGATGATGACGAAGAGGTATTACTCGGGCGGGTAGTAGTCGTACTCGGGCGAGTAGACACACTGGGACGAGTGGTTGTTGTACCCGGTCTCGAACTCGGTCTTGTGCTTGTATTCGGACGAATATTTACCGAACCGAAATCGGAGCGGCGATTCGTATGATATACCCGATCATTTCTCACACTATAATCTCCTCTATAATAACTATGGTTATACCTTCCGCGATAATAGCTTACATTGTGAAAATGCGTCCGGTAGTGTCCTCCCGAATAGCTACGATAATGGTAGGGTTTCGGAAAATAGAAATAGTTACGATTGGTATAAGTAATGTAGACACGGAAATTCCATCCGCCACCACTTGCATAGATCGGACGATAGAAATAATCGGCTTGCAGAAAACGTCGATACTGCGCATCGCTCAATACCCAACGCAAGTCGTCGTTACGTACATCCAGATAATTATAATAATCATCCAACGCCCATTCGTATCCACGTATCACGTCATCCATCAGATAGCGGATGGAATAGATAAAATCGAAATTGATCTCGTAGACATCATTATACTGGGCAGTATTCAAGTTCAGTTCATACGCCATCTTATCTGTCAGGAAACGCGTCTCCTTACGAACTCTGCTATTGCTCATAGCGGCCATACTCACACTGCTCATGGCAGTTATCCCGATGGCAAATAATATTAAAATAATTCGTTTCATAATCAGTAAGTCTTTTTAGTTATTATTCTCATGATACACCTTTATAAACTGATTTACCTCCTCCTTATCCGAACTAAAGGTCAGTTTATCCAATGCCCGGAAAAAATTCGCCTTATCGGCAATCCTCGGATATATTTTCTTAAGGAACGGTTTCTTTTCACTGTCAAATGTATAAAATTCCAGTAACCGTATACATTGGTCGGTAGTAAAATACGAACTTATCAATGCATTGTCAAGTAAAGCGTTACGGTCGGACTCAAAAGGCTGCTTTTTCAATGAGCTCATGAACTGATTGAAAGAGCTGTCGCTCATCACCGGCTCCCTGGAATTGAAACCATCCGGCCGGTGTCCGGGTTTATCCGGCCTGCCCGGTCTGTGCTCCGGTCTGTCCGGACCATCGATGACGATCTCCTTCACCTCCCTACCCGAACAATAAACACGCTCATCAAACAATAAGTTCTCTCTTTCAAAGCGGTTTCCACGACGGACGGCATATACCTCCACCCGATAACTGCCACCATGCAGGTTAGCGATAAAACAACTATATGTAGGCCGGCACACCTGCTTCCCATCAATAAATACCACCACCTGTTCTCTTGGGCTTTCAACAGAGAGGCCCTCCAAAGAGAAAGCACTTGCCGGAAACATTGCCAGCAGAAAACAAAAACCGAGTATCAATTTGCGTATCATATCTTTTCTATTTTATTATTCTCCGTTCTGGTATGGCAATCTTTGTCTCTCTCCAAACAAGATTTCATCTCCGTCACTTTACCATCCACAAAGCGTACCCGGACAACCGACCATCCGGAGAGTACCATTACACGGAATTCCCACTCTTCGCCTTTATCATCAAAACTCCTGTAAGCAGGCGCTCCGAGTACCTCCTTAACCTGTTCCAGTGTCATCCCCCTATGGATACCGGACAATTGTTCATTCGTAAACCCGGCACCGGCAGTGACACAGCTGACAAGCATCATCATCAACAACAGAATGCCAAAAGTATGTATCTTTTTCATAACCTATATCTTAAAAGTGAAACTTTTTTAGGAAAACATCCCATTTTTAATGTATACAAGGTGCCGGCGGCAGAGGATGTTCTTGGAAATCCCGCGTCGTAAATGTATCCATACCCGAAACCCTTCCATCCTCAAACGTTATTACCACCACTTTATACTCTCCCGAAATAAGAGACAGGCTTCGATATTCCCACTCTTCCATTCCCCTGTCAAAACGGCGGTATTCCGGTGTCCCGAAAATCTTTGAGATCTCCTGTCTGCTCATACCCTCCTGCACTTTCATCAACCGGTTTACAGAAACACAACTTGTGCTCAACACCAGAAACAATAACATCCATAAAACATGTATCTTTTTCATATCCTATATACATTTAAGTAATTCAACTTCCGTGTTTTCTTATACCACAAAAATAGGGTGAGGAAACTCCCCACCCTAATGATTATCTATATTCGTATATAGGGATTTCCCTATTGCAGTTAGGAGTACGCCAACCGGATACCGTCTTCCTGCAGCACAACCAAATGTTTTTTATACAAATCGCCCACCGCTTTCTTGAATGTCTTTTTACTTACACCGAAAGCAGCGTATATATCATCTGCAGGACTTTTATCATTCAGAGGTGTATACCCGTCGTGCTCACGGATATATTCCAGCAGAGTCTTCGAGAAGTCATCCACCTTTTCAAATCCCGGTTTCTGAAGCACCAAGTCTATCTTGCCATCCTCACGTATTTGCTTTACATATGCTTTCAGCACCATACCGGTATGCAAAGGCTGAAAGATCTCACTATCATAAAGCAATCCGCCGAACTTGTTTTCTATAATAGCCTTAAAGCCTAAATCCGTCTTCTGCCAAATCAGAATATTCACCTCTTCACCCGGCTGATACTCTGCCTTTTCTTTCGAAAGATAACGATCCACCTTGGCGGAAGCCACAATACGGTAACTTTCATCATCCAGATGGGCATGAACGATATATTTCTTACCAACCTGCATTTTCATCTTCTGCTCGCTAAAGGGCACAAACAAATCCTTCATCAACCCCCAGTTGAGAAAGGCTCCAAACTGATTGACCCATGCCACCTCCAAACAAGCAAATTCACCGACCTGTACGAGAGGGGTCAATGTGGTGGCAATCAATCTCTCTTCATTATCAAGATAAAGAAACACATTCAATATATCTCCTATCTGGCAATCTTCGGGTACATAACGGGCAGGCAACAGGATTTCCCCTTCGTTACCCCCATCCAGATACATTCCAAAATCAACCTCTTTCACAACCGCAAGACGGTTGAACTTTCCTAATTCAATGGACATAATTATTCAGCAGTAATTTGTTAGTAGTAATTTGTTAGTAGTAAGTAGTCAGTAGTTAAGTAGTAAGTAGATGGTAGTCAGAAACAGGTTATCAGTAGTTAGAAACAATGCAACATATCGGCGTTGTTATACTGAAAAGGTCTCCAACCACCAGCTACTTACAACTTCACGATTTAGCTACTTACTACTTAACTACTATCTACTTACTACTACTTACTAACTATCTACTTACTACTAAAACAAACTTCTAAATCACTGCAAAGATAGTTTATTTCAATCATATCTCCCCTCTCGATATAACTTTTCATTATCAGCCAAAACTTTTTTCAATGAACAATCTGGCTGATAAGTCGTTATCTTTGTATCGTCAATAGAGAAACAGTATATTCATTTACAAAAAACAGATAAGATTATGGAATTCTTAACCAACGAGAAATTAACGATTGTAGGAGCCGCCGGAATGATTGGCTCAAATATGGCACAAACCGCCATGATGATGAAATTAACTCCCAACATCTGCTTGTATGACCCATACGCCCCGGCACTGGAGGGTGTAGCCGAAGAGTTATACCACTGCGGATTCGAAGGGGTCAATCTCACCTATACCTCCGATATCAAGGAGGCGCTGACCGGTGCAGCTTATATCGTATCGTCCGGTGGTGCAGCCCGTAAAGCCGGTATGACGCGTGAAGATCTGCTGAAAGGCAATGCCGAGATTGCCGCCCAGTTCGGTAAAGACATCCGCCAATACTGCCCGGACGTGAAACACGTAGTGGTAGTATTCAACCCGGCCGACATTACCGGCCTGATCACCTTGCTTTATTCAGGATTGAAGCCTTCACAAGTCTCTACACTTGCAGCATTGGACAGTACCCGTCTGCAAAATGAGTTAGCGAAGTTCTTCAAAATACCTGCTTCCAAAATACAAAACTGTCGCACATACGGCGGACACGGAGAGCAAATGGCCGTATTTGCTTCAACAACTACAGTCGATGGCGATACGTTGATCAACTGGATCGGTACTACCCGCCTGCCGCAAACCGAATGGGATGCTATCAAGCAACGTGTTATTCAAGGCGGAAAGCACATTATCGACCTGCGCGGACGTTCCTCTTTCCAAAGTCCGGCCTATCTTTCTATCGAAATGATCGCTGCCGCTATGGGCGGTGCACCTTTCCGGTGGCCTGCCGGAACCTATGTTTCCGATGGAAAATTCAACCACATCATGATGGCGATGGAAACCTCCATCACTAAAAACGGCATCAGCTACAAGCAGGTGGAAGGTACCCCTATCGAAGAAGAAGAACTGGAAAACAGTTACAAACACCTCTGCAAATTACGTGATGAGGTTATCGAGATGGGTATCATTCCTGCTATCGAAGACTGGCACACCTTAAACCCGAATATCAAATAATCAGCGCTCCGAAGCTGAATGTGTTCCTCACAGGAAAAAGCAAGAAGCTATTTTTGCACATATTACCGCACCCGTCACGGAAAGAACGATTCCTGTCGGGTGCGTTCATGATACTCCTGTGTTTTTGCCGACAGTAAGGGAAACCATGTCGGATTGTACGCCGATAAATAAGTTTTTCGTATCTTTGCCACATCATCTGATCTATAAATACCCGATTGTTCAACACATGAAATGGCAAATTTGCAGATAGCTACGCTCAGAATGAAATAATAGAGAGTTTATTTATTCATTCTGCGGGGATGACTGAAAAGGTCATCCTCCTAAGGTTATTTGCAATTAAACCATGAATTTTACTTATAAACAAATCTGGCTCATCAACTTTCCGGTGATGATGAGCCTGTTGATGGAACAACTCATCAACCTCACCGATACCGTTTTCTTAGGACATGTAGGCGAAATAGAATTAGGCGCTTCGGCCCTGGCAGGAATGTATTACATCGCTATTTATATGCTTGGCTTCGGCTTCAGCTTAGGATTACAGGTAGTCGTTGCCCGGAGAAACGGAGAAGGAAACTTAGCCCAAACGGGAGAAATTTTCTGGCAAGGACTGCTTTTTCTTGTTTCATTGTCGATATTGACTTTCACTTTATCTAAAGTAGCCTCCCCACTCATTTTGCGGAAAGTAATATCATCCGGAGAGATCTATCAAGCAGTGATGAAATATATCGACTGGCGGGATTACAGTTTCTTGTTTGTATTTCCGATACTGGCATACAGGGCGTTCTTCGTCGGAATAACCCAAACCAAGGTACTGACGGCAAACTCCATCCTGTTAGTGACCACCAACGCGGCTTTAAACTACCTGCTCATTTTCGGAGCATGCGGTTTCCCGCGCTTGGGCATAGCAGGAGCGGCCATCGCCTCCTCTTTGGCTGAAATAGCAGCCCTGATACACATCGTAATTTACACCCATCTAAAGATAGATAAAAAGAAATACGGCTGGCGGCCGACAGTCAATCTTCCACTGCTCGGTCAATTATTCCGGATTTCCAGTTGGACAATGATACGTTCTTTTTTCTGTATCGCCCCCTGGTTCCTGTTTTTCATTGCCATAGAGCATTTGGGAGAGAGACAACTGGCAGCAGGTAATGTAGTGAGAAGCGTATCCGTGATGCTGTTTGTAATCGTCAACTCGTTTGCAACGACCGGTATATCTCTGGTTAGTAATTTAATCGGGGCAAAACAGGTAAACAATGTGTTACCCATATGTTGGAAAACCGTCAAGCTGAGTTACGCGGTAGGTACTCCTTTCGTATTGGCGGCAGCACTCCTTTCCAAACCCATCTTAGGGATCTATACCAACAGCAGCGAAGTTATCGAAACAGCCTATGCTCCTTTTTTACTGATGCTATCCACTTTTTTTCTGGCTGCTCCTGCCTATACCTATTGCAATGCAATTATCGGGACAGGAAAAACCAAAACGGCATTCGTATTTCAAATAATCACAATCATCGTCTATCTGGTGTATTTGTACGGGCTATCCATCCGCGAACAGTTACCATTAATCATGTACTGGACGGCAGAGCAGCTTTATGCTTTATTGCTTCTGGGTTTATCTCTTTATTATCTGAAAAGAGGGAATTGGAAAGAGTAAAGAGAAAAGTCCATGGGGATCTGTCCTAAAACTCCCCTTTCAACGAAATCACCCACGTCACCAAAGGTGAATCGCCCCAAAAGTTGGATGGGTTTAAATAGTACCCGATTATAGGAAGAGTCCGGTATTGCGCCGGGCTCTCTCATTTTGGTATGGCCTTATCTTTACTCTCCGCCACTTCTACCAGATAAACCCCGACACAAATAAAAAGAATAGCAAAGGTCTGCGTCCAACTGAACCGGTCTTGCCCCAAAATCAAGGAAACTATGGTAGCCACGATCAATATCAGATAACCATAAATGGCAACCACTGTCGTCTTCAAATATTTCAACCCGACCGGTAACAGCATATAACTGATGGTCGTAGGGAAAATAAGCACGAACATCAATACCGCAAAAGGAAGCCAATGGAAAGGCATTGAAAGCACCGGAGCATCAAATCCGGTAATCAGTGAAACAATTATACCGGAAAAGGCCGCACCACTAAAAGTATATTTCAGCATCGTGACAGGCCCTACCGCCGAAAGAATACGCTGGCTTGCTACCAAATAAACGGCATAGACCACCGAACTGAAAAGGCACAACATATTTCCCGTAAAAGCATCTGAGGCCAGATCATCACTCTGCTGAGTCAAAATACAGACAAGGGCACCCACCAAAGCAATAGATATACCGATAATTTTCGGAGCAGTAGCCTTCTCATGGAAGAAAAAGATCATGATAAGAAACACCCAGATCGGTTGTAAACTCGTAAAAATAGAACTCGATACAGGAGTAGTCTTACTAAGACCTACCAGATAAAGAAACATAAAGCCATAAAGCCCCACTACTCCCAAAAGAAACAACAGCCACTTATCCTTCCGACTTGTTTTTTCTTCCGGTGC
>OKSK01000584.1_pt1 | contig 21316 bp, 15 predicted proteins | sample 1606301 | NCBI WGS metagenome assembly OKSK01 (sample SAMEA3879557, study PRJEB24766) | human gut metagenome | biome: human-associated habitat; feature: feces | place: USA | collected 1985/1987
GAATAAACAGTTCCGCCAAACGTATTACCATCTATAACCCACGCCCCATCTCTGATAGCGGAAAAGAATTGAGTTTACTCATTCAACAAGAGGCGCACTATATCAGCAAAGCGATGGATGAACTCGAGACTTTTCGCAAGAAACCGACTACGTTACGTGATTACTGTACCAAGCTACATGACATAGAAAACCAAGCGGACGACGTATATGAGCTTTTTATCACGAAGCTTTTCGAGGAAGAAAAAGATAGTATAGAGCTTATCAAAATCAAAGAAATCATGCATGAGTTGGAAAAGACAACGGATGCCGCCGAACATGTCGGTAAAATATTAAGGAACTTGATCGTAAAGTACGCATAAAACAGGGCTATATTATGGAATTATTAGTGATTATCATCATTCTGTCTCTGATATTCGATTATATCAATGGCTTTCATGATGCGGCAAATTCGATAGCGACCATTGTATCGACCAAGGTCCTTACCCCTTTTCAGGCTGTAATATGGGCAGCATTCTTTAATTTCGTCGCATTTTTCATCGCTAAGTATATAATCGGGGGATTCGGTATCGCCAATACCGTATCAAAAACCGTAGTAGAGCAGTATATCACATTACCGATTATCCTGTCCGGGGTAATCGCCGCTATCGCATGGAACCTGTTCACTTGGTGGAAAGGTATTCCTTCCTCTTCTTCCCACACCCTTATCGGAGGATTCGCCGGAGCGGCTATCATGGCACACGGCTTTGAAGCGATCCAATTGAACATTATCCTAAAAATAGCGGCTTTCATTTTCCTTGCTCCCTTCATAGGCATGATTGTCGCTTTCGGGTTTACCTTATTAGTGCTTCATATGTGCAAAAGAGTGCACCCTCATACGGCAGAGGTATGGTTCAAGAAACTCCAACTCGTATCTTCCGCCTTATTCAGTATCGGGCATGGATTGAATGATTCCCAAAAAGTGATGGGTATTATCGCCGCGGCCCTAATCGCAGCCCACTCCGAGGGATTGGGAATGGGGATAAATAGTATTTCCGATTTACCCGACTGGGTAGCGTTCTCTTGTTTCACCGCTATCTCACTTGGAACCATGTCCGGTGGCTGGAAAATAGTAAAGACAATGGGTACTAAAATCACGAAGGTAACCCCCTTGGAAGGGGTTATCGCTGAGACAGCCGGTGCCTTCACTTTGTACCTTACGGAGTTTCTGAAGATCCCAGTCAGTACCACGCATACAATTACAGGGGCTATTATCGGAGTTGGTGCGACCAAACGTCTTTCAGCCGTTCGTTGGGGAGTAACTCAAAGCTTGATGACCGCATGGGTTCTTACGATCCCGGTAAGTGGGCTTTTAGCAGCTGGCATTTATTATATGGCTTCCCTTCTTTTCATTTAAATCAAAGAAAAAAGTCATCTAGCTTCATCGGGCAAGTATGTTAAGTTACTTTGCCATTTCACTTAAGTTACTTGCCCGATGAAGCTAGATGTCCCGTATCAACCACCTAACTCCACCAACGAATTATCTATACAGCACACCTAAACTTTTCAAGAAAGCTCTTATTTATGGAGAAAAGAGAACTTTAGCATCTTACCGGAATAAGCAGGGAGTTTCACTTGATAAGGATAAGCGTCTGTTAGCGTACTGATAGTCGTTTCCCCGGTTAACAAGTCGGTCAATTCAGCCGGTTTGTTATCCTCAAAATCAAGAGCCTTGAATGCCTCGACCGGGATATTTACCCATACACATTGGTCGGCACGGTCGAAATTCACGACAACCAGAAGTACCTCGTTCTTCCATTTGCGCAAGAACGCATACTGACGGTTCGGATTGAAATAAGGATTACCGGAGTTCGCGTACATCAAATCATAAAACGCTCCCTCGACAATAACCGGCTCGGATCGTACCACATTCAATAACTTAGCGTACATCTCACGCAACGAGCGTTCTGCCGGCGTTAATTTAGCCCCGTCAAAGAGTCCATTATTATTCCAGTTTCGCAAACTCTCGACGCTCCAATAATCGAAGATGGTCGTACGGCCATCACGTCCACTGAAACCTTCAGCGTCCATTCCTCTTTCGCCAAGTTCCTGACCACTATAGATCATAACCGGATTCGTATTCATGGCAGCGGAGACAATCATGCCCGGAATACCCGGACGAGCATCCCCCGCAAAGAAATCAGAAGCGACACGCTGTTCATCGTGATTCTCCAAGAAATTCAACATATTTTTCTGGATTCCCTCCAACGATTGCCAACAATGCGATATATTACTAGCCGGAGCCTGTCCGCACATCACCGCACGAACCGTATCATAAAGACCAACCTTGTCATACAAATAATCAAAGTGTCCCGTATAAATATAATTCCTATACTCATCCGGATTATACACCTCCGCTATAAAGATCACATCACGCACCTTCTTCACCTGAGGAATCACCCAGTTCCAAAACTCTACCGGGACCATCTCAGCCATATCACAACGAAAACCATCCACCCCCTTATCAGCCCAGAACAACAAGATCTCCAACATTTTCTCCCACGTATTGGGAATGGTATTGAAATGGCAAGCACCACCGTGCATATAATCCACGCCGTAGTTCAGCTTCACCGTCTCATACCAATCGTTCTGGCTTGGATAGGCATCGAAATGATTGTTACCGGTCACCTTCGCCGGAAACTCACTATAGGCAAAATCCTCCTCACGCTGCGGATCAAAACGAAGCGTCAAGGTCTGTCCCGGAAGATAATAAAAGTTATTATTCACATCAAAAGCCTTGGACACATTATCCGTTTGACCTAAGTCCTCCACGAAAGGTTCCCGTGCGTCCGAGAAATATTGACGTGCCACATGGTTGGGTACAAAATCGATAATAACCTTCATCCCAGCCTCATGCGTACGTTTCACCAAATCCTCGAACTCACTCATACGGTTCTGGATATTATCCGCCAAATCCGGATCTATATCATAGTAATCTTTTATAGCATATGGAGATCCGGCCTTACCTTTTACTACGGCAGAATGGTCTTTCCGGATGCCAAACATGGTGTAATCGGTTTTTGTAGCGTGCTCTATCACCCCTGTATACCATACATGAGTAACACCTAGTTCTTTGATTTTGGATAAAGCCAAAGGAGTAAAAGCCGAAAACTTACCCACTCCATTCTCGGCTAAACTACCATTCATTACAGGAGATGGTCGCAGATTCCCAAACCAACGCGGGAATACCTGATAAATTACCATCTTGTTTTTTTGTTCCATTGCGTTCATCTATATATAAAGTTTTTGTGGGAAAGCGCTTTGTCCAGACAGACGATTTGTCACGGCATCAGGCCTTTCTTTCTTGCCGCGATCGCTTTCACCAAGGTTTCATATTTATTCTCATCCAACACTTTCTCAAAGCAACGGGCAGCGGCGGAATAGCCAATATTACAAATCACGTCTACATTCTCAAGATCGAATGTCTTATATAAGCCAAACTCCTCCGCCTCTATTAAGACATCACACATCTCTCGATCCTCCAGCGTATTTGCCCGGAACATATAATGATAAGAGCGCTCGGCGATATGGAATATGGTCTGCTTATATTTTTGCGGGATCAACGGGCTTACGTTCACCCCGATAATACGCTCACATTCCTCACGGATGATGGAGACCGGAAAGTTGTGAAATAATCCTCCATCCACATAATGAACGCCATTGATGACTACAGGACTGAAAATAATCGGGATACTACAAGAAGCTGTCACCGCCTCAACAATAGGACCACTCCTAAATTCATGGCTTTCGCCATTATCCAAATCAGTCGCGACAATCACCATCGGAATCTGCAAGTCCTCGATGTTCTTGGTCCGCAAGTGTCGCCTCAAGAAATAACGAAAGCGCTTACTATCGAACAAACCCGCCTTAGGAATCTGCAACTGGGCGAATTCCGAGAACTCACGTCCGGTAAAAAGCTCTTGGATCTCCGCCGCCGAATAGCCATCGGCAAACAAGGTGCCCATTAAGGATCCGACACTGGTACCGGCTATGATATCCGGCTTCAGCCCGCATTCCTCCATCATCCGGAATACTCCGATATGCGCAAAACCTTTCGCTCCGCCTCCGCTAAGCGCCAAGCCCAACCTATAGGGTTTATGGTTTGTCTCTTCTGCCATTTATTTCTTGTCTCTTAATCTGGTAACAAATATGCTGTTTTTTTTAATTAGAAACATTATTATTAGGGAAAAAGTTTCCATCCTCTTTTATTTTTGCTACATTTACACGGAAAGCAAAGGTGTTGTCACGTTGTTTTCTTAAGTATAACATTAAATCTACCATGTTATGATTACGAGTATTTTCTGGATTATTCCGTTAGCGTCTGTCCTAGCGCTAGCATTTGCCTGGTACTTCTTCAGGCAGATGATGAAAGAGAGTGAAGGAACTGAGTTGATGAAAAAGATCGCCTCCTTTGTGCGTGAAGGGGCGATGTCGTATCTGAAACAGCAATACAAAGTAGTCGCCTCGGTTTTCGTTGTCCTAGTAATCTTATTCTCTATTATGGCCTATGGCTTCCATGTGCAAAACGAATGGGTCCCGATCGCCTTCCTGACAGGAGGTTTCTTTTCCGGATTAGCGGGTTTCTTAGGCATGAAGACAGCGACTTATGCCTCGGCCCGTACGGCGAACGCGGCCCGCACTTCCTTGAACAAAGGCTTACAAGTCGCTTTTCGAAGCGGGGCGGTCATGGGCTTAGTAGTCGTAGGACTTGGATTGCTGGATATCTCATTCTGGTATATCCTGTTAAATGCTTTCATCCCAGACGAGGCTTTGGACCCGACCCATAAACTCACCATTATCACGACAACCATGCTTACATTCGGAATGGGTGCCTCCACGCAAGCCTTGTTCGCACGTGTGGGAGGAGGAATCTATACGAAAGCCGCCGATGTCGGAGCGGATTTAGTAGGTAAAGTTGAGGCTGGGATCCCGGAGGATGATCCTCGTAACCCGGCGACAATCGCCGATAACGTAGGCGACAATGTAGGTGACGTCGCCGGTATGGGAGCCGACCTATATGAATCTTATTGCGGTTCTATCCTAGCGACCGCCGCATTGGGAGCCGCCGCGTTCGTTTCTTCCGGAAGCGTAGAATTACAATATAAGGCGGTTGTCGCCCCAATGCTTATCGCCGCTGTCGGTATCATTTTATCTATTATTGGTATTTTCGCCGTCCGTACGAATGAGAACGCAACGATCAAGCAACTATTGAAAGCCTTAGCCATAGGAACGAACTTGAGTTCCGTATTGATCGCTATCTCCACGTTCGGGATCGTAGGTCTGCTAGTCGGAATCGTGATCGGGCAAGCGACGGAGTATTATACCTCCCAATCCTATAAGCCGACCCGGCTGGTTTCCGAATCGGGGCTGACAGGCCCGGCAACGGTTATTATCTCCGGTCTCGGACTAGGGATGCTCTCTACGGCCATCCCGGTACTTGCCGTCGTGGTCGGTATTATTTGTTCCTTCTTGTTCGCCTCCGGATTCGACTTCACGAACGTGGGCATGGGATTATACGGAATCGGTATAGCGGCCGTAGGTATGCTATCGACCTTAGGTATTACGTTGGCTACAGACGCTTACGGTCCCATAGCGGATAATGCCGGAGGCAACGCCGAGATGTGTAACCTAGGGAAAGAAGTCCGCAAGCGTACAGACGCATTGGATTCATTAGGAAATACGACTGCCGCTACAGGTAAAGGTTTCGCTATCGGTTCCGCCGCGTTAACCGGCTTGGCTCTGTTGGCCTCTTATGTAGAAGAGATCAAGATCGGTTTGCTCCGTTTAGGAGAGACCGTCCTGAACTTTACCGATGGCAGGAGTATCGAAATATCTAAAGCCTCATTCTCGGACTTTATGGTATATTATGATGTTACCTTAATGAATCCAAAGGTTTTAGCCGGAATGTTCCTAGGTTCCATGATGGCATTCATGTTCTGTGGCCTTACGATGAATGCTGTAGGGCGTGCGGCCGGGCACATGGTGGAAGAAGTTCGCCGTCAGTTCAAGGAAATCAAGGGTATTCTGACTGGAGAGGCACAACCGGATTATGCCCGTTGCGTTGAGATCTCGACGAAAGGAGCGCAACACGAAATGGTACTTCCCTCCGTTTTAGCTATTATCGCCCCCATCTTAACCGGACTCATATTTGGTGTGACGGGTGTTGTCGGATTATTGATCGGTGGATTAAGCACGGGCTTCGTATTAGCCGTATTCATGGCGAACGCCGGAGGAGCATGGGATAACGCGAAGAAATTCATCGAGGAAGGAAACCACGGCGGCAAGGGTAGCGAGGCGCATAAGGCAACCGTTGTCGGCGATACGGTTGGCGATCCGTTCAAAGACACTTCCGGCCCGAGTTTGAATATCCTTATCAAGCTGATGAGCATGGTAGCGATCGTGATGGCGGGATTGACGGTGGCTTGGAGTTTGTTTTAATAGTTGACCGTTAGTAGTTGGCAATTGACAGTTAGAGAAGTAAATTGACAAATTAATAGAGAAAACTAAATAATTGTCAATTGCCAACTGTCAATTGTCAACTGTTTTGTATTTTTGCGTCGTAAAAACATAAAACAATTCAACAATGTCAATCTCACGCTTTAATGCTGTGGAGAAGGCATCCAACCGAAAGGCCGTGGAAGCCGTTACTCCCGAACACAAAGTATCTGAGTACTATGGCGAGAATGTCTTCAACCGGAAGGCGATGCAAAAATATCTCTCCAAGGAAACGTACAAAGCCTTGACCCACGCCATTGACAATGGCACACCTATCGACCGGGAAATCGCCAATCATGTGGCAGCCGGCATGCGTATGTGGGCACTGGAAAAAGGAGTCACTCATTACACCCACTGGTTTCAACCGCTTACCGATGGCACCGCCGAGAAGCACGACGCTTTTGTAGAACACGATGGCAACGGCGGCATGATCGAGGAGTTCAGCGGCAAGTTGCTCGTCCAGCAAGAACCGGACGCTTCCAGTTTCCCGAACGGTGGACTTCGCAATACCTTCGAGGCCCGCGGCTACTCCGCTTGGGACCCTTCCTCTCCCGCTTTTATCGTAGATGACACACTTTGTATCCCAACCGTATTTATCGCTTATACCGGTGAAGCGCTGGATTATAAGACCCCGCTGATCCGCTCTATCGAAGTATTGGGAGAGGCCGCCAAGGACGTATATCGGTATTTCGATGAGGATGTCAATAAGATAATTACTTACCTTGGTTGGGAACAGGAATATTTCCTTGTTGACGAGGACTTGTATTCCGCTCGTCCGGATCTCTCACTGACCGAGCGTACCTTGCTAGGACATGAGAGCGCAAAGAACCAACAATTAGACGACCATTATTTTGGCGCTATCCCCTCTCGTGTACAAGAATTCATGAAAGACTTGGAAACCGAATGCTATAAACTAGGTATCCCGGTAAAGACCCGCCATAACGAAGTAGCCCCCAACCAGTTCGAGCTAGCTCCTATTTACGAGGAATGTAACCTAGCCAACGACCATAACCAATTATTGATGTCGGTCATGAAACGTGTCTCCCGCCGTCATAATTTCCGTGTATTATTGCACGAGAAGCCATTTAACGGGGTAAACGGTTCCGGTAAACACTGTAACTGGTCTATGGGAACAGACAAGGGTGTAAACTTATTCTCTCCGGGTAAAGACCGTGAGGACAACCTACGCTTCATCACTTTCGTGGTAAACACCATCATGGCCGTTTATAAATACAACGCTTTATTAAAAGCGAGTATCGCTTCCGCCACGAACGCACACCGCCTAGGCGCGAACGAGGCACCTCCCGCTATCATCTCCACTTTCCTCGGAACGCAAATCAGTGATATCTTGGATAAGTTCGAGAATAGCTCTATCGAGGACGCTATCGAGGTAGACGATAAAAAGGGCTTGCATCTTGGCTTCGGGCAGATCCCCGAACTGCTGTTGGACAATACGGATCGTAACCGTACCTCTCCTTTCGCCTTCACCGGAAACCGTTTTGAGTTCCGTGCCCCGGGCTCTTCCGTGAACTGCGGATCGGCCATGTTAGCGTTGAACTCCGCCGTAGCCTATCAATTGCAACAATTCAAGAAGGACGTAGAGGCTTTGCAAGCGGAAGGAAAAAGCAAGGAAGTAGCGATCTTCAAGGTGCTGAAAGCCTATATCAAGGAATCTAAGCCGATCCGCTTCGATGGAAACGGTTATTCGGACGAATGGAAAGAGGAAGCTGCCAAGCGAGGTCTGGATTGCCAAAACAGTGTTCCCTTGCAATATGACGCTTATCTTAAACCGGAGTCGATCGAGATGTTCACGTCTACCGGCGTACTTACCCAGAAAGAATTGGAAGCGCGTAATGAGGTAAAATGGGAAGTCTATATCAAAAAGGTACAGATCGAGGCTCGGGTATTAGGGGATTTATCCTTGAACCATATCATCCCGGTAGCCGTTCGCTACCAGAGCGTATTGCTGGATAATATAGCGAAGTTGAAAGAGACATTCGGCGATGACCCGGAATTCCGCGATATGTCGGAAGAACCCCGTCGCTTGGTTCGTAAGATAGCCGGACATATCTGTGCCGTGACCAAGAAAGTGGATGAGATGGTAGAGGCCCGCAAGAAAGCGAACCGCTTGACCGATATGCGGGAAAAGGCGATCGCTTACCACGACTCGGTAGCCCCTTATTTGGATGAGATCCGTGACCATATCGATGATCTGGAACTGATGGTGGACAACCAGATGTGGCCGTTGCCGAAGTATAGGGAACTCCTGTTTATCCGATAAAAAACACCAGTACTGGCGTTGCCTTGCGCCAGTATCGGCATAGCCTCACACTGATATAGGCGCAGCCTTATACCGATACTGGCATAAGGCTACGCCTATACTCCCGTTTACCACTTCACATAAGAAGCATTCATCAAGAAGTCATAATCATGTTTCATCGCTTGCAGCGGTGTCATATTATAACGCTCTTGCTCAATGAAGTAATCCTCTAATCCGGCTTTCTCCGCCACAGCGAATAAGGATTTGAAGTCTACGATTCCGGCGCCCATCTCCGTGCTGCCCTTTCCATCCGCGTTCGCGTCTTTCAAGTGCCAGTTGGCGAAACGACCGGGATAACGGTTCACGTAATCATGACATTTAAAACCGCCATACACTAATTGAGCCGTATCGATCTGGAAAGTAACCAGCCCTTTGTCCGTATTCTCGATCATCACGTCGAACGGGATCTTCCCTTCCAGCTCATGGAATTCATCCACATGGTTATGGAAAGCGAAACGCAACCCATTCGCCTTCGCAATCTCACCACATTTATTAAATTGATCCGCTAAACGCTTCACGTCCGAAAGGCTCTTGATATCTTTGGAGGGATAACCCGCCTGAACAATCCATTTACAGCCTACCTCTGCCGTATCGGCGGCATTCTTTTTCCAGAAGTCCCATCCCTTGGTATCACCCTCCGCCAGCAAACCGCTTCCGGTATGGGAACCTACCATACGGGCACCCAGATCCGCCAGATATTTCTTCATCTCGGCCGGGGATTTCCCGTAGAATTTGCCATCCCGGTAACCGGCGGCTTCCATCCGTTTATAACCGATATCCACCAAAGCCTTCATCGTACCGTCAAAATCCGTCTTCAAGTCGTCCCGGACACTATACAACTGTACACCTATCGCTTTCTCTTTCTTAGCCAAGATAGAGGCAAAGCCATTCGGTACTACACTCAGTGCAGCCACAGCGGCACCCGCTTTCAAAAAATTCCGTCTCGTTATCATCATACTATTCTTTAAGATTAACGTCGCTAAAGGTAGCAAAATTATTTCTACTTTCGCGCACATTTAAACAAACGATCATGCAAGGAACAAAAAATCTGACCGAAGGGGTCATCTCCCGGCAACTATTCAATCTGGCGATGCCGATCATGGGTACCTCATTTATCCAAATGGCCTATAGCATCACCGACATAGCTTGGGTAGGCCGATTGAAGCGAGGCCGTAGCCGCTATCGGCGCCGTTGGTATCCTTACTTGGATGACGAACTCGATCTCCTACTTGAATAAAGTAGGCTCGGAGGTGAGTGTCGGGCAAAGTATCGGGGCGCAAAACGTGGAAGATGCCCGAGGATTCGCTTCCCATAACCTAACGATCGCCTTGATCCTCTCGCTTTGTTGGGGATTCTTGCTATTCGTCCTCGCTCATCCGATTATCGGCTTCTACAAACTGGAGGAACCGATCGCGTTGAACGCCGTGGAATATTTGAGAATCGTCGCTTCCGCATTCCCATTTATCTTCCTCTCGGCGGCGTTTACCGGGATTCATAATGCGGCGGGATTGAGTAAGATTCCATTTTATATCAGCGGAACAGGTCTTTTACTGAATATGGTGCTAGATCCTTTATTTATACTCGGCTTCCATTTGGGCACGGCGGGCGCGGCTTGGGCTACGTGGATCTCCCAAGCGGTGGTTTGCGGACTATTCGTCTATCAGCTAAAATGCCGCAATAAATTGTTCGGGGGATTCCCTTTCTTTGTCCGTTTAAAGGAACGCTACACCAAGCGGATCTTCCAATTGGGCCTGCCGGTAGCGTTATTAAATACATTCTTCGCGATCATCAATCTTTTTATGGCTCGTACAGCTTCCACCTACGGAGGGCATATCGGTTTGATGACGCTTACGGCAGGCGGACAAATGGAGGCGATCGCATGGAACACCTCACAAGGCTTCAGTACGGCCCTCTCCGCTTTCACCGCCCAGAACTACGCCGCACGCAAGAAAGAACGTATCTTGACCGCTTATCATACGACGCTTAAAATGACTTCTATCATCGGTGTACTCTGCACGTTGTTATTCGTCTTTTACGGTAGCGAGGTCTTCTCGCTGATCGTGCCGGAGCAAGCCGCTTATGAGGCCGGTGGTATATTTCTCCGGATCGACGGATATTCGATGATCTTCATGATGCTGGAGATTACCACGCAAGGCATGTTCTACGGTACCGGCCGAACGGTTCCGCCGGCGATCATCAGCATCTCGTGTAACACCTTACGCATACCTTTGGCCATCGGGCTAGCGGCAGCGGGACTGGGTATTACGGGTGTTTGGTGGGCGATCAGCCTTTCCAGCATGCTAAAAGGTGTCGTCGCTTTCATTTGGTTCAGTATCTTACAGAAGAAGATCTTGTAAGCGGAACAATTCTTACCGATTTTCCGTACATTCGCGATTAAAATGACATTCAATTAAAAAAACAACCTATATGGATAACAAATTCAAACCGGAAACCCTGTGCGTACAGGCCGGTTGGCAACCCAAGAAAGGAGAACCCCGTGTCCTCCCGATCTATCAAAGCACGACATTCAAGTATGAGACGAGCGAGCAGATGGCTAAATTGTTCGATTTGGAGGAAAGCGGCTATTTCTATACCCGCCTTCAAAACCCGACAAACGAGGCTGTAGCCGCCAAGATCGCGGCGTTGGAAGGTGGCGTGGCCGCCATGCTGACCTCATCCGGACAGGCCGCTAGCTTTTTCGCTTTCTTCAATATTTGCGAGGCTGGCGATCATATCGTAAGCGCTACCAGCATTTATGGAGGTACTTATAATCTACTGGCCGTTACCTTGAAGAAGCTGGGAATCGAATGCACGTTCGTAGATCAAGATGCGAGCGAGGAAGAGATCTCCAAGGCTTTCCGCCCGAATACGAAGGCGATGTTCGGCGAGATGATCTCCAACCCGGGCGTTATGGTATTGGATGTGGAGAAGTTTGCCCGCATCGCCCATAATCATGGCGTACCCTTGATCGTCGATAATACGTTCGCCACGCCGATCAATTGCCGTCCGTTCGAATGGGGAGCGGATATCGTTACGCACTCCACGACTAAATATATGGATGGCCATGCCACGAGCGTGGGTGGTTGTATCGTGGACAGCGGTAATTTCGATTGGGAAGCGCATGCCGAGAAGTTCCCGGGACTTTGCCAACCGGACCCTTCTTACCACGGATTGACCTATACCAAGACATTCGGGAAATTAGCGTTCATCACGAAAGCGACTAGCCAACTGATGCGTGACCTCGGAGCGATCCAATCCCCGCAAAACGCATTCCTATTGAATCTGGGATTGGAGACCTTGCATCTTCGTGTACCGCAGCATTGCAAAAACGCCTTGGCGGTAGCGCAGTGGCTACAGAAATGTGATAAGGTAGCTTGGGTTCATTATCCGGAATTGGAAGGCAATCCGTACCATGAACTCGCCAAGAAGTATCTACCGAATGGCTCTTGCGGTGTATTATCCTTCGGATTGAAAGGTGGACGTGAGGTGGCGATCAAGTTTATGGATAGCTTGAAACTCGCCGCTATCGTAACTCACGTAGCGGATGCCCGTACTTGCGTGCTTCACCCGGCCAGTCATACGCACCGCCAGTTGAGCGATGAGCAATTGATAGAGGCTGGCGTGGCTCCGGACTTGATCCGCTTCTCTGTAGGTATCGAGAACGCCGATGATATCATCGCCGATATTGAGCAAGCGCTCAATAAATAAGACATCTGTGCCATGCTGATGAAACGCTTGTGCCATCAGCGTGGCACGCTTGTGCCATCAGTGTGGCACGCCTGTGCCATCAGCATGGCACACCTGCATCTACAGCACGGTACTGCTATAAGTTCCTAGATAGGCAGGAATCTCCCCAGACGCGCCACCCAATTTGTCGTAATCCTCCCTAGGCTCGTTACCGGATGTTCCTCACGCAACAAATCCTCACGGAACTCACGAAGAATAAGCCAATCCGCCTGTTTCACCCAATGCCGGAAGACCGGATTCTCCACATGACTTTCCGAAATGGATAATAACACGTCCAGATCAAAACAATCAGCGACAACGCCTGCGCCAGACAAAGAGGCATCGTAAGCATTGCAAGCTTGCTCAATATGTGTAGGAACCATCAATACAGGTTTATTCAGATACATCGCCTCACATACGGATTCGAACCCGGCGGTCGTAGCATAAGCCTTCGCCCCCGACATATAACGTAGAAACAACGTATCATCCAGCTGATGGAAAGAAAGGCAATCGTCTATTTTCACCTCGGCTCGCTGATCTTTCTTATCCCAAAAGAAATGCATCGGAACCGAAGGATGACGGGAATGCCAAGAACGGATCTCCTCACTAAACCCGCTATTCAACAAATAACCATGCAAATAACTGCCGTTCGAGGGAACCGCATCCAAGACTTCTTGCCTTAATAAAGGAGGAACCACGACTATTCCTCCCAACGGCGCCTCGCGCATCTTCCGGAAAGACAAGGCTAATTTTTTGACGGAGCCTATCGCCGTTAATCTCGTAAAAAATCGTAGCGATGCCAACGACAATGTGCTCTGCTTCGGGAAAACGAAGTCCGGATGCAAGAATAGATATTGATGGGCGATACATACCATCGTTGCTTTCGGACGGAGAATCAAGTAAGTCAGCCCCGTCAATAGCTCGTAGAAGTTCACGACAACATCCGCATCCGTCTGCCGAATCATCCGGTCGATATAACGGATACTTCCCATGTATTTATGCAGACGCAATACATTATATAATACGCTACGCATCAAACTCACTTGTTTATTCTTAGCCGTCGGTAAAAAATTCGGACTCTCAAACGGATATACCGGCGATTGTATCTTATTCAAGAAGAAATCCGGCAAACGGCGGGCCGGGCTTTTTCCTACCAACACACCAACGATCTCATGTCCTTCGGCCATCAATTTCTGGCGTAAGGATAACGCTTGGGTCAAGTGCCCACGTCCCTCACCTTGTATGATAAACAGAATTTTCATACGGCATCCGCATATAGTTGTACATTATTATATGTAACAATATCCCACTCTCCTTGTTCATCCTCCACGAGAGCGGTCATGCTTTCCACCCAATCGCCGGAATTTAGATAATGCACATTACCATACCATACGCTCGCCGCTTGATGAATATGGCCGCAAATAATCCCATCCAAATGCTTGGCCTCCGCTAAGCGTACCAGCTCTTTCTCAAACTCCGAGATATAAGAGACCGCACTTTTCACCCGGTGTTTCACCTCTTGGGATAAAGAGAAATAAGGTTTTCCTTGCCGCTCTCTACGATGATTGTAAACCTTATTCAACCACAATAAAAAAGTATATCCCACATCCCCGAGCATGGCAAGCCAACGCATATGGGTCGTAACCGTATCGAAAATATCGCCATGTGTCACGAAATAGCGTTTTCCTTGTCTCGTCTTCAGTAAATAATCCTTTACGATCGATATATTGGAGAACTTAAAAGGAGCCAAGCTATCGAGAAAATCATCATGGTTCCCCACTACATAGATAATCTCCGTACCCCTTTTCTCCATCATCTTCATCAATACCTTAAAGAAATCGGTATGCTTTTGTTTCCAGCGTTTACCGGATTTCTTCAATTGCCAGCCATCGATGATATCACCATTCAAAATCAATCGATCGCAATCTACGTGCTTGAGAAAACGGGTGACCTCCTCCGTCCGGGAATGTTCCGATCCCAAATGGATGTCAGAGAGGACAATAGTCGGATAGTACTTTCTTAATATCATCTTTTCCTTGTTTAAGATGATACAAAAGAACACTTTCGGTATTACAAGTTCACGACAACCTAATGAAAAAGACATAACAAAAAGGCCAGCTCTTCACAAAGCCGGCCTTTTCTCGTTTAACTTTAAATATTAAAAAATTATGATGACATTTTACTTTACCTATTCTTCTGATTGAGTAGCCTCGTAAGCCTTTAACAACTTCTCTTGTACATCGGCAGGAACTAACTCGTAACTAGCGAACTTCATCGTAAAGGAAGCACGTCCGCCCGTAATGGAGCTTAGTGAAGTAGAATAGTTAGACATCTCTTTCAAAGGAACTTTCGCCAATAGTTTCTCAAATCCCTTCTCGCTATTCATACCCATAATCAAGGCACGGCGTCCTTGCAAGTCACTCATCACATCTCCCAGATAATCAGCAGGAACGGAAACCTCGACATCGTAAACAGGCTCCAAGATCTTAGGGCCAGCCTCCTTGAAAGCGGTACTGAACGCATTGCGTCCGGCAAGCATGAAAGAGATTTCATTACTGTCTACCGGGTGCATCTTACCATCGTATACGCAAATACGCACATCGCGAGCATACGAACCCGTCAACGGCCCTTGCTCCATACGAGCCATGATACCTTTTAGGATAGCCGGCAAGAAACGAGCGTCGATAGCACCACCAACGATACAGTTTACGAACACGACTTTACCACCCCAATCCAAATCAATTATTTGAGTATCACGAACATTCATCTTATACTCCTGTCCGCCGAAACGGTAGGTATCCGGAGCAGGCATACCTTCATAATAAGGCTCGATAATCAAGTGAACTTCACCGAACTGGCCTGCGCCACCAGATTGTTTCTTATGGCGGTAATCCGCACGGGCCGCTTTCGTAATCGTCTCACGATACGGGATCTTCGGCTCCAGATATTCGATCGGCAATTTATCATTATTCTCGATTCTCCATTTCAATGTACGAAGATGGAACTCACCTTGACCGGAAACGATTGTCTGCTTCAATTCCTTGGACTGCTCGATTACCCATGTCGGGTCTTCCTCGCGCATACGTATCAAGATTTCCATCATCTTCTCGGCGTCAGCCTCATTCACCGGCTTGATAGCACGACGATATTTCGGATCCGGATATTTAATGAAGTCGAAACGATAATCACAACCCTTTCCGTTCAATGTATTACCACGGCGAACATCCTTTAACTTAACGGTCGCTCCAATATCACCCGCCACCATTTCCGTAACCGGGGTACGAGTTTGTCCGGCTACCGCAAATAACTGTGCGATACGCTCCTTAGAACCACGATCGGCATTCATCAAATCGTCACCTTCTTTTACTTTTCCTGATATCACTTTAAAATAGGAAACCTGACCAATATGAGGTTCCACGGTAGTCTTGAAGAAGAACAAGCTAGTAGGACCATTCGAGTCCGGAGTCACCTCTACGCCTTCCGTAGTAATCAGACGAGGCATCTTGTCGGTACAAGGAACCACGTTACCCAAGAACTCCAACGTACGACGAACACACATATCACGACCGGCACATACGCAGAATACCGGGAACATACCGCGAGTAACCAAGCCCGCACGGATACCGGCACGCATATCATCCTCGCTCAAGGCACCTTCCTCAAAGAATTTCTCCATCAAAGTATCATCGTTCTCAGCGGCGGCTTCCACCAAGGCTTGATGCAACTCCATCGCCTTATCCATTTCCTCGGCGGGGATTTCCAATACATCAGGAACTCCACCTTCCGGTTTCCAACGATACATCTTCATTTTTAATACATCCACCACGGCATTGAAAGAAGAGCCGCAGCTAATCGGATATTGGATCGGAACGATCTTACTGCCCCAACGGTCTTTCAACTGGGCGATAGTTCCCTCATAGTCGGCTTTATCATTATCAAGCTGATTGACAACGAAAATCACCGGTTTATGAAATTGTTCAGTATACCGGAACTGGTTAATGGTTCCAACCTCAACACCGTACTGGGCATTCAATACCATCAGTGCCGTATCCGTGACATTCAGAGCGGAAACAGCTCCTCCAACGAAATCATCCGAACCCGGACAATCGATGAAATTCAGCTTCCGATCCTGCCACTCAACACTGAAAACGGTTGAGAAAACTGAGTATCCATACTCTTTCTCAACCGGGAAATAATCGGACACCGTATTTCCTGCCTCAACGGAGCCGCGGCGTTTTATAACTCCACCCTCGTAAAGCATAGCTTCAGCGAGAGTGGTTTTCCCAGAGCCCGAACTTCCCAAGATAGAGATGTTCTTAATTTCATTTGTTTGGTATACTTTCATGATATCAGGATTTATTTGAGTTTAACAATACGTTTATTTGGCGTGAATCACTTTCACGAGGGCGCAAATTAGAGATTGTAAAGGAAAAAAGCAATTATCGCCCGGTGTTTGAGAACTATGTTGTGCAGCAGCAAGGTTTTTTGAAATTTAAATTATATCTTTGTGTAAAGATATAATTGTGTCCATACAGATGGCAGGTTTATACATCCACGTTCCTTTTTGCGCCAAGCGGTGTTTATACTGTGACTTTTTTTCCAATACGGAGATGAAGTATAAAGAGCCGTATATAAACGCACTTATAAAAGAGATGGAATTGCGGAAGGGATATATAGGAAACGAAGCATTAGAAACCATTTACTTCGGGGGCGGTACTCCTTCCCAATTAGACGAGAAGGATTTTGGCAAGATATTCGAGGCCATCTATCGTCATTTTGATGTAGCCGAGCAAATGGAGATTACCTTAGAGGCGAATCCGGATGACATGAAACGAGAATATGTATCGCTTCTCCGTAATTATCCTTTTAATCGGGTCAGTATGGGTGTACAGAGTTTTCATCCGGAAGATTTGCGTTTTCTGAATCGTCGCCATGACCGGGAACAAGCGATTAAAGCAGTAGAACTATGCAAGGAATATGGGATTACAAATATCAGTATCGATTTGATCTACGGACTCCCCAACCAAACGCAGCAAGCATGGGAAGAGAATTTGCGACAAGCGATCCGGTTGGATGTTCCCCATCTTTCCGCCTACCACCTCATTTACGAGGAAGGTACCGCACTTTACAAATTGCTGGAAGCGGGAAAAGTGACCCCCATAAACGAGGAGTTAAGCGTCTCGTTCTTTTCCACATTAATAGATCGGTTGGCAGAAGCAGGCTATTTGCATTACGAGATATCTAATTTCGCCCGTCCCGGGTTCTTCTCCAAGCACAATAGCTCCTACTGGACCGGAAAGAAATATCTAGGCCTCGGTCCTTCCGCCCATTCTTATAACGGGATAGACCGGGAATGGAATCCATCTTCTCTACCTATATATATAGACGGTATAGAAAATGGGCATCCGACAATAGAATCCGAGGATTTAGACCTATGCACCCGGTACAACGACTTCATCATCACCGGCCTTCGAACCATGTGGGGAGTCTCTTTCGCTGATATCCAGACAAAATTTGGCAGGAAGCTCCTTTCTTATTGTCAAAAGCAAGCTCAACCCCATATCAACCAAGGTCTCTTATTACAAACCGGTGACAAATTGATTTTATCCAAGTCAGGAATCTTCGTTTCCGACGGAATCATGAGTGATCTACTTTGGGTATAAAAATTAACAAAACCACCACTTTCTCCAACAAACCTGTTAGTTAAAAGTACATTTCCTGCACATTTTCACGATTTTTGAGAAATAAAACGACGCATATTAAAAAACTATTACATATATTTGCAGCATCAAAAACAGCAAACAGTGCCATATTTGTATATAATATCAGGTTGCAACGGAGCAGGAAAAACAACAGCTTCCTTCACGATTTTACCAGAAATGCTAAAATGTAGGGAGTTTGTTAACTCAGACGAGATAGCCAAGGGACTTTCCCCTTTTAATGCAGACAGTATAGCCGTCGCCGTTGAAGCTAGTCGTATTATGTATAAGCGGATAAAGGAACTCATCGGTGCTGGTGAGACTTTCGCAATGGAAACTACGCTGGCCACCCGTTCAGTCGCAAACTTGATACGGGAAGCACAAAGGGAAGGTTATTATGTTACATTGCTTTACTTCTGGCTAAATACGCCGGATCTAGCCGTGGAACGTGTGAAAATGAGGGTAGCCGCCGGAGGTCACAATATTCCGGAAGCAACGATACGGCGTCGATATGAGGCCGGTATCCACAATTTATTCGAGCTATACCTTCCTATTAGTGACTATTGGATGATAACAGATAATTCGATGTCTCCCATGGAAGTGATCGCCAAGGGATTCAAGAATGATAAAAGGGAAGTGTATAATCTAGATATTTTTACAAAACTTGAACATCATGAATGAGCAAGAAGTTAGAGAATTCGAAGAGAATATAGTAAAAGGTGCAAATATAGCTTTTCAGCGTTTGGTGAATCAGAAGAAGAAGGAAGACGGAGAGTTGGTATTCTCTCGTAACGGTCATATCTTCAGAGTCAAAGCTGTTGATCTTGACAAGATTTATTAAGTTATAGATATACATATACAAAAAGAGGAGACGTATCTTTCAAGGATATGTCTCCTCTTTTTGGCTTTATAGAAAAAGGAACTTAGGTTCATGGGCGAAGTATGTTAACATACTTCGGCATTTCAGTTAACATACTTCGCCCACGAAGTTAACTTACTTCTCTATCTTGAGAATTCCATCTCGTTCAATAAATAACCGGCTCCGGCATATTTATCGATTACGAATAGGACATAACGGATATCTACGATAATACTGCGTTGATAATCGGGCAGATATTGGATATCCCCTCCTACTCCTTCCCAGTTACGGTCGAAATTGATACCGATTAACTCTCCTTGTCCATTCAATACCGGACTACCGGAGTTCCCTCCCGTTGTATGGGTCGTAGCACAGAAGGCAACCGGCATTTTACCGTTAGGCATCTTATAAGGGCCAAAGTCTCCTGCTTGATATAATTCCTTCAAACGAGCAGAAACCACAAATTCCCAATTCGTAGAATCCTCCTTCTCCATGACGCCGTCTAAAGTGGTTTGATGACCATAATAATCGCAATCACGAGGACTGTAACCTTTCACCTGCCCATAAGTCAGACGAAGCGTAGAGTTCGCGTCCGGAAAACTAGCCAAGTCTCCATACATCGCTAAAAGTCCTTTCACATACGCACGATGGGCGATCGCATATCCGGCATCAAAATCAGCCAAGGCCTTATCTAACGCCTTTTTCTCATCCTTTACGGATTGTGCGAACAGAATCATCGGATCTTCTCTCAAAGTTTTGACAGACGGATGCTCCTTGAACGCATTGAAGTTCTTCTCACTACCATAGATCGATTTATCAAACAGATAATCAACGAATTTATCCACATCCCCCTTAAACTTGCTATCGATTACGGAAAAATAAGCCGGCTGCGACTTCGGAGCGACCAAACGCCTATATTCCTTTAACATGACTTTTGCTATCTTCTTATCAACCATCGGCGCATAATCCTTATCAGCGAAACGGTGGAAAGCCCTCTCCAATTGAGTGACCTGTTTTTGCTGCTCGGAACGATCTTTCCCCTCCAAAGCCTCACAAACAGTCTCGATATCGATCGGAACTTTGGAGAACTCGATGCCACGGCTCAATGCCTCATCCAACATCCAACTACGGAAACGCAAATCCTTACGATCATTAACGATCTGCTCCAATGTCAGAAGCGCTTCCGGATAAGCAGGCTCACACATCTTCTTCGACCAAGCGATCAAACGATCCTGCTCATCGTTTTTCACCTGCTCAAAATTACGTTTGTTGATCGCCCAGTTACTACCGATCGCATTCTTATAAGCGTTCGTAGAACCCGCATACTTACTAGCGTATTGAATCCGGACTTGCGGATCTTTCAGCATTTCTTCCAGCATCGCCTCTTGACGGAGATTACGGATATTGATACGTACCGCATTATCTATATCCCGACGTTCGGCTACCTCCCATGAGGTATAGTATTTATTGGTACGACCGGGGAAACCCATGATCATGGCATAATCGTTCTCCTCCACACCTTTTAAAGAAAGCTTTAGCCAACGTTTCGGACGAAGCGGGACATTGGTTTCCGAATAAGGTGCCGGATTTCCGTTCGCGTCGGCATACACACGGAAAAGAGAGAAGTCTCCGGTATGGCGAGGCCACATCCAGTTGTCCGTGTCCCACCCGAACTTGCCGACTGAAGAAGGAGGAGCAAAAACCAGCCGGACATCATTAAAATCACGGTAGACAGAAAGCCAGAACTCGTTTCCGGCGTAATACGCATCGACAATTCCCGTCAACGTAGAGTCCTTCTCTGATACCTCCATGCCGATTACATTCATGACAGAGTCGACAACTACGCGACGTTCACTTTCCGTATGAGCATGTTTGGCAGCCGAGAGCACACGCTTGGTCACATCCTCCGTACGAAGAAGAAAACGGACATATAATTCGGGATTCGGCAGTTCTTCGCCAAGGTTGCGGGCTACAAAACCATCCTTCAGATAATCATGTTCTACGGAAGAATGCTGCTGGATACTGCTGAAACCACAGTGATGATTGGTGAACACCAGACCATCTTCGGAAACCACCACTCCCGAACAGAATCCACCGAAACTGACAACGGCATTTGCCAAAGCCGGCTTCTTCGGATTATACAGTTTATTTACAGGCATCTGCAAACCGAGTTCCTTCATC
>OKSK01000598.1_pt1 | contig 21064 bp, 17 predicted proteins | sample 1606301 | NCBI WGS metagenome assembly OKSK01 (sample SAMEA3879557, study PRJEB24766) | human gut metagenome | biome: human-associated habitat; feature: feces | place: USA | collected 1985/1987
CGATGACTCTGAGGGAGACATCGGGAGCCAGAGGCTTATTCTTGGTGTGGACCTTGAGGATCTCCTCGCGGCCCTTGACATCAGGCAGGCCCACATAGACCTGACGGTCAAAGCGGCCCGGACGGAGCAGTGCCTTATCCAGAATGTCGGCACGGTTGGTGGCTGCCATCACGATGACACCATCGTTGGCCTCAAAGCCGTCCATTTCCACCAGCAGCTGGTTCAGTGTCTGTTCCCGTTCATCGTGTCCGCCGCCGATGCCGGTGCCGATGGTGATGCAGACAAAATGCTCATAGTCCTTGCCGGCGCCCTGCCAGCGTTCGCCCAGCGCCGCGCAGTTGGCGTCATTTTCGGTTGTTACGGGGAGATCGGTCAGCTGTGCGAAAAGCTCGCACAGGTTTTCACCGTCAAGGTAATCCAGCGCCCCGGCCTTGGCCGCTTCGCCGGTATGGTGATTGATGTGGCCCGGAAAACTCACGCCGATGCCGACGATCTCATGCTCCTGGCGGTACTTATCCACCACCGCTTTCCACTTCTGTTTGAAGGTGCTTTCATCGTCAGGCGTATCATATTCATCGGATGTCAGTTCTTCGCCGTTTTCGTTAATCACGCCGTGTTTGATGTGGGTTCCGCCCACGTCAAAGCCGATAAATAGCTGCATTGCATCGTTCCTCATGAGCCCCTGAGCTATTAAGTATGGCTCTGGCGGCAGAAACGAAACGTAAAGTACGGTAATCCGTGATACGGCTCGTAAACCCGTTACCGACTGGCGAGAAAACCACCAGCCGGAACTACCCTTGTTGTACACCTACTGCAAGGAGACGGTCATGACAAACAATCCTCCCTCATCGCGTATCCAGCCAGGCGAGTATGGTTTTCCCCTTAAGCTGAAGCCCCGCTATGACAACTTTATCGGCGGCGACTGGGTGGCGCCCGTCGACGGTGAATACTATTCCAACCTGACGCCCGTTACCGGCCAGCCGTTGTGTGAAATTGCCAGTTCGGGCAAGCGGGATATCGATTTAGCGCTGGATGCGGCGCATAAGGCGAAAGATAAGTGGGGACAAACGTCCGTTCAGGACAGAGCGGCCATTTTGTTCAAAATCGCCGATCGGATGGAGCAGAATCTGGAGCTGCTGGCGACCGCAGAAACGTGGGACAACGGCAAGCCGATCCGGGAAACCATGGCGGCGGACGTGCCGCTGGCGATTGACCATTTCCGCTATTTTGCGTCCTGCATTCGTGCCCAGGAGGGGGGAATAAGTGAAGTTGACAAAGATACCGTGGCGTATCACTTCCACGAGCCGCTCGGCGTGGTGGGGCAAATTATTCCGTGGAACTTCCCGCTGCTGATGGCGAGCTGGAAAATGGCGCCCGCGCTGGCGGCGGGTAACTGCGTTGTGCTGAAACCCGCTCGCTTAACGCCGCTTTCGGTACTGCTGCTGATGGAGGTGATTGGCGACCTGTTGCCGCCGGGGGTCATTAACGTGGTCAACGGGGCCGGGGGAGAGATCGGCGAATATCTGGCTACCTCAAAACGTATCGCCAAAGTGGCGTTCACCGGCTCAACGGAAGTGGGCCAGCAGATCATGCAGTACGCGACTCAGAACATCATTCCGGTCACGCTCGAGCTGGGCGGCAAATCGCCGAACATCTTCTTTGCCGACGTGATGGACGAAGAGGACGCCTTCTTCGACAAAGCGCTGGAAGGGTTTGCGCTGTTCGCGTTTAACCAGGGCGAAGTCTGCACCTGTCCGAGCCGCGCGCTGGTGCAGGAATCCATTTATGAGCGCTTTATGGAGCGGGCGATCCGGCGCGTGGAGTCGATTCGCAGCGGTAATCCGCTGGATAACGTTACCCAGATGGGGGCGCAGGTATCGCATGGCCAGCTGGAAACCATCCTCAACTATATTGATATCGGTAAAAAAGAGGGGGCCGATGTGTTGACCGGCGGTCGTCGTAAGGTGCTGGGCGGCGATTTGCAGGAGGGCTACTACCTTGAGCCGACCATCCTGTTCGGTAAGAACAATATGCGCGTTTTCCAGGAGGAAATTTTTGGACCGGTGCTGGCCGTCACCACGTTTAAAACCATGGACGAGGCGCTGGAGCTCGCCAACGACACGCAGTATGGCCTGGGGGCGGGCGTCTGGAGCCGTAACGGTAATCTGGCCTATAAAATGGGCCGGGGCATTCAGGCCGGACGCGTATGGACAAACTGCTATCACGCCTATCCGGCTCATGCGGCGTTTGGCGGCTACAAGCAGTCGGGCATCGGGCGTGAAACCCATAAGATGATGCTGGAGCACTACCAGCAAACGAAATGTCTGTTGGTCAGCTACTCCGATAAACCGCTGGGGTTGTTTTAATCTCCGGGCTCAGGCCGTCCGGGGTGGCCTGAGCCGGGTTAAAGCCGGGTGGCGGCTTCGCCTTACCCGGCCTACGATAGTGGCCGCATTTTTATTTGCAACATGACAATCTTCCCTCTTCTTTTCTCGATGCCTCTTCCTGTTTCGCTAAAGTCTGGCTGCGCTGCCGTTTTTAATGCGGTAGTCTCATTCAACCCAGTAGCGATGGTGTGTATCATGTGTATAATCAGGGAAGGATTGGGATGTGAAAAGTGCGGATATCATTACTGTTCTGGTTAGCCATGGCTGGAAATGTGTAAGAACGAAGGGAAGCCATCATCAGTTTCGCCATCCAGTGCAAAAAGGGTTGGTTACCGTCCCACATCCTAAAAAGGACATTAAACCAGGCACTCTCGCACAAATCTGGCGACAGGCGGGAATTAAACACTGATATCAGGAGTAGTTATGTTTTATCCGGCTTACATTCATTCTGATTCCGACGGTAGCGCCAGTGGTTTCTTTCCTGACGTTCCGGGGTGTTTTTTTGCGGGGGATTCACTGGATGATGCTTTTCAGGATGCACGTGATGCATTAACTGCCCATTTTGAAGCGTTGTTTGAAATGGATGAAATGTTGCCACTTCCGGGTATGGTTGAAGCGCATCTGGCAAGTCATCCGGAGGATTTCATTGGCGGACAATGGTTGCTGGTGGATATCAATATGAAACAGTTTGAAGGCAGAGTAGAGCGCATCAATATTACGATACCTCGCCGTTTGCTGGTGAAGATTGATTCCTTTGTCAGCGAGCATCCACAATTTACTAACCGAAGTGCTTTTCTTGCAGAGGCAGCACGGCGTGTACTGCCCCGGTGATGATTAGTTGTAAAGAGCAGCAGTTGCTTTCAGGATATCAGCAAAGGAATAAATATCATCAACTGTAGCAATTGGGTGCCGTGTTTCGTTTTTTTCCAGATCAAAAAGCCCGATGTATTTTTGTGTTCGATTAAAATGCAGTCGGCAAAGAGGCTTGCGGTTATTGTCGTCTACAAGAATGCCGCAATAGCTCTTTGTGTCTCTATGGGTAATGCGAGGCGCCTCAAGAACGGCTCGGGTGATTGCTTTAACAATGTGAAAACCTTCCAATTCTTCCAGAGTCGTTATGATTTCACTTTCATCCTTTTGTTCATCATCCTCACTTTGCTGTGTTTCTGTTTGAGTTTCGACAGTAGCCGGAGTGATACCTGTGATGGCAGACTTAAGCCTCTCATTAACTTGATCGTTTATGTACTGGCTTGCTGCCTTTCTGGTGAGATTTTGAAAAGACTCTCTGACTTTTTGGGTCAGCATACCGTCATAAACTCGCGAAGCAAAAAACTTAACGAAATCGTCTTCTGGATTGTTAAGTTGTGTATGCAATATTCTCTTGATTTGGCTAACGTACTTTAACTCTCCAGCAGCGTTTATGATGGATTCAAGATCAAAAGAAGATTTGGTGAGTTTTTTTAATTCAGGTATAACGTTTTCATCAATATCAAGCAGGTCGACCTCTAAAAAAGGTTTTTCATCCATTTTATTAGGTGCGTCGAGATCGGTATAAAATCTGTATATTTGTCCGTTCGTTAAGATTGATATCCTTGCGTTTGTAACATGAAAGTATCTAAAAAGTTGTGATGCATGATTTATATTTAAAGGCTCACCAATTTTTTTACATTCGATGAGAATTTGCACGTCATTGTTTTTCATTATCGCATAGTCAATTTTTTCACCTTTTTTTGTGCCAATATCACATACAAATTCAGGTGTAACCTCTGACGGGTCAAACACATCGTACCCTAAGACATTATGAATAAAAGGCATAACAAATGCCGTTTTGGTTGCTTCTTCAGTATTAATTACTTCAATTTGCTGTCTAATTTTAGTAGATAATGCATTCAGTCTTTCTGTAAATTCCATGGGATATCCTTATTTCAATACTGTGTGTCCTGATGAAATAGCATCAAAATGCATGCCATTCAATGAACTCCATGGGGAGTTAACAGCAAAAAAAACGATTCCGGGGTTTGGATCACAGAGTGATTAAATTGAATAAAAGAAAATAAGCCCGTTAACGCCGAGCTTATTAAGTATATTATATATATAAAGCTATTTTATTTTTTCAAATTATGCCTACATTCACCTATAACCGCATTTCCTCTCCACGCCGGTTTGCCCAGCTAAACCACGGAGTGAGGGTAGCATTAGAGCCCTGCGCCTGATAACCGATCCCCTCCGCCTGTTGGCGCACCTTCGGGTAAGCTAAAAGTATCCGCGCCCGCTCTTTGACCCACAGCATCCTTAACGATTCGCACGCAAGGTATGATGCGCTAACGATAATTCAACGGAACTGACTTTTAACCTGTGCGAGGCGTTATCCATGAACCGATTTATCCTGGCGGATCCTGAAAAATGTATCGGGTGCCGTACCTGTGAGGTAGCGTGCATGATGTCGCATCAAAGCAGCGCCACGCCAGAAGCGCTTACGTCACGGATCCGCGTGGTTAAGGGGGAAACCTTCACCACGGCAGTGGGCTGCCACCAGTGTGAAGATGCGCCCTGCGCGAATGTCTGCCCGACGGGGGCCATTCACCGCGCTGCGGGAGCCTGGCTCGTTAAGCAATCGCGCTGTATCGGCTGCAAAAGCTGTATGGTGGCGTGCCCGTTCGGGGCAATGCAGGTTCGGGTCGTGGAAGATCGCGTTCAGGCGCTGAAATGTGATTTGTGCGCGCATCGCGAGGGCGGTCCCGCCTGCGTCGAAGCCTGTCCCACCCACGCGCTGCGCTGCATAGACCCCGCCAGCTTACGCGCGGAACGGCTGCGTAATATGGCCTGAGGTTTTATTAACCGGCCTCGCGCCAGGCGTTCTCAATCTCTTCGGCGAGAATTTTCACACCCGCTTCGATTTTTTCCGGGTCCGGGACGTAGTTCATACGCATGCACTGGTGCGTGTGCGGCCACGGCTTATCCAGCCCCGGGAAGAAGTAATCCCCTGGCACCATCAGTACGCCACGTTTTTTCAGACGCTGATAAAGCAGCTCTGTCGTAATGGGCAGATCCTTAAACCACAGCCACAGGAAAATTGCCCCTTCCGGTTTATGGATCAGGCAGCGTTCTTCCGGTAAGTAGCGGCGAAGGATGGCTATAGTTTCCTGAACGCGCTGAGAGTAAAACGGCTTAATCACCTCATTCGACAGGCGCAGCAGGTCGTTACGCCTGATCATCTCGCACATCATCGCCGGGCCGATGCCGCCAGGCGAAAGGCTGATAATGCCGTTCATGTTGGTAATGGCGGTGATGATTTTCTCGTTAGCAATGATAATGCCGCAACGGCTGCCCGGCAGGCCCAGCTTGGAGAGGCTCATGCAGAGGATGATATTCGGGTTCCATAGCGGACGCGCTTCGCTGAAGATGATCCCCGGGAACGGTACGCCATAGGCGTTATCGATCACCAGCGGGATGCCGTGCTGATTCGCCAGCGCATCCAGCTTCATCAGCTCGTCGTCGGTGATCACGTTCCCCGTCGGGTTGGTGGGACGAGATACGCAGATCATGCCCGTCTCTTCACCGATATGCAGATGTTCAAAATCGACGTGATATTTGAACTGGCCCTCTGGCAGCAACTCGATATTCGGACGTGCGGAAACAAACAGGTCTTCTTCGAGGCCGGCATCGGCATAGCCAATATACTCCGGTGCCAGCGGGAACAGCACTTTTTTCGTGGTGCCGTCGGCGCGGCGTCCGGCGAACAGATTGAATAAGTAGAAAAACGCGCTCTGACTGCCGTTTGTCAGTGCAATATTCTGTGGTTCGATATCCCAACCCAGCGCTTCCCGCAGCATTGCCGCCAGAAGCGTCAGTAGTTCTGTTTTACCCTGAGGGCCGTCGTAATTACATAGCGCATCGGTTGCTTTACCGTTTTCCAGCATCTCTGCCAGCAGCGTCTGGAAGTAGGTGTTCATCTCCGGAATTTGAGCCGGGTTTCCGCCGCCAAGCATGATAGCGCCTGGGGTGCGCAGCCCGTCGTTGAGGTCCTCCATCAGGCGGGTAATGCCTGAATGGCGGGTAAATTTGTCGCCGAAAAGTGAAAACGTCATAGCAGGTGATCTGTCGGGCTTAATATGAAAGGCAGTAACCATAACGCCAGCACCGTGTTGGTGCAAATCGGCGGATGTGGTCGGATTTGTTGTTTTATGTGGCGGGTTTGTATTTGTGTGGTGAATTGTTCTGGTGAATGCCCCTCACCCCAGGCCTCTCCCCTTTGGGGAGAGGGTTAGGGTGAGGGGGTCTATTGATTACCCGCCCAAACCACCATCACCTTATCGCCCTTGTGCTCGCGCACAAAGCCGTAGCCTTCTTTCATCGACAGCGTTGTTTGCTTGCCTTCACCCACCGCCGGATGACGGGCGCGGAACTGCCCCAGAAGCTGCCAGTGGGCGACAGTTAACGCCTGTTTATCCGTGACGTCCTGCCAGTTCATATCCGAACGGGTCCCCTGTAGCGGATCGGAGCCCGTAGGGCCGAATGGACGCTCTGATTCATCGCCGTAATAGATCTGTACGCTTCCCGGCGCCAGCAACAGTAACTCAGCGGCGCGCTGGCCCCCTTCACGGAACAGACGCGTATCATGGGAGGAGAGATAGCTCAGCACATTAAAACTTTGCAGCTTTTCTGCCATTTGCTGCCAGGTCAAATCCATATCGGCCAGGCAGTCCGCCGCTTTTGCCGCCTGCTCCTGATAGTCAAAATTGATCATCGCATCGAAGCCGTGGCGGTAATAATCGCTCTGCATCACGCCGTGGCCCCAGGATTCACCGGTCATCCAGAATGGCGCATCGTCGAGTTTTTTGTCCGGGTTGGCGGCTTTCCACGCGGCCAGCGCCTGGCTGGCCTGGTTTTTCAGTTGCAGCCAGGCTTCAGGCTCAACGTGCTTAGCGGTATCGACCCGGAAACCGTCGATGCCGTAGTCACGTACCCACTGGCTAAGCCAGTGGGTCAGGTAATCTCGCGGCGTGAAATTCGTCATCACTTTCGCGTTGGCGTCGGGCTTGTGTTGATAAAAGTTCGGCAAACCTGACGGGATCTTAGATTCCGTTTTCAGATCCGGCAGGAAGGCCAGCGACATGGTCAGATCGTCAAAGCCCGGGTTGTCATAATCACCGATATCGGTACGGATCCATTTTTTACCCCACCATTTTTCCCATGCGGCTTTGTCACTGAAGTTGATGTAATCGTTGAAGCTGTGCCAGCTTTGACCCGCGCCTGGCTTCCAGTCAGTCCAGCGCTCGCCGAGGGTTTTTTTCAGCTCATCGCCCTGTAAATAGAGCGCGCCAAACTGATATTCCTGCATATCTGCAAGCGTCGCATAACCCGCGTGGTTCATGACAATGTCAAACAGGACGCGGATACCGCGCCGGTGCGCGTCGTCGACAAGCTGGCGTAAATCCTCTTCGCTGCCCATGTTGGCGTCGAGCTTCGTCCAGTCCTGAGTGTAATAGCCGTGATAGGCGTAGTGAGGGAAATCCCCCTTGGTGCCGCCGCCCACCCAGCCGTGGATCTGTTCCAGCGGCGAGCTTATCCAGAGCGCATTCACGCCCAGTTGCTGAAGGTAATCCAGTTTGCTGGTAAGCCCTTTCAGATCGCCGCCGTGGAAAGTACCTATCTCCTGCATACCATCTTTATGGCGGCCATAGCTGTTGTCGTTGGTGGGGTCGCCATTTACGAAGCGATCGGTCAGCACGAAATAGACGGTGGCGTTTTGCCAGCTGAACGGCGCGGGTTTGTCCGTCTCGGCGCGTTCAAGCAGCAGCAGGCCATTGCTGTTGGCGGCTGGCTGAAGAGTTACTTTGCCGTTTTGAACGGTCGCGGTCTGTTTGCTGTAAAAATCACGCACCACCGTGCCTTCCGGAAAGGTGTTAACGACATCGATCGTGAGCGGTTTGCCGTCCCACTTCGGGCACTGGCGGGTAACGTTTGCGACAGGCTGTGGCGCCGCACTTTGTACTGTCAACATCAGCGTCGGCGTTCCCGAGCGCGTATCAATACGCATCTGATAAACGCCGTCACGGAATAACCGCCACTGCGGTGGGGCGCCTTCGCAGGGTTTGAGTGACAGCATCTCGTTGAGTTTAATGGCACCTGTCGGCTGCCAGCACGCGTTATCAAGACTCACCGTCAGCGGGCGGGTACCCTTCGCAAGCGTTGCCTGGCTGGTAAAGACGCCGGTACCTTCAGCGCTAAACGCGTTAAATCCCGGCGATGACCAGTCGGCATGCGCGAATGCGGGTAACATCAGAACAGCTAATGCAGTGCGTTTCATTCCATTTTCCTGTCGCGGCATTTTTGACCAGTGTGCCATTCGGCTCAGGGGAAAAACTCCTCCTCTACGGCTTTCTGCAAGGAGGACGCGAAGGGATGAGTGATCCCGCGCAAAATTAGGCAGTTATCTGCGATATCGCGCACATTTTTCCAGCGTTGATGCTTTAATGAGCATGTTCCGGATGACATAGTTTCGGAATTGGACTATTTATAGACGTGCTCTTGAAGACTATTTTTGGTACGATTTGAGATTCCGCTCTCAAATTTTTGAAGAAAATAAGGTGTTGGAATGTTTATATCCGACCAGGAGACCTAATGATATCGACTCCCATTCGACGATATGGGGCCGCGATACTCATGTTACTCACCATGGCATTTTCAGGTGAGGTGCTTGCAAAGACGCACACGGATACAACGAGTAAGAAAGCCCACGTAATAAAGACGACAAGCAGTAAGGTTAGCAGTAAACAAGAGTATTCTCGCAATAGTGCAAAGAGTAGTTCACTTCCTGATTTGCGAAAATACCCTTCCGGGACACCAAGGAAAAAAGCGTTTCTCCGGACGGTAATGCCTTACATTAAAAGCCAAAATGCCGCGATTACTGCGGATCGTAACTGGCTGATCTCCAAACAGTACGACAGCCGCTGGTCGCCGTCTGAGCGCACTCGCCTGAAAGATATCGCCAAACGCTATAAAGTGAAGTGGAGCGGGAACACGCGTCGCGTGCCTTGGAACTCACTGTTAGAACGTGTGGACATCATTCCAGGCAGTATGGTCGCGACAATGGCCGCCGCCGAAAGCGGTTGGGGCACCTCGAAGCTGGCGCGCAACAACAACAATCTGTTTGGCATGAAATGCGTAAAAGGTCGTTGTACTAACGCGCCCGGCAAGGTGAAGGGCTATTCACAGTTTGAATCGGTGAAAGATTCCGTGAATGCCTACGTGGTGAACCTGAACACCCACCCGGCCTATTCCTCGTTCCGTAAGTCACGCGCTCAGCTGCGTAAGGCGGATCAGGAAGTGACGGCCACGGCGATGATCCATAAGCTGAAAGGTTATTCCACTCAGGGACAGCGTTATAACAATTACCTGTTCTCCATGTACCAGGATAACCAGCGTCTGATTGCCGCACATATGTAATGAAAAACGCCTTCCACTGGAAGGCGTTCTTTTTTCTAGAGCAGGACTTCACTGTACCGTTCCCGGTACTCCTTCGGCGTGGTGTCATACTCTTTCCTGAACACCGAATAGAAATACTGAAGCGACGGATAGCCACACATCTGTGAAATCTCGTTGATCGACAGCGAGGTGGAGATCAGCAGACTGCGCGCTTTCTCCAGCTTTTCCGCATGGATCACGGCGTGGATCGTCTCACCCACTTCCTCTTTAAACCGCTTCTCCAGATTCGAACGTGATATGCCGACCGAATCGAGCACCTGATCGACCTTAATCCCTTTGCAGGCATGATTGCGAATGTAGTGCATCGCCTGAATCACGGCCGGATCGTTTAATGAGCGGTAGTCAGTTGAGCGACGTTCGACCACGCGAACGGGAGGAACCAGCAGACGCTGGAGCGGCAGGGATTCGTTGTCTAACAGTCTGTGCAGCAGCTTTGCGGCCTGATAGCCCATCTGACGGGTACCCTGAGCCACGGATGAGAGCGCCACGCGCGACAGATAGCGCGTAAGCTCTTCGTTATCAATACCAATCACGCACAGCTTTTCAGGCACCGGAATATGCAAATGTTCGCACACCTGTAATACGTGGCGGGCGCGGGCGTCCGTCACGGCGATAATCCCTGTCTGGGGCGGCAGCGTTTGCAGCCAGTCAGCCAGACGATTTTGTGCGTGCTGCCAGTTTTCTGGCGCGGTTTCCAGCCCCTGATAAACGACGCCGCGATACTTCTCCTGGGCAACCAGCTGGCAGAAGGCATACTCACGCTCCATCGCCCAGCGCTTTCCGCTCGTGGCGGGCAATCCGTAAAACGCAAAACGATGGACGCCTTTCTCCTTTAAATGGAGGAAGGCGGTCTCGACCAGAGCATGGTTATCCGTGGCGATGTAGTGAACGGGAGGATAATGTTCCGGTGTATGATAAGAGCCGCCAACGCCCACGATAGGCACGTCAACGCCACTCAGCAACTGTTCAATCACGGGGTCGTCAAAGTCAGCGATGACCCCGTCGCCCAGCCAGTCTTTGATGTTCTCCAGACGGGTACGGAAATCTTCTTCGATGAAAATATCCCATTCGGATTGCGACGCCTGCAAATATTCGCCAACCCCTTCAACCACCTGCCGGTCATAGGCTTTGTTGGCATTGAATAACAACGTAATGCGGTGACGCTTTTCAAACATGGCTTATTTCCCAAATTAGTCACGATACTGTTATCAGGCGCGCCGCTTGGTGGCAGAGTCCATCCAGACTGCCAGCAAAAGAATGGCACCCTTGACGATATACTGCCAAAACGTCGGCACGTCCATCATACTCATCCCGTTATCCAGCGAAGCCATAATAAATGCGCCCATCACCGCCCCCGCCACGCTGCCAATGCCCCCGGCGAGGCTGGTCCCGCCAATCACGCAGGCGGCGATGGCGTCCAGCTCGGCAATATTACCGGCAGAGGGGGAGCCCGCCCCCAAACGTGAGCTGAGGATCAGCCCCGCGATGGCCACCATCAGGCCGTTGATGGCAAAGACGGCGAGTTTGGTGCGTTCTACGTTAATGCCGGACAAACGCGCGGCTTCGAGATTGCCACCGATGGCATAAATACGGCGACCGAATGCGGTACGCGTGGCCATAAACATCCCACCTAACAGCAACAGCGCCAGCAGCAGAACGGGCGTTGGGACGCCGCGATAATCGTTTAACAGCCAGATGGCGCCCAGTACAATCACCGCAGTAAGCGCCTGACGGCCGACAACCGAGGTTGAAGCAGGCGAGGCCAGCCCCAGCGCCTGGCGACGCATGCGTCCTCGCCATTGCCACGCGACAAACGCCATCAGCCCAACCACGCCGATCGTAAAACCGACGCCATCAGAGAGGTAGCTTTGGCCAATCTGGGACATCGAGGCGCTGGTCGGGGAGACGGTAGTGCCGTTAGTGATCCCAATCAGAATGCCGCGGAAGGCCAGCATCCCCGCTAAGGTGACGATAAACGACGGGACCTTACGGTAGGCCACCCACCAGCCATTCCACGCCCCCAGCAGCAGACCCAGTACCAGCGTGACCGCAATCGTCAGCGGCAGCGGCCAGCCGAGCCAGACGTCAAAAATTGCCGCCACGCCGCCGAGCAGACCCATCATCGACCCTACTGACAGGTCAATTTCCGCTGAGATAATCACAAAGACCATCCCCACCGCCAGGATCCCGGTGATGGCGGTCTGACGCAGCAGGTTAGAAACGTTACGTGCGCTCAAATAGGAGCCATCGGTCATCCAGGTAAAGAACAACATGATCACGATAATGGCGGCAATCATTACAAAAACTTGCAGATTCAGCGATTTAAGTCCTGCGAACGCACCGGGCGTCGGAACAGCGACTTTGATATCAGACGGGTTGCTTTTCGACATGGCGTTCGCTCCTTAAGGCAGCTTCCATCACCTGCTCTTGCGTCAGGTTCTGGTTGTTCAGGTTGGCTTTGAGTTTCCCTTCATGCATGACCAGCACGCGGTCGCTCAGCCCCAGCACTTCAGGCAATTCGGACGAGATAACAATGACGGCAATCCCTTGCTGCACAAGCTGGTTGATCAGCTTGTAGATTTCATACTTCGCGCCGATATCGATCCCGCGCGTGGGTTCGTCCAGAATTAAAATGCGCGGATTAAGCAACAGGCAGCGCGCCAGAATCGCTTTCTGCTGGTTGCCGCCGCTCAGGCGACCTATCGCCAGTTCCGGCGAGGAGGTTTTCACCTTGAGCCTGGCAAGTGACTGAAGAATACACTGCTGTTCTGCGGCATCATCCAGGCTGCTCAGCGCGCCGGAAAACTGGCTGAGCGCCGCCAGCGTGATATTTTTTCCCACCGCCATGACCGGCACGATGCCGTCTTTTTTGCGGTCTTCGGGCACCATAGCAATGCCTTTGGCAATGGCCTGCTGGCAGTTGTCGATTTTTACCGGCTGACCGTCGATATAAATTTTGCCTTCCCAGCGCCCCGGCCAGACGCCAAACAGACACTGCACGGCCTCGGTTCTTCCGGCACCCACTAAACCCGCAATACCGAGAATTTCGCCGCGGTGCAGCGAGAAGGAGAGGTTATCCACGCGCTTGATGTGGCGGTTAACGGGATGCCACGCCGTCAGGTTTTCCACGCGCAGGAGTTCTTCGCCTATGGTGTGTGGTTCGTTGGGATACAGCGCGGTGAGTTCGCGACCCACCATCATGGTGATGATGTCATCCTCACTCATGCCTTCTGCTTCACGCGTGCCGATGTGCTGCCCGTCGCGGATGACGCAGATGGTGTCGGAAATAGCTTTCACCTCATTGAGCTTGTGCGAAATATAGATGCAGGCGATACCGTGGTTTTGCAGGTCGCGGATGATATTGAGCAGAACGGCGGTTTCCTGTTCGGTGAGCGAGGCGGTTGGCTCGTCGAGGATCAGCAGGCGTACCTGCTTGTTCAGCGCCTTGGCGATCTCCACCAGCTGCTGCTGGCCCAAACCTAAGTCGCCCACGCGCGTATCCGGTGAGATAGCCAGGCTCACCTGGGCCAGCAGTTTTTCGCAGCGCAGCGTCATGGTGTCGTAATCCAGTACGCCGTGGCGTGAGAGTTCGGCGCCGAGAAAAATATTTTCCAGCACGGTAAGGTGCTTCACCAGCGCCAGCTCCTGGTGAATAATAGCGATGCCTTTACGTTCGGTATCGCGAATGTGCGTGGCCTGGAGCACCTCGCCGGCAAAGACGATTTCGCCCTCGTAGCTGCCGTGCGGATAGATCCCGCACAACACTTTCATCAGCGTGGATTTTCCCGAGCCATTTTCGCCGCACAGCGACATCACTTCGCCGGGATTCAGCCGCAGGCTTACGTTATCGACTGCTTTCACCGCCCCGAAGGCTTTGGTGATGCTTTTCATTTCAAGTAAATAAGACATAACTGCTCCGCATGGCCCGACAGATGTACAGGGCAGGTCGATGCGCCCCTGCCGGGCAGGGGCTGCGCTGGATTACAGTTCACTCTTCTTATGGAAACCGTCTTTCACCACGGTGGCGTCAATATTCTCTTTGTTGACTTCGATAGGGGTAAGCAGGCGAGCAGGTACGTCTTTCAGGCCGTTATTTAACGTCGCGTCTGCTTTAGGTTGCTGACCATTGCCCAGCTCAACGGCAATTTCGGCGGCCGTATTGGCAAGCTCGGTAATGGGCTTATACACCGTCATGGTCTGGGTACCCGCGATGATGCGTTTTACACCCGCAAGGTCGGCGTCCTGTCCGGAAATAGCGACTTTCCCGGCCAGACCCTGCGCGCTCAGCGCCTGAATGGCGCCACCCGCAGTGGCATCGTTAGAGGCCACCACCGCATCGATTTTGTTGTTATTTGCAGTCAACGCGTTTTCCATAATTTTCAGCGCGTTTTCCGGTAACCAGCCGTCAGCCCACTGGTCGCCGACGACTTTAATTTTGCCCTCGTCGATATACGGCTTCAGCACTTTCATTTGTCCCTGGCGGAACAGTTTGGCGTTGTTATCCACGGGCGAGCCGCCCATCAGGAAATAATTCCCCTGAGGCACTTTTGCGACCAGGCTTTTAGCCTGTAATTCGCCCACCTTTTCATTGTCGAACGAAATATAATAATCAATGTCGGCATTATTAATCATGCGGTCATAAGCCAGGACTTTTATGCCTTCCTGTTTCGCTTCTTTCACCACGTTGCTTAATACCTGGCCGTTATACGGGATAATGACCAGCACATCGACGCCACGGTTGATCATATTCTCGATTTGCGACATTTGCGTCTCTTCGTTGCCGTTAGCGGACTGAACGAACACCTCCGCGCCGAGAGATTCCGCTTTTTTAACAAAGATATCGCGATCTTTTTGCCAGCGCTCCAGGCGTAAGTCATCAATCGCCATGCCGATTTTGACCTCTTTGGCGTGGCCGGCAAAACTTGCAAGCAGGAGAGTAGTGCAGAGCGTTAGGGTCAGGTTCTTTATCTTCATAATTATTAGGCCTTTTTGTAGGGGTATGTGTAGCTGAGATAAAAGAAACATTCACTGCTGAGACGCAGCAAATTTTTAACGTGGAAAGGCCTGCTGGCAATTACAGATTTTTATCTTCTCATTACGATATTTGGTTTATTTCTGAATTTATGACCGCGATCGGATTTTAAAAAGCGTAACCTATTAATTACATTTGATTCTGGAATGCGCGCCGAAAAATAGTTTGTCTGCACATTATTTTGCGAGCCAGCGCACAATTGCGCATTCTCTCAATAGCAGTGTGAAATAACGTAATTGAGCAACCTCCAATGTCTATTCACTATTACTCCAGAAGCAAGACCACGCCGCATACCCTGATTATGGAGCTCAATATGCAAGCTTATTTCGACCAACTCGATCGCGTTCGTTTCGAAGGCACGAAAACGACCAATCCTTTAGCATTTCGTCACTACAACCCGGATGAGCTGGTGCTGGGTAAGCGCATGGAAGATCACTTGCGCTTTGCCGCCTGCTACTGGCACACCTTCTGCTGGAACGGTGCCGATATGTTCGGCGTGGGCTCTTTTGACCGTCCATGGCAACAGCCGGGCGAGGCCATTGAGCTGGCGAAGCGTAAAGCCGACGTTGCGTTCGAGTTCTTCCATAAGCTGAACGTGCCGTACTACTGTTTCCACGATGTGGACGTGTCGCCGGAAGGGGCGTCGCTGAAAGAGTATCTGAACAACTTCGCGCAGATGGTCGACGTACTGGCTGAAAAACAGCAGCAAAGTGGCGTCAAGCTGCTCTGGGGTACGGCTAACTGCTTTACCAACCCTCGCTATGGCGCGGGCGCGGCAACCAACCCGGATCCGGAAGTCTTCAGCTGGGCGGCAACCCAGGTCGTGACGGCGATGAACGCCACGCATCAGCTGGGCGGTGAGAACTATGTACTCTGGGGCGGTCGTGAAGGATATGAAACGCTGCTGAATACCGACCTGCGTCAGGAGCGTGAGCAGATTGGTCGCTTTATGCAGATGGTGGTGGACCACAAACACAAAATCGGTTTCCGCGGCACGCTGCTGATTGAGCCAAAACCACAGGAGCCAACCAAGCATCAGTATGATTATGATGTCGCCACCGTGTATGGCTTCCTGAAGCAGTTTGGTCTGGAAAAAGAGATCAAAGTGAATATCGAGGCTAACCACGCTACCCTGGCGGGCCACTCGTTCCATCACGAAATTGCCTCTGCGATTGCGCTGGGCATCTTCGGCTCTGTCGATGCTAACCGTGGCGATCCACAGCTGGGCTGGGATACCGACCAGTTCCCGAACAGCGTGGAAGAGAATGCGCTGGTGATGTACGAGATCATCAAAGCGGGCGGTTTCACCACCGGCGGCCTGAACTTCGACGCCAAAGTGCGTCGCCAGAGCACCGACAAATACGATCTGTTCTACGGGCATATTGGCGCGATGGACACCATGGCGCTGGCGCTGAAAGTGGCGGCCCGTATGATTGAAGACGGTGAGCTGGATAAGCGCGTGGCGAAGCGCTACAGCGGCTGGAACAGTGAGCTGGGCCAGCAAATTTTGAAAGGTCAGTTATCGCTTGCGGAGATCGCGAAGTACGCTGAACAGCATCAGCTTGCGCCGCAGCATCAGAGCGGCCATCAGGAGCTGCTGGAAAACCTGGTCAATCACTACCTGTTCGATAAATAACAGCATTCATGCCCGGTAAGCGCTGCGCCACCGGGCATTTCTGTCAAAGGAGTCACCACATGTATATCGGGATCGATCTTGGCACGTCGGGGGTGAAAGCCATCCTGTTAAGCGAGCAGGGCGATGTGTTAGCCACGCAGACTGAAAAGTTGCAGGTTTCACGCCCGCATCCGCTTTGGTCGGAACAAGATCCGGAGCAGTGGTGGCAGGCGACGGACCGCGCGATGACAGCCTTAGGCGAGCAGCACAGCCTGCGCGACGTTAAAGCGCTGGGCATCGCCGGACAAATGCATGGCGCAACGTTGCTGGATAGCCAGCATCGCGTTCTGCGCCCGGCTATTCTCTGGAACGATGGCCGCTGTGCGGAAGAGTGCGCGATCCTTGAGGAACGTGTGCCTGCGTCCCGCGAGATTACGGGCAACCTGATGATGCCCGGTTTTACCGCGCCAAAACTCCTGTGGGTGCAGCGCCATGAGCCTGATATTTTTCGCCAGGTGGCGAAGGTTCTGTTGCCGAAAGACTACCTGCGTTTTCGCATGACGGGGGATTTTGCCAGCGACATGTCTGACGCCGCGGGCACGATGTGGCTCGACGTGGCGAAACGGGACTGGAGCGAGGCGATGCTGGATGCCTGCCAGCTGACGCGCGATCATATGCCTGCGCTGTTTGAAGGCAGCGAAATCACGGGCGCTTTGCAGCCTTCTGTTGCTGAACGTTGGAATATGCCAGCCGTACCTGTCGTCGCCGGCGGCGGCGATAATGCGGCGGGGGCGGTCGGCGTGGCACTTCCGGCGTCTATTTTGCCGTCAGTGACGGGTATCGTAGCAATCCTGGAAGCGCCGTACACAGCTTCTGCCACGCGTTGCCGGGTAAATGGCATTTAATGTCGGTGATGCTGAGCGCGGCTTCCTGCCTCGACTGGGCGGCAAAACTAACCGGAATGGCGGACGTCCCGGCGCTTATCGCAGCGGCACAGCAGGCGGATGATAATGCCGGTGCGGTCTGGTTTTTACCGTACCTTTCCGGCGAGCGGACGCCTCATAACAACCCGGAAGCGAAAGGGGTGTTCTTCGGTCTTACCCATCAGCACGGCCCGGCAGAGCTGGCGCGCGCGGTGCTTGAAGGCGTTGGCTATGCTCTGGCGGACGGAATGGATGTCGTGCATGACTGTGGACTGACGCCATCCAGCATTACGTTAATTGGCGGCGGTGCGCGAAGCAGCTACTGGCGGCAAATGCTTTCCGATATCAGCGGGTTGCAGCTGGACTATCGTACGGGAGGCGATGTCGGCCCGGCGCTCGGTGCGGCACGGCTGGCGCAAATTGCGCTGAACCGGGATAAACCACTGCCCCAGCTTTTGCCCCAGCTGTCGCTTGAACAGCAGCATCGTCCTGATGCGAAAAATCATGCTCGCTATGCTGAAAGACGAGACGTGTTCCGCAAAATTTATCGGCAGCTTTTGCCGCTAATGTCATAAACAGGAGCCGGGTGGCGCTAACGCTTACCCGGCCTGCCAGCCTTCAACCGGGTTAGCTCACAAACCGGCGCGTATCGATTCTTTGCAGCAACATTGACAGCAGCAGGCTGACAACCAGCGTAACGGTAAATATCCAGACAATATCCAGCACCGGCCAGCTTTTAAGCTCAACGCCGCGGGTGCGCAGGGCGTGGATCACCAGCGCGTGAAAACCGTAAATGCCCAGCGAGTGGCGAGAGATAAACCCCAGCACCGGAAGCGGGCGGGCATTCAGGGTGTTTTTAACCAGCGTCAGCAGAGAGAGCGCGCAGATAAAGACCATCGGGCCGCAGTATAGATACCAGGTATCGGCAAAGTTGCCGCGCCATTGCAGCTCATGCAGCGTCCCGCGAGAGATAATAAACACACCGACGAGAAACGCGGCCGCGCATAGCCAGTTTATTCCTCGCTTTTGCGTCTCCATCATGCCAATGGCGCGCCCCAGCATGCCGTACAGCACGTAATAAAACGTATCCCCGGTGATATAGAGGTTAACGGGCAGCCATTCAAAGCCATCAATTTTCTGTGAGACGGTATTCGGGTTGGCCACGATCCCGATGACCACCATCAGCGCCAGCAGCATTTTACCGTTGACGTTTTTTACCTGAATTAACGGTGAAACAAGATAAATAACGATTATCGCGAAGAAAAACCATAGATGATAGAACACCGGTTTTTGCAACAAGTTGAGCAGGGAACGTTCAGCGTTAATTGAAGTGAACAGGACGATATAGAGCAGCGAAATCGCGCTGTAAAACAGCAGACAGGAGGCAATACGGATGAAATGTCTCGGCTGTGCACTACGCTCGCCAAAAAAGAGAAAACCGGAAATCATAAAGAACAGCGGGACGCTCACGCGGGAGGCCGAGTTCAGAACATTGGCGACATCCCAGTTAACAGGGCTGATACTGTGCGCGTTCGTGACATACCAGGTCGTTGTGTGGATCATCACCACCATCAGACAGGCTATTCCCCGCAGGTTATCAATCCAGTTAATTTTTGACTGCATCAGTTCCTCTGTATTCCTGATAAAGAAAGTGTGACTGCGATTGCGTAAAACTTTTCCCTTGGAAAATTCTGAGTTTAGCCAGGCTAACTTGTAGGGAGCTGGCGAGATTCGCAGAATGACGGACTTTAATCTATAAACGTGTTGCTACTAAAAATAACAGCCACTGACCAGGGCGGTAATAAAAATGATGATGAAGCGTGGGGTGTCACTCTTTCTGCTGCTCTTATTAACAGGATGCAGTGCTTCTGAGGAGATACCTGTCCAAAAAGCGCAGCAGGGGAAAATGAGCCCGGAGCGTTCCCTGAATATGGAACAGCTGTGCAGGGATCAGGCGGCTCACCGCTATAATTCCGAAGCACAGAAAATTCATATAAACGGCTTCGAGCGCTTTCAGGGCAGCTATGAACTGAAAGGCTATACGGCGCGTAAAGAGGGCTTTGTCTGCTCTTTTGATGCAGACGGCCAGTTTTTACATCTCTCAATGCGTTAAATTGCTCGTATAAGCAGCAACCAGAGCCTTCGCAGGTTCTGGCTGTAGGGCTTATTCCCCAATTTTCCCTAAACAACCCCGTTTCGTACTGTATATCTTGCAGCCAGCGGGTATACTGATCCCTTCCATTTAAAACCACACGTATCCAGCACGAAATACTATGCAAAAGTTTGATACCAAGACCTTCCAGGGCCTGATCCTGACCTTACAGGATTACTGGGCTCGTCAGGGCTGCACCATTGTTCAACCTTTGGACATGGAAGTTGGCGCAGGCACCTCACACCCGATGACCAGCCTGCGCGCGTTAGGGCCAGAGCCAATGGCGACCGCCTATGTGCAGCCATCCCGTCGTCCGACCGATGGCCGTTATGGCGAAAACCCGAACCGTTTGCAGCACTACTATCAGTTCCAGGTGGTGATTAAGCCATCACCCGACAACATTCAGGAACTGTACCTCGGGTCACTGAAAGAGCTGGGTATGGATCCAACCATTCACGACATTCGTTTCGTGGAAGATAACTGGGAAAACCCAACGCTGGGTGCCTGGGGTCTGGGTTGGGAAGTGTGGCTGAACGGCATGGAAGTGACCCAGTTCACTTACTTCCAGCAGGTTGGTGGTCTGGAATGTAAACCGATTACCGGCGAAATCACCTATGGTCTGGAACGTCTGGCCATGTACATTCAGGGCGTAGACAGCGTTTACGACCTGGTCTGGAGCGACGGCCCGCTGGGTAAAACCACCTACGGCGACGTGTTCCATCAGAACGAAGTGGAGCAATCCACCTATAACTTCGAATACGCGGACGTGGACTTCCTGTTCACCTGCTTCGAGCAGTACGAGAAAGAAGCCCAGCAGCTGCTGGCGCTGGAGACTCCGCTGCCGCTGCCTGCCTACGAGCGTATTCTGAAGGCTGCCCACAGCTTCAACCTGCTGGATGCCCGCAAAGCGATCTCCGTGACTGAACGTCAGCGCTACATTCTGCGTATTCGTACCCTGACCAAAGCCGTTGCAGAAGCTTACTACGCGTCCCGTGAAGCCCTTGGCTTCCCGATGTGCAACCGAAACAAATAAGAGGCGGCCATGTCTGAGAAAACTTTCCTGGTGGAAATCGGCACTGAAGAGCTGCCACCAAAAGCCCTGCGCAGCCTGGCTGAATCTTTTGCTGCGAACGTCACTGCTGAGCTGGATAACGCTGGCCTGGCGCACGGTAAAATTGAGTGGTTTGCTGCGCCGCGTCGTCTGGCGCTGAAAGTAGCTAACCTGGCGGAAGCGCAACCGGATCGTGAAATCGAAAAACGCGGCCCGGCGATTGCCCAGGCGTTCGACGCTGAAGGCAAACCGAGCAAAGCGGCAGAAGGTTGGGCGCGTGGTTGCGGTATTACCGTTGACCAGGCTGAGCGTCTGACTACCGATAAAGGCGAATGGCTGACGCTGAAGCAGCTCCGTGAGCGTGATGCACAGGTATTCAGAAAAGCAGGGATTTAAATAAATCATTTATTACAACA
>OKSK01000613.1_pt1 | contig 20625 bp, 16 predicted proteins | sample 1606301 | NCBI WGS metagenome assembly OKSK01 (sample SAMEA3879557, study PRJEB24766) | human gut metagenome | biome: human-associated habitat; feature: feces | place: USA | collected 1985/1987
TGATCATGCAGCCTAAGGGGGGATTTTCTCCCCTACCCAGTTACATATATCAGTTTATTATAAAATGCTTAGATTTTTGTCTTGACAACTGAACCACTATATTGCAAAATACGTGAAGAGTTGAGGCGTTTTTGTATTAAATTAAAATTAGGGAAAAGGCATGTGAAATACGATGATGAAAAATAACTATATAAAACAAAAAAGAAAAGATCAAAATCCGGTAAATCATTGGAAAATTTTTGAGGGACGGTTGGTATTCCTTCTGGCAATGGTGATTTTGTTTGTTGTTGCATATACTTTTATTTTGCAACAAGCATATACCAAAACTGCTCTGAAAACAGAAATTGAACGAGATATTTCCAGTGCAGATGCGGTTCATAAGCTGGTAAATGACAGACTGGGACGAAAAGATTTTAATGAAATAAAAAGTAAAGCTGATGAGAATACAGAACTATTCAAGAATATGTCGACATATATGAATGAAATCAGAACGCTGAATTCTACGAGATATATTTACACAGCAACCAGAAATGAAGACGGTAGATTGATTTACGTTGTAGACGGACTGGATCCATCGGCTGGTGACGTCAGACATCCAGGAGATCCGATTGAAAAGGAGATGGTTCCTTATATAGAAAAAGCACTTTCTGGAAAAACAGTATATTCTCAGGATATTGTTGATACAACATGGGGACCTATTTTTACAGCCTGTTATCCTGTGACAGCGGAAGATGAATCTAATGAAGTGATAGGTGCTTTCTGCATAGAAATGGATATGCAGAAAGCGTATGGAATGGTTGAGAAGACGAATAAGTTAAGTATTGTACTGGGATGCATTACAGCGTGTATTTTGTTAATATTATGTACCTGTGGATATTCTGTATATAAGAAGCAAAAAGAAAATGAGCAGAAACAGCAAAAAATGTTGCAGGAAGCTGCAAGACTGGCCGATTCAGCTAATAAAGCAAAATCAACATTTCTGTTTAATATGTCTCATGATATTCGTACCCCTATGAATGCAATCATTGGATATGCAGAATTGGGAGAGAAACATTTAAAGGAGCCAACTATATTAGAGGATTACTTTGAAAAAATATTATTGTGCGGAAAGAAAATGCTGCATTTGATTGATAACATTCTTGAATTAGCACGAATCGAAAACAACAAAGCAACGCTGGATGAAACAATAACAGATGTTTCTAAAAACTTTGATTTATGTATTGATATGTTTAGGAAACAGATAGAAGAAAAACATCAAACACTGAAAGTCAATAAGAACATTCGATATCCATACTTGTATATGGATGATGCAAGAACATCTGAAATTACGATTAACATTTTGAGTAATGCTGTGAAATACACGGGTGAAGGCGGTAACATAGGCTGTACATTGAACCAATATCCCGGCGAAAAAGAAGGTTGGAGTGTATTAGAGCTTATCATAGCAGACAACGGAATCGGAATGTCAGAAGAATTCCAAAAACATATTTTTGAATCATTTTCACAGGAACGATCTTCGTCAGACAGCGGAATAGAAGGTAGCGGACTTGGCATGGGAATCGTGAAGAAACTGGTGGATTTAATGAATGGCAAGATCACAGTTCAGAGCAAACCGGGAGCAGGTTCTACTTTTACAATCACGCTTCCATTAAAAATAGCAAATGCGGAAGAAAGGAATCCGAAACATGCAGACGGTCAGTTGAATATCAAAAAACTGGAAGGAAAAAGGGTTCTTCTGGTAGAAGATAATGACTTGAACGCAGAAATTGCAACGGAACTTTTGACGGAAGAGGGAATCATGATAGAAAGAGCGGAGAACGGCGTTGCATGTATTGATATGTTTAACAAAGCAAAGCAAAATTACTACAGTCTGATTCTGATGGATATTCAGATGCCGATTATGAACGGATATGAAGCATCCAGGAGAATTCGAGAACTGAAAGATGGTAACAAATCTCAGATTCCAATTGTTGCAATGACAGCAAATGCGTTTGAAGAAGATAAGAAGATGGCTTTGGCAAGTGGCATGAATGATCATGTTGCAAAACCAATAGATATGAATGTATTATTGCCGACTATTATGAAATATATGTAAAGGAAGAAAGAAGGACACTGATTTTGCAGTCAGTGTTCTTCTTTCATATCAGTCGACTAAAGAAAAACATTTTATAGATTTTACCTTTTTCCCCGGTTGGCATACCTAAATATGGAGTATTGCCCTGTATTCGAGCCAAACAAATGAATCGTGGGATTTCAATTTCTGTGAAAGAGAATCAATTGCAATTTAAATTTGGTAAATCTACGTTTGGAATACAACGGAAAGATAGCAAAAAACAATAATACGAAAGGATGTGCCAAGGTGACTTCTCCATTACCTTGGCACATCCTTTTTGTATTATTTCCTTTTGATTTTTGTGCCGAATATATCGGAAACAGTAGCAAACATTTTTATTACAATATCTGGATTATTTATAGCTCACATGGGAATGGATTTTACGGAATACTTAAACAATTACCGGCTTATAATGGCGGCAAAGCTTCTCAAATCATCCGATGAGTCTATTTTGATGCTCGCAGGTTCAGTGGTTTTGACAGCCTGTCTTATTTTAATTGTATTTTTAAAAGAAAATATGGTGTTTCACCCGGAATTTACAGAAAAGTATAGAAGCTGTCGAGAGTCACTCGTGAATGATTAGATTGTTCGACTGTTTGGAGATTCCTTTTTTCTTACTTGCTGAAAGTGATGGATGGAACGTATAATAGTGTTAATCATTAGAAAGATTGTAATACATCGGAGGGATACATTATGACAAAAGCAAAATGGAAGCTAAATACGATTTACATATCTGAGCGATTGCAGGAAAGTTTACAGCCTATTTCTCATTGTGCTATGACCACGGTGGTTGCACCTATGGGATACGGAAAGACCACTGCGGTAAACTGGTATCTCAGTGAACGTACCAAGGCAGAGCAGCTGCATATCATTCGCATCAGCGTGTACTCCGATAATCTTGCGATTTTTTGGAAAAATGTACAGGAGGCGTTTACTCGTGCTGGCTTCTCTTTTCTACAGGAGTATTCTTGTCCGGTAGACGCAGCAGGCGGCGGATTGTTGGTTGATAATCTTTGTCATGTGCTGGCGGGGGAAGTGTCCTGCTATCTCTTTATCGATGATTTTCATCTACTTACGGATAAACGAGCTTCGCTATTTCTCTGTATGTTAGCAAATCGGTTACCTTCAAATATGCATCTGATTGTAGTAAGTCGGGACCGTTTTTTGCCTGCTGCAGAGGCGCTGCGGCTTGGAGGAAAGGTGTATCAGATTGGCACAGAACAGCTACGCCTGAATCAGACGGAGCTTGCCACTTATGCCCATCGCTGTGGCACAGAGCTTTCTGAGACACAACTGAAAAATCTGCTTTATTCCAGCGAGGGCTGGTTTTCAGCTGTGTATCTGAATCTGCATACACTTTTTGAGCGTGGTGTGTTGCCTGGTCGTCATTCTGATATTTATGCTACATTTACCGCTGCTATGATTGATCCGCTGCCCAGACCGCAACAGAAGTTTTTGGCGGTTATGGGGCTTGCCGACGAATTTACGGTCGAAATGGCACAGTATATCACAGGTGATGCGGATGCGGGGCAAATGCTTTCTGTGCTGACCGAGCAAAATGCTTTTGTTACGCGCCTGCCGGACGGTACGACGTATCGTTTCCACCACATGATGAAAGAATGTGCCGAGCGCAGTTTCCTGAAAATGAAAGCAGAAGTGCAGCAACTTTATTGGGAGCGCTTTGGCTTGTGGTATGAAGAACATTGGCAGTATCTTCACGCGATCGCTGCTTATGAAAAGAGCGAAAATTATGATGCACTGCTGAGGGTCATTCGCAGCGACGCAGGTATTCTGTTGGCGTCGTTGAAGGCTGAGGATGTACGGAAAGCGCTGGATAAATGTCCTGCCGAAATGTTGAAAGCACATCCTTTTGCAATTTTGGTGCTAATGCGTCGAATGTTCACATGGCGACAGATCCCGAAAATGATGGAACTGAAAGAGTTATTGATGACAGCAATTGAGGAACATCCGGAGATGCCCGAAGAAGAACGTGGCAATTTACTGGGAGAATGTGATCTTATTTTAAGTTTTCTTTGCTACAATGACATCGGCGCCATGAGCCGCCTGCACCGTAGCGCCAGCAGCCGGATGTCGCACTCAGCTATTAGTATCCAATCGAGCGGTGGTTGGACTTTTGGCTCGCCTTCCGTTCTGATGATGTTTTACCGTATGCCGGGAGACTTGAAAAATGAACTTGCTGAAATGGATGAGTGCATGCCTCATTATTATAAGGTCACCAGTCATCACGGACAGGGAGCGGAGACCATTATGCGCGCAGAGGCGTTGTTTTGTCAGGGAGATTTCACTGATGCGCACATTGAGTTGGAACGCGCCTATACACAGGTCAAAGAAAATGGGCAGATTAACATGGCACTTTGCTGTGATTTTCTTTTACGCAGGCTCTCGCTGTATGTTGAGGTAGAGCAACGTTATACTTTTGAGGAACGATATGCGATGTTGTTGCGTTATCATGATGCTTCGTGGATTAACCTTTGGTGCGCTACCAGCGCTTATTACCATGCATTGTGTGGCAAAATTGACAAAATTCCGGAAGTTTTTTTAAAACATCGGCTTTCGGACGTTAATATGCTTGCACCGGGCAAGCCCATGATGGAGATGATTGAAAATCAGGTGTATCTTGCAGAGGGCGCTTATGCCAAGGTGGTAGGACGTAGCACACAGCTGTTAGCTGTGTGTGAGACCATGCATTATGTGCTGGTAGCTCTGCATATTCAGATTCAGACGGCAGCAGCTTATGAAAAGTTGGGTAAACTTGAGGAAGCCCGTATATGGCTGAAAAAAGCACTTTCGGATGCTGAACCGGATAATCTTGTGATGCCATTTGTGGAAAACTATGATTTTTTGAAGCCGGTGCTGGCATTGGAAATTCGGACCGACTTTATTGCACAGATTATTAAACTGGGCGAAGCAGCAAAACGTCGAAGAGGTGAAAATGTCCGACCAGCGGTATTTGTCACATTGACTGAAAGGGAGTATGAGCTCGCTTGTTTGAAAGTGCAACGTCTGTCAAATCGTGAAATCGCAGAAAAGCTGTTTCTCTCTGAGGGTAGCGTAAAGCAGTATGTAAATCAACTTTATTCTAAACTTCATATTGAGGGCGATACCCAGACTAAGCGAAAGCAGCTTGCTGAGTTGCTTGGGCAAAAGAACTAACCTTTGGTTAATGGTTATTTTATCAAATCCACTGTACAATATTTGTACAGTGGATTTTTAGTTTCTTTAAGAATCCAAGGCGGCTTTGAGATATAGTTTATTATTTGAAGAAGGAGGGGAAGAACATGCTGAAACGCTTAAAAAAATCTCTGTCGCTTACTTTAGTACTGGCACTATGTATGAGCTTTATCGCTTGCGGTAGCGATGGTAAAAGCGACGACAATTTTTCTGATGATTCGGATTCCTTCGAGGGGAGGGTTAAGGATTCAGAGCAGATCGCAGCACAGGACAATCCAAATGAAGGCTTAGGAGGTGGCTTAAACGAAGATGCGGTCAATGATTTCAGTGAATTTGAGGGGATTTGGTTGGGTGAAGCGAACAATGAGTATGATTCTATGGAGATTGACTCAGAGGGCAATTGGACGCTTTTTCTCAGTGGTGAAGTGGTGGATAGCGGCTATCTCTGCTATGAGCCGGAGTGGGAAGCTATCTATGCATATAGTAACCTGGATGATTCCAGTAGCCGTATTGCCATAGAGGACGGTCAGCTTTACAGTGCAGCTTATGGTTACTTTAACTATGGAGAAGGGATGGAAAATCTTTTGTATGAGGACGGGAGCCGTCTTACCGAGGACGACGAATCTGATTCATCGAGAGACGAAGTGCCAGAGTGGAACGGACGCTTGAGTGGAGAGTCAGACATCTACTGGAGCTGGGATTCCGAGCTTTGTCAACGAAATGTTTCGGAATTCAAGGGTATTTGGTACTATGATGGTGATTTGTCAGCGGAAATCTATATTGTTATTGACAGTAATGGCAATTGGAGCTATTACCAGCGTGCTCCCGGCGCTGAGCCTGCGGAAATGGACTATGGTACGTTTTCTTATTCCACGGATGAGGTGAGCACCTATTATGCCAATTCCACTTTGTATGACAGTGTGTCGTACCGAGTTTTTGAAATTGACGAGAATTCTCTGGCTTGGGGAGATGAGGGTGTTTATTATAAAATGGAATAAATGTGCTTTTGACGGATTGTTTTAGATTCACAATAGAAGCATATCGTGCATTCTTTTAAACATGCCGAAAAACTTTAGAAGGAATGGAGGAAGGGGAGCTATGAAAAATACAATAGAACAGAAAACGACCATGATAGAGGAACAGTTAGCGCAGGAACTGAACAAAAGTAAGAGTGGCAAGTTAGGTGGTAAAATGCTTTCACTGTTGGGCGCAGTAATTGGTATAGCAGGAGTGGTTCTGGGCGGCAAAATTGTGCTGGTAATCATTGGCGGTGTGCTTATCGGTTTGGGGCAAATGGTACAGGGTAAGTCCAGGGGAGAGACAAGCCAGCAGGTATTTGATACCATTGTGCCGGATATGATGAGCATGATTTTTGAAGACGTACAGATAAATCCTGCTCCTCATCTTTTAGATGTGAAAGATACAAATATTCCATTGCCAAATCACAGCTATTGCAGTGGCAGCGGATATGTCCGAGGCATATATCGTGGCTTGACTACGGAATTGTGTACAATTGAGTTAACAAGTGTCAGTGAAGTTCAGCGGGAGGAGACCGGTCTGTGGGAAAAGACGGAACAGAAGGTCTACACGGGACAGTGGATGCTGTGCGAGCTGAATCAGGAATTTTCTACATGGCTGACAATCTGGCCTCGAGACAGGATGGATAAACTCTTCAACGCCCAGACAATTAAGACAAACAACGAGGCCTTTGACAAGCGCTTCAATCTGAGTAGTGATGATGTGCAGGCAGCCCTTCATATCCTGTCTTCTAGTCGCATAGCGCAGATTTTGACGTTGGCAGACTCTGCCTTTGGTAGATTTTCTATGAACCTCAATTCCGATGGCAGGCTGTATATTGCAGTGCACAGCGGACGCGGTTTTTTTGATCTTGGCAAGGGGCGTGAAAATCCGGCACAGCTGTGCCAGCGTTTTACCAGCGAATTGAAATGGTTTACGGAGATGATGGATATATTTTGTTGTAGATGATTTTTTAACCGCTTTACTAATAGTGCGCTTTGCAAAAAAATAAAATCGCACATTGAATAACAGTTACCTGCATGATATGATTAAATTTATCAAGCTATAGTTAATAGTTATAGGAGTTCATGAATAAAGGAGATCTACCGTGCAGGTATCAGATAAGTTAATCAAACCCTTAACAGAAATAAAATATTTAAATGCGGATAATGTCAGCAGATATCGCTGTATTATGCGCATTTTTTTTGAAAATTATGAAAAATTGAAGTACTGGCTGTATCAGGAAGATATTTATGAAGAAATGATAAAAGATCCTTATTTTGTAGAGTATAAGCCTGAACAATGCCAGCAGGATCTGGCTATGCTAGTGGAGTGGCGGGATTTCAAAAAGAGCAGGATATCCTCCAGATTCCACTAGGTGTGATTACGGATTGGAAAGAAGTAAGATGCTTGCAGCAGAAAATTTTAATTGTGGAAAATCCATCTGTTTTTGCAATGTTGTGTGGTAAAGAGGAATATTCCTGTATGTGTATGAATGGACAGCCAAGACTTGCCAGCTTGATGCTGCTTGACTTGTTGGCAGAGTCAGGTACGACTGTTTATTATTCTGGAGATTTGGATCCAGAAGGGCTTTTGATTGCACAGAAACTGGCAGATTACTATAAAGGGACGTTTTATTTCTGGAATATGGAGAGCGAAGATTATGAGCAATGCAGATCAAGTGAAGTAATTTCGGATAGGCGGATGAAAAGCTTGGATAAAATTACAGATGCACGATTAATTCCGGTGGTTGACCAGATAAAGAAGTACAAAACAGCAGGATATCAGGAACGGCTGTTTATTTCATAAATAAAATCCTTTCGTTTGTCATAGGCTCTTTCCACTTCCTTTGGAGGTGTGAGGAGCCTTGTAAATTCGTTTAGTACTCCCACAGAAACTTCTTTAAATTTACTATCCCATGAGAATGTCGGGATTAACCTATACAATGTCTAAATTGGATATAATTCATAGCCGTAATCCTTTAATATCTTTAATGCGTGATAAGATGGTATTGCAGCTGCAGTTGATAATGCCAGGCAGTGTGTCAATGACATTGTACAGGAAGTATTCCATTTCATCACTTGACGAAGCAACTGCATGTATATGAAGTTTGTCTCTTCCTGTAACACGGTAAATCTGTGTAACTGTATCATTTTTATACAATATATCTGTTACTTGCGATAGATGGTCCGGCTTTATTTCAATTTCAAAATAGCATGATACAGCACCACTAATTTTTTGAGGGTTTATTATTGTTGTATATTCTTCGATTATACCTTTTTTCTCCAAGCTTTGAATTCGGGCTTTTACTGCTACTCTGGAAATACCGGTTTTTTCACCAATATCAGAGTAAGAGATACGTGCATTTTCTATAAGCAACTGGATAATCTTCTGATCCAGTTCATCTAAACCGTCTAGATACATAATTGTCCCTCCTGTAAAATAATATCCATTGCATATCAAATATCATACCATTTATATTACAAAAAGTAAACGATAGCTTGACTTAGTTACTGTGACTACATATAATTATTACATAACGAAAGTTATAACTTACATTTTGAATACAGATCGCAAAGCGACTGCGTTCATGAGCAAGTAGCGAAGCGGATTGCGAATGTCCGCTTTACAATACAAAATAATTTCTGATGGAGGAGAAAATAAGATAATGTCAAAGGATGAATATTTGATCACAGATGCGCCTCTGAAAGCATTGACTGTTTTTGCAATGCCTATGATTTTAGGCAGCTTTTTTCAACAAGTATATAATATGGCTGATTCTATTATCGTTGGTCAGTTTGTCGGCTCTTCTGCACTTGCGGCAGTTGGTGCTTGTGCTGCACTTACGAATGTCTTCATTTGTATAGCATTGGGTGCCGGTGTAGGTGCAGGTGTACTTGTGAGCCGTTATTTTGGAGCCAGAGATTATAGTAAAATGAAAACAATTGTGTCAACATCATTGATCAGTTTCCTGATTCTAAGCATATTTCTGGGTGTCTTTGGATTTTGTTTTTCCCATTCGATGATGAGTTTATTACAGACACCTGCGGATATACTGGAGGAAGCAGTACTGTATCTCCGTGTTTATTTTGTGGGATTTCCATTTCTGTTTATGTATAACATCCTTTCAACAATGTTCACTTCGATCGGTGAATCCAAGATTCCACTGGGACTTTTGATATTTTCTTCTGTTTTGAACATTTTTATGGATTTCTGGATGGTGGCGGGACTTGGTTTGGGAGTGTTTGGTGCAGCACTTGCAACGCTCATCGCACAGGGGATTTCGGCAGTGTTTTCACTTTTGATTTTCTTTAGCCGGATGCGTCGATATAAAAGTCATTTTGACTGGTTTGATGGGAAGGAATTGCATTCCATGCTTCGGATCGCTGTGCCATCTGTTCTTCAGCAGTCTACAGTGTCAATTGGCATGATGATCGTACAGGCAGTTGTAAATCCATTCGGTACACAGGCACTTGCAGGTTATGCGGCAACGATGAGAGTAGAGAATGTTTTTTCCTTGATATTTGTATCTATCGGAAATGCAGTCTCACCGTATGTTTCCCAGAATCTTGGCGCAAAGAAAATGGATCGTATCAAAAAGGGATATCACGCGGCACTGGTGTTAGATCTGTGTTTTGCAGTCCTTGCTTTTGTAGTCATTGAAACACTGCACACGCAGATTTCTTCGTTATTCCTGGGCAAAGATGGATCCGCCTTAGCATATCAGGTGTCAGGGGATTATATGAGATGGCTCGGTTACTTTTTCATTTTCATGGGTATCAAGATGGCAACCGATGGAGTTCTTCGCGGACTTGGAATCATGCGTCCGTTTCTCATTGCGAATATGGTAAATCTTGCAATCCGTTTGTCTGTTGCTTTAATTTGTGCACCGCGGTTCGGAATTGCATTTGTCTGGCTCGCAGTACCGGCCGGATGGCTTGCAAACTTCTTGATTTCTTATGCAGCACTCAGAAAATCATGGCCGAGTATTGAGGAAGATAAAGGAGCAATATCATGCAGAAAATACTGATTGTAGAAGACGATACAAATATTAATAACTTGCTTCAGGAGGCATTATCCAAAGAAGGCTATTCCTGTGAGCAGGCATTTTCCGGGACCGAAGCAAAGCTGCTTCTAAATATGCAGGATCATGATTACGCACTTGTTCTGCTGGATCTGATGCTGCCCGGAATTCCAGGTGAGGCAGTTCTGGAGGAAATACGGAAAAAGGGAAATCTTCCGGTTATTGTGTTGACTGCAAAAGACAGCTTGGATGAAAAGGTAGAGGTTTTAACGAGCGGAGCGGATGATTATATAACGAAACCATTTGAAATCAGGGAAGTGCTGGCAAGAGTTCAGGTACAACTCCGTCATAAAGAAGAAAAGGAAGCAGAGGAACAGCATACGCTTTCATTTAAAGATATGGTATTAAACAGAAATACATTTCAGGTTGAAATTTCTGGAAAGATACTTCCGAAGATCACAAAGCAGGAGTTTGCGATTTTAGAATTACTGCTCAGGAATCCAAAACAGGTTTTCAGTAAAGAGGATATTTTCGAATATGCATGGGACGAGCCTTATATGGGTGAGACAAAGACATTGGACGTTCATATCAGCAATATCCGCAAGAAGATCAAACAAGTGACTTCGGAGGAATACATTGAGACAGTATGGGGAATCGGTTATCGTCTTCATGCGTAATCTTTACTCTTTTTTTACTATTTATTTGCGTTTGATTAGGATTCATCTTTTATGATAAATGCAAGTAAGAAAAAGGAGATGAAAAATTTGAGTGAGATGTTATTGGAAACACGAGGACTGACGAAGCGGTATGGACATCATAAAGCTGTGGACAGTGTCAGCATGCATATTAAAAAGGGCGCTATTTACGGATTTATCGGACGAAATGGAGCCGGGAAGACGACTTGTCTGAAGATGATCAGTGGACTTTCCAGGCCAACGAGTGGAGAGATTGAGATCTTCGGATACAAGGGAAAGGATTTACAGAAAGTCCGCTCCCGTGTGGGATGTCTGATTGAAGCACCGGGATTATATGGAAATATGACCGCATATGAAAATCTGAATATCAAATGTAAGCTGTTTGGGATAAAGAAAACAGGTTACATTGATGAGATATTGAAAACAGTAGGTCTGGAGCATGTGGGACGGAAAAAGACAAAACACTTTTCTCTTGGAATGAAACAGCGCCTGGGAATTGGTCTTGCGTTGATTGGAGAACCGGATCTGTTAATCCTTGATGAACCGATCAATGGGTTGGATCCACAGGGAATTGCTGAGGTTCGGGACACGATTCAGAGACTTCAGAAAGAGAGGAATATGACGATTTGCATTTCCAGTCATATACTGGAGGAATTATCGAAGATTGCTACCGATTATGGAATCATTCACAATGGAAGTTTATTGCAGGAGCTTACAAGAGAAGAATTAATGCGAAGATGCAGTGAGCGGATGGAATTAACACTGGCTGACCCGAAGCTGGCAATTCCGGTGCTGGATGCTATGGGATTCACGAATTATCAGGTGACAGACAAAGAACATATTCACATTTTTGAACGTCTGAATGAAAGCGCAGCGTTGAATATGGAGCTTGCAAAGGCAGGAATTCCGGTAAAAGGGCTTTCTATAACGAGTGAAGAACTGGAAACGTATTTCCTGAATCTGACAGGAGGTGCCAGCCATGCTTAATATGATAAAAATGGATTTGTACCGGATGTTTCGGACCAAAAGTATGTATGTAGTATGGATCGTGCTGGCTGTGTCAGTACTGTTTACAACGTTTATGTGTAAAACAGATTATGATTTATTAAGTAAAGAAGATACCGTGCGGCAGGAGCAGTTTGCGGAACCGACTGCGGAGAATATTAATGTGGGAATGATGGTGACACTGCCGACAGAACCGGGAGAAAAGGTTACGGTGTATGACATTTTCTTTGCAAATTCTCAGGGAAAATTTTATGCGTTGTTTCTGGTGATTTTTGCTGTGATGTTTTCAACAGCGGATATTGGAAGCGGTTATATTAAAAATATTGGCGGCCAGGTTCAAAAAAGAGGAACACTGATTTTTTCCAGATCTATTGCGTTGGCGGTCTTTACGGTGCTGACAATGGCAGGTGCATTCTTACTCCAGGGAGCTGCGAACTATATAGTATTCAAAGAATTGACGTTGGGAAGTTCAAAAGCTATTCTGTCTTATTTCCTGACGGAGCTGGCACTTCATTATGCACTCGTGTTGATCTGCATGGCGATTGCAATTATTCTGAAAAATAATGTGATCAGCATGGTCATCGCGATTTGTCTTACAATGAATATAATGAGTATCGTATACGGATTAATAAACAGTGCTGTTCGGAAAATGGGAATCCAGAATTTCCAGATTTATAAGTATACGATAACCGGGAAATTATCACTGCTTCCTATGAATCCAAGTGGAAATGAGTGTCTGGCAGCATTCGGCGTGGCAATTGTGTTTGCTGTCATAATGATAGCTGCAAGCAGTGCTGTTTTTCAAAAGAGGGATATTTAGCGGATGTATATCGTAATTGGAATATTAGCAGGAATTATCATTTTACAATTTATTATTATGTGGAAATATCAGCGGCAGGTGAAGGACATCTGCCGCCAATTGGCGTTCTTGATGAAACATGACAGTAACATGTTGATTCAACGCGAGTTTGATTTGGGTGGAATCGGAACGCTTTCAGACAGATTGAATGAACTTCTGGAATTACAAAGAAAAGAGAAGCAGCGTTATCAGGAGAAAGAAGCTTTGATCGCGGATACTTATACGAATCTTTCCCATGATATCCGGACACCGCTGACATCTCTGGATGGATATTTTCAGCTTATGGAAGAATGCGAAAATGTCGAAGACCAGAGACGTTATCTGAATATTATTCATGAAAGAATACACAGTCTGAATGAAATGCTGGAAGAACTTTTCATGTTCACAAAGTTAAAAAATGAATCCTATAGTCTGGAACTGACGCCTTGCTGTATCAACCGGATTCTGAAAGAAACGGTGTTTTCCTATTATGATGACTGGGTAAGAAGGGGAATCCAGCCGGATATTCAGATTACAGAAGAACTGTTGTCCATAGCCGGAAATAAACAAGGACTCCACCGTGTTATTCAGAATGTAATTAAAAATGGCCTGGATCATGGAGAAAAGAAGATAAGTATTGTGTTAGAGCGCAAGCAGGAGCATGCAGTATTGCGAATCAGGAATCAGGTGATACATTCGGAGCAGATTGATATAGAACATGTCTTTGACAGATTTTATAAAGCGGATGTGGCAAGGAGCAAAACATCTACCGGATTGGGACTATCTATTGCAAAGGAACTTGTGAAACGTATGAATGGAGAAATCAGCGCAAAGACAGAGAAAAATGAGTTTATTATTGAGATGAGATTTCCGCTTTCTATCTAAAAAATCAGTAAAAATTGCACTTTATTGAGTTACAATGCTGAATTGCGAAAATTTAGATTTACCGAAACACTGAAATATGTTAATATGGTAGCAGTTATTTCAAAACTATAGATCAGATTGAAGGAGGTCTTTACATGATTAAATTGTACGAGAATGGCGTATATCTTCTCAATGGAACAGAGATAGTAGAAGACACAGGAAATGTGCAGGTTCCGCTGACGAAGGAAGAAGCCGCTCAGAACACAATGGCATATGGTATTTTAAAGGCACACAATACATCCGAGAACATGGAGCGTCTGCAGATCCGTTTTGATAAGCTGACATCCCATGACATTACATTTGTTGGAATTATCCAGACAGCACGTGCATCAGGACTTGAGAAGTTCCCGATGCCGTATGTACTTACAAATTGTCATAACAGTCTTTGTGCAGTTGGTGGAACAATCAACGAAGATGATCATATGTTTGGATTAACTTGTGCGAAGAAGTACGGCGGTATGTATGTACCACCGCATCAGGCAGTTATCCATCAGTTTGCCCGTGAGATGCTTGCAGGCGGAGGAAAGATGATCCTTGGATCTGACAGCCATACACGTTACGGAGCACTCGGAACGATGGCTATGGGTGAAGGTGGACCGGAGCTTGTGAAACAGCTTCTGAACAAGACTTATGATATTAAGATGCCGGGCGTGATCGGAATCTACTTAGACGGAGAGCCGATGAAAGGTGTAGGACCGCAGGACGTTGCTCTTGCAATCATCGGAGCTACATTCAAGAATGGCTATGTGAATAACAAGGTTATGGAGTTTGTTGGACCTGGAGTCAGCAAGCTTAGTGCAGATTTCCGTATCGGAATCGACGTTATGACAACAGAGACAACTTGTCTGTCTTCTATCTGGAAAACAGATGAGAAGATTCAGGAGTTCTATGATATTCACGGAAGAAGTGAAGATTACAAAGAACTGAATCCTGGAGCAGTTACATATTATGACGGTATGGTTTATGTGAACTTAAGCGAGATCAAGCCAATGATCGCAATGCCGTTCCACCCAAGCAATGTTTATACAATTGATGAACTGAACGCAAATCTGGCAGACATCCTTCATGATGTAGAGCAGAAAGCACTTGTAAGTCTTGACGGTGCAGTTGATTACTCTCTGCAGGATAAGATCAGAAACGGTAAGTTCTATGTAGAGCAGGGAATCATCGCAGGATGTGCAGGTGGTGGATTTGAAAATATCTGTGCAGCTGCAGATATCATCAAAGGAAAGAACATCGGAGCAGATGAATTTACATTCAGCGTTTACCCGGCAAGTACACCGATTTATATGGAACTTGTTAAGAATGGTGCAATTGCAGATCTTATGGAAGCAGGAACTGTTGTGAAGACAGCATTCTGTGGACCGTGCTTCGGAGCAGGAGATACTCCGGCGAATAACGCATTCTCTATCCGTCATACAACAAGAAACTTTCCGAACCGTGAAGGAAGTAAGCTGCAGAACGGACAGATCTCTTCTGTAGCACTGATGGATGCTCGTTCTATCGCAGCAACAGCAGCAAACAAGGGATTCTTAACACCGGCAACAGCAATGGATGTAGAGTACAAAGGACAGAAATATCACTTTGATAAGAACATTTATGCAAACCGTGTATTTGACAGCAAGGGCGTTGCTGATCCAAGCGTTGAGATTAAATTTGGACCAAACATTAAGGACTGGCCGGCAATGTCAGCACTTCCACAGAACCTGCTTGTGAAGGTTGTATCTGAGATCCATGATCCTGTTACAACAACAGATGAGCTGATTCCGTCCGGAGAGACATCTTCTTACCGTTCTAACCCGCTGGGACTTGCAGAGTTCGCTCTTTCAAGAAAAGATCCTGCATACGTCGGACGTGCGAAAGAAGTACAGAAAGCTCAGAAAGCAATTGAAGCAGATGAATGTCCGGTAGATGCACTTGCAGAACTGAAACCGGTGATGGATAAGATTCACGAGACATATCCGGAAGTTGGCAAGGGTAACCTTGGTGTCGGAAGTACAATCTTCGCAGTAAAACCAGGAGACGGATCTGCTCGTGAGCAGGCAGCTTCCTGTCAGAAAGTACTTGGAGGATGGGCAAACATCGCAACAGAGTATGCAACAAAGCGTTATCGTTCCAACCTGATCAACTGGGGAATGCTCCCATTCCTGACAGAAGAAGATCATGAAGCACTTTCCTTCAAGAACGGAGATTACATCTTTGTTCCTAATGTGAGAAAAGCAGTAGAAGAGAAAGCGGATGTGATCAAAGCTTATGTTGTAGGTGATGAACTCAAAGAACTGAACCTTAAGCTGGGAGATCTTACAGACGCAGAGCGTGAGATCATTCTTGACGGATGTCTGATCAATTACTATAGAAATCATTAGTCAATCATTAAATATGATAAAATGAAAGAAAAGCGGCGAGATATGGGGAATGACCTGTATCTCGCTGCTTTTATCTTGCTAATTAAATTTTCACATGCTAGTATTAAAACGAAATAAAATGTAACACGTTAAGGTATAAGAATGAAAAAATCTGCTTATGAAATGTCTGATTTAGTTAGTTGTGCGGAACTTGAGAACCTTGGACATTGGGGCGATGGATGTATTATATGAAGACGGAAAGAATTATTTGTGGTAAAATAAAGCACAAGATTAGAAATATTGAAAATAGGCGGTAAATAAAATGATATTTGATACACATGCGCATTATGATGATGAGCAGTTTGACACAGACAGAGATGAGCTACTAAGCAGTATGGCAGCAGGCGGCGTTGGAACAATTGTGGATGCAGCGGCGACAGTAGAGTCCTGGGATAAGATAGTAGAACTCGCAGAGAAGTATTCATTTATATATGGATCAGTAGGTGTACATCCGGACGAAGTCGGTGCACTGAATGAAGAGAATTTCGCTCGAATGAGAGAATTATTAAAGAAAGAAAAGATCGTTGCGGTTGGCGAGATCGGACTTGATTATTATTGGGATAAAGAAGGGCATGATCTGCAGAAACATTGGTTCATCAGACAGCTGGATCTTGCGCGAGAGATGAACAAACCTGTGATGATCCATAGCCGTGAGGCGGCAGCTGATACGATGGAAATTATGAAAGAACATGGAAAAGGACTCAAAGGTGTGATACACTGTTATTCTTACAGCCTTGAGATGGCGCGAGAATATGTAAAGATGGGATATTACATCGGAGTCGGCGGTGTTGTGACATTCAAGAACTCAAAGAAGTTAAAAGAGATTGTAGAAGAAATTCCACTGGAGTCAATTGTTCTTGAGACAGACTGCCCGTATCTGGCACCGACACCGTTCAGAGGGAAGAGAAATTCATCCTTGTACCTGCCATATGTTGTAGAAGCGATCGCAGAACTAAAAGGCATTTCTGCGGAGCAGGTGATCGAACAGACAGAGAAAAATGCAAGGGATTTATATCAATTATAAGAAATGGAGAGATGAGATGAAAGAACCAACACTTGGAAATCCACAGAATACGATAGAAGTATTACAGAAATATAATTTCGTATTCCAGAAAAAGTTCGGTCAGAACTTTCTGATCGATACACATGTATTGGACAAAATTATTGCGGCAGCAGAGATTACAAAAGATGATTTTGTATTGGAAATCGGACCGGGAATCGGAACGATGACACAGTATCTGGCATGTGCAGCGAGAAAAGTTGTTGCAGTTGAGATTGACAAGGCACTGATTCCGATTCTGGAAGATACGCTTTCAGATTATGACAATGCCCGGGTTATTAACAATGACGTTCTGAAAGTAGATATTGCAAAGCTTGCAGAAGAGGAAAATGGAGGAAAACCGATCAAGGTTGTGGCCAACCTGCCATATTACATTACAACGCCGATCATTATGGGACTTTTTGAGAATCATGTTCCGATCAAGAGTATTACAGTTATGGTTCAGAAAGAAGTTGCAGATCGTATGCAGGTGGGACCGGGAACGAAGGACTATGGTGCACTGTCTCTGGCTGTGCAATATTATGCGAAACCATATATTGTGGCAAATGTACCGCCGAACTGCTTTATGCCTCGTCCGAAGGTTGGATCTGCGGTAATCCGTCTGGAACGTTATGAAGAACCACCGGTGAAGGTAAAGGATGAAAAGCTTATGTTCCGTATTATCCGTGCCTCCTTTAACCAGAGAAGAAAGACTTTGGCAAATGGACTGAAGAATTCGGCAGAACTTGACTATACGAAGGAAGAAATCGAGGCAGCGATTGATGCACTCGGAAGAGGAGCATCTATTCGTGGAGAAGCCCTTACGCTGGAAGAATTTGCAAAGCTGGCAGATTTTCTTTATGATTGCAGATAAAATAATATTAAAAGAATTTACAAAGTTGCTGTTTACAAAAATGTAGTGGACAGCAACTTTATTCTTCTTCACTTTTTGATTCATAAAGATTTAATATTCAGTTAATTGTTTACTAGACGGATATCTAGTATAATTAAAAGATAAAAGACATTAGAAGAAACAAGAGAAGGAGGAAGAGCCCATGGCCAAAGATATTAACAGCATATTTTTTGACATCACTCCGGAGATTGAAGAACTTGCTCTGAAATGTGAAACGAACAATGCAATTGACAAAGAACTCTATACCAAATACGAAGTAAAAAGAGGACTTCGAGATCTGAACGGTAAAGGTGTACTTGCCGGATTGACGAATATATCCGATGTGTGTGCAACAAAGATTGTAGACGGTGTATCTGTACCGTGTGCAGGTAATCTTTATTACAGAGGTTACAATATTAAAGATCTTGTAAGCGGGTTCCTTGAGGCGAAACATTTTGGATTTGAGGAGATTGCATATCTGCTTCTTTTTGGAGAGCTTCCTAATCAGAAGGAACTTGAGAATTTTAAGGATATGATAGCTGACCGCCGGATGCTTCCACCGAATTTTGTACGTGACGTGATCATGAAGGCTCCGAGCCGTGATATGATGAACAGTATTACAAGAAGTATTCTTCAGCTTTATTCTTACGACGACAAAGCGGATGATACAAGCATTCCGAATGTACTGCGCCAGAGTCTGAATCTGATCAGCCAGTTCCCAATGCTTATGGTTTACAGCTATCTTGCTTACAATTATAGAATGGGTGAAGACCTGTATATTTATGCACCGAAGAAAGAACTGTCTATGGCAGAGAATATTCTGATGATGCTCAGAGAAGATCGTCAGTATACAGAACTTGAGGCGAAGATCCTTGATATGGCTCTTGTTCTTCATATGGATCACGGCGGTGGTAACAACTCCACGTTTACGACACACGTTGTAACCTCTTCAGGAACCGATACTTATTCTACTATGGCAGCGGCTATGGCGTCCTTGAAAGGGCCAAAACATGGTGGTGCGAACGTAAAAGTAACACAGATGTTTGAAGATATGAAGACGCAGCTGACAGACTGGCAGGATGATGATCAGATCAGAGCTTACCTTGAGGCACTGCTGGAGAAGAGAGCGTTTGATAAGAGAGGTCTGATCTATGGAATGGGACATGCGATTTATTCTGTATCCGACCCAAGAGCGGAGATCTTCAAGAAGTTTGTAAAGCAGCTTGCATATGAAAAGGGCCACGAGGCAGAATATGTACTGTATGAGAAAGTAGAGAAGATGGCACCGGAGATCATTAGCGAGAGACGTAAGATGTATAAAGGTGTTAATGCGAACGTAGATTTCTACAGTGGACTTGTTTATAGCATGCTTGATCTTCCACCGGCATTATATACTCCAATTTTTGCGGCAGCACGTATCGTTGGATGGAGTGCACACAGACTGGAAGAGTTGAAGAATGTAGATAAGATCATACGTCCGGCTTATAAGCCGCTTGCACCATATCGTGATTATATCAAATTAGATGACAGGTAGTGAATGAACGATGAGAGATGAGTTTTATTTCCCTTCAAAGGATGGCAATACGGAGATCCACACGATTGAGTGGAAACCGGAAGGAGAAGTGAAAGCTGTCCTGCAGTTAAGCCATGGAATGGTGGAATATATTAAGAGATACGATGAATTTGCAGAATTCATGTGTAGTCATGGATATTATGTCGTTGGAAACGATCATTTAGGACATGGAAAATCTGTGCAGAGCAAGTCGGAGTATGGATTTTTTAACGAAAAATATGGAAATGCATGCGTGATCGGAGATATGCATACACTTCGTCAGCGGACGATGAAGAAATATCCGGATGTACCTTACTTTATGTTAGGACATAGCATGGGCTCAAGTCTTTTGCGCCAGTATGTACAGATGTATGGAAATGGGCTGGCGGGAGCAATGTTTATCGGAGTTGTAGCAGATCAGCAGAGAGCGACACTTCAGTTTGGAAGAAGATTGTGTAGGACACTGGCGATGTTCCGTGGCTGGCATTATAAAAGTAAACTGGTGGATAGAATGGCAGTCGGTGCCTATAATAGGAAATTCAAGAATCCAAAGACACGCGCGGACTGGGTAACCAGTGATGAAGAACATCTGGAAAAATATATTTCAGATCCACTGTGCTCCTTTGTCTTTACAGTGAACGCGTATTATAGCATGTTTACCGGGATGCTTATAATGGAGAAAAAAGAAAGTATCTATATGATTCCGAAGCAGCTTCCAATCCTTTTCGCAGCCGGTGCCGAAGATCCGGTTGGAGGATTCGGAAAAGGCGTAAGGAAGGTTTATGAGAAATACAAAGCGGCCGGAATCCAGGACATCAGTCTAAGACTGTATGCCGGTGATCGTCATGAACTGCTTAACGAGACAGATCGGGAGCAGGTATATGAAGATCTTCTCGAGTGGATGGAAGAACGTAGAAAAATAAATTATT
>OKSK01000635.1_pt1 | contig 20202 bp, 18 predicted proteins | sample 1606301 | NCBI WGS metagenome assembly OKSK01 (sample SAMEA3879557, study PRJEB24766) | human gut metagenome | biome: human-associated habitat; feature: feces | place: USA | collected 1985/1987
CGTTACTGGTTTCACTCAGAGCCAGCAGACGTGACAGATCGTCGTGATGCAGACAGGGACGCGCGGCATCGTGCACCAGCACCCACTGCGCGTTCCCGGCAGCCTGAATGCCCGCCAGAACGGAGTCAGCCCGCTCTGCGCCGCCGTCAACGACGGTAATCTGAGGGTGATTCGCCAGCGGGAGCTGAGCAAAACGTGCATCGCCGGGGCTGATGGCAATAACAACGCGTTTCACCCGAGAATGCGCCAGCAGCGCCGCCACGGCGTGCTCGAGGATCGTTTTATCGCCAATTGAGAGGTACTGCTTAGGACATTCTGTCTGCATGCGCCGGCCAAAACCTGCGGCCGGCACCACGGCACAGACGTCCGAAAAAGTTGCTGCCATGTCGTAATCCTGGGCCTGATTATCGATTGTTTTGTGCGGAGCCCTGATTGCGTTTAGACGCATCCGGAACCAGGCGATAAAACGTTTCGCCCGGCTTAGTCATACTGAGTTCATTGCGCGCGCGCTCCTCAATCGCCTCCTGGCCGCCATTGAGGTCATCAATTTCAGCAAAAAGTTGATCGTTACGCGCTTTAAGTTTGGCGTTTGTCGCCTGCTGTGCCGCGACGTCATCGCTCACCCGGCTGTAGTCGTGCAGTCCGTTTTTGCCGAACCACAGCGAATATTGCAGCCAGACCAGCAAAGCCAGCAACAGCAGCGTTAGTTTACCCATCCTGCCCCCTGAAAAAACGGCATCATCATCCCATAACTTTCCGCTGGACTCTACTGCGGGGTTCTAATTATGCCGTAAGTTAGCCCATCAGCCATAAAAACAGCAGGCCAAAGATGACCACAACGGTGGCGATAGTGATGAGCGTACTATACAGAAGCTTGCCGTTGAAAAGGGAGTGCAGCGCCACGCCCACAACCACCGCAACGGGCATCAGCGCCAAAAAGAAAGGCCAGGTATAGAGGAAGAAAAAGAGGGTGTTACCACCGTAGATCAAAAACGGGATACCCAGCGCCAGTAGCCACGATACGAAGCCGACTATCGCCCCAGGGAAGGACCAGGTCGTCTCGTCGTCGGTCGTTAACGGTTCCGACCCGGTGGTAATCATGTAGTTTTCACTGTTGCGCATAGCTAATCCTGTGACCGTGACTCATCGCTCGGGAAGACAGCTCCCGAACGATACCGTCTCAGGATCTGATAATATCGTCCCGTCTGAGCAGGTCTAATAATTGGCTTACTAAATTTGTTACCAATTGTTGACCTTCCAGATGAATCTCAGGGGATTCAGGCGCTTCGTAAACGGAGTCAATGCCGGTGAAGTTTCGCAGCTCTCCCGCGCGGGCTTTTTTGTACAGCCCTTTAGGATCGCGCGCTTCGCAGATTGCCAGCGGGGTATCCACAAACACTTCAATAAAGCGATTCTGCCCCACGCGCTCACGCACCATCTGACGTTCGGCGCGGTGCGGTGAGATAAACGCCGTCAGCACCACCAGCCCGGCATCCGCCATCAGGCTGGCGACTTCCCCCACCCGACGAATGTTCTCTTTACGATCTTCATCGCTGAACCCTAAATCGCTGCACAGGCCGTGACGCACGTTGTCGCCGTCCAGCAGGTAGGTGCTCACCCCCTGCTGATGCAGCGCCTCTTCCAGTGCGCCTGCCACCGTGGATTTACCGGAGCCAGACAGCCCGGTAAACCACAGCACAACCCCACGGTGACCATGGAGCTGTTCGCGCTGGGCGACGGTGACCGGATGAGGATGCCAGACGACGTTCTCATCATGGGCGGCCATCACTTGCCTCCCAGCAGATCGCGTGCGCCCCAGTGCGGGAAGTGCTTACGCACCAGCGCGTTCAGTTCCAGCTCGAAGGCGCTGAACTCAGACGTCACGCTCGCCTGCGCGTCAGGCTCGCGCACCATGCCGGCACCGACGGTAACGTTCGTCAGGCGGTCAATGAAGATGAGCCCGCCCGTAACAGGATTCTGCTGATACGGATCCAGCACCAGCGGCTCGTCGAAGGTCATATCCACCAGACCGATGCCGTTCAGCGGCAGCTCGCTCACGTCACGGTGGGTCAGGTTGTTGATGTCCACCTGGAACTGAATGCCGTCCACGCGGGCGCGGGTTTTCTTGCCGGCGATTTTAATGTCATAGCTCTGGCCTGCGGTCAGCGGCTGTTCCGCCATCCACACCACGTCCACGGATGCGCCCTGCACCGCCGCCAGAGTTTCCTGCGCGTCGACCAGCAGGTCGCCGCGGCTGATATCAATTTCGTCTTTCAGTACCAGGGTTACCGCTTCACCTGCTCCGGCTTCGTCCAGATCGCCATCAAAGGTGACGATTCGGGCAATGGCCGATTCCACACCGGACGGCAGCACCTTCACGCGCTGGCCCACCTTCACCGCGCCGGACGCAATGGTGCCCGAGAAGCCGCGGAAATCGAGGTTCGGACGGTTCACGTACTGCACCGGGAAGCGCATCGGCTGGGTATCAACCACGCGCTGAATTTCAACGGTTTCCAGCACTTCCAGCAGCGTCGGGCCGCTGTACCACGGCATGTTCCCGCTCTGAGAGGCGACGTTATCCCCTTCCAGCGCCGACAGCGGCACAAAGCGAATATCGAGGTTGCCCGGCAGCTGTTCAGCAAAGGTCAGGTAGCTCTGACGGATCTCGTCGAATCGCGCTTCGCTGTAGTCCACCAGATCCATTTTGTTCACCGCCACCACCAGATGTTTGATCCCCAGCAGCGTAGAGATAAAGCTGTGACGACGAGTCTGATCCAGCACACCTTTACGGGCGTCAATCAGCAGGATCGCCAGATCACAGGTGGACGCGCCGGTCGCCATGTTACGAGTGTACTGCTCGTGCCCCGGGGTGTCGGCGATAATAAATTTGCGCTTTTCGGTAGAGAAGTAGCGATAGGCGACATCAATGGTAATGCCCTGCTCGCGCTCCGCCTGCAAGCCGTCTACCAGCAGCGCCAGGTCGAGTTTTTCGCCCTGGGTGCCGTGGCGTTTACTGTCATTGTGCAGGGAAGAGAGCTGATCTTCGTAGATCTGGCGCGTGTCGTGCAGCAGACGACCAATCAGGGTACTTTTTCCGTCATCAACGCTGCCGCAGGTCAGGAAACGCAGCAGACTTTTGTACTGTTGGGCGTGCAGATAAGCTTCTACGCCGCCTTCATCGGCAATTTGTTGGGCAATAGTCGTATTCATGGCGGCTCCTTAGAAATAACCCTGACGTTTCTTCAGCTCCATGGAGCCTGCCTGGTCGCGGTCAATCACGCGCCCCTGTCGCTCACTGGTAGTCGACACCAGCATCTCCTCGATGATCTCCGGCAGCGTCTGCGCACTGGATTCCACCGCGCCGGTCAACGGCCAGCAGCCGAGAGTACGGAAACGGACCATCTGTTTTTTGATCACTTCGCCCGGCTGTAAATCAATGCGATCGTCGTCGATCATCATCAGCATGCCGTCGCGCTCCAGCACCGGGCGCTCGGCCGCCAGATACAGCGGAACGATCTCAATATTTTCCAGATAGATGTACTGCCAGATATCCAGCTCGGTCCAGTTGGAGAGCGGGAAGACGCGAATGCTTTCGCCCTTGTTGATCTGGCCGTTGTAGTTGTGCCACAGCTCCGGACGCTGGTTTTTCGGGTCCCAGCGGTGGAAGCGGTCGCGGAAAGAGTAGATACGCTCTTTGGCGCGGGATTTCTCTTCGTCACGGCGCGCGCCGCCGAAGGCCGCATCAAAACCGTATTTATTCAGCGCCTGCTTCAGCCCTTCGGTTTTCATGATGTCGGTATGCTTGGCGCTGCCGTGCACGAACGGGTTGATACCCATCGCCACCCCTTCCGGGTTTTTGTGCACCAGCAGCTCGCAGCCGTAGGCTTTGGCGGTACGGTCACGAAACTCGTACATCTCGCGGAATTTCCAGCCGGTATCCACGTGCAACAGCGGGAACGGCAGCGTACCCGGATAAAACGCTTTACGCGCCAGGTGCAGCATGACGCTGGAATCTTTACCGATGGAGTACATCATCACCGGGTTAGAAAACTCGGCGGCCACTTCGCGGATAATGTGGATACTTTCCGCTTCGAGCTGCCGCAGGTGAGTAAGTCGTTTTTGGTCCATAACCGTTCCTTAAGCCAAATTTATAACAGAAGCGCCAAAGCCTTCTGTGTCGGTTGTGTGTTGGAACCAGGCGAGCGTGCTGTGCAGCTGCACCACTTCTCCCACCACAATCAGGGCGGGCATTGGGGCGTCTTTCGCCAGGGTTGCAAGGTCTTGTAAAGTGCCGATGGCGACATGCTGATCGACGCGTGTCCCGCGGGAGATCACCGCTACCGGCGTCGCCGCATCGCGACCGTGCTGAATAAGCTGTTCGCTGATGTCTGCCGCTTTCATCGTGCCCATATAAATCGCCAGCGTTTGTCGGCTCTGGGCGAGATGCGACCAGTCAAACGGCGTGCTGTCGGCTTTATAGTGCCCGGTCACAAAGGTCACGCTCTGGGCGTAATCGCGATGGGTCAGCGGAATACCGGCGTAGGCCGTGACGGCAGACGCCGCCGTAATGCCGGGAACCACCTGGAACGGGACGCCCGCTTCGGCTGCCGCCTGCAACTCCTCGCCACCGCGACCGAAGATAAACGGATCGCCCCCTTTCAGGCGCACCACGGTTTTGCCCGCTTTCGCAGCGGCAATCAGCATTTGATTGGTGTCGTGCTGCGGCACGGAGTGCTCGCCGGCACGTTTGCCGACGCAGATTTGCTCCGCGTCACGGCGGATCAGCTCGCGAATACCGTCGGTGACCAGGTGGTCGTAGAACACGACATCCGCATCCTGAAGAACCTGGAGGCCACGCAGCGTGAGCAGCCCGGCATCGCCCGGCCCGGCGCCCACCAGAATGATCTCCCCGCCCGTACTGCCGGGGTTATCCAGTTCGTCTTCGAGGATTTGTTGCGCCGCCGTCTCGTTACCGGCCTGCATCAGGCTGGCAAAGCGGCCGCGAAACACACGCTCCCAGAAGCGACGGCGTTCCGTCACGCTGGTCAGACGCGTTTTCAGATGGCTGCGCCAGTAGCTGGCTTTCTCCGCCATACGTCCGAGGCTGGTCGGCAGCAGCGCTTCGATTTTTTCTCTCAGCACGCGCGCCAGCACCGGGGCGGTGCCGCCGGAGGAGATCGCCACCAGCAGCGGCGAGCGGTCGACAATCGACGGGAAGATAAATGAACATAACGGCTGGTCGTCTACCACGTTCACCAGGCGGTGACGGGCCTGGGCTGCGTCGGAGATTCGGCTGTTGAGCGCCCGATCTTCGGTTGCCGCAATCACCAGTACCACGCTGTCGATCTGAGACTCTGCAAAATCCGCCTCTGCAACGATCTGCACCTGCGCCCCGGCGCGTTGCAGGAAGGCGATTTTGCGATCGGCAATTTCACCCGTCCCGACAACCAATACCGGTCGGTCTTTTAAGGCAGCAAAAAGGGGGAGATAGTCCACAGGCAACAACTCACTAACAACCACGAATAAAGGGACTATAGGGGGCGGCTTAGATCGAATGAAATTACGAATTGGAATGAGTAGTTACTCAATGGAATAACGCCGTGGAAAAGCAAATATCAAAAAGTGCTTAACACGCGAAATTTCGGGCATTTAAGAGCAATTCAAATTGTGTCTACCCGATCACAGTTTCATACTATGCGGGTTAAAATTTTGCTCTGTTTTTAAGGACTCACTATGTTTTCCGCAATGCGCCACCGATTCGTTGCCCTGGCGCTCGGCGTTTGCTTTATCCTTCCGGCTCAGGCAAAAAATCCATCTTACGGTGAAATAGCCAGTATGCAGGCGCGGCATATTGCGACGGTCTTTCCGGGCCGTATGACCGGAACCCCAGCCGAGATGCTCTCGGCAGACTATATTCGTCAGCAGTTTGCGGATATGGGCTATGAAAGCGACATTCGCGCTTTCCACAGCCGCTACATCTATACCACTCGCAATAAAACGCAAAACTGGCATAACGTAACTGGCAGCACGGTTATTGCGGCGCACGAAGGAAAGGCGGCTGAGCAGATTATTATTATGGCGCACCTTGATACCTACACGCCGTTGAGCGATGCCGATGTCGATAATAATCTCGGCGGGCTGACGCTTCAGGGACTGGATGATAATGCGGCGGGTCTGGGCGTGATGCTTGAGTTGGCCGAACGCCTGAAGAATATTCCGACGAAATACAGCATTCGCTTTGTTGCGACCAGCGGCGAAGAAGAAGGAAAACTCGGCGCTGAGAATCTCCTTAAGCGCATGAGCGCTGAGGAGAAGAAAAATACGTTGCTGGTGATTAACCTCGATAATCTGATTGTGGGGGATAAGCTCTATTTTAATAGCGGACAGAGCACGCCGAGCAGCGTACGTAAACTCACCCGCGACCGCGCGCTGGCGCTTGCCCGCACGCATGGCGTCTATGCCGCGACAAATCCGGGCGGTAACCCGGAGTATCCTAAAGGCACAGGCTGCTGTAATGACGGTGAAGTGTTTGATAAGGCGGGCATTCCGGTGCTGTACGTCGAGGCGACGAACTGGGCGCTGGGCAAAAAAGATGGCTATCAGCAGCGCAGCAAATCGAAAGCCTTCCCGGACGGGACCAGCTGGCATGATGTGCGGCTGGATAATCAGCAGCACATTGATAAAGCGCTGCCGCAGCGGATTGAGCACCGCAGCCGGGATGTCGTGAAAGTGATGCTGCCGCTGGTGAAGGAGCTGGCGAAAGCGGGGAAAGCCTGAGGCCGTTAAGCATAGTGCGGCCTTATGCCCTCACCCCAACCCTCTCCCACGGGGCTGAGGGTTCCCCACAAAATAATGCCTGCACAGACGGCCCCCTCTCCCTTGAGGGAGAGGGCTGGGGTGAGGGGGAACATACGGCTCTGGTGGTCATTCCGTTCACTTTATGTTCCTTGCTACTCTGTCACGACATGACCGGTGAACGTGCCAGGGTGGCTCAGTCGCCACCACCCTGGCGACCCGCCCTCTCGGCGCATCCCCGCGCCTCGCCCCGGCATTCACTTACAGCGCCTGATGCTTCGTCTCATGCGTCAGCAGCAACGCAATCAGCGTCAGCGCTGCCATTGCTGCCAGATAGACACCCACATAGAACAGGCCATAGTTCGCCTGAAGCCAGGTGGCGATATACGGGGCTACCGAGGCGCCCAGAATCGACGAAACGTTATAGGAGAACGAGGCGCCGGTGTAACGCACTTCAGTCGGGAACAGCTCCGGCAGCAGCGCGCCCATTGGGCCAAAGGTCAGCCCCATCAGGCTCAGGCCAATCAGCAGATACGCCATCACCAGCGCAGGGCTACCTGAACCCAGCAGCGGCGGGAAGACAAACAGCGCGAACAGAATAATCAGGGAGGTGATGACGATCATGCTTGAACGACGGCCAAATTTATCCGCCAGCAGGCCCGCGATAGGCACCATCACACCAAATCCGATGACCGCCATCATCAGCATCCACAACACTTCGTTACGTGGCAGGCCCAGGCCGACCGGCGCGGCGGCAGTACTGAAGGTCATGGAGTAAACGGTCATGATGTAGAACAGCGTGTAGGTCGCCAGCATGATGAACGTGCCCAGCACGGTCACGCGGAGGTGTTTGGTCAGCAGCGTCCCCAGCGGAACTTTAACCTGCTTTTTCGCCGCGGCGACTTTAGCAAAGACCGGCGTCTCGTGCAGCGACACGCGCACGTACAGGCCAATCAGCACCAGCACGGCAGAGAAGACGAACGGAATACGCCAGCCCCAGCTCATGAACTGTTCATCGGTCAGCAGCCAGGAGAGGAGCAGGAAGGTGCCGTTAGCAAAGAAGAACCCAATCGGTGCGCCCAGCTGCGGGAAAGAGCCATACAGGGCACGCTTGCGCGCCGGAGCGTTTTCGGTCGCCAGCAGTGCCGCGCCGCCCCATTCCCCGCCCAGCCCCAGACCCTGACCAAAGCGCGCCAGCGCCAGCAGCACAGGCGCCAGAATGCCGATAGTTTCATAGGTCGGCAGCAGGCCGATGGCGACGGTGGAGATCCCCATCGTCAGCAGCGAGGCAACCAGCGTCACTTTACGGCCAACGCGATCGCCAAAATGCCCAAAGACCGCTGAACCAATCGGACGCGCAACGAAGGCGATAGCAAAGGTGGCTAAAGACTGTAGCGTGGCTGCCGTCGGGTCGCCCTGAGGGAAGAAAATATGCGGAAAGACAATGACCGCAGCGGTGGCGTAAATATAAAAGTCGAAGAACTCAATGGCGGTGCCAATCAGCGATGCGACGACGACTTTATTACGCGAGTTGACCGGAACGTGTTCCGCCCCTTCGTTAAGTGTGGTGGCTGTTGCTTGCATAATATTTTCTTATTTTTGGACGAACGAAGGGCCATATTAGGCATAGCAAAAGCGACATTTCAATCTGTAACAAAGGCGTGGCGTGGTCGTAAAAGCAACAAAAAGCGGATAATTTTCAGACCAGCGAAAACACTTCTATGAAATGCTTCACACTTTTTAAATATCAGTCATTAAAACTGGTTTTGCGTTAAATAAAAGTTACGGACTGGATTTATATGCTGAAATGGCGGATCGGGCTGAAATATCAGCCCGACAGGACATCAGCGGTGGGTTTTACCCGGCATGCGCGGGTCATCTTTATACTCAGCCGTGGCGATCCACGCGGCGCAGAACAGCGTCAGGCGAGCGAAGAAATAGAAGAAAGCCATCAGCCCCAGCACCGAACCAAAGGCCGCGCCGGAGGGCGACTTCACCAGCGACGGCAGCGTATAGGTCATCACAATTTTGATCACTTCAAAGCCAATGGCGGCAATCAACGTCCCACGGATCAGCGCCTTCTTGCGCGGCCGATGGCGGGGCAAACGCCAGAAGATCCAGAAGAACAGCAGGTAGTTAGCAAAGATGGAGATGGCAAGCCCTATACCGCGCCAGGCCGGTTTCAGCCATTCAATATAATCCAGGTACAGCGCGGAGATAATCATCTGCTGCGCGGAACCGGCGACCGAGGTGATAGAGAGCGTGATGACCAGCGCCACCAGCAGCCCAATCAGCGAAATAAAGTCGCGCAGATACTTCACCCATATCTTCTCCTGATCCTGCGGCCTACGCTCCCAGACGTCACGCGACTGGGCGCGAATAGCCTCACGCAGGTTGCCCATCCAGTTCACCCCGGAATAGAGCGCAATCAGCAACCCGACGATACCCACAGTGGTACGCTGCTGCACGGCGGTGTTGATGGTGCTTTTGAGCGTTGTGGCGAGCGTCTGGTCGCTGACGTTGGTCAGGATCTTATTGAAAATGTCCTGCAACAGCGTCGGGTGAGACGCCAGCACAAAACCGGCGGCGGCAAATGACACCATCAGAATGGGGATCATCGACAGGAACGAGAAATAGGTAATCGCCGCGCCAAACTGATTTCCCATGCGGTCGTTAAAGCGCTCAGCGGCGCGTATCAGGTGAGCAATCGCGGGTATCTGCTGAATTTTTTCGGCTATGCCGGTCACGGTACCCAGCGCTTTGCTGGCCGTTCCAGGCTCTTTCGGCGCTTCAGGCTCGTTATCCATCTTTTTGATGGGTTCATAATCTAAATGTTGAGTCGGTCGTTGCGGGTTATTTTCCGGCGTCACGCGCATTTTCCTTTTCGTTGAGCTGGATGTTACTGAATTATAGCTTGCGACTAGTCCACGTAACCTTTTGTGAGTTCGGTAAGCCACTCCATAAACACATGCACCCGACGGGAGAGGTTACGGCGGTGGGGATAAATGAGGGAGACGGGCATTGGTTCAGCCCGATATTGCGGCAGGATCTCAACGAGTTTTTTCGTGCGCAGGGCATCACGCACCCCGACGCGCGGGACCTGAATAATCCCAAGCCCGGCGATACAGGCGGCCTGGTAGGTTTCTGTGCTGTTAACCGACAATACGCCTCCCGTTTTTACCCACCGGGTCGCGCTGCCGTTGTAATACTCAAAACCCTGCGGACGGGTGCCCAGCGTGGCGGAGTAGTGAATGAGGGCATGCGAAGCCAAATCGTCCAGCGTCTCAGGGTAGCCAAATCGCGTCAGATAATCCGGGCTGGCGCAATTAATCACCGAGAGCTTCCCAAGCGGGCGGGCGATAAGCCCGGAGTCCTTTAAGTTTCCCACGCGAACCACGCAGTCAAATCCTTCGCGGATGACATCGACCAGACGATCGCTGCTACTCAGCTCCAGTTCAATGCCGGGAAACTGTTGTAAAAATGCAGGCAGTTTCGGAATGACGACATTTCGCGCAATGGCAACGGGCATATCCACACGTAGCCGACCACTGATGGTTGAAGGGTCGTGCAGGAACATGCCGTCCAGTTCGTCCAGATTCATCAGCAGATCTTTGGCGCGCTCGTAATAAACCATGCCGTCCTGCGTCAGGCTGACGCGGCGGGTAGTGCGGTGCAGCAGCTGCGTGCCCAGCGCGTTTTCCAGTGCCTGGATCTGTCGCGATACGCTCCCCTTCGGCAGGCTTAACGTCTCCGCCGCGCGGGAAAAACTCTCCAGTTCCGCGACCCGAAGGAAAAGCTGCATTGCGTGTATTTTATCCATAGATGTTGGTCATTGTTGTTAAGAATGAAACAGTGAAGCGCTCACGGCACTATTTATTGATTTTCTACCATCTAATAAGCTCTTTCTCAATCTTCATCACAGCCGAAACGAGGTGAATTATGAGTGAACGTATTGCTTTAGTGACGGGCGGTAGCCGCGGCCTGGGTAAAAATGCCGTTTTGAAGCTGGCCGCGGAAGGGACAGGCATTATCCTCACCTGGAACAACAGCCAGCAGGAGGCGCAGGAAGTTGTGCGCGAAATCGAGGGAAAAGGCGGAAAAGCGGCAGCATTGCAGCTCAACGTCGGCGATACGGCAAGCTTTTCGCGCTTTGCTCAAAAGGTGAAAGATACCCTTAAACACGTCTGGCAATGTGACACCTTTGACTATTTAGTGAACAACGCAGGTACAGGGTTATATGCACCCTATACCGAGACGACTGAGGCGCAGTTTGATGATGCGCTGAACATTCACTTCAAAGGACCGTTTTTCCTCACGCAACAGCTGCTGCCGCTCATAAAAGACGGAGGGCGGATCCTGAACGTCTCCAGCGGACTGGCCCGTTTTACTCAGCCCGGTTCAGGAACCTACGCGGCAATGAAAGGGGCGATGGAGGTGCTGACCCGCTATCAGGCAAAAGAGCTTGGCGCGCGCGGAATTTCCGTCAATATCATCGCGCCCGGCGCGATTGAAACCGACTTTGGGGGCGGGCGAGTGCGGGATAATGTGGAGCTTAACCAGCTGCTGGCCTCGCAGACAGCGCTGGGACGCGTGGGCCTGCCCGATGATATTGGTGACGCCATTGCGGCGTTGCTCAGTGACAAACTGGGCTGGATGAATGCGCAACGTATTGAAGTTTCAGGCGGTATGTTTCTGTAATGTTCAGTCTTAAGGGGGAAGGAACCCTCTTAAGGAAATCCTTAAAACAGGTATGTCTAAATGCTGGAAGATATAAAGAGAGCTGGGTGATTTGTAACCTCTCCATTCATTGAGTTTTTTCTTAAAAAATGCCTCTGTAGAATCCCCCTTCGCTATTCTCAGAGGAGTAAAACGATGCGAGTAATCATGTTTGACAGGCAGTCATTATTTATTCATGGAGCGATGTACAGTTTGCAGAAGTTAATTCCGAAAATAGATATGACAGGAACTCGTCAGACTGATGAATTATGGGCGCAATTATCCGCGTCACCCTCCGCTATCGTCATGATAGATGGGTATTTAATTCGTGATAATGGTGTGGCTTTACTGGAAGAGATTATGGATCGCTTTCCAACGTCGCGCGTGGTGTTGGTGTTAACGAAAAAAGAGCGGCGTTGGGTTGAGCAAATGTTTCAGCGCAACGTGGTGGCGATAATTCCCCGCAATGCGAATCCCGAACGCTTTTCCGCAGTGCTGGATTCTGTATCGCGAGGAATGGTCTGTTTTCCCGGCGAGTGGCTGAAGCAGCACACCTCTCAGGATGAACTGGCAGTGTTAAGCGAGCGCCAGCGTGAGGTATTGAAGTTACTGGCGGCCGGAGAGTCCAATAAAGAGATTGGACGTAATCTCAATATCAGTGCGGCAACGGTAAAAGCCCATCTTGAGACGCTTTTCCGGCGTCTTGATGTCAAAAACCGGACGCAAGCCGCGATGTACTACACCCGGGCGACGGCCTGAAGGATCTTCTCTGGCAGAGGGGACTCTTCCCCAAAACTGAAGAGGGTTAATATCAGTGCGTCATGCTGCTGTTGGGTTAATGGGCGTTTGTTCATTTCCCGCAGCAGCGCCTCACATAATTGAATATCATTACAAAGCAAATTCTCCGCCTCAGTCGGCGTGATGAGACCGTTAAATTTTTCCCACTGGCGAATTACGTGACCATAACCAATAACCCATATTCCCTTTTCGTCACGGTATTTCTCCAGGGAAAGACCCTGTTGTTTTTTAATTAATGCGATTGCAGCAGAAGATATCTGCATTGCATAACCCGTCATAAGCGTTTCCTCTTAATGACGCGACTATAGAGGAAACGCCGCCGGGGAAATATCCGCCAAATGGCTGTTGATCAGGTTTAACTGAACGGGAATTCCTTTTTCAGTAAACCGAATAGCCAGTCGTTATGCCATTGCCCTGAAAGGAAATAACTCTCGCGCAACTCACCTTCCAGCTGAAAACCTGTTTTTTCCAGCAGTCGCCTGGAGGCGATATTTCCCGCCGTCACGGTCGCGGTGAGCCGACGGATATTGCCCTGAGTCAGCGCAAAATTACACACAGCCCGCAGAGATTCAAAGCCGTAACCTTTCCCCTGCGCAGAAGGCGCAAAGAGAAAACCGACTTCTGCACAATCTGCTTCCCTGTGCACATATCCGGTTACGCCCAGCGGCGTATGGCTGGCCGTCTCACGCACCATAAGGCAGAGCCAGTGCGAACTGCCCGGCGTCCACGGCAACAGACGAGACTCAAAGGCTTCCCGAATGTCCGCCTCGCTACGCGCAGGGGCGACAAAACGCATTACCTCAGGATTTTGCTGTAGCGACAGAAAAAAGGGCCAGTCTTGCTCTTGCAGCGGCGAGCAGGTGAGACGCGCGGTGGTTAAGGCGGGCATGACGATCCTCCGGAGACATTGCAAATGATTATAAGGTTGTCACTTTATTTCAACAGAAAGTCAGGTATGTTTAACCTCATATAAATAAAAAGAAAAACGACTTTTAATGCCGCTTTAGCGGTACTCATTGTCTCTCAAGGAAAACAATGATGATTAGCTCATCGCATCATACCCGCGAACAGTTTGAACACTGTCTGGCGGCGATCCGTCAGGCGTCTGTTGAAATTTTACTTCTGTTGAATGTACATGTTTCTGAAGGAAAAGATCCACGCTGGTTTCTGGAGCAACTTGATAGCGCCCGCCTGGGGCTGGGCGGGTGGGGCGCTGTAGCCAGGAAGCTGAACCTGAATGATGCGGAAATGACAGCCTTTACGCTGCAATTACGCTTGCTTCAGCAGCGCGTTCCCCAGTATGAAAGCGGGCAGGATGTCAGCGAAAATCAGCTGATTGCGGCGATGCGCTTCGTCACCTCCCTTGAATATCTGCGTCTGCAACAGCCCCTCCTGACCTACGAAACCGGGAGGGTGCCAGAGAAGGAGAGCCAGCTTCAGGCGCAGAAACAGGTGCGTGCCATTGAGCTGATGATTAAAGGGCTGATACAGCAGGCGTGGCCCGATCCGGTGCGGCTGAATAATCATCTTAAGACGTTGTTTAACGCTGAACGCGTGCGTCGCTGGCTGAAAAACGGTGAAATTAATGATGTTCTGAGCGGCATGTTATTCAGCGAACTGGCCCAGCTGCTGGTGGATAAAAAAGAATTTAGCCGCTACTACGCGCCGCTGTTTAACGCCCCGGACATGCTGACGCTGCTGGTAGAGCCCCGCAAAACCCTGCAAACCTTCCTCGAAGATATTCGACAAATCCGCAACAGCATCACCGTGCAGCAGCCGTTAAGCGGAGCGCAAATCCAGCTGCTCGACTGCTATTACACGCAGATCACCCGCTCCGTTCAGCGCGCGTTTGAGGAAGGGCGGACACGCGTTAACCCGGCGGCGCTGATGGCGGTGGACGAAAGCGAGCTGCACGCGTTCTGGGAAAAGGCGCAAAAAATGGACCGCACCACAGGCGGCGATCTTTTTGAAGTGCGCGACAGTATAGAAAAACCGACTCAGCGTGCCACGCGTACGCCAGAGCAGCGCGAACAGCTGATTTCCGGCGTGCTGTGGGGAGCGGTTGGCGTGATGGTTATCGCGATTGTCGTGGGGGGATTCTGGCTGGTGAACAGCAGTAAACCGCAGCCGGCTGTGGCCAGTACGGCATCTCCCGCACCGGTGCAGGAGATGCGCGAAACGCCTTCCTCGCGAGAAACGCTGACGCGGATGGGTGTCACCTGGGATGAAAACAACTTCCGTTCAGCGATTAGCCGCAACGATACCCGGGTGGCGCTCCTGTTTTTGCAGGGCGGGATGGACTGGAAAATGTCATGGACGGAGGAGGCGTTGTCGGCAGGCTACGACGATGTGCTGGAAGTAATGTTGCGCTACCGCCTGCAAATGACAGAGCAAAAGCCCTGCCGACGCTTTATTAATACGCTTAGCCATGCGATGGCGAACGGGGAATCGCTGACGCCTATGCGTAAGCAGTACCTGAAAGCATTCTGTACCGTCCCTGCGGTGGTGAAACGCCAGCAGCACGACGCCGATATGGCAACGCGCCGCGCGAAGACGCAGCCCGATGCCAGCACAAAAAAATGGCAGTCCATCCAGACTGCCATTTATGAGGTGATTCGTTAACTTTTCCCTCTCCCCTCAGGGGAGAGGGTTAGGGTAAGGGGCAAGGCTCAAGGTTCACCATATAACCCAATCAACCGCCGCACCACGCCATTCGTCCAGCCGAAGCCATCCTGCAACGGATACTCCCCCCCGCCACCTTCGCGTGGCGTGCTGCTGGCGATGTGGTACTTCTCAATCAGCTTATGATGGGTTTTGTAGTAATGGTTCACCGTGTGCAGCCAGCTCCAGGCGATCTCATCTCCCAGCGAGTCGTTGCCGTACTGCTTGAACCCCTGGATCGCCATCCACTGGAGCGGCGCCCAGCCGTTCGGCTTATCCCACTGCTCCCCGGTTTCATATTCGGTGGCGAGAATACCGCCCGGCGTGAGCAGACGGGCTTTAACGGCATCGGACAGCCGTTCAGCCTGCTCATGCGTCGCCATGCCCACATACAGCGGCACAATGCTGGCCGCAGAGAACAGCGCCAGGGCTTCACGCCGCCAGTCGTAATCACGATAACAGCCGTTCTCTTCGTCCCACAGATAGCGGTTTACCGCCGCGCGCCGGTCGCTGGCTTTCTGGCGGAACAGATCAGCCGTCTCTTTATCCCCTTTCGACGCGGAGATGTTGGCGATAGCGCTCTCCAGTTTGAACAGGAATGCGTTCAAATCGATGGGGATAAATTGTGTTGTGCGGATGCTGGCCAGCCGCGCAGGATCGCGCAGCCAGCGGGATGAGTAATCCCATCCTGAGGCTGCCCCGGCACGCAGGTCACGGTACACCTCGTTCGGCGGACGACCAGAATGACGGGCAGTTTCAACGTCCTCAATCCACGATTCATCCCGCGGCGTATCGCGATCGTCCCAGTAACGGTTGAGCAATGAGCCATCCGGCATACGAACCGCACTGCGATAGGCCTGATTGAGCAGCAGCGATTCCGCCCCGTCCATCCAGAAGGCGTACTCCATCTTGAGGTGCTCAAGATAGCGCTTCGCCCCGCGCACGCCGTCCTCTTCAAACAGCTCCACCATCAGGGCAAAAACGGGCGGCTGGGAGCGGCTGAGATAGTAGGTGCGGTTGCCGTTCGGGATATGGCCGTAGCGCTCAATCAACCAGGCGAAGTTATCGGCCATACATTTCAGCAGATCGTTACGACCGCTTTCTGCCAGCCCCAGCATGGAGAAGTAAGAGTCCCAGTAGTAGGTCTCGCTGAATCGCCCGCCGGGCACAATATAGGCCTGCGGCAGCGCCAGCAGCGACGACCACGGGATGTGATCCTGCGGCTCGCGCGTCAGCACCGGCCACAGATTATCGATATGTTCTTTCAGGGACAGGCCGGGATCAGAGACGTACTCTTTGCTGTAGTCCTCCGGTAGCCAGAAGTGATTCTCTACAAAGCGCGCCAGGTCAAAATCACGGTGGCGACGCACCTTGCGATAGCGGATCAAAATATCCAGCGGATCCATCTTCGGCGCGCAGTCGGGAAAGGTTTTGCTGTCCGCAAACAGCCGCGACGACTGGACGTGTTCAAACAGTTCAAGGTAGCGGTCAGCGGGCGTAAGGGCATCGGACGCCGGCAGCCCTTCAATCATTTCCGGTTCCGGCTCTGCCTCGATCATCTCATCCAGTTTTAACTCACAGGGATCGGTTTCATAGCGCAGCTCTTCTGCAATATCGAACTCGATATCCTCGGCAGTCTGTAGTTTCTGGTTGAACATGGTGTTCAGGACCTCCGGTTTTTGTCGTAACAAATACGGGTTTTTCCCGGCTATCTTTTAAGCGTAGACATTCGCTTCGGTTAATGCGGTGCGAAGTGTGCGGTAGATCACGCTTTCAAAATGGATTTAAACACGCTGAAAATCAGATATCCCTTTGATTATGAAATCATTAAATCAGAATCTTTGGAAACAGAGCAGGAATAAAATTCAGAGCATTCGGTATTCTGCATATACGCAGGGATTAATGTGCCTGACGCGCATTGCCTTGAAGGCTGTTGGCGGTTTGATTGGCTTTCTGGCTGGCGCCTTCGCTTTTATCCATCGCCTTGCTGGCCGCTTTTTCTGCATGGGCGGCGCTGTACGCAGCCAGATGGGAAATCACGATAGCGTAAATGCTCATTAACGACACCCACAGAATGCTGTTTTTCCACCACAGCAGGGTAGGAATAGTCAGTATCGCCCATACCAGCGCGAGAACAAGGTGCATTTTGGCCATCAGTTTTGCGGTGATCTTTACGTGCATTTTCATATCTCTAATCTTTTTCCGTAGTAACAGGCGAACGCGTAGCGCTTTCTAAGATTAGTTAATTCCACCGCGGGTAGCGGGTTATTTTGTTACCGTTTGTACACCCGTTGGGTTTACCTGCCCAGGGCATAAAAAAACCGGCCAGTTGGCCGGTTTTGTTGCGGATCAGACCGATCAGCGCATGGTCACAAATTCTTCCGCCGCAGTCGGGTGGATTGCCACGGTGTTATCGAAGTCTTTCTTCGTTGCGCCCATCTTCAGCGCCACCGCGAAGCCTTGCAGGATCTCGTCCATGCCGAAGCCAATGCCGTGGATGCCGACGATCTTCTCTTCCGGGCCCACGCAGACCAGCTTCATGCGGCACGGCTGACGGTGCGAGGTGACCGCGGTATACATCGCGGTAAACGCCGATTTATACACTTTCACCTGATCATCGCCGTACTGCTCACGCGCCTGCGGCTCGGTTAAGCCGACGGTACCGATTGGCGGGTGGCTGAAGACCACGGTCGGAATGTTGCTGTAATCCAGATGCTCATCCGGCTTGTTATTAAACAGGCGTTCAGAGAGACGACGCCCCGCCGCCACGGCAACCGGCGTCAGCTCTACGGCGCCGGTGTTATCACCGACGGCATAAATGCCCGGTACGCTGGTGTTCTGGAATTTATCAACGACAATGTAGCCTTTTTCATTGGTTTTCACCCCGGTTGCGGCCAGGTTGAAGTTGTCGGTGGCCGGTTCACGGCCAATCGCCCAGATCAGGCAGTCAACGGTCTGGCTGCGGCCATCTTCCAGCTCCAGCGTCAGGCTACCGTCCGCATTTTTCACCACCGCTTTTGGCACGGCGTTGGTGTGCAGGGTTGGGCCTTCGGCGTTCATCACCTCGACCAGCGTGTCGACGATCAGCGGGTCAAAGCTGCGCAGCGGCGCGTGTTTACGCACGAACAGGTGCGCTTCCGCCCCCAGGCCGTTAATCACGCCGGCCAGTTCAACCGCAATGTAACCTGCGCCCACAATGGCAACGCGTTCTGGCAGAGCAGGAAGCTCGAAGAACCCGTCGGAGTCGATACCGTATTCCGCGCCCGGAATGTGCGGGTGGCTCGGACGGCCGCCGGTGGCGATCAGGATATGATCGGCGGTGATCGTCTCGCCGTTCACTTCGATCGTCTTCGCATCCACGAAACGGGCAAAGCCGCGGATCACGTCGACGTTATTCTTGCCCAGCACGTTATCGTACGAGGTGTGAATTCGGTCGATGTAGGCGGTACGGCTGGCGATCAGTTTATCCCAGTCGAAGTGGTTGATGGTGGTGTCAAAGCCGTAGTCCGGGCCATACATATGGATAGCTTCACGGATTTGCGCGGCATGCCACATCACTTTCTTCGGTACACAACCCACGTTCACGCAGGTGCCGCCGAGTTCTTTGGCTTCAATCAGCGCACACTTCTGGCCGTACATGGCTGCACGGTTGATGGAGGCGATGCCGCCGCTGCCGCCGCCGATTGCGATGTAGTCATAATGCTTAGTCATAGCGTTGTCCTTAATCGTGAATTGCCGCGATTGTATACCTGAAATCAATAGTTTCCACCGATGGCTGCGATTACTCCGGCACGATCCAGCTCACGGTGGCGTGACCCGTACCGGCTGGCACCAGCGTTTTGTGCAGCCACGGCAGCACGTTGTTCATCTGTGCTTCGAGCTTCCACGGCGGGTTAATGACGATCATGCCAGACGCGGTCATGCCGCGCTGGTCGCTGTCAGGGCGCACCGCCAGCTCAATTTGCAGGATTTTGCGAATGCCCGTCGCTTCGAGGTCTTTGATCATGCGTTTAATTTGCGCGCGCAGCACTACCGGATACCACAGAGCATAGGTGCCGGTCGCAAAGCGTTTGTAACCTTCGTTAATGCCGGTCACCACCGCCTGATAGTCGGTTTTGATTTCGTACGGTGGGTCGATCAGCACCAGGCCGCGACGGGAAACCGGCGGCAGTTTGGCTTTCAGCTGCTGGTAACCATCGGTTTTGTCTACGCGGGCGCGGTTATCTTTCTGAAACTCAGAACGCAGCAGCGGGAAGTCGCTCGGGTGCAGCTCGGTTAACTGGATGCTGTCCTGCTCGCGCAGCAGCTGGCGGGCAATCAGCGGGGAGCCAGGGTAGTAACGCAACTGGCCGTTGCGGTTAAAGTGATTCACCACGCCAATGTACGGCTCCAGCTCGGCAGGCAGATCGTCCTGCTGCCAGATACGCGCAATCCCTTCCAGATATTCACCGGTACGCTCGGCATGCTCGCCGCTCAGCTGATAACGGCCCGCGCCCGCGTGGGTGTCCAGATAAAGGAACGGTTTATCCTTTTCTTTAAGCGATTCGATGATCAGGCTCTGAACGGTGTGTTTGAGGACGTCGGCGTGGTTGCCTGCGTGGAAGCTGTGGCGATAACTGAGCATGGGTAATGATATTCCGCTGAATTGACGATTTGCCACAGTTTACAGCAGAACGGTACAGATTACCCGCAGGCCCGGTAAGCGCAGCGCCACCGGGCTCTTTTCCGCCACGTCTGGCATTGAAATCCTCTACACTTAACCCCATTACTGAACAATATGCACAGCGCCGGATGCGCGCTTCATTCACCTATTTCAACAGGACAGCGTTTATGACCAATCCATTACTGACGCCTTTTTCGTTGCCACCGTTTTCTAAAATCCTCCCTGAGCATGTGGTTCCAGCGGTTACGCAATCGCTGGACAACTGCCGCGCGGCGGTAGAAAGCGTGGTCGCGCAGGGCGGGCCGTACACCTGGGAAAATCTGTGTCAGCCGCTGGCCGAAGTGGACGACGTGCTGGGGCGCATCTTCTCCCCGGTGAGCCACCTGAATTCGGTAAAAAACAGCCCGGAGCTGCGTGAAGCCTACGAGCAAACCCTGCCGCTGCTCTCTGAGTACAGCACCTGGGTCGGCCAGCATGAGGGGCTCTACAAAGCCTACCGCGACCTGCGCGACGGCGACCACTATGCCGAACTGAACACGGCGCAGAAAAAATCGGTCGATAACGCCCTG
>OKSK01000663.1_pt1 | contig 19699 bp, 18 predicted proteins | sample 1606301 | NCBI WGS metagenome assembly OKSK01 (sample SAMEA3879557, study PRJEB24766) | human gut metagenome | biome: human-associated habitat; feature: feces | place: USA | collected 1985/1987
TTTTTCTATTACAAATGTTTGTATAATGATCTATCCAAATAATAGCTCTTCAAAAATGATTTCCATGTTTTCTTGCGAATATTCAATCTCTTTTGAGTAAATTCGAGCAATCTCCTGCGGTGTCTTCAAAATATGATTTCTCTTACAATATTCATTCATCTGTTCAATTATCAAACAGCTTAAAATTGCGAACTTAACTTTATCGATCAGATTATTATCTTCACAGGATTTCATAAAATAACGATAAATAAAATAACTCATCAAATGTTCCATATATGACTCATCGATTCCTTGTTCTTTGATCATGCATGGCATTGGTTCCATCTTACAAAACATCTTCTGAATCTTTGGCTCCATAAAATCTAATTCCTGATATATGGATATCCAGTTTTTGATATATGTTTCTTCTCGCATTTGACTTAATATATGATTCTTCTTTATAGGATCATTTTTCCATGTATTCAGAATCTCACCCGTTTGGTTCAAATGATCCTGGATTCCCTGCACCACATCAAATATCTGTTCTATTCTTTGTTCCACTGGGTTTTCTTTCTTTTTCAGCAAATCCAATATCCATAATTGAATTTCTAAAACTGATTCATCAAAGTCATCCGTTGACTCTGTATTCGTTCCCTGAATCTGGCATAATCCAAATTCCTTTGTCTCAAACATCAGCCGTGTAGCTTCTTCGCATGCCATTCCAAGACCTGTCTGGCGAATATTTCCATATTCATTATGAAATCTCGGATGCTGTGTACATATCTCACACAAAGCGTCTTCTCCTAATTCAATATAAATATCACATAAATTTTTCTGATTCAAAAACACACAGCGGTCGCGATCATCAAGATGAAATGCTGGAGTGCCTTCGTGATCAATGCCTTTCATCAGTCTGTCACGAAATTCTCCTTTAACATTCTGATATTTTTTATAGGACTTAGAATCGATCATGATCTCCCATCCAATGCAGCAACTATCTTTGCATTTATCTGCAATGCACTGAAAATCCTTATAATAATCAGGAATATATTCTTTCATCTTATCCTCCAAAATATTTTCATTCTTATGAAACTTTTATCTGATGTTCCAGCCGCATCCAATCTGCAACTGCTGCAATAAATTGTGAATTTGTCGGACGTTCCTGTCCTTCCATCACAAATGTTCCAAAAATCTCTTTTAAAAGTTCTTGATTTCCTTTGATCCATACAATATCGATTGCATGGCGGATCGCCCGTTCAACACGGCTCGATGTGGTCTGGTTGTTTTACATTTCTTTGCAATCTCAGGGTATAATAATTTTGTAATATAATTTATACGATTACAGTCTTCTATCGCCATTAGAATCGCATATTTCATATAACGGCACCCTTTAATATGTGCAGGCACCCCTAAATTCCTAACCAAAAAGCTAATCTGCCTTCGAACATCATTCGTTCCACACATGCTACACATTCTTTTTGATCGTCCATGCAATGCTTTCTCATTTTTTTGAATATCATTATTTACTGAACGTATCCGTATCATCTGTGAAATTCTCTCTGCAAGAATTCCTGCCTGAAACGGTTTCATCATACAATAATCAACTTTTAACCGTCTGATACACTCCATCAGATCTCTATTTTCGAGCATTGTTAATGCAATAAATGCTGGGATTTTATCTGGTTCTATCAATTCCCTGCATTTTTCGATTACACCAATTCCGTCAATCTCTGAAAGCATCAGATCAATAACTACAAGATCAGGTTTTAATTTTATAATATCATCCAATGTATCCACCCCATTATCTCTTACTGATATTACATTATATTTTCCTGATAATTCTTTCTTTAATTGTTCTGCCTCATCCGGATAACTGTCTGCAATTAAAACTCTATGTCTTTCATCCATATTTTCTCCTTCAGACAATCTCCCTGTATTCGTCCATATGCATCTTATATTATCTCATCATCATCTTAAGATGCATTCATATGATAATCGAGTCTTAGTTTATCCGCGATCAATGCAATAAACTCTGAATTTGTCGGCTTTCCCTTTCCAGAACTTATCGTATAACCAAACATTTCTTCCAGCAATTCAACTTTTCCACGACTCCATGCCACCTCAATCGCATGCCGAATCGCCCTCTCTACGCTGCTTGATGTCGTTTTGTATTTTTTCGCAATTGTTGGATATAATAACTTTGTAATATAATTCATCATATTAATATCCTCAATTGCCATGATAATTCCCTCTCTAATATACTGATACCCCTTTATATGAGCCGGAATTCCAAGATCTCTTATGATCTTTGTCACATCCTGTTTCATATGAAATTCATGATCGATCACTGTTCTTTGATCATTTTTCTTAAAATTATTTTCTGTTTCTTTCTGAATGATTTTCTGATCCAATCCTTTGATTTTTGCAACTTGTTTGATCCTGCGGCACAGTACCTCATTCTTAAATGGTCTCATCATACAATAATCAATGTCCATATGATTGACGCATTCGATCAATTTCTCGGTACCGATCGATGTTAAAACAATAAATACTGGTAATTGTTCATATTCCATACATTCTCTGCATTTTTCGATCACCCCGACTCCATCGATATATGGCAGCATGATATCAATTAAGACAACTTCTGGTTTCTTTCTAATGATCTCATCAACTGCTTTCATTCCATCGAATACTGTTCCAACAATATCAAACTCTCTATTCAGTTCATTTTCTAACTCCTCTGCTTCTGATACGTCCCCATCCACAATTAAAATATTTAACTTCTTTTCCAACTTTTTCAACCTCCTGATCATGATTATGATGTCTTATGCTGTTATTTTTCCTCGATCAGTACTTCATCTCCATATTCCAGGCGTATTTTATCCGCGATCAATGCAATAAACTCTGAATTCGTAGGTTTTCCTTTCCCTGCATGAATCGTATAGCCAAACAATGCATCGATCGTGTCCATATTTCCTCTTCCCCAGGCAACCTCGATCGCATGTCTGATCGCTCGTTCTACCCTGCTTGGTGTCGTATCAAACTTCTGTGCGATTGACGGATACAGCTGTTTTGTTATGGAATTTAAAATATCCATATCACAGACTGCCATCATGATCGAATCTCTTAAGTACTGATAACCTTTGATATGAGCCGGAACCCCGATCTCATGAATCATATTCGTTATGATGATCTCCAACTGGTTTTCTGTCAATCCATGAATCTTCTCTGGTACAGAAACGAATGGTCTTTCAGGAATCTGCTGTTTTATCTTTGCCTGCTTGATCTGCTTAATGATCGTTCTTAGATCAAACGGCTTTAAAATAAAATAAGATGCTCCTAATTCCATAGCCTCTTCGCAGACATTTTCCTGCCCCATTGCGGAGACCATAATAATGATCGGTCTTTTACTTAGATCTTCTGTTTGCAAACGTTCTAATACACCAATTCCATCGAGTTTCGGCATAATGATATCCAGTAATACAACATCCGGTTGTTTTTCCTTGATGATACGCAATGCTTCTTCTCCATCATCCGCACTTGCGATTACTTCAATATCACTTTCCTGCTCTAACAGTTCTGTCATCATCTCAACAGTTCTCTGGTTGTCATCTGCAATAGCCACATTAATCTTGTTCATCTTCAGTCCTCCCATTCTGTTTTTCTCTACAAATTAATTATATATTTGATTTAAGTTTACAAACAACCCATATTTCTTCGCAAGTTTTGGTTGATTTCCAAAGGATTCGACATAATTCGACAAAATTAATTCTATTTTTTAAAATCTATGTCATATTTCGCTGCGTAAATTGTTAAATATATAATTTCTCACTTCGATGATTCCATATGACATCCAGTAACTCTGTTGTTGTCACAACAATCTGATCTGCTTCGGCCTGCATCAGCTCCTCTCTGTTCTCAAATCTGCACAATGCTCTAATGCTTGACAGATTATTTTCTTTCTTTCCTAGTATATCATGTCTTCGACTTCCTGTCATAAGAATTTGCAATTCCTTTTTATTTTACTTCCTGCATGATCTTTATAAACTTCAATCTTTTGATCGATCTGATCTTTCAATTCATCGACATGTGAAATTATGCCAACCAGCTTATTTCCTTCCAAAGACAGTGAATTTATGATCTGCATCGCCTTATTTAAAGAATCCGCATCTAAAGTACCAAATCCCTCATCAATAAAGATCGTATCAACCTGTATCCCGCCTTTTTTGTTCTGGATCACATCACTTAATCCTAACGCAAGAGATAATGCTGCTTTAAATGATTCTCCTCCAGATAATGATCTTACATTTCTTCTTTTTCCTGTCCATTCATCGAGAATCTCCAATTCCAGACCAGAAGATCCTTTGTTTATATCATTTTCTTCTTTTCGAAGCAGATAATATCTTTGTTCACTCATAACGGACAACCGTTCATTGGCTGCTGCCAAGATCAGATCAAAATATACTGACTGTACAAAACGTTCAAATGAAATCTTTGTCTTTCCTTTTTGTTCTCCATTTGCTGTATCTGACAGATCTTTTAACAGTGTATAGTTCATTTCTGCTTCTTTATACTCTTCCATCTTCTTGTCCATAAATCTTATCGATTGTTCGTTTACAGAGATATGTTGATTTAATTGTTCCAGATTCTGATTTTGTTTTTGTATTTCTTTTTTCATCTGATGAAGTTTTGTTTCAAATTTTCTAAAATCTGAAATTTCTTCATTCATCTCTTTGTGTTCTTCCAACTGTTTTGTAACACTCGAAAGTGTATTTTCTTTTTCTTCAATGGCCGCTTTGATATGAACTCCCTGTATTTCAACACTTTCTTTTTTCTTTTCTATTTCTTTTTTATTAAATTTCATCTGATCGATCTCATCAGATAATCGCTGCTGTTCTTCACTGGCATCTTTATATGTTTTATATTCAAGATTCTTACAGATTTCTTCTATTCTGGCCTCTGTCTGCTTATATAAACTATCTTTTTCATGTGATTTTCCGGCAATTTCCTGCAGTTTTTCCACATAGTTCAATTGTCTTTCTTTGGATTTTTCAACTTTTACTCTTTGTTCTGCTATCTTTTCTTTCTGTTTTTTGATTCTTTCAAATTCTTTTTTTACTTTTTTACATTGTCGTAAAGAGATTTCATAGATCTGGTCAAGTTTTTCAAACTCTTCTGATCTTTTCCCACTTTTTTTGCAAAGCTGTTCTTTACATGTCTCAACAATACCTTTACTCTGTTTTACTTTTGCAAATGCAGTATTATATTGCTGATCGATCAATTCCGTTTCTTCACGAAGTACACGAAGCATCTCCTGCGTAATATCACTTTCTTTAAAATCTGCTGTTTTTGGATGATGTAATGATCCACAAACCGGACATGGATGACCGTCTATCAGATTTCTTGCCAGAAGTCCTGCTTGATTACAGTCATATCGATCCTGCCAGTCTGACAATCGATCTCTGTATTCTTTTCTTTGCATTCTGATCTTATCATAGACTTCTCCAGCCTCTTCATAAATCTGAAGTTTCTCAAAATAAGCTTCTTTCTCCTTACACAATTCATGATTTTTTTCTGTCTGAACATGAAGTTTCAATTCTTCTTTTTGCAAATGATCGTATTGTGTTTCAATCTCATCTGCCTGTCTAAGAAATTCTAGCAGTTTTAATTCTCTTTGTCTTTCGTTCTCTTTTTTTTGCTCCGTTTCTTCCTGCTGTCTGATCATACGTTCTTTCGCATTCTTTAAAGATTCCTTTTTTTTCTCTAATGCTTCCAACTCTTTATATTGTTTTATCTGTTTTTGGAGTTCTTGAAACCTTAATTCCTTTTTATGTAGTTTCGGCAGTTCCTTTTGGATCTGATCATATTCTTTTTTGATCGTTCGCTGTTCTGCTTTATTTTCTTTTTCTTGTACTATAAGTTCTTTAATTTCTTCTTTTATATCTTTGATCTTCTGTCTCTTCTCCGTTATCTGTGAAAAAACAATCCGTTGCTTCTGATATAGTTCTTCTTGTGTTTCTTTTTGTTTCTGGAAATTCTCATATTCTTGTTGTTTTCGATACTGATATCTTTTTACTACATCCATAAATTCTACAATTTGATGTTTTTGTTTTAAATACTGTGTATATTCTTCATATTCTTCTGCATCTTTTGATACAAAAATGTTATCTTCCTGCTCTAACAAGGTATTCCCAAGATTCTCATATTCGTATTTACAAGAAAGATGTCTACGTTTGATCTTTTCCTGGAATTCATACAGATACCATGTTCCAAAAATCTTACGAAAGATTTCACTCCGTTCTTTTCCTTTCGCGTAAAGAAGTTTTAAAAATTCTCCTTGTGCGATCATTGAAATCTGCTGATACTGCATACGGTCCATTCCAAGAATTTCTTCCATCTGCGCGGTCACTTGCTGACTTCCTGTTGTTACAATCTCATCTTCTTGATATAATACTGCATACGGAGACTGTCGTGTCATTTTGTCTCCTCGTTTGCTCTTTCGCATATAGGATGGATTTCTTTCGATCTTGTACTGCTTTTTGCGATGCGAAAATAAGAATACCACTTTCGTCTCTGTCTCATCTTTGGCAAAATCACTTCTTAGCATATCCTGTTTTCGATAAGAACCACTTGGCTCACCGTATAAAGCAAAACAGATTCCATCAAAAATAGTCGTTTTCCCTGCACCTGTTTCTCCTGAGATCAAAAAAATCCCATCTTTAAATCTGGTAAAATCAATCACTGTTTCCTCTGCAAATGGTCCAAATGCAGATAATATTAATTTTTGCGGTCTCAACGAATCACCTCCTCAAAAATGGATATTGCCATCTGTGCTCTTTTTTCATCCAGATCAATATGATTTTGCATTTTATAAAACTGTTCAAATAATTCCATTGGATTTTGATCTGCGATCTGGTTTTCTTTCATCTGAATGGTTTCATATTGCATCATATGACGACGGTTTTTAAAGCTGATCTGCATAACATTCGGATAAACCGTACGTACTTTCCCGATCGCATCTAAAATCTGCTCCTCATCCGTCAGAATGACATGCATATAATCTTCTTCATTTCCAATTTCACATTTTCTTTTTAACAATGATTCTAACGAACATTCCATTTCCCTCATATCACGTAATGGTTTTAGCAAATGATGGGATAGGGAGATCTGCTTGTTTTTACTGATCGTAAGGATTGTTGCCTGTTTGTCTTTGTGAATTTCTGAAAAAGAATATTTTAAGATCGATCCAGCATACCTTACCATTTCACGTCCCATTGCCTGCGGCTTGTGGATATGTCCAAGTGCTACATAGTCAAATGCATCAAATAGACGGTAATCAATATTATCAATCCCTCCAAGGCTGCTTGTTTCTGAATCTGACAATTCTGGAGAATTCTTTCCAACCGTTACAAACTGATGCGCCAGCAGGATATTCGTCTCATCTTCGTCGATCTTCACTTGTTCCATTAGATGCTTGAAGCATTCTTCATAGGTTTCTGTCTGAATTTTTAATACATGATTGATATACGCTGGCTTTACAAATGGAAGCATATAAAAATTAATATTGTATCCATCTTCCTTGATCGTAATCTTTTCAATTTCCTGATTAAATTGTGATGCAATATATAAATTAGATCGTTTAAATAAGTTTCTTCCAAATGACAATCTTTCCGAAGAATCATGATTTCCGCTGATCATCAATACTTTTACTTTAAGATCACTCAGTTCTTCTAAAAATTCATCCAGCAGATGAATCGCCTCGATCGTCGGTATTGCCTTATCATAGATATCCCCACATAATAAAATAACATCTATCTTTTCTTCTTTTACTAATGTAACGATCTGATCCAATATAAATTTCTGATCTTCAATCATGGATATCTCGTTCACTCTCTTTCCGAGATGCAGATCTCCAAGATGCAAAATCTTCATGTCTCTCACCCTCCCTTTTTTCTATTGTAGCAAACTTATATTTTAAAAACAGCTTCCATTTCCCTTTGCTCTAATTTTCCATCTCATAGAGCATTGTTTCCATAAGAATAGCATACCCTTTCATCGGGTCATTTACAAAAACATATGTAACAGCACCAATAAGTTTCCCATTCTGCAAGATTGGACTGCCACTCATTCCCTGTATGATCCCGTTGGTAAGTTTTAATAATTCTTTGTCTGTCACTTCAATCTCCATACTTTTTAACACATCCTTGTCGGATGGCACGATCTTATTGATCTGGATCTCATATTGTTTCATAGTACCGCTTACATTGGAGAGAATATAAGCTTTCCCTGGTTTGATATCTTGACGATATCCTATCTTGTATGCTTTTTGTTGTTTCTTTGGTATTGTTCCATAAATTCCTTTTTCCGTATTTTTTTTGATGGAACCTAAAATATTCTCTTCCTTGTATTCAATACTTCCAACAATCTCTCCCGGCGTTCCTGATTTTCCTTTTTTAATGGAATAAATCTGTGGATCCAGCAAAAGACCACCTTTGATCTTTAAAAATGTGCCTGTATCCATATCATAAATACCGTGTCCCAACCCTCCAAATGACGTACCTTTTACATAAGTCATCGTACCGATTCCCTGCGTGTTATCCCTGATCCATGTTCCAATTTTATACATGTGATCCGTCTTTGAACGTTCTGGCTTGATCTTGATCTGCATCATCTTTGCCTTTCTTTGGACTGTTAATATCACAGATTCTCCTTGACCTTGATTGATTTTTTCGATGAATTGTTTTTTTGATACAATATCTTTTCCATCAATCTTTTTGATATAATCTCCACGATATAATTTATTTTTACTCGGTGCATATTCCATGCTGTTTTCTCCGGTAAACTGATCCGTATCAAGCACAAACAATCCATCTGTTTCTACATAAACACCGATCACTTCACCGCTTGGCGTGATCTTTTGGTCATCTACGACCTTCACTTTAATCTTCTTTAATGGAATCGCACCAAATAAATTGGTTTTCATTTCATACTGACCCATGTGACATTGTTTGAATACAATGGGTTGATTTAATCGTATCGTTTGATGATCGATCGTTGCACTGACTGGTACATCATAACAAAGAGAGACTGTTTCGCTCTTGTTGATATGAATCGTATCTGGAAGTCTTGCATTGCAGTATTTTATATAAACTGCAGTTATTGCGATTAAATTGATCATAAAAAGTAGAATTAAAAATTTGCGGTAAGTGTATTTTTTCATATTTTTCCTCCTAAAAAAGGACATATCGTCATTGATATATCCTTTTTATTATATGAAGATCACCGCTTACATACTCAGTATAATTTTGTTTCATCTGCCAAAGATTTCATTTCTTTTGCATATTCCATAGACGTTTCACTCCATTGATCCCCGCTGATCATTCTTGAAATCTCTTTTAACGATTCTGATTCATTTAATTTTCGGATCATTGTCTGCGTATTCTTCTGATCGGTTTGTTTTCTAATAAAGTAATGACTATCTGCCATCGCTGCGATCTGTGGAAGATGTGTGATCGCGATCACCTGATGATCCTTTGAGATCACTGCCATCTTTTTAGCTACACGATTGGCAGTTTCCCCACTGATCCCAGTATCAATTTCGTCAAAGATCAACGTATCTACTCCATCTGCCTGTGCTGCTACTGATTTGAGTGCAAGCATGATTCTTGATAATTCACCACCAGATGCTACTTCTTGTACCGGACGCATTGGAAGACCTGGATTGGTCGATATCATAAAACGGATCTGATCCATTCCATCTGCTGAAATCTGGTCTTTTTTCGTAACTTCGATTTCAAATCTGACATCTAAAAAGTTCAGATCTTCTAATGCTTTTGTGATATTGCTTCCAAGTGTCTTTGCTACCTCACATCTTTGTTCTGACAGATTCTTTGCTTCCTTAAAATATCGTTCCCTGATGCGTTCCTGTTCATTCTTTAATATTTCAATCTCATGTTCTGCATCACACAACATATTATATCGTTTTTCTGCCTTTTGTCCATATGCTGTAACATCTTCAATCGATGAACCATATTTGTCTTTTAAAGAATTAATAACATTCAGACGTTCTTCCACTTCCTGATACGTCTGCTCATCAAATTCCATATTCTCCATATATGTCGTCAATTCCTGATGAAAACCATTTAACAGATCTTCCACTGACAACAGTTGTTCATAAAATTCTGAGATCTGAGGATCTAAATGACTGATCTCCTGCATTCTTCTTATGCTTTCACTTAGCTGATTGCCAATCGATGTTTCTTCCTCATATCCCGTCAGCATACGTGCTGCCTGACAAGAAATAATGATATCTCGGCTATGGACGATCTTTTGATATACCGTTTCTAATTCCTCATCTTCTCCTTTGACAAGATTGGCATTCTCAATCTCTGAAATCTCATGTTTTAAGAAGTCCATCTCTCTTAATCTTTGCTGGTCATCTATTGATATTTCTTTTATCTTTGTTGAAATCTCGTGATATTCTCCTGCAAGATTTTTGCACTGTTCTAAGGAATATCTTGCGTTTTCAGGTAAAAAATGATCCATCATACTTAAATGATTTTTCTCTTTTAACAGTACTTGATGTTCTTGCTGACCATGCAGATCAAATAAACGTCTGGAAACTTCTCTTAACGTATTGAGTGTCACCGTACTATCATTAATCTTATTAATACTTCTCTTCTCGTTGATCACACGTTTGATGAAGATCTGACCGTCTTCTACTTCCAGATCCAGAGCTTCGATTTCTTTGATCAGCTTTTGATCTTCAATCCAAAAAAGCAGTTCAATGACTGCTTCTTTTGCTCCCGGTCGGATCATATCTTTTGATATTTTTTTCCCAAGTGCACTTTCTATAGAACCTATCAAGACAGATTTTCCTGCACCGGTTTCTCCAGTCAGTATATTCAAATGTTCATCAAATGTAATTTCCACTTCATCGATCAACGCAAGATTCTTTACATGTAAATTCTGAAGCATAGATTTCCTCTCTGTATATTTATTCTTTTAATTTTTTGATCATATGATCGATCTCAGCAATTGCAGTTCTTCCAATATTCTTATCTTTCATAACACACATGATCGTATCATCTCCCGCGATCGTACCAACCATTCCAATGATGTTTAAAGAATCAAGTGCAGCAGCAGACGCCATTGCCATTCCCGATACGGTTTTTACAACCAGCATATTCTCTGCTAGTTCCATGGAAATGATCGCTTCTGCTAAGATCCTCTGATACTTTCTTGAAGTCTCATCTTCCTGATCGATCAGACAATAAATCTGCTTCCCATCTGCATCCGGTTTCTTGATCAATGCCAGTTCTCTGATATCTCTTGAAATCGTTGCCTGCGTTGTCTTAAAGCCAATCTGATTTAATCTTGACAACAACTCTTCCTGTGTCTCAATTGGATATTGCTGGATCAATTCAATGATCGCTTCCTGCCTATTTTTCTTCATTCTGACCTCCAACTTTGATTCGAAGGATTCTGTAAAAGCTGTCTCCTTTCACTTTAATGATCCTTGCAATCTTCTTTGATTTACGCACCTGAAGAACATCTCCTGGCTGAAGTTTTCTCGCAACCTGACCGTCAAAGGTAACGTAGGCTTCCTCTAACTGAGATTCTCTCACGTTCTCAATATAAATATCAATCTCATCTTCTGGAGAAAGAACAAGACTGTTTGACTGCAGCGAATGTGGACAGATCGGAGTGATCAAAATAACATTTGCTTTTGGATTCACTACCGGCCCACCTGCTGATAAATTATATCCTGTAGATCCTGTCGGCGTCGAAACAATAATCCCATCTGCTTCATATACATCTAACAATTTGCCATTGACCATAATACGAAACGAGATGATTCTTGAAAAACCACTTCTTGCGATCACGACGTCATTGAGTGCTGGAAGATGATCTGTCTCATGATCCGCATGGATCACGCGCCCATCTAACATCATTCTCTCCTCAATCTGGAAAGTATCATTTAACAATCCGTCCAATCCGTCATAAAGTTTAGATAACTCAATCTCTGTTAAGAATCCTAAGGTACCGAGATTTACTCCAACCATCGGAATATCATGATCTACGATCAATCTTGCCGCATGAAGCATCGTCCCATCTCCACCTAAAACGATCACACACTCTGTGTCTTTTGTGATGCAGTTCATATCTTTTTGAACATGTCTTGTAAAATCACACATTCTCTGGCTGATTCCACCTTGTTTTTCAATATAATCCTGGATCTTTTTGGAAATACGCAGTCCTGGATCTTTTTTCTCGTTCGTTAAAATCAAAAAATTCTTCATGTTATTCCTTATTCTTTGCCAGATCCGCATGTGATGCATCCACCACTTCCTTGATCTGATCTGTCATTGTATGTCCATTCTCCATTGTCTCTGTTTTTCTCATATGTAATAAATACTCGATATTTCCCTCTGGACCTTTGATCGGAGAATAATCAAGGTGTAATAATTCAAACCCGTTCGTAGATGCGAAATCACAGATCTTCTCAATGACTTCTTCATGAACTTTTGGATCTCGTACAACACCTTTCTTTCCAACTTTTTCTCTTCCTGCTTCAAACTGCGGTTTGATCAGTGCAACAACTTCTCCTCCCGTATTCAAAATTCGATATACCGCTGGAAGAATCTTGGTCAGTGAAATAAAAGAAACATCAATAGATACAAACGACGCCTTTTCATCGATATCGTCTTCCGTCATATAACGCATATTCGTACGTTCCATACAAACAACTCTCTCATCGTTTCTTAGTTTCCAGTCCAACTGTCCATGCCCGACATCAACTGAATATACTTTCACTGCACCATTTTGCAACATACAGTCTGTAAATCCACCTGTAGATGCTCCAACATCCATGCAGACTTTGTCTTTTAATACAATATCAAAGTTCTTCATAGCCTTCTCAAGCTTTAATCCACCTCGACTGACATATTTTAAAGTTTTTCCCTTTACAATGATCTCCTGCTTTTCATCAAAAGTTGATCCTGCTTTATCCTCTCTCTGTCCATCTACAAAAACGATTCCTGACATAATGATCGCTTTTGCTTTTTCTCTAGAAGACGCAAGCCCTTTCTTGACAAGCAGTACATCTAAACGTTCTTTCTTCATTTTTCTATTCCTTCATCCATTGTCTGATGGAGTCTGCAATACTTTCTCCATCAATCTTCAACATTCTTCTTAACTCACTTACAGAACCATGTTCCACAAACTGGTCATCTATTCCAAGGCATCTGACTTCACCTTTGTAATCATGCTCACTCAGAAATTCATTCACCATCATTCCAAATCCGCCGTTTAATACGCCTTCTTCTGCGATCATGATCTTATCATAGGTCTGTGACAGTTTCATGATCAACTCCTGATCAAATGGTTTGATATATCTTGGATTAACTAAACCAATCTCATATCCTTCTTCTTTAAGAATCTTTTCCGCCTTATCTGCCTCTTCAAAGATATTTCCAACTGCAATGATCACAGCTTCCTTTCCTTCTTTAAGTATCTGGCCTTTTCCATAGTGTAACTCTTCAAATTGATCTTCATACAAAGAGCTTGCTTCTCCTCTGGAATATTTGATCGCGGTCGGTCCTTTTGCATGGTGGAGCGTATGTTTTAGCATCTCAGATAATTCCCTTCCGTTGATCGGAGCCATCACCGTCATATTTGGGATGATAGATAAATACGGAATATCAAAAATACCTTGATGAGTTTCTCCATCCGCTCCAACAAGTCCTGAGCGGTCCAATCCAAATATAACTGAATAATTCCCAATTGCCACATCATGTAAGATCTGATCAAAACCTCTTTGTAGAAATGTTGAATACACTGCAAATACAGGCTTTAGACCTCTTGATGCCATTCCGGCACAAAATGTAACTGCATGTTGTTCGGCAATCCCTACATCAAAGAAACGATCTGGAAAATGATTTTTAAACTTTCCAAGACCTGTTCCATCCGGCATTGCGGCAGTTACCGCAACAATCTTCTTATCTTTCTTCGCCTCTTTGATCAGTGTATCTGAAAATACCGCTGTGTTCGATGGATTGTCCGATTTCTTTAAAACTTCCCCTGTCTTTAAGGAAAATGGACTGATTCCGTGAAATTTGGCCGGATTCTGCTCCGCAGGACGATATCCTTTTCCTTTCTTCGTTACCACGTGAATAATGATCGGCTCATCTAATTGTTTCGCTCTATTTAACGTGTCTACCATCAAGGGAACATTATGCCCGTCAATAGGTCCAACATACGTGATCCCCATATCTTCAAAATACATTCCCGGAACAAATAATTGTTTGATCGAATCTTTTGATTTCTTAAGAATTGTTGTTAATTCCTTCCCGATTCCCGGAATTCTTAATAAGGATTGTTCCACATTTCCTTTAAATTCCACATATTCTTTTCTTGTTCGTACTTTATTCAAATACGCAGACATTCCACCGACATTCTCCGCAATAGACATCTTGTTATCGTTCAGGATAATGATCAGATTCTTCTTCTCCTTGCGTAGTCTTGCCATATTATTTAATGCTTCATATGCCATTCCGCCAGACAACGCACCATCTCCGATCACCGCAACAATCGTCTCATCCGTATGATTGATATCTCTTGCTGTAACCATCCCAAGCGCTGCTGATAACGACATGGAGCTGTGTCCACTGTGAAACGCATCACAATCGCTTTCTTTTCTCTTCGGGAATCCACTCATCCCATGAAATTGCCTCAGATTCTCAAATCCATTCTTTCTTCCTGTTAAGATCTTGTGCACATAAGACTGATGTCCTACATCAAAGATCAGCTGGTCTTTTGGAAAATCCAAAACAAGATGCAGCGCCATCGTTAGTTCTACAATTCCAAGATTCGATGCCAGATGCCCCCCTGTGCGACTGACATTTCTTAATAGAAAACGACGTATATCTTTCGCCAGAAGTTTATAGTCCTCTGGTTGAATCTGTTTAATATCATTCGGATCATTAATATACTCTAGCATAATGCTCCCTCTTCCTCTCTGCCTTAGTGTGTTCGATGGATCAAAAATCTTGTAAGATTTGTAAGATAACAATCTCCCTTATCATATTTTTCTAAAATATCAATTGCTTTCTTTGAAATATCTTCTACATCTCTTTGTGAACGTTCTAATCCTTTTAATGTCACATAAGTTGTTTTGTGATTCTTTTCATCACTTCCAACCGGTTTCCCGATCTCTTCTTCATCTCCTGTAAGATCCAGAATATCGTCTTGAATCTGAAACGCAAGTCCGATATATTCTCCACATTCTTCCATCTTCAGAACATCTTCTTTGGATGCTCCTGCAAGAACTGCTCCGATCATCATACATGCTTCGATCAATGCAGACGTCTTATTCTTATGAATAAATAAAATCTGCTCCATACTAAGCGGTGTACCTTCCAGTTCAACATCTGCAACCTGCCCGCCGATCATTCCATAGATTCCAGGTTTGCTGGCGAGAATCTTGATTGCTTCAACTACATTCATGATCTGGTCTTTCTCCGCAAGATCAAATGCTTTCGTTGCAACTTCATACGCATAATTAAGAAGTGCATCTCCTGCAAGGATCGCCATATCTTCTCCATAAACGATATGACATGTTTTCTGACCTCTTCTGTAATCATCATTGTCAAGCGCTGGAAGATCATCATGAATCAGAGAATACGTATGGATCATTTCAATCGCTGCCATAAATGGCTTTACGATATCTCCCTTTCCGCCAAACATCTGATATGTCTCGTTGATCAGCATTGGACGAAGACGCTTTCCTCCCGCCTTAACGGTTGTGTTCATTGCAGTTAAAACTGTTTTTTGTAACCCTTCCTGTGCTGGCAGATATTCATCTAAAATAATTTCAATCTGTGCAACCTTTTGTTTCATCTCATCCTTAAAGTTCATGTTCTTCCCCATTCTCTTCTAATACGATCAATTCTTTTTCTACTTTATCCAGAGAATCCTTACACTGTTTCACAAGATTTACTCCTTCAGTATATAGTTTGACAGCCTCTGGAAGTTTGATTTCTTCACTGGAAAGCTTTGTAAGAATTTCATCTAACTGATGAAAACCCTGATCAATATCAAATTTCTTCTTTGCCATAATAAACTTCCTCTTTCTTACTTCCCTTTTTCATCCATTGTTCTGATCTGTTTTGCCATTGCAAGGATCGTTCCATCTGAAATCGTTAAGGAAATCTGATCTCCCTCTTTCACTTTGTGAACACTTGTAACTGGCTCACCATTCTGATCTTCTAAATATCCAAATCCATTGATCAATTTCGCTGTTGGTGATAACCCATGAAGTTCTTTTGCGTACAATTCCAGTTTGTGCTTATACCCTGTCATCTTATTCTTCATCACTTGCTGAATCTGTTCTTCTAATTCTGACAAACGCATCTTCTGTTCCTGAAGTTGAAATCGTGGATCATAATTTGCAATGGTAATCTGATACTTCTGCAATTTCATCTGATAACGCCGGATGATCTGTTTTAACAACGCATCCATTGTATATTCTCTGTTTGCGATTCCTTCCATCACTTCTGTGATATCTGGAACTGCAAGTTCACAGGCTGCTGTCGGTGTTGCCGCGCGAAGATCTGCCGCATAATCCGCAATGGTAGTATCCACCTCATGCCCTGTTCCAGAAATGATCGGTGTCTTTGCTTCGTAGATCGCTCTTGCGACATTCTCTTCATTAAATGCCCACAAGTCCTCGATCGAGCCCCCACCTCTTCCGATGATAATGGTATCAACTCCATACTGGTCCAGAGTGCGAATTCCAGATACGATCGTATCAGATGCACCTTCTCCCTGTACTTTAGCAGGATATAATACTAACTGTACATACGGATTCCTGCGCTTTGCTGTACTAATGATATCATGAATTGCTGCACCTGTTCTTGCCGTTACCACACCAATCTTCTTTGGATTCTTTGGAATCGGCTTCTTGATCTCGTGGTCAAACAATCCTTCTTCATAAAGCTTCTGTTTTAACATCTCATATGCAACATATAATTCTCCGATTCCATTTAAACGAATCTCCTGTGCATATAGCTGATAACTTCCGCCACGCTCATAGACACTGACATTTCCATCTACAATGACTTCCTGTCCATCTTCTAATTCAAACTGCAATCCATTATATCTTGCACTCGCAAACATCACACAAGAAATCTGGCTTTCTTCATCTTTCAATGAAAAATAAATATGCCCAGAAGAATGATACTTACAGTTTGACACCTGTCCCTTGATTGAAATCCTCCTTAAGGCATAATCACTTTGAAACATTCGTTTGATATAAGTATTAATCTGTGTTACAGAAAAAACTTTACTCTTCATCCATATCCTGTCCAATCTTACTTAAGACACCATTGATAAATGGTGCTGCCTTTTCATTGCAGTATTTCTTTGCAAGTTCTACTGCCTCATTGATTGCTACTTTTCTTGGCACCTGTTCATCTAATAAGATTTCATAGGTTGCAAGTCTTAAAATAGATAATTCAGCTTTTCCAAGTCTCTCTAAATTCCATGCATTCGTATGTGCAGAAATCTGTTCATCGATTTCATCTAAATGTTCGATCAGATTCTCTGTTTTCTCTGTAATTTCTTTCTGTGTCTTCTCATTGATATTTTCATGCCCATGAAAATATAATTCAACCTGATCTTCAAATTCTTCTTTCTCACAAAATTCTACACAAAATAAAATTCTGAAAATATGTTCTCTTACCTCACTTCTTTTCATTAGGGTTCCTTTCTGCGATACAAAGACGGAACTGCGATCAGTCCCGTCTGACTTTGCTTTATATTCTTTCTTACTCTTCTTCTGCTGCAACGCCTGTGACACGGACGTTAACTTCTCTGACCTTTAATCCTGTCATGTTCTCGATTGCTACTTTCACACGATCTTGAACTTTCTTAGAAATCTCTGGAATACTAACTCCATAGTCAAGTTCTAATGCAAGATTGACTCTTACATGATGATTCTCTACGACAACTTTGACTCCCTTGGACAGATTATTCACTCCAAGTTTACTTACCAGTTCATTCGTGATATTCCCACACATTCTGGCAACTCCTGTCACTTCAGTTGCTGCAATTCCTGCGATCACTGCGATCACATCATCTGCAATTTTCACTTCCCCGAGCACTCCCTGCTCGTTTATCTGGTAACTACTTTTATTCTCCATAGTAAAAGCCTCCTGTATTTCTGCATACTGATATGATTTATTATACCAAAGATGAATATGTTATTCAAACTATTTTATAACATTCTTTTTGATCTTATCTCTTTAAAATGTTAAGAATAATTGATTTTCTTCCATATTTGTAAGATAATACTTTTGGCAGATATCCTTTGCGAATCTGACCTTTTATTAAAGGAGATCATATAATATGAAAAAATTAACAAGACAGGAGAAACATGAACAGTGTATGCGTGAAATCCGTGGAACATTGATTGTTGTATTGATCTGCTGTGCTTGGCATATTGCCAGTGCGTTTTTGTTAAATGGTACTGGTCTTTATTTTCTAGGTATGCCCGCATGGTTTAGTGCGTCAACATTCGGAACGATCATACTTTCTTTGATCGGTGTCTGGTACCTATTAAAACATGTATTTATTAATTTTGAATATGACGATGAAGAGGAGGGAGAAGAATAAATGTCAGCAAATCAGAAAATCATTCTTGCAATTTTTATTGTTTACCTCGCCTTAAATGCTGCGATCGGTATCATTTTCAGTAACCGTCAGAATAAAAAACAGCATACATCCTCCGAGAAAAAATTCTTCATCGGTGGAAGAAATATGAACGGACTTCTTCTGGCAATGACAACCATGGCAACTTATACTTCTGTAAGTTCCTTTATTTCTGGTCCAGGAGCTGCTGGTCTTACTTATGGATATGCACAGGCATGGATCGCTACAGTTCAAGTTCCGATCACATTTCTGGTACTAGGTGTCCTTGGTAACAAACTTGCTTTAGTTTCCAGAAGAACTGGTGCCGTTACTGTTGTAGGTTATTTAAAGGCTCGTTATAAAAGTGATGTTTTAGTTATTGTAACCAGCTTACTTATGGTTGCCTTCTTCATGGCACAGATGATCGGGCAATTTACTGGCGGAGCAACTTTGATCTCTTCTATCACTGGACTTGATCATGTTGTTTCTTTATTGATCTTTGGAGCAGTTGTTATCATTTATACATCTTTTGGTGGTTTCAGCGCTGTTGCGATCACAGATACGATTCAGGGAATTATCATGTGTGTCGGTACATTTTTACTTTTATTCTTTGTATTAAAAGCTGGCGGCGGACTTGCTGGTATTGATGCCGGACTGGCACAGAATCTGCCTGGAGTATATGATGATCTATTTTCAAAGTACAGTCCCGGTACGCTACTTAGTTTCTGGATTCTTGTAGGATTTGGTACACTTGGACTTCCTCAGACAGCTGTTCGTTCTATGGGATTTAAAAATACAAAGAGCCTTCATTCGGCGATGTGGATCGGTGCTGTTACCTGCAGTTTTATCATCGTTGGTATGCATATGGCTGGTACATGGGCCGGTGCACTGGTAGATACTAAGAACCTTCCGACGTCTGATTACTTTATCCCATACATCGTTCAGAAGATCATGCCAGTCGGACTTGCAGGAACTTTCCTAGCTGCTCCTATGGCTGCTGTTATGTCTACCGCTGATTCTCTTTTGATCC
>OKSK01000700.1_pt1 | contig 18779 bp, 8 predicted proteins | sample 1606301 | NCBI WGS metagenome assembly OKSK01 (sample SAMEA3879557, study PRJEB24766) | human gut metagenome | biome: human-associated habitat; feature: feces | place: USA | collected 1985/1987
CAGGAAAGCGTCGAACCCATTGAGGTCTACACTTCCTTTATATTGCTGTTTTCCCAGACGGGGATGCATCGTGATGTGGCGTAGCGGCAGGTCATTTAATATAGGAGCGAGTTGCAGGCATTCGTCGGGATTCTCCCAGCCCAGTCTCATCTTTACGGAAAAACTGATTTGCGGATATTTCAGAGTCAGTCCCAATAATGTTTTCACTTCGTCCGGATAAGGCAGAATGCCGGAACCGTTGTGCCGTTTAGCCAGAAGCGGAAACGGGCAGCCCAGATTAATATCCGCCTCCTTATATCCTTTTTCTATAAAAAGGGATAAGATTGTCTCCGCCTTTTCTATGGACGTAGCTATGAGTTGAGGAACTAAATGAGGCACCTGATTACTTTCCGGAGCGATCTCACGGACATCTTTATTCCGGAAACCGTCTTTTTCCAGTCGTACGAACGGAGTATAATAACTGTCTATGCCACCGAAACAGGCAGCGTGTGCATTACGGTAAAAAGCCTCCGTATAGCCTTGCAATGGAGCGAAGTGAATGGGTAGAATGTCTTGCATTACGTTATTTTTGTGCAAAGATACATCGAATATACTTTGGTATATGTATGTTTTTGTATCATAATTGAATAATTTTGGCCTGTAAATTAGGGTATCAGTACTTAATTTTGCGCATTGACAAATCTAATTAAAAATGTAAAACTAATAGTATGCAAACCGGATTCCGAACAAATTTTTCATGGAAGAGAGGCTTCAGTATGATGCTGTTAACCTTATTTTCTTTCTCTGTGGCAGTAGCCCAAGTACTTGTACGGGGTACAGTCGTTGATCAAACCGGGGAGTCGGTCCCAGGTGCCAGTATTCAGATCAAGGGCGGTACTCAGGGTACGATAACAGATCTTGATGGTAAGTTCTCGTTGAATGCTCCTAATAAGAAGTCTATTCTTATAGTCTCTTTTATCGGTTATGTAACCCAGGAATTGCCGGTCGAGACGGCCAAGCCCATGTCTATCATCTTGAAGGAAGATACGAAGACATTGGACGAAGTCGTTATCGTAGGCTATCAGGAGGTGAAGAAGAAAGACCTGACCGGTGCAGTGGCGAAAGTAAATATGGAAGATTTGCTGAAAACGCCTGCTTCTTCATTCGACCAGACTTTGGGTGGACGTATTGCCGGAGTAAACGTAAGTTCGGGCGAGGGTATGCCGGGCGGAACGATGAATATTGTTATCCGTGGTAACAACTCTCTGACCCAGGATAATTCACCTTTATATGTTATTGACGGGTTTCCGGTAGAAGATCCTGCTATTGCGGCTACCATTAACCCTTCCGACGCTGAATCCGTTGAAGTGTTGAAAGATGCTTCGGCCACTGCCATTTATGGTGCCCGTGGTGCTAACGGTGTCGTTATTATCACGACCAAGAAAGGAAAGGTTGGAAAACCTCAACTCAAGTATGACGGAAGTTTCGGATTTCAGCAGGTCACCAATACAATTCCAATGCTGGATGCGTATGAGTTTGTGAAGTTGCAGAATGAACTGTTTCCGGCAGATACCCAAAAGAACTATCTGATTGAACATGAAGGCAAGCAGTGGACGGTGGAAGATTACCGGGGTGTTCCGCAGTATGACTGGCAGGACGAGATTTTCCGCACCGCTTGGCAGCAAAGCCATAACGTCAGCCTGATGGGCGGAACGGAAGGGGTACGTTACAATGCGTCGGCTTCTTATTTCGATCAGGACGGTATCGTGCTCAACTCCAACTACAAACGTTTCCAAACTCGTATGAATACCGTTGTCCGCCGTGGCAAACTGAATATGAGTGTAACTGCCAACTATGCACGTGCCATTCAGACCGGTAGCTCTACCTCTTTATATTCATCCAGCGGTATGAATAACTTATTTTATAGTGTATGGGGTTACCGCCCTGTTACCGAACCGGATGTTCCGTTGAGCACCTTAATGGACAATGCGCTGGATTCATCAGTAGAACCGACTAATGACTATCGTTTCAACCCGATTATGTCATTGAAGAACGAATATCGTAAGAACTATACGAATAACCTTCAGTTGAACGGTTTTGTAGAATATGAATTTATCAAGGGATTGAAGCTGAAGGTATCCGGCGGTTACACGTACGATGCCCGTAGCAATGATACGTTTAATAACTCAAAGACCCGTTATGGTAGCCCGATCTCAACGGATAAGGTGAATGCACAGGTAGTCCGCCAGCAACGTCTGACCTGGTTGAACGAAAATGTATTGACCTATCAGGTTAACATTAACAAGAAGCATTTCTTTAATTCATTGCTTGGTATTACTTTGCAGAATTCCGACTATGAATACTATTCTTTCAAGACCACCAATATCCCCAATGAATCTTTGGGCATGGCCGGCATGAACGAAGGTATCCCAAGTACGACAAGCTCTGAAAAGTCCTCATGGTCTATGATGTCTTATCTCGGACGTGTGAACTATAATTATATGTCAAAGTACTATGCAACGGCTTCTTTCCGTGTCGACGGTTCTTCCAAGTTTGCCAAAAAGAATCGGTATGGGTTATTCCCTTCGGCTTCTCTGGCGTGGAACTTCAGCGAAGAAGACTTCATGAAGGAATATAAGTCCATTCTTTCCAATGGTAAGTTGCGTGCCAGTTGGGGGTTGACTGGTAACAACCGTGTAGGGGAATATGAAGCCTATGCTTTGTTGAAAATGGCGAAAGCGGCATCGAACAATCTTCCTTCGGGAGTTTATCCGTTCGAGAACAATCAGAACAGCATCGGTATGGTACCTATCTCGCTAGCGAATAAAGATTTGAAGTGGGAAACGACGGAACAGTGGAACGTCGGTCTTGACCTGGGCTTCTTTGACGAACGAATTGGCATTAATGTAGACTGGTACATGAAAACGACCCGCGATCTGCTTCTTGATGCAAGCTTGCCTTATTCTACCGGTTATTATAGCGCAATGAAGAATGTAGGTAAAGTGCGTAACTCCGGTTTGGAATTTACCCTGAATACAATAAATATAAATAGAAACGGTTTCCGTTGGAGCACAAATTTCAATATTGCCTTTAATAAGAATAAGGTATTGGAGTTGGCGGAGAATCAGACTTCCTTGTTGACCTCCGCTTATTTCGACCAGACGTACAATTCACAGCCTACTTACATTGCGAAGAAAGGCTATTCAATGGGTATGATGTACGGCTATATGTATGAAGGTACTTACAAATACGAAGATTTTTATAAGTCCGGTGATACGTATGTGTTGCGTCCGGGAGTTCCTTACTTCTCCAGCGAGAACAACACTCAGCCGGGTATGCCTAAATATAAAGACCTGAATGGCGACGGTATAATCGACACGAACGACCGCACGATGATCGGACGTGGCTTGTCTATCCATACAGGTGGTTTCACGAATGATTTTGAATATAAAGGATTTGATTTGAGTATCTTCTTCCAATGGTCTTACGGAAATGATGTGTTGAATGCGAACCGCTTGTTCTTTGAAAACGTCAACAATTCACGTAACCTGAACCAGTATGCGACTTATGCCGACCGTTGGACACCGGAAAACCCGACAAGCAATATACCGGTAGCCAAGAACTCAAGTTCCAACAAGGTTGTATCTTCACGTGTGATCGAAGATGGTTCTTTCCTGCGTCTGAAGACATTGACGCTGGGTTATACTTTGCCGAAGAAAGCGCTTAGGAAATGGGGAATCTCTACTGCCCGTGTTTACGTAGCAGGACAGAATCTCTGGACAATATCCGGCTATTCCGGCTATGATCCTGAAGTGTCTATCCGTAACAGTGCCCTGACACCGGGACTTGACTATTCCGCTTATCCGAGGGCTTATGCTGTCAACTTCGGAATTAATCTTGGGTTTTAGTATTTAGTTGAAATCATATAAAAATAGAGAAGATATGAAAAAGATAAAAATAGCATTCCTTTCTTTGTTGGCTACATGTACGCTAGCGTCATGTGACTTTTTGGAGAAGGAACCATATAAAATAGTACCGGAAAACTATTTCCAGAATGAGGCGGAAGCACAATCATTCCTGACCGGTATCTATTCGAACTTAGGACAGTCAACTTTCTACGGAGGTGATTACATGGTTCTTGCAGGCGGTGACGACTTGGAGTTTTATGGAGGGTCTACCGGACGTATTTCCAATACAGGATTGATTTGTAATAACACTACCACCAGTGATGCGGCGGTTACCAACCTCTGGCTCAATTTGTATAACGGCATCGAGCGTGCCAATATGTTTCTGGAACAGATAGACAATGTCCCCGGAATGAGTGATAAGAGCCGTTTGCAATACAAATCGGAAGCTCGTTTCTTACGTGCGTTTTATTACTTTACGTTGGTGCAGTGCTGGGGAGATGTGCCGTTCAAGACGGAGTCTACCTATTCGTCCGGAACGGTGACTAATAAGGATATAGCACGTACGGATAAGAACGTGATTTATAAGTTTATCGTGAAAGAAATGGAAGAGGCTGCCGATGAAGAAACCGGAGGGCTGCTCTCTGCCAGAGAGTTAAGCTATAAGCCGGGACGTATCTCCAAGTCGACGGCATGGGGTATGTTGGCACGTGTCTATTTATTCTGGGCCGGTGAACATAAGCGCGACGGTAAACCGGCCGATGCGGAAAACAAGTCGTATTTCGAGCGTGCCAGCTATTTCGGCCAGAAAGTGCGGACACAGGGGCATACGCTTGCCGCTAATTACTGGGACCCGTTTATTGATATGTGTTCCGACAAATACAATACGACTGCCAATGAAAGTATCTGGGAAGTTGAGTTTGCCGGAGACGGAACGGGAGACGTGCGTTCGGAAGGCCGTATCGGAAACACGAGCGGGCTTCAGTGTTCGGACTTTTCTTCTTTATCTAATGTTGTAGGCAAGGCTGACCCGGGATATTCTTATGGCTTTATTTGGGCAACTCCGAAACTTTATGATTTGTATGTGGCGAATGGTGATAATGAACGTTTCACCTGGAACATTGCCCCTTTTACATATCGTAGAATTGCGGACCGTACTGACTTGGGAATTGTAGGAAGAACTTTTGAAAACAAGGCGTTGTATGATCTGGTGAAAGGTGCCGGCTGGTACGGAGACAGATCGTATAATTATGAGGGAGCCAATGAGGGTGAAGAATATAACAGTAAGGTGGAGCAGATTGGAGATGTTTACAAAAAAGCGGTTGCTGCCGGTAAGGAAAGGAAAGATTTGTGTTGTGCCAAGTTCCGCCGGGAATATGAGCCTGCTGCAAAGAAGGACAAGAACCGTACTTCTATCAATTTCCCTATACTTCGTTACTCGGATGTGTTGCTGATGATTGCGGAAGCGGAGAATGAATATAACGGTGCCCCGACACCCTTGGCCGAAGAATGCCTGAAAGAGGTACGTGACCGTGCCGGAATCTCAGATCTTACAGGTCAGATTACTTCAGGTGAGGACTTTCTTACTATTATAAAGGATGAGCGTGCAATGGAGCTTTGTTTTGAATATCTCCGTCGTTTCGACCTGATTCGTTGGGGAGACTTTGTAGATAAGATGAACGAGCAGGCAGTGCTGGCACAGAGTGGAAACAACTGGACTCAGGGAGGGCAGGCTGCACCTTTCTTCCGGGTATCTTCCGCTTATCAGTACTTCCCGATTCCGGATGCCGAGAAAGCTGTCAACAAACTGATTACGGGCAATAACCCCGGTTGGTAATCCGCTTTAATCCAATTAATAATTTTTGAAGAGAATACAACGATGAAAACATATAAATTCTTAATACTAACTCTGGGAACTCTCTTGTTTGCTTCATGCGAAAAAGAGTTGGACCGGGATCTGACTGATGTCAGTGTAACTGTGGCTACCAATGAGAATGTACGGTACGAAGGCAACATCCTGACTGTAAAGAAGGGGACTCCTGTCGAGTTTCTCTTTCACGGTGATCCTGATTACATTTCTTTCTTCAGTGGCGAAATCGGTCATCAGTATATTTATCGTGACCGGAAGGAGATTTCGGTAGAAGATATTGTGTCATGCGACTTTAAGTTTTCGATTTGGGCTCAATACGGGGTAGCCAATTCATGCAAAGACCAGTTTGATGTGTTGTATCTGGCGGAAGAAGAAGATCCTGATAATCCGGGAAATACGATCTTTTTCCCGGGAATGAGCAAGAATAATTTCGAGGCTGATTCTGTACTTGTGGAGAAGAATACTCCCTGGAAGGAACTTATCACACGTGCGCAACTGCCGCAAGCACCTGTGACCAGTGCAGCCGGAGCTTTGAGTTTCAGTAAATCGGTCAAAGAATATATTGGAAAGAAACTGACGCTGGCTTTAGTGCTGAACAGAGATCAGAAAGAAGCAATAAGTGCCAATAATCCGGAAGATCCGGAGGCTACTATTGTTCAGTCTACATTCAATATTCTGAATATGTGTGTGGAAACCAAATGGAAGAACGGACGTGTCACTACTGCTTATGCAAGTTCTTTCGGCTTTACTCCATTGAACATGAAGAATAAGACGAAGTATGAAGAACAGGCTCCGGAAAATATGCCTAAAGATCTTGAATATGGTTCTGTTTCAACGGGAGTGACTGGCATGTGGAACTTGAGTAGTATAAAAAGCGGTGGATTTACTATTAACGGTACGGCTGCCAATAATCCTTGGAAGTATAATTGGCTTGTTTCCGATTATCTGAATCTGGCGGAATGTCCCGAACCGGATTCGGGAGTGAAGGTAAAAGACATTTCTCTGGATCTGGAGTCTTACTCTTATACTTATAATCAGGTGGGTACATATACTGCTACGTTTCTGATGAATAACGCAAATTATTCACATGTGGCGTCCAAGACTTGTGAATTGATAATCAATGTAACAGAATAACTTTAAATACTAATAGATTATGAAGTACATAAAATCGTATATACTTTTCGTTATCATGGGCTTTGCGGTTGCGGGGTGTACTATGGACGACCTGAAAGACGATGTAAACGACCTGAAAGATAGGGTGACGCTTATCGAGCAGCAGGTGAAACTTTTGAATGATAATCTGGCTGTGATCGGCTACATCCTTGATCCTCAGAATAAGACAGTCAGTAAAGTGGAGACTGTTAAAGAGAATGGGGTTGCTGCGAAATATGTCATAACTTTAAGTGATAATACCCAACTGACATTGACTATCGGTAAGGAAGGAACAGTCAACGAACCGGAGATTACGATAGGAGATGATGGGAAATGGTATATCAACGGTATTTCTACCGGCGTAGTAGCCGTAGGAGAGAACGGTAAGAATGGGGAGGGATATCCCGAATTTCGTGTACAGAATGGAAATTGGCAGATACGTTTCGGTGACGGTGAGTGGGCGAATGTTCCCGGTGGAGAGGGGATTGCCGGTGGCAGTTCTTTAGGCGACCAGATCTTTGAATCTGCCAAAGTAGACGGTAGCAACTTTGTTGTGACTCTTAAAGATGGGACTGTGCATACACTTCCTATCGTGGCAACTTTGGTTTGTGCTATTGATAGAACAGGTCTTGCATTTGATGATGAGGACTTCCTGATTATCAATAAAGGAGAAAGAGTGGTGATTCCTGCTAAGATTGAAGGTGAGAATCCGCAGGTTACTTATCCGCAAGGTTGGAGAGCTACTTTGAACAAACTGGATGTTGCCGATGAAAAAGGAAATAATTATCAGTTGTTGATCTTTGCTCCGGCTGCTGAGAATAAAACGTTAACGAGAGCCGCGGCGGATAATACTGCCGATGTAACTGTTCAGGTACAGGAAGGCTTGTTCTGGGCAGTTGACAAGATAAAAGTGAAGAATCCGAAAGGACTTGCTTCTAATCTGGATATGTATAATGAAGGACAGGCTGTTATTGTAGGCGGGCTGGAGATTACAAAAGAAAAGTATGGTGAAGCACAAGAGATTACTACTAATGGGGCGATAGCCGGTGGTGTTTATTTCGTGTCTGCAAACGATTTGACATTGACATATAACCAAGGAACCTCAGTTGTGGAAAATCTAATTATTATTCCTAATTCAGATGAGGTTACTTCAATAAACCTGAACATAGATAAGTCTATTTATCTTGGTAATGCTTTGATTTGTAAAAATACAAATATAAAGTATACAGCAACTTATCCTGTACGTGTTCAATCTAAGGAAGCTAGTATTATAATCGACCGGTGTACAATAAGCGGCTTATTATTTGGATCGGGTTTTGCTATGCCGGAGGTGAAAGATGAGGCTAGTATTGGCTATTTTGGAATGACTGATACTAATATAAAGGTTGAAAATACTGGAACTAATTTGTACTTGGTTACTAATATGAACTGTAATGAACTTCGATTTGAAAATAATATTGTATATTATTCAGGAGTTCCGGAAGCCACTTCTAACGTGGAGAATTTTAAGGTGTTCCAAGGGCCAAGTTATAGTGTGAATAAACTAACATTAACTTCCAATACCTTTATTGATATTGAATCAGGGTATTCAAATGGGAAAACTTCCGCTATTGTTTATCCTTCGAAAATTGGTGATATCACAGTCAATAAGAACATTTATTATTTTACTTATCGTGAATATCCGGCATTCCTTATAAGAGTGGCATCTGCGGCAGAATCTAAGGTAACAATAGCCGAGAACAATTATGCTTATCTTTTTGAAACCGGATTGAATCTGAATGTTTTCCAAAATAAGATAGGTGATACTTCAGTTGGTTTTACAAGTAATGATGTTGATCTTTATGATACCACTGATCCGGCTACTTTTAACAAATCTACAGGGACATTCATTCCCAAAGAAGGTTACACTCAATATGGTGCACAACGCTAAAACTAAGAATTATGAAAAAGATATTGATACTATTAGTTTGCTTATTGCCTGTCATCACCTTTACCTCCTGTGATGATAAGGATGATATACGTAAAGACATCGACGATCTGAATGCTCGTTTGGATGCTTTGACAGATGATCTCGAAAATTTGAATACGAGCATCAAATCTTTCCAAGATGCAGTGAAAGGACTTGTTCTTGTAACCGGATATACAATGGATGAAAAGGGTAACTATACACTTTCACTGAGTGACGGTACGGAATTGGTTGTTTATGGCGGACAGCCTGCGGGAGATATTCCTACACTTGGCATTAATGAAGCCGGAAATTGGACATATACCCTTGACGGTAGAACCGTTGAATTGAAAGATAAAGAAGGCAATCCTTGTCCTGCTGTTCCCGTAGACGGTTCCGACGGACAAACTCCAACCATCTCGATTGATGCGGACGGTTACTGGTGTTATGCCGTTGGCGGTGGAGAACCTCAACGTATAGACGGGCGTTACAACATTGCCAATATTGGAGAGATTCCGGGAGGTATATTTGCCGATGTAACGGTGAACGGTAATATCGTGACCTTTGAATTTACAGACGGCTCGAAAACCGAGATCCCTTTATTGGGAGGATTGGATATGACTTTTTCTCAAGGTGGTTCATCGAATATTACTTCTGTAAATGTAGCGAAGGGGGGTTCAGCGGTATTGACGGCAAAACAGACGAATGTAGCCAGAGTGATTATAGATCCCACACCTGTACAGGTAGTCTTGACTGATGACGCTTCCGATAATCTGACGATTAAAACAAAAGGACTGGCTTCCGGCAAATATACTGTTTATTTCCAGATATTCTCTAAGGAAGGATATCGTCTGATTAAATCATTAGAGGTGACGGTTGCTGAATAAGTTGAATTAATAATTAAGCGAAGAAATCATTATGAAATACTATAAATCATTCATATTATTCAGTTTGTTTGCATTGGCTTTTGTGTCATGTAATACAGACGATTTGGAAAGAGACATTGATGCCTTGAAAGATCGTGTGACGAATGTTGAGGCACAGGTACAGCAGTTGAACGATGAGATGAACATTATCCGTGTGCTGTTGGACGGCAACAAGACTATTACCGATTACTCTATCAATGGTGATACTTATACCTTGACCTTAAGCAATGGCGAAACATTGACTTTGACTCCGGGAGTGACCGGAGGCAACTATCCTTCTATTGAGATCGGTGCAAATGGTAATTGGTTTATTGGCGGTACAGATACAGGCTGGCGTGCTCAAGCGGAGAATGGGGAAGATGCTACCATTACTCCCGAATTTAAGATTGCACCCAATCCGGCCGATGGAGATAAAAAGTATTGGTATGTGAGTTATGACAACGGTTCAACCTGGAAAGTATTGGAAAACGGTCTGGCTGAAGGTATAAATACAGGTTCGAATCCTATCAGCAACGCAACTGTTGACGGAGATAATTTTAAAGTTACTTTTGGCGGAAAGGAGTATCTGATTCCTATTGTGAAAGGATTGGAATGTGCAATTAATGTTCCCGAAGGTGTAACAGATGATCTTTGGTTGGTAGCCGGAGGAGGTGCGTCTTCCTTTACTGTGAAAGTAAATTTGGCTGAAGGTGATTTAGTAAGAGTAAAAGCACCTGCTGATTGGAATGCAAAACTGTCGGAATATGTGGCTGGAACAACGGAAGTAACAGTGACTGTGACACCTCCTGCAACTCCGAGCGAGTGTACGATTATTGTAGAAGTGACTCATGGAGTAAATTCAGCAACAGATCAGATAAAGGCAAAAACTTCCAGTGATAGTTACTGGGCTGAATATCAGGCTGGATTTGATATCAGGATCGGTGATGTAGTACTTAATAAATATGATAACCCGAATGGAGTATTGGTAAAAGAAGGTGAATCAATCTCCGAAAGCGGTATTTACTTTATTGCCGAAGGTGCTACGGCTTATTGGACTGGTGCAGTGAGTGACCTGATTCTGATAGGAGAGAAAAAGAATAGTAATTATTCTTCAAAAGTAATGACCAAAGGGATTGTCTCTTTGGAAAATGTGGAGTCGAAAATTGGAATGTTATGTAAGGAGATTACTTTATCTCCTGATGAGTTAACCGCAAATTATTGGTTTAACTTTCCTAGTTCAAGTAAAGATGTAATAGAAAGACTGTATTTAGATCATTGTAAGATTGAGATGATGGCGGACAAGATGTTCTCTTATTTTAATAATGCATCGTCAGGTATATCAAAATTGTTGGTTGAATCTTGTTATATTGCAGTGCCGGCTCCATCGGCAACTACTAAAGTTATTAATTTCTTGAATTTTAATAATGGGAATTATGGAGATATAATGATTCATAATAATGTTTTCTATTGCTCTACACAGGATCGCTCTGTTCTATTTGTGGCATTACTGAAAGGAACGAATGCAAAGTTCTCTGATAATGTGAGTATTGAAAATAACACGGTTATTAATATTCTAAGTAATCATGGAAATAGCTCCGGCTTTTTTAAAGTAACCGCTGAAGAAGGATGGACGATGAAAAATAATCTATTCTGGTATGATACGGATTGTGCAGCTAGTGGGACTTTCCCAATGTTATCTACTTTAATGATTGGTGCAGCTACTTTCAATGAAACAGACTTTTCTAATAATAGAATATTTACCTCTCTTGAAAATACTCAGATGACTTGGCAGTATTTTAGAACCGCGCCGGTAGGTTTTAAGGATAATGTAATAACCATAGAAAAAGAGACTCCTTTTGAAACGTTGGTTGACATTGAAGGAAAATATACTCTTAAACCGGAATATCAAGGTATAGGTGCAGTTATCGAATAGTTGCTGCAATTAAATTTGATAAAGGCGAAGAATCTATTAATGCTAATATTGGGTTTAACGGATTCTTCGCCTTTATAACATTATTAGACTTTAGAAATATGAAAAACATGAAACTTGATTTACATAGTATAGCGACAACTTGTATGATGGTTGCTGTCATAGTTTTCACTTCCTGTTCGGACGATGAAGCAATAAATAACCCAACTATTCCCGAGCAACCGGAACAATTAACAGAACTCACTGCGCAATACAATACTAATATTGCGGCTTATCAGGCCATGATGAATGGCAAAGCCGAGATTGTAGACTACACCTCTGACGAGAAGGGTAACTACAAACTTCAATTGAGTAACCGACAGATAGCGGATGTTTATATCCAAACTGCCGACGATAAAGATATTCCCCTTCTTGGAATTGATAAAGAAGGTTACTGGAATTATCAATTGGAAGGTACTTCACGCATTCTGACAGATACGCATGGCAATCCGGCTCCTGCTTTAAACAAGACAGGAAAAGGTATTCTTACTCCTCAAATTGCATTGGGGGAGGACGGCTGTTGGCAAGTTTCTTACAATGGCTATCAGTGGCAACGTTTGAGTGACACTCCGGCTCCGTCATTGGAAGGAAAAACGGCTGTTGATTTCTCTCTTTACCGTTCGGTTGTTTTAGATGAACAGACGAATACAATCACTTTGGAATCCCGTACAAGCGGGAGTGTGCTTAAACTGGATACCCGCAATAACGGCACAGCACAAGCGTGGAAAAAGTTCCTGATGAATAGTGATGACAATGTATTGTTGGATTATTCGTATGCCGGATATAAACATGGAGAAGTGACACCTCCGGAGGCTTTCTCATTAGGATATAAAGTTTTCAATGTGAAAGAACGTATGGAAACCCGTGGCATGACTGCCCGTGAAGCCTTGATAACCATATTGCAGGAGAATAACATGACCCGTAAGGACGGTAAGAATTACAACAATGCAAATGCCCGGATTGTCATTTATTTCCCGGAAGGAGAATACGTATTGCATAATGACGATGACAATACAATAGAGCCGGGCAAGCCGGTATTGGGAAAGGAAGGTGATGAAGCATATTCTTTGGATAGTAAAGGAAATAATAAAAGTTCCAGTATCTATATATTCGCAGGCCATTTTGTAATTAAGGGAGATGGCGCAGGAAGAACAAAGCTGATAATGGATACTCCGAACTTGCCGGATGATATTACTACCATGTATTCGTCGCCGGTAATGATTGATATTAAACATAACTCCGGGTTGTCGAAACTCTGTGATGTCACGGGTAACGCAGCTAAAGGTACTTTTAGCGTGGAAGTATCCGATGCGGCCTCGCTGAGTAAAGGTGACTGGGTATGCCTATATTTACAGAACAATGACCCGGAACTGGTACGCAACGAGTTGTCTCCCTATGCACCCGAGCCGACAATGGAGAATATTATAAATGTAGGTGTGCAGGTGCAGGACTTCCACCAAATTGTGGCAAAAAGCGGGAATGTAATCACTTTTAAAGAACCTATAATGCACGAAGTTGATTCTCGTTGGGGTTGGGCGATCCACAAATATCCGCATTATGAGGAAGTCGGTATAGAAGACGTGACTTTCGTAGGACATGCCACCGATGATTTTCAGCATCACAGAAACTGGGCGCATGACGGTGCTTATAAACCGATAAAGATGACACGCCTGACAAACTCGTGGATGCGCCGGGTGAACTTTATAAGTGTTAGTGAGGCCAACTCGATTACGTCTTCCGCTAACGTGTCCGCCTACGATATTAAGATAGACGGTAATCGTGGCCATGCCGCCATTCGGTCGCAAGGGTCGTCGCGGGTGTTTATCGGCAAAGTGACCGATCGTACCAACGGACCTCTAATAGATAATAGAGGCGTCATACAGCAGGGGGCAGGACAATATCATGCTTGCGGAGTCTCAAAACCGAGTATGGGTGCTGTCATTTGGCGGGTACATTGGGGATTGGATGCCTGCTTTGAGTCTCATGCCACGCAGCCGCGTGCTACGCTGATTGATAATTGTACGGGTGGATTCATGCAGTCTCGTCAGGGAGGTGATTACAACCAACTTCCCAATCACCTCGATGACCTCACTATTTGGAATATGTATTCGGAAAGATCGCGCACGGCAAGCGGTAATTCGGCTCCTGCCGGTGTATTCGACTGGTGGCGTATCGGCTTTAAAGGTTGGAAGTTCCTTCCGCCCGTTATTGTCGGTTTTCATGGCGAACCGTTGAATTTTGTGCAGGAGCAAGTAAAACTGGACGAAAGTAATGGAACTCCGGTAGAGCCGCAGTCTCTTTACGAAGCACAGCTGGAGAAACGCCTGGGCTTTGTGCCTGCCTGGTTGAAGGCATTGAAATAAGAGGATACGAGAAATATCAACTAAAGAAAGAGAGGGGCTCGAAGGGCCTCTCTCTTTTGGGGGTAAATTGATCAAAGTCTGATTTTTATATAAATCTGTTGATAAAGGTTAGAAGAATTGTGCAGTATATTACTTTGGTTGTAATGTGACTTTATCGTTTCTCTGTTACAAATGTATGCAATTTACGCTCTCTCCTGTGGATAGAATGATTCAGGATTGGTATAAAATCATACAATTCTGTTATTCCGGTATATTTATTTCTCTTTTACAGATTCCAATAATTCAGCTAATTCTTTTACGATGTCAGGATGCTGTTTCGCCACATTCGTTTTCTCCGAAGGATCGGACGATAAATCGTAGAGCTGAGGCTGTTGGTCGTTGCCAAGTTCCATTTTCGTCCAGAACTCAATGGCGGGAGCATCGCTGGGCTCGATATATTTCCACTGCCCTTTTACAATGGCAAGCGTATTATTAAGATTCTGTTGGACGATGTATTCGCGACCGGTATTGTTCCTGCCTAAGAACGTGTTCAGGTGTTCCTGGCTGTCGGGGGCTGCACCTTTGCGCAAAGGCTGATTCAGCAGTGAGGCGAGTGAGGCGTATACATCAATCTGTGAGAAAAGAGACTGTTGCTTGCTCGGTTTTACTTTGGCAGGCCAGCGGACAATGAACGGGATACGTGTGCCCGCTTCATAAGCGCTGTATTTCCCTCCCCGGTAGATTCCCATTGGGGTATGACCGTTGAGAAGCTCGTAGGCATGGTCCTGATAGCCGTCGTCTATGACGGGACCGTTGTCGCTGGTAAAGACCAGAATGGTATTGTCGGCGATGTTGAGGCTATCCAACGTGTTCATAATTTCACCGATGGTCCAGTCCAGTTGGAGGATAACGTCACCACGGGTGCCGAGTCCGCTTTTTCCTGCAAAACGCGGGTGGGGGATACGTGGCACGTGTACATCCTGCGTACCCATATACAAGAAGAAAGGTTCTTCTTTATGGGAAGTGATGAACTTCTTCGCTTTATGGGTGATGATGTCGGCTATATCCTCGTCTTTCCAGAGAGCGGACTTGCCGCCTGTCATCCAACCGATGCGGGGGATACCGTTGATAATGGTATTGTTATGCCCTTGGCTGGGTTTTAATGTTACGAGTTCCGGATTTTCTTCTCCGGTGGGCCAGTCGCCTACTTTATGCTCATAGTTGACGGTGATTGGGTCATTAGGATCGAGACCCACTACGCGGCCGTTCTCCACAAACACGCATGGCACACGGTCTACGGTTGCCGGAATGATAAATTCATAATCGAAGCCGATACTTTGTGCATTCGGAGTGATCTGTTTGTTGAAATCTGTCCCTCCTTTCGGTCCCAGTCCCAAATGCCACTTGCCAACGGCACCGGTGGCGTATCCTGCATCTTTCAGCATATCCGCCATAGTGACACAGGCAGTATCAATGATAAGCTCCGAGTTGCCGGGAGCGATACCTGTGTTCTTTTGACGCCAGGGATACATACCCGTGAGGAGCCCGAAACGGGAAGGAGTGCTGGTGGCGGAAGTTGCGTAAGCATTCGTGAATTGCACGCCTTGTCCGGCCAGACGGTCGATATTGGGTGTGCTCACTTTGGTTGCTCCGTAGCAACTCAAATCACCGATACCAAGATCGTCGGCGAATATGTAAATAATGTTAGGCTTCTGGTCGTTTTGTCCGTTACTCTTTTGAGCGGCATTATTACATCCTGACAACATTGCGATGCCGGGCAATAGCGGAAGTATACGTGATACGTTTCTCATGAAGTTGATTTTTAAGGGATGAATTATTGGAAGCAAAGGTAAATGATTGAAAGGAAAAGAAGGAGCAGGAATGTACAAGTGAAGTACAAAATAGTACACGAAAGGCTTTACTCTGTGATGTGAAGTGTGAAGATTCTACGCTTGTTCTCCTTAATAACCTTGCTTGTTTTTCGAAGTTATCTTGCTGACCTTGTGCCAACGTATTGGCACGACCCTGCCAAGCCTTTGGCACAACTGTGCCAGTGCGTTGGCACAAGCGTGCCAATAGGGTGGCACACTTGTGGCACAAAAGGTCCTGTTTTATGGCTGCAAGAGCGAATCGGCAGTATCTTTAATTCTCCTCCTTCGGGAAGGAGAAGTACCCGTAGGGGGAGGTGGTAGGTGAATACATAAATTAATTATTATCACCATTATACAAATTGTCCGTTTCTTCCCTGTCTCCTTCTTCTTTCTCTTCTCCCTTGCGGTAAGCCAACGGGCTGACATGATAAATCTCCTTGAAACACTTACTAAAGTAGCGTGAAGAAGAAAAGCCAATCCGGTCGGAAATCTCCGTAATATTCAGTTCGGGGTTATTCCGTAGCATGACAGCCCCTTTCTTCAGGCGAATGTTCAGAATAAAGTCATTCGGCGTTTGTCCCGTCACCGCTTTCAGTTTGGTGAACAGATTGGTGCGGGCCATACCCATTTCACGGGCAAAGATGTTGACATTGAAATCTGTATCATCCAAGTGGCGTTCGATAATATCCATTGCTCGGTCGAGCATCTCTTTATCCATTGGATTGGTAGCCAGCATTTGTGCAAAAGTCTGCGGCTGCTTACTGAATTTCTCTTGCAGCAGTCTGCGGGAGTTCACGAGGTTATTACAACGCGAAATAAGCAGGTTTGTATTAAATGGTTTAGTGATATAATCGTCCGCACCGATCTTCAGTCCTTCGATATTGTGCTCTATGGCCGTGCGTGCAGTCAACAGCACAACCGGGATATGGCAAGTGTTGAAATCCGTCTTGATCCGTTTACAAAGTTCCGTACCGGACATACGAGGCATGACGACATCGCTCAGTATAATGCTCGGCATCTCTTTTTGTATCATTTCCAAAGCTTCTTCTCCGTCCGAAGCGGTACTGACCTGATAGAACGTTTCGAAGATACCTGCCAACATCTGCTTGATAGATTCATTATCTTCCACAATCAGCATCTTGGCGCCTTCAATCCGTTTATTTTCTTCCTCTTTCCATTCCGAATCAGGTATTATCTCCACTGAAGGAACAATCGTTTCCGTTTGCCGGATCGTTGATTCTGTGCTTTCTTGTGCTATCTCTTCCTCCGTGAAGTGCTTTTTGTCCAGTTTGAGGGTGATAATGAAGCTGCTTCCTTTGCCCGGTTCGCTTTCTACGCGGATGGTGCCTTGGTGAAGCTCAATGATACCTTTCGTCAGTGCCAGCCCGATGCCTGTACCGGCTCCGGTATTCAACGAGTTGAGGTGCTCGGTCTGGTAGAAGCGGTCGAATATCTTATCAATCTCCGCGGCGGCAATGCCCGAGCCGGTGTCTTTTATTTCGATTATGGCATAGTCTTCCTCCTGCGATACATTGATAGAGATAGTATCCTCAGCTTTAGTATGCTTTAATGCATTCGATAACAGGTTATTGATTACTTTCTGCATCTGCTTTTGGTCATACCACACTTCAATATCGTCTTTCTGTTTATTGAACTTGAAGTTGATTTGCTTGCTGCTGGCGTATTCGAGAAAGAGCAGATAATTCTCATACAGGAAATTCACCAGGTTGTGCCGGCTTACTTTGATTTTCATGTGTCCCTGTTCCTGCTTCCGGAAATCGAGTAACTCGGTAATCAGTTCCCGCAACTGGAGACTGTTCTTGTAGATTCCCAATACCTTATTATATATATTGGGTGTGAACGTCTGTACCTGCAACAACGTCTCCACCTGTCCGACGATTAGTGTCAACGGAGTACGGAACTCGTGCGAGATATTCGTAAAGAAGCGGAGTTTCGACTGGTTCAGTGCTTCCAGGTCTTCGATATGCTTCTTTTCGTACTTCAATGACTCGCGGAGTTTGATTCTTGAATTATAGTTCTGGATAAGATACCACAACAGGCTGATAGTGACGATGGTATAAATCAGATAAGCCCACCATGTCTCATACCAGGACGGAAGGACGATAATCAGCAGTTTGGCTTCTTTGATCCCGTCCCGCTGTGATTTGATGACAAGTGTGTACTTGCCCGGATTCAGATTTGTATAAGTGATAAGCGTCTGTTTGCGATACGTATGATTCCATTCGTCGGAGAAGCCTTCCAGACGATAAAGAATTTCGTCCCTGTTGGCGGGGATGAAGTTGGAAGTGGCGTACTCAATGCTGAACATTGATTGGTTCGCCCTCAATTTAATCTCCGGTGTATGGCAGATTGACTGTTCCAGAATCCCGGTTTCATCTCCGGGGGTTACTTCCTTACCGTTGACCAGCAAACGGGAAAGAAGTATGTTGTAAGATTTGGGAGAAAAATGCAGTTTCTTCTCCCAGAAAGAAATCATTCCCTGGATACCACCCAAAAACACTTCTCCGTCGTGTGTCACAAACAGCGCATTCTCATTGACGGCGGTCAACGGGAATCCGTTTTCCGTGCCATAATTATAGAACTTCTGGTTCGGATAGTCAAATTCTGAAAATCCTTGGTTAGTAATCAACAACAGATGTCCTTTTTGTATCGATGATTCGAATACCTCGTAAATGCAGTCACTGGATAAACCGTCTTTCTGCATATCAAAGTTCTCGAAATCATCGCTTTCCTTGCGGTAACGGTCAAGCCCGCTGCCGGAAGTGGAGAACCACAGGTTGCCGTTACTATCCTGCATAATGTTGTTAATGTTGTTGTTGC
>OKSK01000704.1_pt1 | contig 18637 bp, 14 predicted proteins | sample 1606301 | NCBI WGS metagenome assembly OKSK01 (sample SAMEA3879557, study PRJEB24766) | human gut metagenome | biome: human-associated habitat; feature: feces | place: USA | collected 1985/1987
GGAGGAGGAGTACCCCAACGGGGGGGGAGGTGGTAGGTGAAATGACAGGGGCTCTTTAAAATAAGGAATATGTTTTTCACCTACCACCCCGCCTTTCAGGCACCCCTCCTCCCAGGAGGAGGGGAATTGAGGTACTACAGTTTATTCATTGAGATACTATAGTTTGTTTATCAGTTTCAATACTTCTTTTGCAATTATAGTTGCTGAGTCCGGCAGAGCTAACTTGGCAATGTTCTCGCTCAACGTTTTTAGTTTTTGTGCATCGGCAACCGTTTCGAGTGCTACCGGAATAAGATGTTTCATTGCATCTGCATCCTTCACGTAAATGGCGGCTTCCTTATCTACGAGGGCCAGTGCATTTTTAGTCTGGTGGTCTTCTGCCACATTGGGTGAAGGTACCAGAATAACCGGTTTATTCAGCAGGCAGAACTCAGAGATAGATCCTGCTCCTGCACGCGAAATGACCAGATCGGCAGCCGTATACGCGCTTGCCATATCTTTAATGAAGTCCGTCACATAGAGGTTCGGGATAGCTGAAATGCGTGGATTGCGTACCGCTTCTCCGGTGGTGGTAGTGATGGCATCTTTCACTTGCTGGATATATATCTTCCCGGTCTGCCAGATGAACTGAATGTCACCGTGTGCTTTGATTGTATCCAGTGCGGTGATCAGTGTCTGGTTGATAGTACGTGCTCCAAGACTTCCGCCCAGTATCAATATTGTTTTCTTCTCCGGATTGAAGCCGAAAGAAGTCACGGCAGCTTCGCGACTCTGCTTGTTTGCCAACAGATTCTGCCGAACCGGATTTCCTGTCATAATAATCTTATCTGCAGGAAAGAACTTTTCCATTCCGTCATACGCTACACAAATTTTGCAGGCTTTTTGTGCCAGCAGTTTATTTGTTACGCCTGCATAAGAGTTCTGTTCCTGTATCAGAGTCGGCACTCCCATCATACCTGCTACTTTTAACGTAGGGCCACTGGCATAACCACCTACCCCTACAGCTACCTGAGGATGAAATTCTTTCAGTATGCGGCGTGCTTTCAACTGGCTGCGGAGTAACTTTATAATCACTGCAAAGTTTTTCCATAAACGTTTACGGTCGAAGCCTGCCACGGGCAAACCGATGATTTTATATCCTGCATCGGGTACGCGTTGCATCTCCATCCGTCCTTCTGCACCTACAAAGAGGATTTCTGCATCGGGGCGTAGTTCCTTGATGGCATTGGCAATGGATACTGCGGGGAATATATGTCCCCCTGTACCTCCACCGCTTATGATAATGCGGGGAGCCTCTCCACTATGACTCTTATTTGTATCTTTATCCATACTATATATATATCCTACTCGAATTCTGCATCACTATTCAACACTTTTGCTGTTGGTTCGGCCGCTGTTTGTACCTCACTATTTCCTCCTTCAACAGCAGCCTCTACTTGCATCGGTATCTGTGCGTCATGTTCTTTAATCTCTTCCAATTTGGCGGTATAGCGACTCACACTCAATATCATGCCGATGTAGGCGCAGTTGATAAGTGTAGAGGTACCACCTTTACTGATTAGCGGCAGCGGTTGTCCGGTGACCGGTGCCAATCCCACTGCTACCATCATGTTAAATACTGCTTGCGATACAAGCAGTAGCGCAATTCCTATGATGAGAAAGGCCGGAAACGTTCGGTCGCACTTCTTCGCTATACGCCCGACTCGTATCAGCAGACAGACATAGAGGAATACGACGAAAGCTCCGCCTATCAATCCCAATTCTTCCACAATGATGGCAAAGATGAAGTCTGAGAATGCCTGGCTCAGGAAGTCGCGCTGCACCGAGTTGCCCGGTCCTTTGCCTACAACGTTACTCGTGGCTACGGCAATGCGGGCGTGAGCTATCTGGGCGTCCTTGTCAATATCAAATTTGGCAGCAGGCACTTCTTTGTCATCCGTGAATTTCTCTATACGGGCACGCCATGTGTCAAAACGGTGCAGGAACGGTAAATCGCTATTCTTGGTCAGTACCAGGAATGCTACACCTATGATTGCTACTCCTGCCAGAGCACCGGCCAATATCAACAGTTTCTTCATTGCCACCCGCCCGATGAACATCATCAGAAAAACCACTCCGAAAAGCAAAGCCGCCGTCGAAAGGTTCTCCGGTGCAATCAGCAGGCAGACAACACCTGTGATAATCATGATACGCTTAAAAGCTTTCGGACTGGCCCCTTCTTCATCCTGTCCCTTGGAGAGGATAAAGGCAGTGACGATGATCACGGCCATTTTCGCCACCTCCGAAGGCTGGAACTGGATACCCATGAAGGTCATCCAGCGTGCAGCACCGTTGATGCGTTCCATCATCATAACGAGACCCAGTAATACTACGGACAAAGGAAGCAGGAACACAGGGAATACTTGAAACCACTTATAAGGAATATTGTGCATAAACACCACTACTACAGCGCCCACCATCAGGATGATGCTGTGCTGTGTAATAGGTCCCCAGTGGTCACCGCTCTTGTACGTCAGTGTAGACGCGGCGCTGAACACTTCTACGATAGAAATGAGGCAAAGGAAAAGGAATATGATCCAGATTACCTTGTCACCTTTGAATATGCTTCTGAGTAAGTCCAATGCTTCGCAAATTAATAGTTAATAATTAAGGAATGAAAGCGCTCATATACGCTTGCTTTTCTCACGATGTGCGACCGTCTTTTTATCCCGGGTACGGGATAAAATTCTGATCCCGGGCACGGTCATAATGCTCTTACGTATTCCTTGAACTGGTCTCCGCGATCTTCATAACTGTTGAAGAGGTCGAAGCTTGCACAGCAAGGACTCAGCAATACCGTTTCGCCTTTTTTCGCTAAACGGAAAGCGGCATCTACGGCATCTTTCATACCGGTTTGTACATCGGCAACGGGCAATCCCATGCGATCGAAGAAATCGTGCAACTTTTCGTTATGCAATCCTAGGTAAACCAGGGCAGAGCATTTTTCGCGCACCAGGTCCTCAATTTCCGTATAGTCGTTGCCTTTATCTTTTCCGCCCAGTATCAGGACTGTTTTCGTTTTCATGCTCTGCAAAGCATACCAGCAGGAATTTACGTTGGTGGCTTTAGAGTCGTTGATAAACTCTACACCGCGTACTGTGGCTACTTTTTCAAGGCGGTGTTCTACGCCTTTGAAGTCGGACAAAGCACGGCGAATATATTCTTTCTCTATTCCGGCAAGATTGGCAGAGATGCCTGCGGCGAGAGAATTGTATAAGTTATGTGTGCCTTGTAAAGCCAATTTCTCTTGCTCCATGTTGAAGGCAATGGGTTCGTTGATTTCCACTTCACCGTCTTCTACGTAGGCTATGGCTCCATCTTCTTTCATTGCGGAGAATGGATAAAGGTGGGCGCATAACCCGTGTTTGTCCAGTTCGCGTTTGATAATGGGGTCGTCATTCCAGAAGATGAAAGCATCTTCCGGTGTCTGGTTCTGCGTGATACGGAACTTTGCGTCTACATAGTTCTGCATGCAGTGATTGTAGCGGTCCAGGTGGTCGGGCGTAATATTCATCAACACGGCAATATTAGCGCGGAACTTATACATGTTATCCAACTGGAAAGAACTGAGCTCAATCACGTAGTAATCATGTTGATCCGTGGCCACCTGCAAAGCAAGGCTCTTGCCAATGTTGCCTGCCAATCCTACATTCAGACCTGCACTCTTGAAAATGTGATAAATGAGTGAGGTGGTAGTGGTCTTACCGTTTGAACCGGTAATACATATCATTTTTGCATTGGTATAGCGTCCTGCAAACTCTATCTCAGAAATGACAGGCGTACCTTGCTTTTTCAGTTTCAATATAATCGGAGCATCATTGGGGATGCCGGGGCTTTTCACCACTTCTTCGGCATTTAAAATCAGCTCTTCTGTGTGCTGTCCTTCTTCCCAGGAGATGTCGTACCTGTCCAGCATTTCTTTATATTTGCTTTTAATGGCGGACATGTCGGAAACGAATGTGTCGAATCCCTTCACTTTGGCGAGTACGGCAGCACCTGCACCACTCTCTCCGGCTCCTAATACTACAATTCTACTCATGTTTTCTTTAGTTACGGGCTACCAGCTACGAGCTACAAGCAGTGGCTGGAGTTGGTAGTTGCTACAAGTTTGTTTCTTATTGGTTACCGGTAGCGAGCACTTGTAGCTTGTAGCTCGTCACTGGTAACTCTGTTATCTTATCTTTAATGTAATAATCGTTATCGCGGCCAGTACAATCGTTACAATCCAGAAGCGAACCGTAATTTTTGACTCATGGAACAGCTTGGTCGGCGTTGTAAACTTCACCGTACAGCCCGGTTCTATCAGACTCATGGAGGTACGGAAGTGGTCGTGAATAGGTGTTCGCTTGAACAGCCTTTGTTTTACTCCTTTTCGTTTTCCGGCTTTGTAATAGAACCGTTGTAAAATGACGGATAGGTTTTCCAGCAGGAATACACCGCAAAGAATGGGTATCAGCAACTCTTTGTGTATGATGATGGCAAATACGGCGATGATACCGCCAATGGTTAAACTACCCGTATCACCCATGAATACCTGTGCCGGATATGCATTGTACCACAAGAAACCAATCAAGGCACCAATGAAGGCGCAGATGAAGATTACCAGTTCCTCCGATCCGGGAATATACATGATATTCAGATAACCGGCATATTCGATGTGGCTGGATACATAAGCTAAGATTCCCAGTGCCAAACCTATAATTGCCGAGTTCCCTGCCGCCATACCGTCCATTCCATCATTCAGATTGGCGCCATTGCTGACGGCTGTTACTACGAATATAGTGATAATCACAAACAGTACCCAACCTGCCGTTTGCGCATGTTCACCCATGAAGCTTACGAAATCAGCATAATCCAGGTTATTGCTTTTGAAGAAGGGGATGGTAGTCTGCGTCGACTTAATGTCTTGTCCCGCATGAATAACTTCCACTTCCTGTCCGGGCTTCTGTACCTCAATGTTTTCGCGGATAACAGCTTGCGGGCTCAGATATAAAGTAAGTCCTACGATTAATCCCAAACCTACCTGTCCGATAATCTTGAACTTTCCGTGCAGACCTTCCTTGTCTTTCTTGAAAATCTTGATATAATCATCGGCAAATCCTAATGACCCCAGCCATACCGTGGTAATCAGCATCAATATCATATAGATATTACCCAACTTACCCAGTAGCAGACACGGAATGAGAATTGCTACAATGATAATGACGCCTCCCATGCTCGGCACACCTACCTTGTTCACCCCGAACGGATCGATGCTGGCATCACGTTGTGTTTCCGTAATCTGTTTCCGTTTCAGCAGGTTGATAAAACGATCTCCCCAGATGCTTGAAATGAGCAATGCAAGGATGATTGCCATCAAAGCCCGGAATGATGTATATCCAAACATACCCGCACCGGGAATGTCATACTTGTCTAACCATTGAAATAAATAATACAACATGTTCTTAGTGATTAGTGATTGGTGATAAGTGATTAGTGTCTTGCATGGTGATAATGCAGTTGCTAATCGCTTATCACTAACCGTTAAAAACTTTATTTAGCTCTTCTTTATCATCGAAATGATGTTTCACTCCCTTAATCTCCTGATAGTTCTCATGGCCTTTTCCGGCTACGAGAATTACATCACCCGGCTGTGCCAGTAGGCAAGCGGTCTTGATGGCTTCGCGACGGTCGGCTATGCTGATGGTTTTCTGCATGTCCTCCTTGTCTAATCCGGCAAGCATATCGTTGATGATATCCTGGGGTTCTTCAAAGCGTGGATTGTCCGAGGTGATGATGACGCGATCACTGGCTTTGGCTGCTTCCTTGGCCATGATGGGGCGTTTGCCTTTATCGCGATTACCGCCTGCACCTACTACGGTGATCACCTTGCCTTTACCTTCAAGCACTCCGTGAATGGCGTTCAATACGTTGATGAGGGCGTCCGGAGTGTGTGCATAATCTACAATGGCGGTGATGCCTTTGGGAGAACGTACCGCATCGAAGCGTCCGGCTACCGGCTGCAAAGTGCTGAGGGCAACCAATACATCTTCCTCTTTTTTGCCGAGCAATACAGCTGCACCAAATACCGCCAACAGGTTTGAAGCATTAAAACGGCCGATGAAATGCACGGCCAGTTCGTGGTTATTGAAGTCGAGTAACATGCCTTCGAAATGAGACTCCAATATCTTGCCTTTGAAATCGCTGAGGCTGCGCAATGAGTAGGTGTATACCCTTGAACGCGTGTTTTGTGTCATTACAAGCCCGTTCTTATCATCCAGGTTGGTCAGACTGAAGGCGTTCTTCGGCATATCGTCGAAGAATTTCTTCTTAGCTTTGAGATAATTCTCCACTGTCTTGTGATAGTCCAGATGGTCGCGCGTCAGGTTGGTGAAAATACCGCCTGCAAAGCGAAGCCCGCTGATACGTTTCTGGTCGATAGAGTGCGAACTCACTTCCATGAAGACATACTTGCACCCGGAGTCTGCCATCTGTCCTAATAACTGGTTCAGAGTGATGGGGTCGGGGGTCGTATGCTCAGTGGGTATGGGTTGATCGTCTATGTAGTTGCAAACAGTAGAAATCAGTCCTACCTTATAGCCGAAATAACGGAATGTATTATATAATAAGGTGGCGATGGTCGTTTTACCATTCGTTCCGGTTACGCCTACCAGTTCCATCTTGGAAGTAGGATCGTCGTAGAATGTAGTGGCTACTTTGCCTACAGCGTCTTCGCTGTCTTTCACCTGAATGTAGGTGATGCCCTCCTGTTTAGCTTCGGGCACATCTTCGCAGAGCACGGCGACAGCACCTTTCTCTATGGCCGCGGGAATATAGACATGTCCGTCTGTTTGGGTACCGCGCATAGCCATAAACAGATGTCCGGCTTGTACCAGGCGGGAGTCGATGTTTACCCCCGTTATCTCCGTCTCCGTACTTCCGATAATCTGTATCGGTTGTATTGCTTTCAGTAATTCACTTAATATCATACCTTATATATAATGTGTATTCTATTTAATAAATCTTTCGTCCACATCTCTAATGAAGTGTTAACGTCACCGTCTGTCCTTTTATCACACGGTTGCCTCCCGGTATCGATTGATGCCTCACTTTGCCGATGCCGTTTAATCTGACTTTCAATCCTTTGCTTTCCAACAGGTACACAGCATCTTTCGCTCCCATACCGATAACACTGGGGACAAGATCCGGGTTGGCCCCGTCTTTGCCTTGCAGAACAACTGCATTGGGAGCTGCTTGTGTATGTCCCCAAGCCTCTTGTCCTTTCTTGGACGTGAATTGTTTCTGTACCGGTACTTTCAAACTATTCAGCACCTGGAAGGCTTCATTCATTTCTCCGGCTTTTACTGGTGGAATGACATTGCTTGTACTATCTATTGCACTGCGGATATCAAACCTCAGATTCTTTGCATATACTCTTTCTGCAATTTTTCCGAATACACTACCTGCCATCAGACCACCTGATGCCGGAAGTCCCGGTTTCTGTATGGAAACGATACAGCTATACTTGGGAGCATCAGCCGGGAAATAGCCACAAAAACTTACCAAATAATTCACTCGTCCGTTTTTATAGCCTGCTGTACCTTGTGATACCTGTGCTGTACCCGTCTTGCCGGCCACGGAAAATTGTTTGCTTCCGGCCGGTTTGGCTAATCCTTGTGATACCACTTTTTCCAGAATATCACGTATCTGAGTCAATGTCCGGTCAGAGCATATCTTCGGATTAATCACTTCCGTAGGATATTCTTCTATAACTTCACCGTCTTTTACCGCAGCCTTTACGAATTTGGGTCGTATCATTACACCATTGTTGGCAATGGCATTATAGAAAGTCAGGATATTGAGTGGCGGAACCTGTGTTTCGTAGCCGATACTCATCCAGGGCAGGGTTGTTTTTGCGAAGTATCTTTCCTTCGGACCCTTGATGTTGGGCTTTCCTTCGCCGGAAATCTGTAGATGTAGCGGTTGGTCGATGCTCATGCGCTTTAAACCATCCACATATTTCTGCGGATTATCTTTGTAATGTTTATCAATGAGATAGGAGACGCCTACATTGGATGAGACTTCCAGAATGCGTGTTACATTGATTTTCCCGTATCCTCCGCGATGCCAGTTATGATCTCTCATTTTGCTACCATACATCATCATAATACCATTTCCGGTGTCTACTTCTGTTTCCGGTGTGATCTTTCCATCTTCAAGGGCCACCATGATGGAAGCTGTCTTGAAAGTCGAGCCCGGTTCCATCATGTCACTGATGGCATTGTTGCGCATTTCGTAATAGTTGCCATCGTTGGCTTTCATCATGTTAACGATGGCTTTCACTTCACCGGTCTGTACTTCCATGAGTACTGCTACACCTACAGTGGCATTAATTTCCTTCAACTTGTCTACCAATGCTTTTTCGCAGATATCCTGCATGCCTACATCGAGGGTTGAGATAATATCACAACCATCTACGGGGGCTATATCTACAATATTCAGGTACTTGTTCATCACCTTCTGGCGATGAGTGATGCCATTGCGACCTTTTAATAAGGTGTCGAATGACAACTCGATACCATTTTTTGCACCTTGTGCAGTATCGGCATAAAGATCGCCTAATGTGCGGGCTGCCAATGATCCGAATGGCTTCTTACGTTGATTATAAACCTGCTCGTGGAAACCGCCTTTGTACTTGTTCAGATTGAATACAGGCAGCCGCTTCGCTTCTTTATACTGGATATACGAGATACGTTTCGGATAAATCAGATAATTGCGGCTACCTTTCTTGCGCCCTTTCTGCAAATGTGACTTAAATTCAGCGGCACTTTTATCGGGGAATATCTTATGCAGTCCTTCGCAAATTTCGTTCATGTGGTTCACTAGCATGGTATCTTTGGTTACACCACCTGCCTTAAAGTCCATATAGATGCGATATTCCGGCAAGGAACTTGCCATCAGTTTGCCATCGGATGAAAGAATATTACCACGATTAGGCTTTACCGTCACGTTCTCTTTTATGAAACGGTCGGCTACATCCTGCCAGTATTGTCGCTCTGCAAACATGATAATTGCGGCTTTTACGACAATAGCTATTCCCAGCAGCCCCATTACGAGGACTACAAAGAAGTAGCGGGTCATGATATTTTTCTTATTTACTGCCAAGTCTGTTTTCTGTTTAACGATTCTACTGATTACTTAATTAAATACGGTGGATTGGTTGAGGTCTGTAAGTCACTCTCCTTGGTTGCAATGTATTCCTCGATGCGTGACTGGCGACTTTTTTCCATCAACTCCGAGCTACGGGTGAGGGCATCATATTTAATGTCAATCAGTTCTTTTTTCAGTTTATCAATCTCTATCATTTGTTGCTGACAAGCATAACGATTGTGTATGTAAAACAGTATCAGCACCATTATCAGCACAAGCAATTTGGTCTGACGACGGAAAAAATCCGTTGCCAGAATATCACCACCAATGATGTTCTTCAGAGACGTGCGATTTTTAGCTTTCTTCGCTTTCTCTGTTTTCTCATTAATCTGTTTCTCTTCTACTTCACTCATTGCCTCTCTCTGATTACTAATCACTTAACACTAATCACTATTCCTCCCCTTTTTTCTCCGCTATTCTCAGTTTTGCACTTCTCGATCTCGGATTTCGTTCTATCTCCGCTTCGTCCGGTACAATCACCTTATTGTTTACCAGTCGGAAAGGGGTCTGTACATTTCCAAAGAAATCCTTTTCCATTTTGCCTTCCACGTTCCCGGTTTTCATCATATTCTTCACCATTCTGTCTTCCAGCGAGTGATACGTGATTACTACTAGTCGTCCGCCCGGTTTCAGCGCTTCGGTTGCTGCATACAACATCTCTTTCAGAGCTTCCATTTCCTGATTTACTTCGATACGCAATGCCTGGAAAACTTTTGCCAACTCTTTTTTCTCGCGTTCCCGGCCGAAAAGTGGCTTGATGACTTCCAAGAACTCACTGATAGTCGTAATTTTTTGTCCGGCGCGTGCCTTTACGAGTACGGATGCCAATTTGCGGCTGTTTTTCAGCTCCCCGTACAGGTAGAAGATATCTGCCAGACGCTCTTCATCATAAGTATTGATAATGTCCGCTGCAGTGTCTCCTGCACGTTTGTTCATACGCATATCCAGTGCACCATCAAAGCGGAATGAGAATCCCCGCTCGCTATCATCGAAGTGATGTGAGGACACACCCAGATCGGCAAGTATCGCATCTACTTCTTCTATATCATGGTAACGTAGGAAGTTATGCAGGTAGCGGAAATTGCTGCGTACAAAAATAAAATGCAGATTATCCACTATGTTCTGTTCGGCATCTTCGTCCTGGTCAAATCCCAGTAACCGTCCGCCGTCTCCCAATCGTGACAGTATTTCGCGTGAATGTCCTCCTCCACCGAAAGTGACGTCTACATACGTCCCATCCGGGCGGATATTCATTCCGTCCACACTCGGCATCAACAGCACCGGTACATGATATGTCAATTCTTCATTCATCACTAATAACTAATCACTTGTTACTCATCTTCTTCTTCTTCCCAATCATCCTCATCTCCCAGAATGTCCTGCAAAGCTTCGCTGAACTCTTCCGGACTTACGAATGGTTGTTCGGTTTTCTCTTTTGCCCAGATCTCTATTGTATTATCTACACCAATAAAACGTACATCGCTCTGTATGCCGGCCATTTGCAGGTAACGTTTGGGTAGAAGGATGCGTCCGTTCCCGTCGGGAATCATGATTTCCGCATCGCTCACAAATTGCCGGAAAATGTCTTGGTGTTTTGCGTTCCATTTGTTCAATCGCCTCCTCAATTGGTTTTGCGTCTTGAACCAAACGCTTTCTGGATAGAGTACCAGGCACTCCTGGAATACGTCTTTGCGCAGCACGAGCCTTTCTTCGGAAGCGGATTGCAGTTGCCTCCGAAAACCGGCGGGGATAAATACACGTCCCTTAGCGTCGGTCTTCGCTTCTATATTGCCCAAAAAACGTATCATTGCTACCTTATTATAATAAGCGACGGTAAAAGTACACATTTCCCCACAATTCCCCACAAGATTTAACTAAAAACTTTCTGAGAAGTTTTCAACACCCTGTTCATTGTTTATTTCGTTGATAATGAACATAGTGCCGAAAGGCTTTATTCGTGGGAAATTGTGGTGTAAAAACCTTGTTAGTTTTGTATTCGGACTGTACTTGTACCGTACCCGAGCCGTACTTGCTCCGTACCAACTCCGTAGTTTCTCCGTATAGGGGTACTTCTGACCGAAGAAGGTACGGAGCAAGTACGGTTCGATACGGTGCAGGTATGGAGTTGGTGATTTTTTAAAGAGGTGTCGCTTTATTTGATGAAAAGGTTTTGTTTATCACCTGTCTCTACCTTTTGCTTGCTTTTTGTTAGCATTTAGGTTGGTTGAAAGTGCTGGATTAGACGCCTTTTGTGTATAAAGCTGTGTTTATACGGGATATTGTATAAAAATAAGGGAATCTGTAGGAGTTTGCCACATGGGGGTAATATCTTGTTGACAGGAAGTTGGCTTTTCTCTGGTTTTACAGTCTTGCATTTCTATCTACAATTTTTATAAGGTTGTAGAGTTCTGCTATTTCATCTAAATGTAGTTGGTAATCTCTGAACATGTCATTCAATGAGTGGCAGGTGATAATGCCATGTTCTACATCATGTGAGATGATTTTTTTGATGGAGATTCCTTCTGTACGGTGTACAATGATAAAATACCAGTCGTTGATGTGGAGCTTGTATTGCCATAGGTCACGTCTGACTTCTCGTCCCAATACAATGTCTCCATCGCAGATGGAATTTCTGGAACCGTCATCCATGCTATCTCCTTCGGCTTCGAACAGGCGATAGTTACCGTGGTAGGTGCGGTCTACTATGACGGGGAGCGTTGGTAGGGTGCCTATGTATTCTTGATCTCCGTATCCGTTCAAGTATCCGCATTGGGCGCGAATGTGAACTAAAGGTACATTCATGAAGCCTATGTTTTCTATAGGATGTACGTTTGGAATAAATGTGGGGTTAGTGCTTGATTCCTGACTTTTTTCTTGTTTATTCATTGGAATACTAACTGTTTCGTTTTCTTTCTTTTGGTACATATTTCCTTCACCGGTGAGTATCCAGTTGAGATTGTATTGTGGGAAACGTTGGGCTATTTTTTCGCAAGTCATCCTCGATGGTTTCCTTCCTTCATTGATTAATCGGGTGATAGTTACGTTGTTGCTTAGTCCGATAGTGGCGCTGAAAGAGTTTTTATTATATCCTTCCTGCTCCATGATTAGTTTTATTCTTTCCCAGCCTTCCATACTTGTATTTATTAATAGGTATATTAAAATAGTTAGTTAAACATAGTGAAATACTAACTATTGTTTTCATAAAGTTTGTATTTTATATGATAGTTAGTATATTTGCATCGTCAGACAACACTTTATCTTTGCAAAGAAACAAATTTAAGATTTAAAGCACAAACATGTATGTGTACTTTGTGAATGTGATTACTAACTATTAACTAATTTTTAATATTAAAGGAGACTAAGTTATGAAAAAGTCAGTTTGGAGCAAGGTTTTGAAAGTAATTATTGCGGTAGCCTCAGCTATATTAGGGAGGATTGGTGGCAATGAGAATAAAAGGTGAATTTAACAGTGAGTTTATCTCCGGGAGTCTCCCGGAGATAATAATAATTTAAAGTGAAATATTATGAAAAAGATATCTATACTATTTTTGTTGATTGTTTGGCTTGCTTTTGGGATGACAATTACTGCTCAGAATACGGTACTTTCTCCTGTTTTTCCGCAGGTGATTCCACAGACTCCAGAAGTAAACAGATTGATTGGTATGATTAATTATCCTGTGTCTTATAATACAGGATTGGTGAAGACTGAAATCCCTATTTATGAAATAAAGCTTAATAGTGGGTATACTTTACCTATAAAGTTAGTATATCAGTCTTCAGGTTTTAAACCTAATGAGCGTAGTTTTGTAGGTGCAGGTTGGAGTTTAGTGGCGGAACCACAGATAGCTCATGCGGTGAACGGATTGCCCGATGAAATGCCAAATGTGGGACTATACATGAATAAAGGAGTGAATCTTAGCGGTACATTTGTTCAGGATACATTGGTTGATGCCATGTATGGCCATTATGACCTTGAGCCTGATCAATATTTCTATTTATTGCCTCATAAGGGTGGTAGCTTTTTTCTGAATAGACCGGCTAATAATAATTCCAAAAAAGAATTTGTTACTGTTCCTTATGATCCGATCCGGATAGGTAATTCTCCTGATTTGAAGAGTTTCAATATAACAGATACAGATGGAGTACGGTATGATTTTATTCCCATAGAACATACGGAGATTCAAACGGAGAATCAACAAACTGAAACTATATCGGTATATAAAGCTGCGCATATTCTTACGCCAAATAAGGAATCCATCACTTTCTCTTACGAGGGGTTGACGGCAAGCAGTCCATATAAGTATACGCTTCGTAATTATGAGCAAAGTGCTACACTGGATATCAAAAAAAAAATCGGTGTTAAATAGGGATGCTGTAATTGCATATTGTAGCGGAAATGAAAATGTGTTGACCGATGAATTCATTAATTATCCTTATGAAAAGTCGAATAGGCATAAGGTGAAGTTGATTCAGCGTGATGTTACGGGGACTTCTACAATGGGTACTGAGATGCGAGTAAGTACTTATAATGTTTTCCACAGCGATGGTATTAAGGATAATGATTTGGTTTTAATGTTGTAATGATACTCGCACTGCGAACTATTGGATACAGTCTATATCCTCCAAATACCTGAGTCGGATTAATTTTCCCGGTGGGAGTATAGAGTTTACTTATGTAATGATAACTGAGTATAAGACTAGCCAAAAGGTTTTGAGCGGGATTGTCGTAAAGGATTATCAGGGAAATGTGGTGAAGCGTTTTCAGCTATTGACAGAGAGATTTGGTGAACGACCTTGTTTGAACGGTGTACTTGAGACTTCGAAAGACGGGCTTTCGCAAAGGCAATATAGCTTTCAGTACTGGGATCGGCGTGGAGTGGCTTATGATACCCCGCACGTAACCCCATGGGGGTATTATCAACTATCAGGGAATAATCAAACGAATATTCCGGAGTTGTATACTGAGTTTGCGCTTTACGACGATAATGGCATTCCGGTCGATACCATGTATTTTCGTTATGGTGGAAAAGACTTTTATCAGAATGGTGATGAAAATCCCGGATTGACATTTATGCTCAAAAGTGTCAGCTATCCGACAGGAGGGCGAACGGAGTTTCAATATGAACGCAATAGATTCGAGGAATCTCATCGTGCAAAATCTGTCTCTAATGGTAGCTTGCGTATCAAGGAAATCAAGAATCTCCAATCGGATGGTACGGTTGCATCCCGGCGTATATTTAAATATGGTAAAGGAGAATATGGACAAGGGCTTCCTGTACGTGTTCTTACTTCCCATGACTTCATGACGTCTTACGAACAAGTTTGTTACAAACAATCTGCCGGCATGGGACCTCCTTCTTGGTTTGAAACTTACAGAGTCTATAAAGTTGATCTGCATGCGCGCCCTGTAGTGAATGATTTTTTGGAATCTTCTGCTTCTATAGTATATGATTATGTAACCGAATATACGGATGAAGAGGGAAAGTGTGGAAAAACCGTATATGAATATGATTATAGTAATCTAAATGCCATTCGTTCTGTTCGTGAAGCTGTGCCTCCATATTGTCCTATGCTTCATAAAAAAGCTTATCGTCCGTATAAAGACTGGAGTGTGGGGCAATTGCTGCGTAAAGCAGTTTATGATGGTAAAGGCAATCTGCTAAGTGAACAAAAGAATACTTATAGGAAAGTTGAGAATTTTAAGGAAGTAACTTATATGAAACTTGAACCGCAAAAGAGCTACTTGTTTTATGATCCGGCTGTGACAAGTTGGGAAACAATACGCACTTTAAAGATAGGTAGAGTGGCTCCTAATCCTGTTGATAGCCGAGCTATTGCTAAAGGGGTACCGGAACCTTATCGGTATGATGGTTCCTTAGCTTTCTTTACTGGATATAAGTTACTGGCTTCTTCAGAGGAGAAAGAATATGGGGGCGGTCGGGTATTTGGTCGTAAAACGGAATATGAATACAATGATTATTTGTTGCCAATCAAGGTAAAGAGCACATTGAATGGAGGCAAAATACGGACAGAAAGTATTTCTTATCCTATGGACTTCAATGATGAAGTTTCAAAAACAATGGTAAACCGTAATATTGTGCGGCCGGTTGTGCAGCGTGTTGCTACTATGGGAAATGCAAAATATGACGTATATAATCCATATCGTCTGTCATCGGACATTCCTGTAGTAGACCGCATAGAGATGGGTAAAGGCGATAAGGGTCGGGAAATGCGCATGCAGTTTATAAGGTATGATGGCTACGGTAATTTATTGGAAGCAGTGAAAGATGATTCGCAGCGCATTGCCTATGTTTATAGTTATGGCTCTTTATATCCGGTAGCTAATATTGAAGGTGTGGGCTACAACTCTTTTCCGGAAGAATTCGGGCAGATGAATAACTATTCGGATAGCACCATGCTTGCTGATAAATGCGCCTCTCTCCGCTCCACTCTTCAAGATGTTGGGCTGGTGACATCGTATACCTATCGTCCGCTGGAAGGTATAAGCTCTGTGGTCGCTCCGAATGGAAAAAGAAAAAGCTTCGTGTACAACGCGTTCGGTGATTTATGCATGGAATTGGACCACAATGGGTACTTGGAAAAACGATATGATTATCATTATAAATGTGATTCTGCCAGTGCTCCTGTTGAACCTCCTCCGTCTTATCCGCCTTTAACAGTGAAGATAGGAGCAGGGCGGACTTATCCTCTTGGTCGAACTTCAATAGCCGCATGGGCCAATGGGGGAAGTGGTAGCTTCTCTTACAGTTGGGCATTAACAGATAATAAAGGTTTGAATTATAGAACGGGGAATTCTAATTTTACTTATGAATTCACAGCTCTTGGAACCTACCAACTGACTTGTGTGGTTCGGGATAAGGTGACAGGAACAAGTGCCACAGACACAGTGTCCTTTGAAGTAGTGCCTGATATGGCTGTCAGTTTTGAGAATATTCATACATTTAAAGATGGTAGTGAACGCTTTGCTGAGGCGTACATTGATTGTCCTTGTGAAACGGACATCACATTTGTGTTGGAATATCAGACGAACACGTACAAGGGGATTGCTTTTTATATAAACGATTATAACAATAATAATAAATTTGTCCGATATGGTAATGGTGCAGACTTTGTTACCGTCAAATTCCCAAAAGGAAAATCGCGGATTTACATAGTGTATAACCAAGGTGATAAATGCTGTCGGATTGTAATGAATAAAGCGACTAATGGTGTCACTTTTCAATATCCCTATGTGTTGGATGCGCCGTTAGATTAAATATGAAAACTTATGAAACGATTAATATTATCTTTGATTACAATGCTTTCGGGATTATTTCCGATGCAAGTATCTGCACAGTCTTTAAGCAATAACTATGTGCAAATACGTACTTATCTGGAAGCCGGAAATGCTTCCAAATGTATGGATCAGATTCAGTACTTTGATGATTTAGGACGTGAAGAGCAATTGGTTCTGAAACAATTTGCGCCTAATGGGCAAGATTTGGTTTCCGGTGTGCAATATGACAGTTATGGGCGGAAATGGAGGGAATTTATTCCGGTTCAATCTATATATAGTACTGGAAGCCATGTGTCGGGCTTTTCTGAACAGGCAGTCAAATACGCAGGGGATGCTTCTCCCTATAAAGAAATTGATTATGAAGACTCTCCTTTGGAACGGGTGCTTTCTGAGACAGGTGCTGGCGATGCCTGGTATAGTGCGGGTAAGAAGAAACGTAATGGCTATTTTGTGAATGATGCGAGTGCAAACGGGCTTTTGTCAGCCCGGCACTATACCATATCTTCTGATTATAGCATAATGCAAGGTTCACCATCTATTTATGCTGCCGGAGAGCTTCGGGTAATTCTTTCAGTAGGTGAGGATAATGATAGTACGTTGACTTTTACAGATAAACAGCAACATACAATTTTAGTACGCCAACGCAACAAGGGGATTTCACATGACACTTATTATGTTTACAATGATTATGGACTTCTATGTTATGTTCTTCCGCCGCAATTGGACGGAAAGATCGATGTAGCGTCTTTGGGGCTCTATGGATATAGTTATAAATATGATGACCGTGATCGCTGTATTGAGAAAAAACTTCCGGGTTGTGAACCTGTCTCTCTGGTTTATGATCGTGCAGATCGTTTGGTACTTGAACAGAATGGGGTTCAAAAAGCTAAAAATTGCTGGACTGTACACAAATATGATAGACTGGGACGTCTGCTTTATTCTTTTGAGCATACAGATACAACACCTATTGCAACGCTGAGGGAAAAGTTGAAAAGTATATGTGCAGAAGAGACTGATTCGGGTACAAACTATTTAGGAATAGGTTATACGAATACCACTGTGTCTTGGGGTACTGATTTACAGCTGCTTCTTGTGAATTATTATGATGATTACAAGTTTTTGGAGTCACTGGGTTCAACGGAAAGTTCCTATCTGGCTTATCAGGTAAAATCTGGTTATGGTACTCGTTCGGATTATGCTGACGGGTTACAGACGGGCAGTCGTTCTTATCTTCTGGACGGTTCGGGAAAATATACCGTTTTTGCAATGTACTATGATCAAAAGGAACGTTTAGTGCAACGTCATTCTGTAAATGTTCGTGGGGGCTATGAGAAAGAATATTATGCTTATAGTTTCACAGGCAAATCGTTGCACCATTATTATTCCCATTACGGTGGAAATGGAGGCTCTACTTTTAATAGAGAGTATGTTTACAGTTACGATATGGCGGATCGCTTGACGGAGGTGCGTTATAGCTTAAATGGTGGTACTCAAATCGTATTGTATGACAATAGTTATGACGGTTATGGTCGCCTTCAAAGGCGAAGCTATAATGCTAATGTGTATTCTTCCTCTTATGTTTATAATATTCGTAACTGGTTGACAGCTATTAGCGGTAGTAAATTTACTCAGAATCTATATTACCATACGGGTAACGGAACTCCTTGTTATGGTGGCAATATCAGTAGTATGACTTGGAAATCGGGCAATGAAAGTACGCTCCGTGGCTATAAGTTTAGTTATGACGGTTTAAACCGTTTGCTGACTGCCGTTTATGGTGAAGGTTCTGCGATTGGTACGAATGTGAATCGTTTTACGGAACAAGTTACGAATTATGATAAGAATGGTAATATTCTGGGTTTGAAACGATATGGGCAAACCACTGCAAGTACTTATGGCTTTATTGATAATCTTACTATGACTCTGACTGGTAATCAGCTGAAGGTTGTAAACGATGCTGTAACTGCTACTGCATACAACAATGGTTTTGAGTTCAAAGATGGCACTAAGTTGACAAAAGAATATTCGTATGATGCCAACGGTAATTTGACGGAAGATTCCAATAAGAATATTACAAGTATTCAATATAATTGTTTAAATTTGCCAAATAAG
>OKSK01000720.1_pt1 | contig 18302 bp, 16 predicted proteins | sample 1606301 | NCBI WGS metagenome assembly OKSK01 (sample SAMEA3879557, study PRJEB24766) | human gut metagenome | biome: human-associated habitat; feature: feces | place: USA | collected 1985/1987
TAGTATATAATATATCTGTTAAAGTAAAGTGATTTTGTTTATAACATCAAACCAAATATCAAAGAAAGAAACAAATGTATGAAAATAAAAAAAGAAATAAACCTCTTTGCGGGAATGTTCACCGCAGAGGAAATATATCGCTATGGTGATATCATACTGCTGTTAGGTCATATAATATATCTTGCGCTGTTTTATCGGTTCGGAGTATACCAAATGGTATACTATAACTATTTCAGCGTAGCATTCTATGCAGTGATGTATTTCCTGCTTCATTTTAAGAAGATAGGCAAAATATCATTTACTTACCTTGTGCTTGGCGAGATAATAGTACACGCCTGCATGGGTGCTTATTACATAGGCTGGTCAGCAGGATTTACGCAGATAATGCTGTGTATAATACCTATTCCATTTTTCATTTCACAAAACAGGAAAGCGATACCATATATACTTTCGTCCTTTGATGTTGTAGTGTTCATAGTCATGCGTATCATAGTCACAAACAGGGTCGCACCTTACAGCTTTGATACCAACAGAGAGAATATCTTATACATTTACAATACTCTATGCAGCTTTATTATAATTATCTATGTATCTTCCATATACATTTTCACAAATGAGCATAACAAGCGTGAAGCAAAAGCACAGAACGAAAAGCTTCAAAAGCTCGCTACTATCGACCCACTCACTCAGCTTTTCAACCGCCGTGCCATGATGGATTTTATCAAAAAGATAGAAAGCAACAGCCGCAGGACAAACAGCGTATATTCTATGTGTTTGGGCGATATCGATGATTTCAAGCACGTTAATGACACATATGGTCACGAAGTCGGTGACAAGGTACTTAGAGCGGTATCAGATGTTATAGCTGGAAACGTGCCTAGCGAGGGCTATGTGTGCCGTTGGGGCGGTGAGGAAATACTATTCGTTGTGCCAAATACAGACACAGAAAGCTGTGAGAAGATAGCAAAGAGCATTTGCCAGAAAATACATGAGTGTACATTTAAGGAAAATTCTCGAAGTTTCAATATATCCATGACTTTTGGAGTTTACTCAGTGACTCCGAACGAAAACTATGACGAAGGTATCTCAAAAGTGGATAAGTTGCTATACAAGGGCAAAAATCAGGGCAAAAACTGCGTTGTATCTAAATAAAATCAAGGCAGCCGTGTAGGAAAAACTCCACGGCTGCCATTTTCATGCCTATTTTGCAGAGAGATATCCTCTCATGTCTACAGAAAGGCGTTCCTCAAGACATATAAGCTCCTTGGCAATGTTCTTGGACTTCTCATCTGCCGCCTTATAATTGTTGAGATATCCAGACAGGGACTTCACGCCCATATTACAGCCGTCTGTTATAAAATCTGCCACAGCGTCGTCACTGCTCTCTGCCGCAAGCTTGAAGTTGGTTTTAAGCCATGCCATGCCCTTTGCCATAGCAGGCGGCTCTTTTCCGCTGTCATGATATGAATTTAAAAGTCCCTGAAGCTTCTCTTGTATCTCCACATGCCCTGCAAGATTTTTCTCTAACGTTCGCTTTAGCTCTCCGTTTGAAGTGTATTTCAGCGAATCCTCAATAGACTGCACACCCATTTTTATTCCTGCATCGCACTCCCTGAGAAGCTTTATTGTATCCTTTTCTATCATCTAAGTTCGCTCCTTTCATAATTGCAAATAGTTTCCCACAAAAATTTCTCTTTATGCCTGCATAAATTCAGCAAAACTATTGAAAAATCTTTAAATTTGTGATATAATTTCTTCATGGCTTATGCCTGAAGTATATAAGGGGGTATTTTAAATGGGAGAACACAAACATTACAAAGAGTCGGGCAAATTCAGCCCAGTTGGAGCAGTGCTCATGGTGCTTGCAACGGCAGTATGCGGCGGACTGCTTTTCTGGCTCTATCTGCTTTTTGAGGGCTGGTGCACTATCATCTATCTCAATGTTATCGCTGCGATAGCGGTGTCATGCGCACTTGGCTTTGTGGGAGGAAAGATAGTCAGAGCATTCAAAATGCGAAACACAGTTGTGGCAGTTGCCTGTGCAGTGGTGGGCTTTTTATTAGCCTCATATTTTAAATGGGCGCTGTATGATTACAACGATCTGAAAAAATATGGCTATGAGCTTATGGAAGAATACACAGCCTATGATTATTATGACGAGCTGAATATGCTTTTTGATGAAAACACAGACGGTTTCGGTGATTATTATGACTTTTATCACCAGACCAAGGCATATGATCTTTTCAGCAACGATTCAACAGGCGATTTCACAGACAAGGACATTGCCACCATGCAGAAAAAGTCTGTATGGCAGTTTTTCGAGCTTGACAAGCTTCTCGGCAAGGATAAAAAATCCGCACAGAAAAGCCTTGAAAAGTCATACACCATGAACGCTTACGACTACACTTATGATTACAGAGATTATGATAAAACAGGACTTTTTGACATAATCGCACACCCTTCCGACCTTTGGAATGATATAAAGTCTATCAACAAGGAGGGTCGCTGGTCTTACAAGTCATCACATTCATCAAGAGATAACGGCTCGCTTGTAAACGGCACGATCTTGTGGATAGTATGGGGCAGTGAATTTATCCTTCTGCTGGCTTTCCTTGTGGGCGGTGTGAGAATCAAGTCAAAAGAGCCTTTCATAGAGTCTGAGGACGATTGGGCAGAATACAAAAACCTCAAGGGTGCATACAAATTCATGGTGCCTGAGGACATAAAGTCATTTAAGGTTTCAATGGAGCAAAGCCCTTACACGCTTTTTGATTATCAGACGGCTGTTACTCAATTCCTGCCTACATATATGGTGATAGATTGCTATGTGAGCAAGTCAGGCAATGAGAATTATCTCACAGTTTATCAGCAGACGATCAACCCTAAGAACAAAAATCCTGACACAAAGGTGCTTGTGAAAAACCTCTTTGTTGACGGTGATTTCATGAACAGGCTCTATTCCCTTGCAAATTTTGCTCCGCAAATGCAGGACGTTCAGCAGACTCCGCAGTAAAGATAACAAAATAAAGACATACAAAACAGGATGACTTAGATTTCATCAAAAGGGGATATGATTATTATAATGAAATATGTTAAATATGTATTGATGAGTTTCATATATGCTCTTTTGTTTAATTTAACTGCATATTTAGGAGCAGGGATAGCTTCTGTTATTTCTATATTTATTTTTTTTATTCTTTATGCAGCGGTACAGTTGGCTTTTTTTGTTAAGTTAAGCAGCCATAATATAAAAATATATTGTTTGGGTGTTATATTGACCATTTGTTTTTCTGTTATAATCGGTTATATATTTTACGATACTGATTTTTTTATTCATATATTTATGGCTTTCAATGGTGATTATGGAACACCTAATGCAGGAAGCGGCTTCGGTATGATTCTAAGTTATAGTCTTAATGGGATAGCATTACTTTGTTCAATTCTAATTGGTATATATAATATACTGACTAATCGACAGCAATAAGTCTAAATAGTTCAATCTAAGTTAGGTGGTATAGAGCATCCTCAATATTTACAGAGTTATTATATTTTTTCTGCTCATTTTTTGCGAATAATTTTAATTAATGTAGGTGTCTGGGTTCAGCAATATTTTATACATATCATAACTAGGAGGAATTGTAGTGAAAAAAATAGCATAGTAGCTGTTATATTTACATTGATTGTTTCTATGTTTTTATCTTCACGAAACATTGTATATGCGGCAGAAGATAAAGCAAGGGCGATAACAATTCATATGCAAGGACTATCTGATGAGGCGTATTATGTTGATCTTCTAAAGATAACAAAATAAAAACATATAAAAAACACGGCTGAAAAAAGTATCAGCCGTGTTTTATTATGCCAATTTTTATATTTTACAGCCAAGCGCCGTAAATAGTTTCGCCCGTCAGTTCACGGTATGAGCGCACCTTCAGGCCGAGCATATCAGCTCTCGCCTTTGCGATTACCTGTGCAGGTGAATTGTAGTTCACCACTGTGGCAGGCTCACTGTGAGAAGTATAGTCAAGCTTATCCTCCACCGCCTCGGCTACCTCATAGCCCTGGGCTTTCATTGTAGGCTTGCCTGACACGATAGACTTGTTGTTAAGCTCCTGCGGTTTTATGACCATCACATTGTCAGACTTTAGTGTTATGTCAAACTGAAAATCCGCCGAGTCACAATACTGACCCATGCCTATAACCGTCACCTTTGCAGTTCCAACGTTCACGTTGTCAGAGTAAACTGTTCTGTAATCAACGTCAGGAATAAGCGTTTCTCCGTCTACAAAAACGTCAAATATCTGTGTTCTCTCCTTGCCAGTGTATAACATAGAGCCACGCATATTTGTGGTACAGCCCATAATAGTAAGCTTTGTTTTTATGTTCATATCCGCACTGTCGCTTCCCTCTTGGATTTTGTCAACTGTGTCAAGAAAAGCTGTCACTTTATAAACATATCTTGTTTTTGGAACAAGTCCATAGTCTGTAAATGAAGTGCCGTCTGTTACAGTAGCTATCTGCTCAAACTCTGCGTCCTCAGCGTCGGTCCTTCTGTAAACATAATAGCCGTCAGCCTGCGACACCTCGTCCCATGTTAAAGTTAGCTTATCAGAGCAGATATCCTGCGACTTTACGTTATCAGGTGCGTTCAGAAGCACTGCCGCACTGCCTGTGACGTAAATATCGCCCTTGCTGTTGTCAGCAAAGCTGTTTCCGCTTATTTTAACCTGAGATTTCTTATTAGCTTTTATTCCGTAGCCTTTATTTTTATTGCAGGTGTTGTTGAAAAACTCCACAGAAGCACTGTTGTCAGCCATAAAACCGCTAAGACCGTTTTCTTCAAGGACATTGTCAGAAGCCTTACCGCTTCCGCCAGTGAATATAAGTCCATGATTTTTAGACTTCTTAACAGTGTTTTTTCTCACATCTGCCTTAGATTCTTTGGTTATCTTTATGCCGTTGGAGCCTGCTGAGGTTATAGTATTGCCTGATATGGTATTTTTATCAGAACCGCCTGAAACATAAACTCCCGACACGCCTGGCTTTTTAATGGTATTTGAGCTTACCTCATTGCCTGAACCACCGCTTATATAAACGCTGTTCTGCTTTGTGCCTGTAAGCTTATTCTTGGTCACAGTCACCTGTGACGATTCGCTGAGCCATATAAGATCCATGGAATAATTATATCTGTCATAGTCATAGCTTATATCGTTAGAACCTATGAAAATTCCCGAAACGTCCGTGAGCCTTACTGCCGAACCAGCTGTTTTTATAGTGTTGTCTACTATCTTCACGCCCTTTACAGTGTAATTGTAATCAGGGTGTGAGTATGACTTTTCAAGCTTCTTGCCGAATATCTGGATAGCATACGGCTGGGGATAATAATATGTACCCACAACGGTTATGTCGTTGTTTCTTATTATGGTGTTGGCATTATCGTCAAGACGATCCTTTATGCCTGCATAGCCTGAATTAGGCACATGGAAATTTGCATTTTCATAATCGGTCATGTACTTGAAATCTATGGCACAGCCAACGTTTTTCATAGTATTGTTTTCGATTATACATTTTTTATGATTAATAAGTACGATAGCTGTTCCGCTCATATTATAAAATGAGTTGCCTGATATAAGTGTATTAGTATAATATACACCAAGACAAGCTGAATGTGAGCCAAGACCTCTTATAAGATCATGGAATTTGTTGTTCTTTATTACAGCATTGTCGCAAGGGGTATCATCAAAAGGCTCATACGCCGGGAAAACGTCACTGTTACTTATGGTATCCAGCTGTATAGCCTCTTTCTGAGATGTTCCCGTATAGCCGTGAAAATCGCAATCCTCGACAGTGATGCCCTTTACACCGCCTATCTCAACATGATGACCATTGTAATTGTTTTTTATCTCAACGTTCTTTATCCAAAGGTTTTTCATGTGACCAAATCTCATATTAGAAAATGGTCTTGAAGTAGGCGAAGGGTTGCCGTCCCAACAGCCTCCCTCGATAACGATATTTCTCTCGCTGCCATATCCGCCTGCACCGTTTGCCTGAGCGTTCTTTATCATACAGCCCTTGTCAAAGTTTCTGACGATAGTCGCTCCGTCCTCAAGATACAGCCAAGTGTTTGAATATATCTCCAAAAGCTTGTCTATCCTGTATTTTCCTTTCGGCACAACGACCTTTATCTGCACAGAGTTGGAGCCGTTGTCAATGGCATAGTCAAGGGCTTTCTGTATCGCCTTCGAGGAGTCTTTCTTTCCCTTTTTGTCTGCGCCGAAGTCAACAACATTCACTTCAAGCGCTCCCGAATATCCGCTTATTTCCGCTCCACTGGCTTTTGTGCCGGTGATAGTGGAATAATCATAAGCAAAGCACCTTACTGTCATAAGCATAATGGCTAGTAAACACGCCGCTGCAGAGGCAATAAAGGTGCGAGTTATCTTTGTCAATTCTCATCTGTCCTTTCGTTGTCTTAGGGTTATCGCTGCTCTCTTTTTGTTCTTTTTATCTTTTTAGCAGAACATATTTTACACATATTCAATTATACCAAATCATGCCCCGTTTGTCAACCGAAAAACGTCAAAAAGACGAAAGCAATAACTCACAAAGTCAACGCATGATACTTGTGCGTTATCACAACAAAAAAACTGCGGTAAAAAATTTCACCGCAGTTTTTAACAAATATGCCTTTTTATCCTAGTGCCACATCAAGTATCATCATAAGCAAGAAGCCTAGCATTACGCCAACTGTTCCCATGTGACCTTCCCCCAGATGTGCTTCGGGGATAAGCTCCTCCACCACCACATAGAGCATTGCTCCTGCGGCAAAGGCAAGAAGCCACGGAAGAAGCGGTTGGATAGCACCTGCGGCAAGAACGGTGAGAAGTCCGAAAACAGGCTCAACAATTCCTGAAAGAGTGCCAAGGCCGAATGCTTTCGCCCTGCTCATGCCCGATTGCCTCAGCGGCAGTGCGATAGCCGCACCCTCCGGAAAGTTCTGTATTCCCATGCCTATGGCAAGTGCGATAGCAGAAGCCAGCAGTACCGAGCTGTCATTATGTGCCGCCAGTGCAAAGGCAAGACCCACTGCCATGCCCTCCGGGATATTGTGCAGTGTGATAGCGAAAATAAGCATTCCCGAACGCTTTAGCCCCCTGCGGACGCCCTCTTCCCTTTCAGGCTCAGGTAAAAAATAAGGCATTGCCTTGTCAAGCCCCATAAGAAACAGCACGCCTAGCGCAAAGCCGCCTGCGGCAGGTATCCAGCCTATCCTGCCGAGAGCTTCCGCCTCGTTTATGGCAGGGATAAGCAAGCTCCACACGCTTGCGGCTATCATAACGCCTGCGGCAAAGCCTAAAAAGGCTTTCTGCACCTTTTCGCTCTGCCCCTCTTTTCTCATGAAAAAGACCACAGCCGCACCTAACGTCGTCATAGAGAATGTAAAGCCCGTGCCTGCCGCAGCCCAAAGTAGACCATTCATACTATTATGTTTCCTTTCAGACAGTATTATGTCAGATACAATGACATATCTTAGTCTATGAAAAGCCTTTACGCTGTGTGAAAAAGCCTCTGACGACAAAATACATTAAATTTGTCTGAGATTTTCAGAATATGACCCGTCCCAAGTGAATATAATGTTCTCAGCAGGGCATTACAAGCCCTTTACGATCGTATGATCAGTTTATTTTTAGGAGGAAACAGACAAGATGAACACTATGGATCTTAAGCTTAACAGAGAGATGCTGTCAATGACACGGACTATCCTTGACGCCTCCTGCGAGCAGGCTGTGGAAAAGGATTTTCTGCTGCCCGACTATTATCCTGATATTTTCAGGGTACTAAAATGCGTTATCATGCCAACAGTACAGAGCCATTCCATAAACGGCGGAAAGCTCAGCTTTGACATGGCAGTGCTCATAAGAGTGCTTTACATCAGCCAGAACGACAAGCGGATAAACTGCATCGAGCAGAAAATGAACTACACAAAGTCTTTCGACCTGCAAGGGGATTGCGGCGACCCTATGATATGGCTCACGCCAAAATGCGATTACGTCAACTGCCGTGTGGTAAATCAGCGCAGACTTGATATCAGGGGTGCTGTGACTATCCACGCAAATGTGACGGGCGAAGTAACTGTGCCTATAGTCACAGACGCATTCGGCTGCGGCATTCAGCTTAAAAAGGTTGCTGTTACATACCCTGCAAAACGTCTTACCGCTGCAAAGCGTATCACACTAATAGAGGAATTGCAGCTTTCTGCGGCAAAAGCCCCTGTTGGCACTATCCTGCGGACAGATTGCCGCATTATCCCCCAGGAACACAAGATGATAGCAGGCAAGCTTGTGACAAAGGGCGACGCTGAGATAATGATGCTTTACTCCTGCGTAACTACCGATGGAGAAGAAACCGCTGAAACAATGCGGTTTACTCTGCCGTTCTCACAGATAATCGACATAGACGGCATTGACGATACTTTCACCGCAGATGTGAGGATAACCCCTGCAGGGTGTGATATCATACCAAAGTCTGACGATTCTGGCACACTTGAATGTGAGCTTGTGCTTCTTGTGAACTGCGTTGCCAAAAAGCTTTCCACCTGCGAGATCGTCACAGATGCATATTCCACCTGCTTTGAGTGCGAGGCTGAAAGGTGTGAAAGCAAGCTTGACAGCGAAAGCATAAAGTTATCTGACAGCCACAGTGTTACTGCAAAGCTTTCCTGCCAGGAGGGCGAGATACGCTGTGTTCACGACAGTTGGGCGACCCTTTCCAATGTGACATCAAGGCTTGACGAGGAAAAGAAAGCCTTTATCATTTCAGGAAGCGTGACGTTCTGTATTATCGGCAGGAACGAGGACGGCACTCCCCTTTATCTTGAAAACGATTCGCCTTTTGAGCATGAGATACCCATTCCGGAGAATGTCAATGGTGAGATATCCATATCCCCTGACCTGTGCATAGAAAACTGCACATACTATCTTGCAGACGAAACAACAGCGGAGCTTAAAGCCGATATCAAGATAGGCGGCGAAATGACTATTCAACAGACAGGGACTATGATATCAGAGCTTAGGGTACTCACAGATAAGCCGAAAGAGAAAAATGACAAATACGCTCTGAAAATATGCTACTGCAATGAGAGCGACGATATCTGGGAGATAGCGAAAAAGTATTCAACTTCAATAACAGCCATACTTGAAGAAAACGAGCTTACCGACGATAAAATATCAAAACAGGGAATGTTGCTTATCCCATTAATGAACTAGGAGGACAGACACATGAAAAACGATATTTACACCGACATTGCCACACGGACGGGGGGCGATATCTATATAGGCGTGGTAGGTCCTGTCCGCACGGGAAAATCCACCTTTATAAAGCAGTTCATGGAGCAGTTCGTTATACCGAACATTGAAAGCGACTACCGCAAGGAGCGTGCCATTGACGAGCTGCCCCAGTCCTCCGCAGGCAAGACTATCATGACCACCGAGCCTAAGTTCATTCCTGAGGAAGCTGTGAACATCACCCTAGAGGGCGGAGCAAGCTTCAACGTGCGAATGATAGACTGTGTGGGCTACATAATCCCAAGCGCCATAGGCTACATTGAGAATGAAGCCCCGAGAATGGTGGTCACACCGTGGTTTGACACGGAAGTACCTTTCAACATGGCGGCTGAGGTGGGAACGCAAAAGGTCATAACAGAACATTCCACCATAGGTCTTGTGGTGACAACAGACGGCAGTATCACCGACCTTCCACGAGAAGAATACGAGGAATGTGAGGAGCGTATAATCGACGAGCTGAAGCAGATAGGCAAGCCGTTTGTGGTGCTTATGAACACCACTGAGCCTTACTCTCAGCAGACAAAAGACCTTTGCGAACAGCTTTCCGACAAATATGGCACTACAGTTATGCCTATAAACTGTTTAGAGCTTTCGGAAAAAGAAATAAAAGAGATACTTACGCTTCTTCTTTACTCTTTCCCTGTGAAAGAGATAAACATCTCAATGCCCTCATGGATAAACTCTCTTGACAAGGGTCACTGGCTGAAAGAAGCGGTTTTCGGACATATCAAGGAAGCGGCTTCGGCTGTGACAAATCTTCGTGACATTTCAGACTGTGCCGAAAAGATATGCTGCTGTGAGCAGGTATCATCTGGCTCGGTGGCTGAGATAGACCTTGGAAAAGGCTCGGCTGTCATAAAGGTGGAGCTTGACCCTGCGCTGTTTTTCAGGATAATAGGCGAAGCCACAGGGCTTGAGATAAAGGACGAAAACGACCTTATGCCGAGAATTTTGGAGCTTGTGAAGATAAAAGAGCGTTTCTCGAAATTCAGCTCTGCCCTTGATGAAATGGAGAAAACAGGCTACGGCATCGTTATGCCTGAAATGAACGAATTGACCCTTGATGAGCCTGAGATAATAAAGCAGGGTGGAAAATACGGCGTAAGGCTCAAAGCCGCCGCACCAGCTATTCACCTGCTGAAAACCACTATCAACACCGAGGTCGCACCTATCGTCGGCTCGGAAAAGCAATCTGAGGAGCTTGTGCTTTATATGCTCAACGATTTTGAGGAATCACCTGAAAAGATATGGGAGTCAAACATTTTCGGCAAGTCACTCCACGAGCTTGTGAGCGAGGGTCTGCACACAAAGCTTTCAAAGCTTCCAGAGGACGCACGCATGAAGATAAAGGAAACTATCGAGCGCATGATAAACGAGGGCTGTTCGGGACTTATCTGTTTTATTCTCTAAGAGTTTCATAAATGAAAATAAACTGATCCACAAAAAAAGCGTTACACTGTGAAAAGTGCAACGCTTTTTATCTTGTATAAAGTGTTAATTTACACCCTCTGCAAAGCTGATCGGCACACCGAAAAGCACGCCTGCGTTAGGCTGTGAAAGGTCGCCTGTAACATCAGTTATCGCCTTTCTTGCAACATCTACCTGATCGTCTGCAACGGCAACGAAAATTGTCTTGCCCTTTTGTGCAGCGTCCTCGCCGCTGAGAATAGATCTCAGAACGCCGATCATAGGCAGATTATCCATTGTAGAAATAGATTTCGCCATTCCCACGCTGTCAATGACCGTTCCGCCCCTTATGCCTGCCTGTGCCAGCGAACGCATGATTTCGTCTACTAACTCGATTCTCTTGATAACCAAAAACAATAACTGCATTTTGATCCGTCCTTTCATCTCTTATTTCCTGAATGACGCAGCCACCCAGTCTTCTTTTTCTCTTATCTCAATAAGCTCAAAGCCCTCTGCTTTAAGCCTGTCAAGCACCTCGTCTTTTCTCTGGTCGATTATACCTGAAACTATAAGCGTTCCGCCGTCTTTGATAAATCCGCCGAAAATCCCGCTCATGCCTATAAGAACATCTGCCACGATATTTGCACAAAGCAGGTCATAGCCTGTGCCTATCTGCTCCACCAGAGCCTTATCGTCTATGATATTTCCGCAGTAAGCTGTATACTTTTCTGCGCTTATATGGTTTTTCTCTGCATTTTCCTTTGCTATCTTAACAGAATTTTCATCAACGTCCACCGCTGTTGCACTTTCAGCACCAAGGAGCAATGCGCCGATAGAAAGTATTCCGCTTCCGCACCCAAGGTCAAGTATTCTGTCGCCCTCATGGAGATTTTTCTCCACAAGCTCCAGACAAAGCTGGGTTGTGTTATGCTGACCTGTGCCGAAAGATGAGGCAGGGTCTATTTCCAGTATCTTTCTCTTTTCGCCCTCAGCGACCTTTTCCCATGACGGCTTTATAAGAAGCTTTTCGCCAACGCAAAGGGGCTTGAAATACTGCTTCCAGTTGTTCGCCCAGTCCTCTTCCTTAACGTTTTTAAGCTCATATTCAAGTCTGCCGAACTCATTGTTCACGTCACGCTTTTTGAGCGCTTTAAGCTCCAGCTTCATGGCTTCAAGATTTTCAAGACCCTGAGCGTTCTCAGGGAGATAAACTGTCACTGTAGTTTCACAGTTTTTTTGACCCATAAGGTCATCATCTATATAGTCCCAGTTGCCGTCCTTATCATCAAGAAAGTCCTGAAAATCCTTTGCGTCCTTGATAACAAAGCCGTTTATACCCATTCCAAGCAGACTTCCCGTTACTGCTTCGATGCCTTCTGTTGTGGTATATATATCCATTTCAACCCAATTCATAATATCAATTCCTTTCCTGACTGTTATAATCAAAACATGGGTGCTATCATAACGGTAGGCGGTTAGTTTAGTCCTTCAGCAGAGGGTTGCAGAGTGCCAGTGGCACTCGTTTTGCAACGACCGAAGTGAAACGGAGACCTGTGACCCTCTGATTACATAGAAACTCGAAAGAGAATCCACTGGAAAGGAGGGCTAAGCCATGAGTATTGTTGATTTTATAGCAGTAGTGAGCTTCGGCTTAACCTGCTTTGGTCTTGGATATACCTTTTTTAATTCTATGTACATTAAATTGTTAATCATTCTTATTCTCTCCTGATTCCAAATTTTGCAACATCTCAACAAACTGGAAGCTGTAAACCTGATTGTTCCTAAATTAACTGTGGCATACCATTGATAAACATATGCCATGCCTGTCATTTTTCGCACTAAGTTTCCATCCGTGCATTTCAACGATTTCTTTTGAGAGGGCAAGCCCTATTCCGCTGTTTCCGTTTTGTCCCGTATGAAAACGTTCAAACATATGGGAAAAATCCTCTGTGCTAAGTTCTCCTCCATCGTTCCAGATGGAAAGGACTTGATTTTTCCACGATATTTCGATTTGACTACACGCATATTTTACGGAATTAGTTATCAGGTTAGCAACAGCGTGTTCCAGCTTCTCCGGGTCTCCGTTGACATATCCTTCGTCCAGTTCTAACGATACTGAAAGGTTTCGCCTGTTCACAATTCCTTCAAGCGGCATCAAAATATCTTGAACCAGTGATGCCATTTCTATTGGTTCACACTTTAATGGTTCCGTACCGCTTTCCATTTTTGATAAATACAGGATATCCTCAATAAGTTTACTCATACGCTCCGTCTGAGACACTATCATTCTGCCCGCTTGAGAATAATCGGTAATGACTCCCATTTCAATCTCCTCCGCATATCCGCAAATTGCCATAAGCGGGGTTTTTAATTCGTGAGATGTATTTTCAAAAAAGGTCTTCTGAGCTTTGTCATTTTGTTCAAGTTTTTTCCCGAGAAAATATCCAATGGCAGCACCGAGAGCGGCAATGACAAAAGCATCCAGCAAAACACCAAAACTGATTTCTTTTACGAGTTCTGGTTCGCCGGTAACATCCACATAAGCAAGTAATCTCTCATTGCCGTCTTCGTAATACTCTGTTCTGGCTTTCATATAATAAGTTGCTTCGTTAATTTTTGCCCTTTGCATTTCATCAGACGGGTGTGTTTCATACCAGTCAATAAGTTTCTTCTCTTTGGGTGTCAGAATCTGATATATGTCATCCCTGTTTTCTGAATCTGCCCCCATATATACAAGTGAGGCATAATATAAAGAGCCCGTATCATTTTCAGATTCGTAATTCAAATATTCGTCTGAATCCAAAGTAAAAACGTTTTTAATTGCATTCTCAGCTCTCAGCTCTATTTTTTTATTAAAAACTATGTTCAGAATCAGCAGGCTCAAAAGCATGGCTGCCATAACGGCGGAACCTGTAAGTGTGGCAATTTTATAACGTGTCTTATTCATTACAATCCTCCAGTTTATAGCCATAGCCCCAGACAGCACTAATGCGAACTTTGCTGCCTGCGGTCTTCATTTTCTGCCTGACTCTTCTTACTGTCTCATCGACAACTCTGGTTTCTATCTCCGTAGAATCTATTCCCCATACTTTGTCGAGAATTTCATTCCGGGGGATTGCCGTTCCACCATGTTCCATAAGACATCCCAGAAGCGAAAATTCTGTCATAGTCAGACCAATATCATGCTCTTTCACAATGGCATTATGCTTCTCCCATGAAAAACACACATCACCAAAGGAAATATCTGCCTTTACCGGTATATTCATTTCAACTCTTCGGAACAACGCATTTACCCGGACAACAAGAAGTGACGGCGAAAATGGCTTAATCAGATAGTCATCCCCTCCATACATAAATCCCTTCATATGGTCAGACTCTGAATCCTTTGCCGTCAAAATAATAATAGGAACTGATGATATTGTCCTTAGCTTTTTACATATGGAAAGACCGTCTGAACCCGGCATCATAATATCAAGAATAACAAGATCACAGGGCTTCTCCTGAAAAGCAGAAAAGAGTGTATCACCATTCTTGTATGCTGTTACCTCATATCCGGCATTGGATAAAAATTCTGTGAGTATTTCTCGTATATCCTGTTCATCATCTGCCAAATAAATTTTTTTTGCCATATCTTTAATCCCACATGAGGGGAGTCCCTCAGAAATTCTGTGAGATTCCCCATATTATATCTTTCAAAATCAGTATGTCTGTATTTTAGTTCCACCTGCTTTCGCTTCAAGAGCGATTGCCTGTGCCTCCAAAGCATCAATCTCATCTGAATACTTCGCATAGCGAGAAGCAAATTCCTCTTCCGAGAGGTTATCAGAGCCGTTATAAATATTGTCATAGATTGCATCAATTTTATTGTAAATACTGTTAAGCTGATTGACTTCATCTTCGCTCAAATTTCCATAGTATCCCGCTTTCTTTTCAAGCGTTTCAATCTGTGCGTTCAGTGATGTAATCTCGTCATCATACTTTGCATAGCGGGCTTCGATCTCATCGTCTGAAAGATCATCGTCCGTCCACACTTCCGCATCAATTTCTTCGATTCTTTCATATGCTTTCTGAAGCTGTTCTGCTTCCTCTGCGGTGAGCTTGCCTGTATCGTACAGAGCATTACACTCATCCTCGGAATATTCATATTCCTCGTTGTCGATCAACCCGGCTTTTTTATCAAGCTCCTCAAGGCGATCCATGAGGGTATCGGTTTCATCCTGATACTGATCGTATCTGGCATAGATATCTTCATCAGAAAGACCATCTGCATCTTTCATTACCTCTTTGTCGATAGCGTCAAGTCGGTCATAAATGGAGTTAAACTCTTCAATCTCCTTCTGAGTGAGAGAACCATAATCTACATTTGTTTGTGTTACCTCTGATGTAGTCACTGTCTCATCCAGTGTCTCCTTCTGGGCAGCCATGGCAGGAATACCTGCGGATGTAGTCATTGCTGCTGCAAGTGCTATTACCATTCCTCTTTTGAATAATCTGTTCATCATTTTAGTTCCTCCTGATTTTTTATTTACCGGTTGTTCGGTATGGCTAAAGTATAGCTCAGGCAAATGTAAAAATATCCTTAGAACAGTCATGAAAATGTCAAGAAAGTGTAACAGCACAAGATTTCCTATAAACCATATTTACTCTCGCCTCTTAAGGGTTACAGTCTTTTTTCAAATACCAACAATTTTTCTAAATCTGCAATTCCGATTTACCTTCACCTTATTTTACCATAGTGCTTTCTAAAGTGCTATTCTAATATATACAAAAGTGTAAAAGAGCGATCTCTTCTCTCACACTCACACATCCTCTACAACTTCTGTTCCCAGAATACGCACCACTCTGTCATATCTGTCCGAAGTCTCCTGTAAACGTTGATTATCATTTGATAATTTTCCATTTTCCTTACGTACATCGTCTAACTGTTTCTGGATATTATCACATTCCTCAACAGATTTTTGATATTTATTTTTCCAGCTTTCTACCATTTTGTTAAGTTCTACAACCTTTCCAGCTAATGCAGCAATCTGATTCTTCATCTTGATAAACAATGGCTTGATTTTATTCTCCCTGTAAGGTACTGCACGTTCAAATGTTCCTGCCTCCGGTAAAAACGTCTTAATCATTCCACATTCTTTTATTTCCTTACTGACATTATCCATAATTTGGTGTAGCACATTCCGACGATCTTCCAGACTTTTTAGTTCTTTTTCTGCATCCTCTGCCCTTTGTTCTGTTTCTTGCTTCTCCCTAATTGCCTGTTCCTTATCGTCTTTTAAAATCTGGATATCTGCTCTGGATTCCGCAATTTGTGCTGTCAGTTCTTCGTTTTCTGCAGTTAGATACTCTTTCTCCTGCTCCAGCTCCTGTACTTCCTTTTTTCGTTCTTTCTTCTTGAAGTTATAAACATCCAAATGTTCCTCATGAGTACCTTTCTGTTCCCATTCAATACCATGCTGTTTTGCAATCTCTGCCAGGACCTTTTTTTCATGGTTCATCCACTGGTTTAACTCTGTATCATGCTTATTTCCACCTTGAAATCCAAGACTTTTTAATGCCTGTTTCAACGAAACTCTGGTGTCCATTCCCTTTCCTTTCCAATCATTCACATAAGGAATAATCCAGTTATAAGTCTTATTGATATGCAAAAGATTACCACTCATATCAAAGTCTGAAAAACTCAATGCCAGAAGTTCTCCTTCCCTGATTCCTGTCCAGAACAGAATTTCAAATATCAGATAATCCCACTCCCCGGCTCAATCCCGGCAATAAATCTGTCATATTCTGCTTTCGTCCAGAATTCCAGCTTGTCTGCGTCTGATTTTCCCATACGCTTCACTTTCTTGCATGGATTTTCCTTCAGATTGTAAATTTTCTGTGCATGATTGAACAATGCATTCAACTGGTTCTGAATCATGCGTTCATAAGTCTTGCTGTAACCTTTTTCCTGAATGGTATTCTGCCACTGGATAACATCTGCCGGTGTGATCTCATTCATTTTTCTTGTTCCAAAATACGGAACAATGTGCTTATTCATCATGTGCTGCTTATTACGGATTGAATTTTCTTTCAACTCTTTTCTCTTGTCCTCAAAATAAACTTCGATGAAACTTCCCATCTCCATTTTCATATCCGCTGCAGTCTTTCTTATGAATTCCTTTTCATAATTCAATGCTTCTTTCTTTGTCTTGAACCCTCTTTTCAGCTTCTGCGTTTTCTTTCCTGTCCAGTCAATATAACGGAAGCTCACATACCAGGTTCCCTGTGCTTTGTCTTTGTAAGCTGACATCTTAAAACCTCCTTCACATTGCTCTCTGAGAGCATCCATAAAATTTTGTTTCCCAATAGGGACGTGGAATCTTTCCACGAACTGCTACATATCCTTCCTTTGCCAGTTCATTATTGAGCTGTTTTAAAATGGAATATGCCTTACTGCGTTTCACGCCTAATTCTTTCATGACATCATCAACAGTCATCATATAATTAGTTCTCATATCGTCCTCCTTTCCAGTCACTTTTGTGACTCTTTTGATGTTTTCTATCATAATTCACTTTTGTGACTTTGTCAATAACCTTTTGCGAATTTTATTTTTATATTCCAAAGTGTTTCACGATCCACTCTGAAAAAACAACCTCTTTCACATCATTCACTTTTGTGCTAGAATAGAAGCACAAATATAATTAAGGAGGCAGCCATAATGGTAGGTAAAAAAATCCGGGCATACCGGGAATTCAGAGGATACAGTCAGATACAGTTAGCCGAGCTGTCCGGCATTAACGTAGGTACGATCAGAAAATATGAACTGGGAATCCGGAATCCAAAACCGGATCAGTTAGAAAAGATAGCAACTGCACTGGGATTAAATGTAAGTGTTTTTCTGGATTTTAATATTGAAACAGTCGGAGATGTACTCTCTCTGTTGTTTTCTATTGATGATTCAGTGAACCTCTCACTTGCTGAAACACCTGATCAGAAGGTTGCGCTGACATTCGATAATCCTACAATGCAGGACTTTTTCAGGAAATGGTGTCAATTTAAAAATATCTATGAAAAGGAAAAAGCTGAAATATTAGCTATCGAAAATGAAGATAAAAGACAGGAAGAACTGGATAAACTGAACGCTACCCAGGAAGAATGGAAACTACGTGCCATGGGAACTACGATAGGTTGTCATACCATCGTTAAGAAGGGCACTGAAGGTAATGACATTAAGACGTATGATCTGACTTAATCCACAGTCACATCTCTGATTTGTGGATAAATCCACTTTATCTGTTATCATATTTGCGAAAATTATATATTTTGTTATCATTCTGTTATCACAAGCGGTTGTCAAGACACTCTCCCGGCAACCGTTTTTCTATACTGTTCGTTATTCTTTTCCGCTCTTTTATATATTTCCAGGCAACAGAAAAACCCGTAGAACCGAAGTTCTACGGGTATCTTACGTTTGGACACAACGTTATCTTGCGATAACAAATCTATATTCAGATTGTATTACTCGATGATTGTAGCAACACGTCCTGATCCTACAGTACGTCCACCTTCAC
>OKSK01000814.1_pt1 | contig 17000 bp, 15 predicted proteins | sample 1606301 | NCBI WGS metagenome assembly OKSK01 (sample SAMEA3879557, study PRJEB24766) | human gut metagenome | biome: human-associated habitat; feature: feces | place: USA | collected 1985/1987
CCGAGCGTTGCGTTGCCTGTAACCTGTGTGCGGTAGCGTGTCCGGTGGGCTGTATCTCTCTGCAAAAAGCAGAGACGGTAGACGGCCGCTGGTATCCTGAGTTCTTCCGCATCAACTTCTCACGCTGCATTTTCTGCGGTCTGTGTGAAGAAGCGTGCCCAACCACGGCGATTCAGCTGACTCCAGACTTTGAGCTGGGTGAGTACAAGCGTCAGGATCTGGTGTACGAGAAAGAGGATCTGCTGATTTCCGGTCCGGGCAAATACCCGGAATATAACTTCTACCGGATGGCGGGTATGGCAATCGACGGCAAAGATAAAGGCGAAGCAGAGAACGAAGCTAAGCCTATCGACGTCAAGAGCCTGTTACCGTAAGGAGAGGGCAATGGAATTCGCTTTTTATATCTGTGGCCTTATCGCCATCCTGGCTACGCTGCGAGTGATCACGCACACCAATCCGGTGCATGCGCTGCTGTATTTAATCATCTCGCTGCTGGCTATTTCCGGGGTGTTCTTTGCGCTGGGCGCGCACTTCGCCGGTGCGCTGGAAATCATCGTCTACGCCGGGGCCATCATGGTGCTGTTCGTGTTCGTGGTGATGATGCTCAACCTGGGCGGCTCTGAAATTGAGCAGGAACGTCAGTGGTTAAAACCGCAGGTGTGGATTGGCCCGGCGATTCTGTCGGCCATCATGCTGGCGGTGATTGTTTACGCCATTCTGGGCGTCAACGACCAGGGTATCGACGGGACGCCAATCAGCGCGAAAGCCGTGGGTATCACCCTGTTTGGTCCGTACGTTCTGGCGGTTGAGCTGGCCTCGATGCTGCTGCTGGCGGGTCTGGTTGTGGCCTTCCACGTTGGCCGCGAAGAGCGTGTCGGCGAGGTGCTGAGCAACCGCACTGACGACCGCGCGAAAAGAAAAACGGAGGAACGCGCATGATCCCCTTAACACATGGACTGATCCTCGCTGCGATTTTATTCGTTCTGGGCTTAACCGGTCTGGTTATCCGCCGCAATCTGCTGTTTATGCTGATTGGTCTGGAAATCATGATTAACGCCTCCGCGCTGGCCTTCGTGGTCGCCGGAAGCTACTGGGGCCAGACCGACGGTCAGGTGATGTACATTCTCGCCATCAGCCTCGCGGCTGCTGAAGCGAGTATTGGCCTGGCGCTGTTGCTACAGCTCCATCGTCGCCGCCAGAACCTGAACATCGATTCAGTAAGTGAGATGCGCGGATGAACATGCTTGCCTTAACCATTATTTTTCCGCTGATTGGCTTCGTGCTGCTGGCGTTTTCTCGCGGCCGCTGGTCTGAGAATCTGTCTGCCACCGTGGGCATTGGCTCTATCGGCCTGGCTGCGCTGGTCACAGCGTATGCGGGTATCGACTTCTTTAACAATGGACGTCAGGCCTACAGCGTACCGCTGTGGAACTGGATGTCGGTCGGTAACTTCAACATCGGTTTCAACCTGGTGCTGGATGGTCTGTCTCTGACCATGCTCTCCGTGGTCACCGGCGTCGGCTTCCTGATCCACATGTTCGCCTCCTGGTACATGCGCGGTGAAGAGGGATACTCCCGCTTCTTCGCCTACACCAACCTGTTTATCGCCAGCATGGTGGTTCTGGTGCTGGCCGATAACCTGCTGCTGATGTATCTGGGCTGGGAAGGCGTGGGTCTGTGCTCTTACCTGCTGATCGGTTTCTACTACACCGATCCGAAGAATGGCGCAGCGGCCATGAAAGCGTTCGTCGTGACCCGCGTGGGTGACGTCTTCCTCGCTTTCGCGCTGTTCATTCTCTACAACGAACTGGGCACGCTGAACTTCCGCGAAATGGTGGAACTGGCGCCGGCGCACTTCGAAGCAGGCAACAACATGCTGTGGTGGGCAACGCTGATGCTGCTGGGTGGCGCCGTGGGTAAATCCGCGCAGCTGCCGTTGCAGACATGGCTGGCCGACGCGATGGCGGGTCCAACCCCTGTCTCCGCGCTGATCCACGCCGCCAGCACCGAACGGTTCTCATCCGGTGAGGCAAAGGCGATATGGCTGTCACCCGTACCGGCAAACTTACCGCCATAGGCGCGGTAGTTGTTGGTCACCACCAGGAAAGTGGCATTAGGATCAATCGCTTTGCCGTTGAAGGTCAGGTTTTTGATGCGTTCTGCCTGCGGATTAATGGCCTGACATTCGCCGTCATATTTCGCGGGCTGGGTAACGTCAATCTGATAATCCACGCCGTCGATCACGTCGAAGTTGTAGGTGCGGAAACCGTCCCAGTTAATCAGCGACTGCGGTTTGCTGCTGTGCGGATCGATCTGGTTGAACTGTCCGGCAGAGCACTCCAGCCACTCCTTCACCTCTTTCCCGGTGGCTTTCACCACCACGAGTGTGTTGGGATAGAGGTAGAGATCGGCGGCATTACGGAAGGTCAGCTGGCCTTTTTCCACCTCAACGTAGCTGGCCGGATCGTTCTTACGTCCGCCCACTTTGAATGGCGCCGCGGCAGACAGTACCGGCAGATTTGCCAGATCCGGATCGCCCTGAATATAGTGCTCCGCATAGGCTTTCTGCGCCATGTTGACTACCTGCACGGTCGGGTCATCCTGTACCAGCGCGAGGAAGCTGTACATGTTATCAGCCGATTTACCGATCGGCTTGCTGACAAATTCACGCGTCGCGTCGTGGTCATGCTTCAGGACGTCGACCAGCTTTTTATCTTCCCCTGCCAGAGATTTTTTGGCCGCTGCGTCGTAGATCGGACGCGCTTCCGCTTTCGACTGCGTGACTTTCCAGCTTCCGCTGTCGTTATTCAGCACCAGATCCACCACGCCAAGGTGGTCACCCCACATGCCCGGCATCACCGATGGCACACCGTTGAGCGTCCCTTTTTCGATGTCCGCGCCTTTGATATCAGCGAAATCTTTGCCCGGGAAGACGGCATGGGCGTGACCAAACAGGATCGCATCCACGCCCGGCACCTGGCTGAGATAGTACACGGAGTTCTCAGCCATCACCTGATACGGGTCGGCCGAGAGGCCGGAGTGGGCCACGACGACCACCACATCCGCCCCTTTCGCCCGCATCTCCGGCACGTATTTGCGCGCGGTTTCGGTAATATCGTTGACGGTTACTTTCCCGTCGAGGTTGGCTTTATCCCAGGTCATGATCTGCGGCGGTACAAAACCGATATAGCCGATTTTCAGCGTCTGTTTTTTACCGTCCTGGTCGACAACCTCGGTCTCTTTAATCAGATAAGGGGTGAAGAGCGGCTTCTTCGTCTTAACGTCGATGATATTGGCGTTAACGTACGGGAATTTTGCCCCTGCCAGCGCGTCGTGCAGGTATTTCAGGCCGTAGTTAAATTCATGGTTGCCCAGGTTGCCAACCGCATAATCCAGGGTGTTCATCGCTTTATAGACAGGGTGGATCTCGCCTTTTTTCAGCCCCTTCGCCGCCATGTAGTCGCCGAGCGGGCTGCCCTGAATTAAATCCCCGTTATCGACCAGCACGCTGTTTTTCACTTCACCGCGGGCGGCGTTGATCAAACTTGCCGTGCGTACCAGTCCGAATTTTTCCGTAGGGGTATCTTTGTAGTAATCGAAGTCCATCATATTGCTGTGCAGATCGGTGGTTTCCAGAATACGGAGATCCACCGTCGCTGCCTGAACGCTTGCCGCAATCAGCGTTGCCAGGAGCGTTGCGCTAAACTTAATCATCTGAGGAGTCCTTTTTTCGATCCAAGCCACAAAAGAATATGTATGTAGTATTTGTTGCTTACAGAAGTGTGAATGCTGCCAGAAAAAAGGGCGCTGAAACCAGAATTGCTTCACAGATAGCGGAATTGTTCACATTACGATATAACTAAAACAATAAGTTATGCCCACTGCGTTAACGAAGAGGTGGAGAATGTTAGATAAAATTTGTCAGCTCGCACGGGATGCGGGTGATGCCATTATGCAGGTGTACGACGGTGCGAAACCGATGGATGTTGTCAGCAAAGCGGATGACTCCCCGGTGACGGCGGCGGATATCGCGGCGCATGCGGTGATCCTGAAAGGTTTGCAGGCCCTGACGCCGGATATTCCGGTCCTTTCTGAAGAAGCGCCCCAGAGCTGGGATGAACGTCAGCACTGGCAGCGTTACTGGCTTGTCGACCCGCTGGACGGCACGAAAGAGTTTATCAAGCGTAACGGTGAATTCACCGTCAACATCGCTCTGATTGAAAAAGGGAAAGCGGTACTGGGCGTGGTTTATGCCCCGGTGATGAAGGTGATGTACAGCGCGGCGGAAGGTAAAGCCTGGAAGGAAGAGTGCGGCGTGCGTAAGCAGATCCAGGTGCGTGATGCCCGTCCTCCGCTGGTGGTGATCAGCCGCTCGCACAGTGACAGCGAGCTGGAGGAGTATCTGCAACAGCTGGGTGAACACCAGACGACGTCGATTGGCTCGTCGCTGAAGTTCTGTCTGGTGGCGGAAGGGCAGGCGCAGCTGTACCCCCGTTTCGGGCCGACGAACGTCTGGGATACGGCGGCAGGGCATGCGGTGGCGGCGGCCGCTGGCGCGCATGTGCATGACTGGCAGGGTAAGCCACTGGACTACACCCCGCGCGAGTCATTCCTGAATCCGGGCTTCCGGGTGTCACTTTACTGAGTCAGCAGCTTATGCAGCAGGGCAACCACCTGCTGCACCTCATCCTGCGTCAGCGCGCCGTCTTTAACCCACTCTACGCGACCGTTTTTGTCCAGCACGACAATCGCTGAACTCTCCTCTTCCAGCTGCCACGCCTTACGCGTCACGCCGTTGCTGTCGACAATAAACTGCGACCAGGGATAGAGCTTCTTGTTGCTCTCAAGGCTTGAGCGCACAAACATGCCGGAGCCGGGAATGGCGTCGTCGGTGTTCACGATGGTGGTGGTCTGGTAGCGATCGTGCGGGAGTTTTGCGGCCTTGATCGCCTCCACGAGGGTAGCGTTTTTCTCTTTAGCGGATGTACGTCCGGCAATATGTTGTACAACTCTCACTTTGCCCGCAAGCTGCGCGCTATTCCAGGCTTTATAGCTAAACTTATCATTGTCGAGAATCAATTCTCCCCGGTCAGCAATCCCGACCGGCGGGACACGTTGTCCTTTTTCAATGTTGTGTGCGGAAGCCATCAGCGGCAGCAACAGGCAAGCTGCTGCCAGGAGGTTACGTAGGGTCATGGTGTTTCCTTATTGTTAGCAGGTGATCCGACCACTTGGTCATGCGCTTTTAATCATAAGTGCGATCAATAGGCTTTTCCCGCAATCCCGATGCCAGTTTGCGGGCGAACGCACATATCTATGCAAAAACGACGGCATATACTGCGCTGTATCACGCTTTGCAAAGATTATTCTGAATAATTGTAATCAAACGGTAAATAAACTTATGCACACTGGGTAAGTACGAGGTTCTGGTCTATAGTCATTGGGCATCAAAATTTGCGCTCAGGACAGTCGGGCCGATTGTGGCACCGCAAGAGCGTATGATTCGCAGGAGATACAAGAATGAAAATTTTCCAACGCTACAACCCGCTTCAGGTGGCGAAGTACGTTAAGATCCTGTTCCGTGGACGGTTGTACATCAAGGATGTTGGCGCTTTTGAGTTCGATAAGGGCAAAATCCTTATCCCGAAAGTGAAGGACAAACAGCACTTGTCTGTGATGTCCGAAGTCAACCGTCAGGTTATGCGTCTGCAAACTGAGATGGCTTAACCAACGTGCTATGCAGTAGTTGTTAAAAAGACGGCTCCCAATGGGAGCCGTTGATGTTTGTAGGGCCAGTCCAGAGACATACCCTGAAGCAGATAGTTTTGACTTGGCGTTATTTGTATTAACGGGCATAACCATGAATTGATGAAGTTTTTCTTAAAATCTTTTTCAGTGCTAAAAATTGATATAAAACATTAAAAACTTGGATCACTATTGGACTTATTATCCATGGCATAAACAATACCCCTATACTTTTTATAAGCGAGTTGTAAAAAGGTCAGCTTTAACTGTTGGCTGAGAAGGGAAGCCGTTACGCATGGAAAATAAATGGAATAATTATGCATCGAGATCTGGTTTTTAAAAATAAGAATATAATTGTGTTATTTATGTTAGCTACCATAGGATATGGGATTTGGCGCATGCTTGGTGACTTTTTTTACCTTGAACAGACTATAGTTTATCGGCATGCCGTAGCTGATAAGTCTATGTTGTATATCACGGAAAGCAGCGCGGGTGCGACGACTTCTTTCGTATATAAATATTATCTTTACACGGCACAAAAGACCGATGAAGTTTTTTTAGAAGACATTAAAAATGGTTATGAACCTTTCCTTGTCACCACCGATCCTGGCGTGAAAGTTAGCATTGAAGACAGAACGATTTTTCTTAAAGTAAACGGGGATATTTTTAAATTTAATAATATCGTAGGCTCTGCCTTTATTTATCTCAATTCGTCCCCCTTCTAAGGACTTAAAAAATTATTTAAATTACATAAACGGCAGCTTCCGTTTTAAAACAAAAAGGGCAGCTTCCGTTTTAAAACAAAAAGGGCAGCTCAACGCTGCCCTTCATAAATTACGCCGACACCTTCTCTTCCGCATCCGGCAGTTTCGGCACCAGCACGGTCGGTTTGCTATCAATACGCGTTACCAGCAGCTGATCGATGCGGTAGTTATCAATATCCACCACTTCAAACTTGAAGCCGGAGAACTTCACTGAGTCGGTACGTTTCGGGATTTTACGCAGCATAAACATCATAAAGCCGCCGATGGTCTCGTAGTTGCCGGACTGCGGGAACTCGTCGATGTCGAGCACGCGCATGACGTCTTCAATCGGCGTACCGCCATCGATGAGCCATGAATTTTCGTCACGCTGAACAATCTGCTCTTCCAGCCCCTGGCCGACCAGGTCGCCCATCAGGGTCGTCATAACGTCGTTGAGGGTGATAATGCCCACCACCAGCGCGTATTCGTTCATGATCACCGCGAAGTCTTCCCCGGCGGTTTTGAAACTTTCCAGCGCTTCGGAGAGCGTCAGGGTGTCCGGCACAATCAGGGTGTTGCGGATCTGCACGCCGCTGTTCAGCGCCAGGCTCTGGTTTGCCAGCACGCGGTTCAGCAGGTCTTTGGAGTCCACATAGCCGATGATATGGTCGATATCTTCGTTACAGACCAGGAACTTGGAATGTGGATGCTGCGCCACTTTGGTCTTCAGGCTCTGCTCGTCTTCATGCAGATCGAACCAGATGATGTTTTCACGGCCGGTCATGGAGGACGGCACGGTACGGGATTCCAGTTCGAAAACGTTCTCAATCAGCTCGTGCTCCTGCTTGCGCAGCACGCCTGCCAGCGCCCCGGCTTCCACCACGGCATAAATATCATCGGAGGTGATGTCGTCTTTACGCACCATCGGCAGCTTGAAGATGCGGAAAATGACGTTCGCCAGACCATTGAAGAACCACACCAGCGGACGGAAGACATACAGGCAGAAGCGCATCGGGTTGATGATACGCAAAGCCACAGCTTCTGGCGCAATCATACCGATGCGTTTCGGGGTCAGGTCCGCGAATAAAATGAACAAGCCGGTCACCAGGGAGAAGGAGAGGATGAAGCTCAACTGCTCGGCCAGCTCTACGGACATGTACTTAACAAAGAGGCCATAAAACGCCGGAGAAAACGCTGCATCACCCACGATACCGCCAAGAATGGCGACCGCGTTCAGGCCAATCTGCACCACGGTAAAGAACATGCCGGGGTTTTCCTGCATTTTCAGAATGCGTGATGCGTTGATGTTGCCCTCGTCGGCAAGCAGCTTCAGTTTGATTTTACGGGAGGCAGCCAGCGAGATCTCCGATATCGAGAAAAATGCACTGACGGCAATAAGACAAAGTATTACTAAAATACTGTTTAACATAGTTTATCCGGCTTCTCGCCAGATCCTCAGAAGGGGAGTTGATACCATTCGTGTGAAGACACATTGAAGTCAGCTCGTAGCGTTGAGCCGATTATTTCAGCGGTAGTATAGCGTAAAGACGTGTAAACCTGCCAGAGGTCACGTTTTCGGCAAAAAGTGGCCGGAGGGAAAGGCTGCGCGCCACGCGGTTTGCGTGGCGCTGATGCCGTAATCAGTCCTGTTGTGGAGGCAGACAGACGCCGATGCCGCCAATGCCGCAGTAGCCGTACGGATTTTTATGCAGGTACTGCTGGTGGTCGTCTTCGGCATAGTAGAACGGTTTCGCGGTAGCGATTTCCGTCGTGACCTGACGTTTATCACCGGCCGCCTGCATCGCTTCCTGGAAACGCGTCAGGCTGGCGTGGGCCGCGGCCTCCTGCTCTGGGGTGAGCGGGTAGATGGCCGAACGGTATTGGGTGCCGTGATCGTTACCCTGACGCATGCCCTGCGCCGGGTCATGGTTTTCCCAGAACACCTGGAGCAGTTGTTCATAGCTAATGACGCTCGGGTCATACACTACACGCACCGCTTCAGCATGACCGGTCTCACCGGAACAGACTTCGCGGTAGGTTGGGTTAGGCGTATATCCTCCGGTGTAGCCCGCAGCGGTGCTGTACACGCCCGACAGTTGCCAGAACAGGCGTTCTACGCCCCAAAAGCAGCCCATGGCAAACAGGGCGATCTCCATTCCATCAGGAACGTTTGTCATTGAATGGTTGTTTACGGCGTGTAATGTCGCCACTGGCATAGGGGTGTTGCGTCCCGGTAACGCATCGGCTTGTGATACCAGATGCTTTTTATCAAATAAACTCACGGTGGGGCCTCCGGGGTAGCGTTGTTTCGGTTAAGGTTGTCACGAAGCGTTTAATTGAACACAATAAATGCGATGAATGAGTCTAGATTTAATCATAAGAAATATTTGGGTGTTACACCCTTTTTCAACCCGTAATTTGGGTTTTTGGCTTTCAGGCCGTATTTTGCCGCGGAGCGGCACTGCATTTGCTTCCAGGGTGGAAACAGGGATATTCAGGAGAAAACGTGACAAAGATCCGCCAGTTATGTTTAGTCAGCTTACTGCTGACCAGCGGGATTGCCAGCGCGGCCAATGTCCGTTTGCAGGTTGAGGGGTTATCCGGGGCGCTGGAAAAAAACGTGCGTGCGCAGCTTTCTACTATCCAGAGCGATGAGGTCACGCCGGATCGGCGTTTTCGCGCGCGCGTGGATGATGCCATCCGCGAAGGCTTAAAGGCGTTGGGGTACTACGAACCCACCATCGATTTCGATTTACGCCCGCCGCCGGCAAAAGGACGTCAGGTGTTGATTGCCCGCGTCTCGCCGGGCGAACCCGTCCTGATTGGCGGCACGAACGTGGTGCTGCGCGGCGGCGCGCGCACGGATCGTGACTACCTGGATCTGCTCAGCACCCGTCCGAAAGTGGGCACTGTGCTCAATCACGGGGATTACGATCGTTTTAAAAAATCATTAACCAGCGTTTCGCTGCGCAAAGGCTACTTCGACAGCCAGTTCAACAAAAGCCAGCTAGGCGTTGCGCTTGAGCGACGTCAGGCATTCTGGGATATCGATTACGACAGCGGCGAGCGCTACCGGTTTGGCGATGTGACCTTCGAAGGATCGCAAATCCGTGATGAGTATCTGCAAAACCTGGTGCCGTTTAAAAAGGGCGACTACTACCAGTCCAGCGACCTGGGCGAGCTGAACCGTCGTTTGTCCGCGACGGGCTGGTTTAACTCCGTGGTGGTGGCACCGGAATTTGATAAATCCCGTAAAACGAAAGTGTTACCGCTGCATGGCGTGGTCTCTCCGCGCACCGAAAACACCATTGAGACCGGTGTCGGCTACTCCACGGACGTCGGCCCGCGCGTGAAAGCCTCGTGGAAAAAACCGTGGATGAACTCCTACGGCCACAGCCTGACCACCAGCGTGAGCCTGTCTGCGCCTGAACAGCAGCTGGACTTCAGCTATAAAATGCCGCTGCTGAAAAATCCGCTTGAGCAATACTACCTCGTGCAGGGCGGCTTTAAACGTACCGATTTGAACGATACCGAGCAGGACTCGACGACGCTTGCGGTATCACGCTTCTGGGATCTCTCCAGCGGCTGGCAGCGCGCCATTAACCTGCGCTGGAGCCTCGACCACTTTACCCAGGCAAACGTTACCAACACCACCATGCTGCTTTATCCGGGCGTGATGATCAGCCGTACCCGCTCGCGCGGTGGCCTGATGCCGACCTGGGGCGACTCTCAGCGCTACTCCATCGATTACTCCAACACTGCCTGGGGCTCCGACGTAGACTTCTCCGTCTTTCAGGCGCAAAACGTCTGGATCCGCACGCTGTACGACAAACACCGCTTTGTGATGCGCGGTAATCTCGGCTGGATCGAAACCGGTGATTTCGAACGCGTCCCGCCGGATCTGCGCTTCTTCGCCGGGGGCGACCGCAGCATTCGCGGGTATAAGTACAAATCGATCTCACCTGAAAACGACAAAGGACAGTTGACCGGAGCGTCAAAACTGGCGACCGGCTCGCTGGAGTACCAGTACAACGTCAGCGGCAAGTGGTGGGGGGCGATGTTCGTTGACGGCGGTGAAGCGGTGAACGATATCCGCCGCAGCGATTTCAAAACCGGCGCGGGCGTAGGCGTGCGCTGGCAGTCACCGGTCGGGCCCATCAAGCTCGATTTCGCCGTTCCGGTGGGCGACAAAGACGAACACGGTTTACAGTTTTACATCGGTCTGGGGCCTGAATTATGAGTTTATGGAAGAAGATAAGCCTCGGGGTGCTGATTTTTATCGTATTACTGCTCGGTACGGTGGCGTTTCTGGTGGGCACCACCACGGGCCTGCATCTGCTGTTTAACGCCGCGAACCGCTGGGTGCCGGGGCTGGAAATCGGCCAGGTGACGGGCGGCTGGCGCGATCTGCGCCTGAAAAATATCCGTTACGAACAGCCCGGCGTGGCGGTGAACGCGGGCGAGTTTCATCTGGCGGTCAAGCTCGGCTGCCTGCGTGACAGCCAGCTGTGCGTAAACGATCTGTCGCTAAAAGACGTTAACGTGGCGATAGATTCCAAAAAAATGCCGAAGTCTGAGCCTGTCGAAGAAGAGGACAGCGGCCCGCTGAATCTCTCCACGCCGTACCCGATTGCGCTCTACCGGGTTGCGCTGGATAACGTCAATATCAAAATCGACGATACGACGGTATCCGTGATGGATTTCACCTCCGGTCTGCGCTGGCAGGAGAAAAACCTCACCCTGACCCCAACCTCCCTGCAAGGGCTGCTGATTGCGCTGCCGAAGGTGGCCGACGTGGCGCAGGAAGAGATCGTCGAGCCGAAGATCCAGAACCCGCAGCCGGAAGAAAAACCGCTGGGTGAAACGCTGAAAGATCTCTTCTCGAAACCGGTTCTGCCGGAGATGACCGACGTGCATCTGCCGCTGAACCTCAATATCGAAGAGTTTAAGGGCGAGCAGTTGCGTCTGACCGGCGATACCGATCTGACGGTCTACAACATGCTGCTTAAAGTCAGCAGTATCGACGGCAACATGAAGCTCGACGCGCTGGATATCGACTCCAGTCAGGGCTCGGTGAACGCCTCAGGCAATGCGCTGCTGCGCGACAACTGGCCGGTGGATATTACGCTGAACAGCGCCCTGAACATCGATCCGCTGAAGGGCGAAAAGGTGAAGGTGAAGGTCGGCGGCGCGCTGCGTGAGAAGCTGGAGTTCGGCGTGAACCTTTCCGGACCGGTGGATATGGTGCTGCGCGGGCAAACCCAGCTGGCAGAGGCCGGTTTACCGCTCAACCTTGAGGTTGTCAGCAAGCAGCTTTACTGGCCGTTCACCGGCGAAAAACAGTTCCAGGCTGACGATCTGAAGCTGAAGCTGAGTGGCAAAATGACCGACTACACGCTGTCGTTCCGCACGGCAGTGAAGGGGCAGGGGGTACCGCCCGCCGATATCACCCTGGATGCGAAGGGTAACGAGTTGCAGGTTAACCTCGACAAGCTGACCGTGGCGGCGCTGGAAGGAAAAACAGAGCTGACCGCGCTGCTCGACTGGCAGCAGGCGATCAGCTGGCGCGGCGAGCTGAAGCTGACCGGGATCAACACCGCTAAAGAGGTCCCGGACTGGCCGTCAAAACTGGATGGCCTGATCAAAACCCGCGGTAGCCTGTACGGTGGCACCTGGCAGATGGACGTGCCGGAACTCAAGCTCACCGGCAACGTGAAGCAGAACAAAGTCAACGTAGAGGGCTCGCTTAAGGGCAACAGCTATCTCCAGTGGGTGATCCCGGGCCTGCACGTGGCGCTGGGCCGCAACACGGCAGATATCAAAGGCGAGCTGGGGGTGAAAGATCTCGATCTGGATGCCACCATCGACGCGCCAAATCTCGATAACGCCCTGCCGGGTCTTGGCGGCACGGCGAAGGGGTTAGTGAAGGTTCGCGGTACGGTGGAGGCGCCGCAGCTGCTGGCGGACATCACCGCTAATAACCTGCGCTGGCAGGAACTTTCCATTGCCCGCGTGCGCATCGAAGGGGACGTGAAATCCACCGATCAGATCGGCGGAAACCTGGACCTGCGCGTGGAGCGTATCTCGCAGCCGGACGTGAACATCAGTCTGGTCACGCTGGCGGCAAAAGGTAACGAAAAGCAGCACGATCTCCAGCTGCGCGTGCAGGGCGAGCCGGTCTTCGGGCAGCTGCACCTGACGGGCAGTTTTGACCGCCAGGCAACGCGCTGGAAGGGCGTACTGGATAACACCCGCTTCAGCACGCCGGTCGGCCCGCTGGTGCTGTCCCGATCCATCGCGCTGGACTACCGCAATGCGGAGCAAAAGTTAAGCATTGGGCCACACTGCTGGACCAACCCGAATGCTGAGCTGTGCGTGCCGCAGACCATTGATGCGGGCGCGGAAGGACGCGCGCAGATCAACCTCAACCGTTTCGACCTGGCGATGCTGAAACCGTTTATGCCGGAAACCACCCAGGCCAGCGGGGTCTTCAGCGGCAAAGCGGACGTCGCGTGGGACACCACCAAAGAGGGGCTGCCGCAGGGCAGCGTTACGCTCTCCGGGCGTAACGTGAAGGTGACGCAGGAGGTCAATGACGCGCCGCTGCCGGTAGCGTTCGACACCCTGAATGTGAACGCTGACCTGCGTAACAATCGTGCTGAACTGGGATGGCTGATCCGCCTGACCAACAACGGTCAGTTTGACGGACAGGTGCAAATTACCGATCCGCAAGGGCGGCGCAATCTCGGCGGCAACGTCAATATTCGCAACTTCAACCTGGCGATGGTGAATCCGATCTTCTCGCGGGGAGAAAAGGCGGCGGGGATGCTCAGCGCCAACCTGCGTCTGGCGGGGGATGCGCAAAGCCCGCAGCTGTTTGGCCAGATGCGGTTAAACGGCGTGGACATTGACGGTAACTTTATGCCGTTCGATATGCAGCCAAGCCAGCTGACGATGAACTTTAACGGCCAAAGCTCAACCCTCAGTGGCTCAGTGCTGACGCAGCAGGGACAAATCAACCTGAGCGGTGACGCAGACTGGAGCCAGCTCGACAACTGGCGCGCCCGTATTGCGGCCAAGGGCAGCAGGGTGCGTATCACGGTACCGCCGATGGTGCGCCTGGACGTGTCGCCAGACGTGGTCTTTGAGGCAACGCCGAGTCTCTTCACCCTGGACGGCCGTGTTGACGTACCGTGGGCGCGCATCGTGGTTCACGAAGTGCCGGAAAGCGCGGTTGGCGTCTCCAGTGATGAAGTTATGCTCAATGAAAATCTGAAACCTGTTGAACAGAAGAGCGCTGGCATACCGATCAATAGTAATCTTATCGTGCACGTGGGGAATAACGTGCGTTTGGACGCGTTTGGGCTGAAGGCGAGACTCACGGGTGACCTGAAAGTGGCGCAGGATCAACAGGGGCTTGGCCTCAATGGACAAATCAATATTCCTGAAGGGCGCTTCCATGCCTACGGTCAGGATTTGATTGTGCGTAAAGGCGAGCTGCTGTTCTCCGGTCCACCGGATCAGCCGGTACTCAATATCGAAGCGATACGTAACCCGGAAGCCACCGAAGATGATGTGATTGCGGGCGTGCGCGTGACGGGCTCCGCCGATGAACCTAAGGCAGAGATCTTCTCTGACCCGGCCATGTCGCAACAGGAAGCGCTCTCTTACCTGCTGCGCGGCCAGGGTCTGGATAGCCAACAGGGCGATGGTGCGGCAATGACATCAATGTTAGTCGGTCTGGGGGTTGCACAAAGTGGTCAGGTTGTGGGTAAAATCGGCGAGACGTTTGGCGTAAGCAATCTGGCGCTGGACACTCAGGGCGTGGGTGACTCTTCGCAGGTAGTGGTCAGCGGCTATGTATTGCCAGGTCTGCAAGTGAAATACGGCGTGGGTATATTTGACTCTATAGCAACACTCACGTTACGTTATCGCCTGATGCCTAAGCTATATCTGGAAGCAGTGTCCGGCGTAGACCAGGCACTTGATCTGCTCTATCAGTTTGAGTTTTAGCAATGCGAATATTTGTTTACGGCAGTTTACGAACCAGGCAAGGCAACAGCCACTGGATGACCAACGCCCAGTTGCTGGGAAATTACACAATCGAAAACTACCAGTTGTACAGTCTGGGCCACTATCCAGGCGCAGTTCCGGGGAACGGAACGGTACAGGGTGAGGTTTATCGTATTGATAATGCCACGCTGGCCGAACTTGATGCCTTGCGCACCAGGGGCGGTGAATACGCTCGCCAGTTGATCCAGACGCCTTACGGCAGTGCATGGATGTACGTGTACCAACGTTCGGTCGACGGGTTAACGCTGATTGAAAGCGGTAACTGGTTAGACAGAGACCAGTTCTGAAAAACGACAACGCCACCGTAAGGTGGCGTTGTTTTTTTGCGCCCATTCGCACGGGTTACCGGGATCGAAAGGCACAAAAAAGCCCCGACGCGCGGGGCTTAGTATCAGCAGTAAGAATTACTTCTTAGCAGCACGCTCGAAAGAGGCGATGATTTCTGCTTTCGCCGCTTCTGCGTTATCCCAGCCTTCAACTTTAACCCATTTGCCTTTTTCGAGATCTTTGTAGTGCTCGAAGAAGTGGGCGATCTGCGCTTTCAGCAGCTCTGGCAGGTCGTTCACATCTTTAATGTGATCGTACTCTTTGCTCAGCTTGGTGTGCGGTACAGCAACCAGTTTCGCATCTTCACCCGCTTCGTCAGTCATTTTCAGCACGCCAACAGGACGGCAGCGAATGACGGAGCCTGGCTGCAATGGGTATGGCGTCGGGACCAGTACGTCAACCGGGTCACCGTCCAGAGACAGAGTGTGGTTGATGTAGCCGTAGTTGCACGGATAGAACATGGCGGTAGACATGAAACGGTCAACGAACAGCGCACCGGTGTCTTTGTCGATTTCGTATTTGATTGGATCTGCGTTGGCCGGGATTTCGATCACAACGTAGATGTCTTCTGGCAGTTCTTTACCCGCAGGGACGTTGAGTAAGCTCATGTCGGTGTCCTTTAAAATGGATGGTAAACAAGTGGCAGGTATTATAGCCAACTGGCGCTGAAAGTCTCCGCCTGTTTTCGACTTCTCTCCCTCGCGCCTTCACTTTTCAGACCGTTTCCATGACAGGATAATCCATAAACTCAGCCGCATTTTAAATGTTGAAATGAAAGCGATTACAAACTTGTGATTAACGTTTTATTCACTTTTCTGAAGTGTGATGTAACGCAATCCGTAACATATTCCATTGGCTATAGTTCATCCGCGGAACATCTTTTAACCAACAATAACCTACCCTACGAGGACGTTCATATGTGGAAGCGCTTACTTCTTGTTACAGCAGTTTCGGCAGCCATGTCGTCTATGGCGATGGCCGCACCTTTAACCGTGGGATTTTCGCAGGTCGGATCTGAATCCGGCTGGCGCGCCGCTGAAACGAATGTGGCGAAAAGTGAGGCCGAAAAGCGCGGTATTACGCTGAAAATCGCCGATGGTCAGCAAAAGCAAGAGAACCAGATTAAAGCGGTGCGCTCGTTTATCGCTCAGGGCGTGGATGCCATCTTTATTGCCCCGGTTGTCGCTACGGGCTGGGAGCCGGTGCTGAAGGAAGCCAAAGATGCTGAAATTCCGGTCTTCCTGCTCGACCGTTCCATCGACGTAAAAGACAAATCTCTCTATATGACCACCGTCACCGCCGATAACGTGCTGGAAGGCAAACTGATTGGTGACTGGCTGGTGAAGCAGGTGGATGGCAAGCCGTGTAACGTGGTTGAGTTGCAGGGCACCGTCGGAGCGAGCGTGGCTATCGACCGTAAGAAAGGTTTCGCGGAGGCCATCGCCAAAGCACCAAACATCAAAATCATCCGTTCTCAGTCCGGCGACTTCACCCGCAGCAAGGGTAAAGAGGTCATGGAAAGCTTCATCAAGGCAGAAAATAACGGCAAAAATATTTGCATGGTTTACGCCCACAACGACGACATGGTGATCGGCGCCATCCAGGCCATCAAAGAAGCGGGCCTGAAGCCGGGCAAAGATATCCTCACCGGCTCGATCGACGGCGTACCGGACATCTACAAAGCAATGATTGACGGCGAAGCAAACGCCAGCGTGGAGCTGACGCCAAATATGGCGGGCCCGGCATTCGATGCGCTGGAGAAATTCAAGAAAGACGGCACCCAGCCTGAGAAGTTGACCATCACCAAATCCACGCTCTACCTGCCGGACACGGCGAAAGAAGAGTTAGAGAAGAAGAAAAATATGGGCTACTAAGCCCTCGCCCCCTCACCCTAGCCCTCTCCCCGGAGAGGAGAGGGAAAAGGGCGGGTTGGGCAGAAAATTAAAGATGGGCACGACATAGTCCCCTCTCCCCTCCGGGGAGAGGGTCAGGGTGAGGGGGAAACCATGACCACCGAACAACACCAGGAAATCCTTCGCACAGAGGGCCTGAGTAAATTTTTCCCTGGCGTTAAGGCGCTGGATAACGTTGATTTCAGCCTGCGGCGGGGGG
>OKSK01000818.1_pt1 | contig 16964 bp, 8 predicted proteins | sample 1606301 | NCBI WGS metagenome assembly OKSK01 (sample SAMEA3879557, study PRJEB24766) | human gut metagenome | biome: human-associated habitat; feature: feces | place: USA | collected 1985/1987
CCGGATTGTTCTTTCCTTATAAACTTATACTAAATAGAATAAGATTTTTCTTATTCTTTCGGTTCTTCCGTTTCGGATGACTTCAAAGTTTCGGCACCTACATAATAACCCAGGTTAGTTCCCTGATTATATCCCATGTTCTGCATAGCCTGAGACATGTCATAGTTATGGTCGGTCATCAAGTGTGGCAGACGGTGTGTAGTAGGATGATTCGTTGAGAATATATAGATTGATTTATAATCACTTGAGCCTAAAATAACCTCTTCACGGTAATCACCCAAAAAATCACCATAATAACAAGGATTATATTTTGAGGCATGATTTCCCTGATTACTACCATAAAGGTCAAAAGATATCAGACGATTCTTATTTGACTTGTTTACATCAGGGTTCGCTTTATAGCTCACAATACAACCGCGGTCTAACATTTCCCTAGTAGATTGACCACTCCAATAAATAGCCACATTATACATCACTCCGCTACCAATTCCAGTAGGATATGTAGTAGAAACCAATCCGGTACCATTACAACTAAACATACCTTCTTGTGTAGAAGACCAATATTCAAAATCCGGACTATCCGGATCAACATCCGCTACTATACAACGCCCAACATCACTTGCATCTGCCGGTAAATTTCGTCCATGACCGGTGATCATACTACCATCTCTTGCATTCATCACCTGACAGGCATATCCATTTCCCTGACCTTCATAATCTTTTGACTCTTCAAAAGAAGCAACAATCTGCAATCCGGAACGGTCTTTTATGAATTTTCCGACATGCAATATATCTCCATGCCCATTTCCACTACACCATAACTCGCTTCCATTATCGTCAATAGCTGCCGAACCATACAAAATCTCATCCCTTCCATCACCGTCCAAATCAGCAACACGGAAACAGTGTGAACACATCCCTAACCATTTAGACGAATGATCTGCTGTATCAAACTTCCAACGTGGAACCAATTCATTACCTTTTAAGTCAAGTGCCCAAACCTGCCAATTCTTATAAATACCTCTACTGATTATCAAACTAGGATTAGCCACTCGCGCTCCGGTTGTTTCATCAGGAATACCATCCAAATAAGCAACACCGATAAAGAAGCGATCCATACGATTGCCAAAATCATCTCCCCAATATTCACTCCAATACTTGGCACGTGATACTTTCGATCCTTCTCCTCCACGTGGAATATTATCTATACGAGTTATTTCACGTCCGTCATATCCCCTGCAAATAGAGATATATTCGGGACCCTCCATTATCAAACCGCAAGTAGTAGCTGTAGACGGGTCATTCTGTTCTCTCGCAATAGCCGCTCCGGAGTACCAACCTTTACCATCTGTTTGACGATTACGATAATCATTCACTTTCCCATTTGCGTCAGTGATAATCTTGCCATCGGCAAACTTTGTACCTTCGGAAGTACGGAAAGCAATTTCACACAAACCGTCACCATCAAAATCATACAAGATATAAGAAGTATAATGTGATCCGGAACGGATGTTAATTCCCAAATCAATCCTCCACAAGAAAGTCCCGTCCATTTTATATGCTTCCAACAGAGTAGTACCATTAAACCAAACTCCCATATTCGCTCCGTCGTATGGTTCTCTCTTCACCACAATCTCTAATTCACCGTCACCGTCCAAGTCACCTAGCTGAATGTCATCAGGAGAATATGTAATCGATGCATCGGGTACATTCATGTCTAATCTAATCTCATGATAAAACTTTTCTGCCATTTCAGAAGTAAATGTATAATCGCAAAGCGTTTCAGCCTGATTAGCAAGAGTAACCCGATATACATTCGTTTTTGATACATCAATATCTGCATCCACCCAGGAAGTCGTATTTGAAATAGGTTCTTCATTCAATTTCACTTCCGTCTCACCGTCTACTGATTTATAAATATCAAAAGCAACATTAGACGGATCGGTCTTCAATAATCTCCAGCTAATCAATGCGGATGCAATCCCTGATGCGTTATTGGGATCAGAAGCCGAAATAGGATCATAACTCACCCACATGGCGCGGCTACCCGTTATGACTTCGGTCGGCAGAGGAGGCAATTCTTCTGTTTGATTGCCATTGTTCACTTCAACGACGGGGGCATTATCTGAGCAAGCAACTATAGCCAGCAAATAAAACAGCCCCAATATTATATAATGTATCTTCATTTCTTTCGTTTTTTATTCTATAAACATCCGTTCTATGCAAGAATATCCTATTTCTATTCATCAGTATTCCGGTTAAGTTACCAACCCGGATTCTGCTCCAAATTAGGATTTTTCGATTTTTCACTCTGAGGAATCGGGAAGAAATACATCTTATCATCCCAACTTCTTTCTTTTACCTTACGCTCATACGTATAAGTATCATCCCCATTTTTCGTAATTTTCATTTCAACAATGTTCTTGAAATGTTTGTCCCCCTCCTTCCAACGACGTACATCCCAAAAACGATGTCCTTCAAAAGCCAATTCTACCATACGTTCATTCTGATATTTCTTCCAGAAAGCATCATTGGTCATCCCTTGAGGGAATCCGGGCATTCCGGCACGTGTACGAACTACTTTGATAGCATCTACAGCCGAAGTTGTAAATTCACTGTCCGTTGCATACGGACTACCCAGATACTTATATACAGCTTCCGCATAATTCAAATAGAACTCTCCAAAACGGAATGTAATCCATGAATGATAGGTCTTTGAAGCTGTACCGGCACGCAAGTCTACTGCCGTCTGACAATACTTCTTCAGATAATAGCCAGTCGGAGTTCCGCCACTCAAAGGCTCCGCATTTAGTCCGCCCTGATAGGTTTGCAGAGGAACAGTATTCCAGTTAGGCCACTTTTCGTCCCCATTCTTGGCAATAGTCAGATAGAAACGAGGGTCGCGGTTGGTATAATAAGGATTAGCAGGATCATAGTTATCCAACTCGTCCGGACGCAACCCTGTATCCTTCATCTCATACGCATCCACCAGTGTCTGTGTGGGACAGTTTCCACCTTTACAATTTTCCAACCCTACCGGGAAGTTATATCCCTCAAAAGAATTAGTGGTAGTAGTGGCACGACGGAGAAAAATCAATTCACTAGTAGCATCATTGTAACTGTCCTTACTCCATAGTGATGAATAATCGTCCACTAATAGTTTTGCCTTTTCAGCAAATCCATTACTGTCATCTAAAATTTCCTTATTGGCTTTAGCTGCACGATGCCACAGTTCTTTATTATCAGTCGGATTAAATAAAGGACTTGCCGCATACAATGCTGCACGAGCTTTCAAGGCCAATACCGTTTTACGGTTGGCACGTCCTGTTTCCGCCGGACTACTAGGCAATGCCATATCTCCCAGTTTACTGTAATCGACGATAATCTTATCTTTTATATCATCACATTCGGCTATGATATAATCAAAAATCTCCTGTGCCGGTCTGCGCGATAACGTATTCGATTCTTCAGCTGTTAATATATGGTCGCTAAACGGCACATCTCCATATTGCCGTACCAAGTTAAAGTAGAAATATGCACGAAGGAAACGTACCTCATACTGGTAATTGGTATAGCGGAACATCTGTTGTGCATAATCACTGTTCAAAGCCAACTCGGGAAATGTCAGTCCGGTAAACTTCTCCAGATATAAATTACAATTGGCTATCCCTTCATAACAGGACGTCCACATGCTACTTTTAGCATTCGACGGACTCCAAGAACCATTGTAAAAGTCTTCAATCTGATTTCCCGAATAAGCATATTCGGACTCATCGGTAGCAGAACCAAGAATTGCCCCGCTATAGTTTCCAAAGTCCACATCCATGGACAAATAGATATTTGTTATCAGCCCTCCTACATTACCGAAGTTGAGCTTCACAAAATCCTCATCATAATTATTGTACTCATGATATTCCATCTTATCTGAGCAGGAACCGAGTGCGGCTACACACATCATTCCGTAGATAATGTTTTTCAGTTTCATTCTTTCGCTTTGTTTTTATGATTAAAAACCAATCGTAACACCGACTACTACACTCTTATTCAGCGGAGTCGCTACACCATAACATTCCGGATCTGTCACATCAATATGATCTGAACAGAACAAGTCTGTTCCTCTGACATATAACTTGGCACTCCCCAATATCTTAGTCTTCTTCATCCATTCTTCCGGAAATCTGTAATACACCTCCGCGTTACGTAACTTCAAGAATGACCGGTCCGCCAACCAAACTGTATTAGCCTGATAGTTATTGGCATTACTCTGTGAACTCAAACGAGGATATTTGGCATTTTGATTTTCCGGTGTCCAACGATTCTCATAATAATGAGTAGAAAGTGTCGTATTATTTATCAACGGCCAAAACATACTCTTCGTATTCAAGACAGCAGAATAGTTACCTGTTCCCTGAAACATTACATCTACTCCAATCCCTTTCCATTCGGCTCCCAAATGGAAAGAATAATAAATTTCCGGGGCTGTCGTACTATAACCGATAGCTGTTTTATCATTGGCATCAATGATTCCGTCTCCATTCACATCTTTATATTTTATGTCTCCCGGCACTACCGTACTAAAGTTTTGTGGAAGGCTGCTTGCTATATCTTCTTTATCTTTGAAGAAACCTTCAGCTATCATTCCATACACTTGTCCCAACCGATTTCCTGTTTGCACAAGATTATTATATAAACGCGGTTCTTCCAGTTGCTCCTTAATTTCATTCTTATTCCAAGCAAAATTACCGCCAAGGTTGAACACTACATCTCCTAACCGTTTCATATAGTTAAGTCCTAGTTCCACGCCATAGCTATCAACGATTCCGGCATTCTCGAACGGAGCATCTACGCCCAACACATCGGTATATTTTCCTTCGGAAGAGACCCAAATATCTTTTCTCCGTTGGTAATAGCCTTCTGCCGTCACGTCCAGTCCATTGAACAACACGGCATCAACACCAACATTGTATTTATACGCTTTCTCATGTGTCGAATTAGCAGTTGCCAGGCGCCCGATAATAGTACTTCCGAATTCAGAGTCGTAACTACTGTTAAACTTATACTGTGTACCAGTAGTCGTATAAATCTGGTCCCAATAGTCATATATGGTAGTACTTCCGTCTTTAGGCAGATAATCAACATTGATCACTCCAAACGAAGCGCGCAATTTCAAGAAGTTCACCCAAGACACATCTTTCAACCATTTTTCTTCCGAAAGTACCCAAGCAGCAGAAATGGTAGGAGAGAAAGCCCATTTATGTCCCGGTGCCAATAAGCTGGAGGCCGAGCCAACCAATGCCAGATCCAAATAATAGCGATTAGAGAAGCCTACATGATTATACCAGGAAACATTTTGCCGATAAATAGTGGTATTCAGACCGTATGAATCACGATATTCATAATCCCATTTGAATTGAGAATACACATCCCACTTCCGAAACGAGCGATTGTAATCGACACTACCTGCAAAGTTAAATTGGCGCGCCCAGTTGTCAATACCTGCACCCGAACCCATTTCACTGGATTCGCCACCTGAAATGGCAGTATAAAACGGACCGTTAGTTGTCCAGCTTGTTGCATAACCGGCATACGTATAAGTCTTGCTATGGTCTTCCAGAATATTGGAATAGTTGTCATAAGCTAAACGAAAGTTTGCTCCCAATCCTTTCAGCAAACCAGATAAATCTTGTGACAAGGTAAGGTCGGCAAACAAACTGCGAGAGTGTCCTTTAGAATAAGCAGCTCCCTGCGATTGTGCGACAGGATTCGATGTTCCCGCCCAAGTAGTACTTCCTCCCCAACTGTCATCTTCCGTACGAACCGGAAAAGCTGCAGAAGGAATCGAATAAATCATATCCCATAGGTTAACCGAAGCCCCCGGAATCCGAGATTCGGACAAGGTACCGAGAAGATTCAACTTCAATTTGGTAGTGGCGGTTAAATCAATATCCAGATTTGTACGCAAATTAGCACGTGAATACATATTCTGTGTAGAATATCCGTCATTTGCATTCGGGGTTTTGATAAACCCTTTGTCTGTTAATAAATTCGCCATAGTATAGTAGCGGAACTTTGCTCCTCCCCCACGGAATTCGATCGTATATTTATTAGAAACTCCTCTGTCTTTAAAGGTTTCATCAATCCAGTTCACATTAGGATAGAGATAAGGGTACATACGGGAAGCCCCTCCACTACCTACTCCATAACGGAAAGCATCGACTTCTTCCGGAGTATACCGAGCTCCCAAACCTTCATATCCACGCGCTTCATTCACTGCAGAAGCATACGTAGCTGCATCTACAAATTCCGGACGTCGAGACTGAGTGTTAATGATATGATCATACGTAAAAGTTATCTCTTTTGTTTTGTACTTACCACGCTTTGTAGTAATCAAGATCGCACCGTTCACCCCTTTGTATCCGTACAATGCCACAGCCGCGGCATCTTTCAGGATGGAAACGGATTCTACTTCTTCTGGGCTCACCAAGCTCATGTCTCGTTCCAAACCGTCAACCAGCACAAGCGGTGTACTACTTGACAAGCTCTGCAAACCACGTACATAAAAGGTAGGATCTGCCATTAACCCGGTACTGGCCGCATTCTGCAAAGTAGTAAGGCCCAATCCATATCCATATAAAGAATTGGATATATTCCGGGAAGACCGCTTATTAAACTCTTCGTTATAGGTGGTAGAAACAGCTGCTGTTGATTCATGACGACTGAATATCCGGTTAGCTCCCACATCAATAGTCTGAGCTGCATATCCCATCACAATAGTCATCGGACCATCAGTCTTTGCCACAACTGTGGTAGAGCCTTTGTCGACAGAAACGACACTCAAACGTTGTCCTTTCTCGACCGCAATCTCGAATTTACCATCTTTATCAGTTTCAACCCGGGTCTCCACTACGCCACCTTCCACATTAACGGACGCTCCATAGACTGGGTTTCCCGATTTATCAACAACAATACCTATAATGTTGTTGTCTGTATTCTGTGCTCTGACCGGAATGCTCAAACAAACCAGTAAAGCCAGTATCAGAATCTTATTTTTTCTCATATAAATCAATATTCAATATTGTTTTAATCTATTTCGCTGTCTCACATTACCAACCCGGATTCTGAATCAATCCATATCCTTTGTTAATTTCCGTTTGCGGGAATGGAGAAAGATACCATTTGGGATCAAATCCGTATGTCCACCACCGACGGACCGGCTTGGATAACTCAAACCTTTCATATTCAAAACGAGTAGGCTGCAATGCCCCCTTGTTCTTATCTCCTTCATTCCATTTAGCATTTCCCGTTATACGATTACCGGTATCATCCAAACGATAGGCGAGCAACCCGTGCAGGCGCTTCTCGAAACGATCGGCACGCTTGTAACGGACAAGATCAAAGTAACGGCTATCTTCAAGCCCCAATTCCCGAACACGCTCGCACAGCAATTCTTCCAATAAGGCTGCTTTGTCAGAAAGTAAATTCTTATCTGTAACACACTCCGCCAAATCTTTCTTCAATCCTACGCGGGCACGTACTATATTCATTTGGTCAATAGCCCCCCGGTGATTGTTCTTAGCTTGAAGCAAAGCCTCCGCATAAGTCAAATAAATATCAGACAAGCGAAGATAAACCCAGTGCGTATACTGACGTTGGTACTCAGTTCCCAAATAATATTTCATATTTTTATAACCGGTCGCATAGTTACCAGATTCAAGTGCCGCATTTTGTCCTTCATCGTATCCTCCTACCCACAATTCATAAGGTAAACCGGACATCGTTCCGGCACTCCAGTCTAACATCTTCGGCAATCCATTCACCATGCAATGCTCATACAGACGAGGGTCACGGGTTAATACGATTTCCGACAATAGTTGTTCTCCATTTTTAAATGTTCCGGTCAAGAACATTTCATCCAACTTACCTTCTGTTTCCGCCTTTTTCCAGTCAAACGGAGTGCCGTCGGCCCATGGGAACATCTCCACATATTCCTGTGTAGGCGGATATTCAGTACGGCAAAGTGACGGAACAGCCCAAGAATGCCACATATAAGAACTTGAGTTGAAAGCGTCCGACATATTCGTGCGAACAGAATGTAAGACTTCCTTGCTGTTCTGACGAATATACCCCATACGATATGCCTGACGATACTGTTCCGGTGTTTCTTCCGAAGCCTTATTCAGGCTATACCCGCCTTGACTCTCCAGCTCTTTAAAGAATGCTTCACAAGCCTTCAAACAGTTATCCCAAAGCTCCGCACGATAGCCACCGTACCATACCAGACGTTGCTGTTCAGCCTCTGAGGCTCCTCCTGCATATCCGTTGACATCGTTAAATAACGGAGAAGCGGCAAATTGCCAGATTTTGCATTTCAATGCCATCGCACCGGCCTTTGTCCAGTGTCCGGCCTTGCTAGCAAGATCGGCATCAGCATAAGCCCACACCAATCCGCCGGAATTGATAGCATCATCCAACATCTTTATCATGTAGTTAACAGTCTCCTCTACCGTAGCACGGGGTATTTCATAACCTGACTCCGTACCGGTGAATGAAGCATATAACAATGGAAGACCTCCATAATGACGGAACATATCAAAATAGCGCGCCGCAATCAAGCATTTAGCTTCTGCCACCAACTGAGTTTTTTCAGCATTATCCATACCCGGCACTCTATCTATATTTTCCATTAGCAACCAGCACCAACGCACTACTTCCCATACCATTTCCCGTGTATATGGGAAAATATTACCACGCGTGCCATAGTTGGCATTGAGAGAACCCAAATAATACTGCTGATATACAGTCGCATCACTAAAATAAAGTGACCAGCAGTCTGTTAGCGCATCCTTCTTTCCTAAATAAGGACTGGAAGAATCAGGAATATTACCGTTACTATCCGTATTATAAGGTAATCCGTAATACTGTCTACTGTAACAGGTATTCAAAAATTGGCGCGTATATTCCGCACTATTGAACACTGTGTCAATAGTAGCATTTCCGCCCGGTGCCTTATCCAAAAAAGAGTTTCCGAATTTAATTTCGTCCACACATGAAGTGGAAACCAAACAAACCGCCGCTCCCAACATTGCACCGATGAACCATTTATTTTGTAATTTCATTGTATCTTTCCTTTATCTATTTTAGAATCCTAATTTCAAGCTCAACGTATAAGTCTTGGACAATGGATAAGAAGGTGCATTAGTAGCTCTTGCCTCCGGATCACCCCACAAATAAGGTGTAATAGTCCACAAATTATATCCTGCAAAAGCCAACTGACATGTATTCAGTCCAAGTTTCTTCATTAATGGGAAGTGAAAATTGTATGCCACCTGAAGAGTTTTCAAACGCAAGTATTTGGCATCTTTCTCATATAAAGTGGAAGTAGCATAATTATTCTTTGCATTATCAATGGTAGCTCTCGGATACTCCGAAGATTGTGACGGATTTTCCGGTGTCCATGTATGATCTAAATGGTATGCCAACAATCCTCCCTGCTCGCTATTGGAAGATGAATAAAACGGTTGACGAAATACATCCGAAATCATACGACTTACATTCCAGGCCCCTGTCCATTGAGTACTTATTTCCAAATTCTTCCAACTGAATCCTAAATTAATACCTAGCATATATTCAGGATCGTCTGTAAAGCCATAGTCATAACTTGCATCATTTGCATCAATCTTACGGTCACCATTCAAGTCAACATATACTGCATCTCCATTTTGAAGAATACTCTCGTGAGTGGGGAACGGACGATTAAATGTCTGCTCATATAGCGCAGGTGTATCCTCATCATAGAAGCGCCAGAAAACATATTGACTACGCGAACCGATACGGTGTCCCTTCTGATATTGATATAAATTATTCTGCGGGGCTTCCTTCTTTTCAAGAATCTCATTCTGATTATAAGAAAGGTTAATACCCGCCCAATAACGGAAATTATCGCCAATCTTATCGTTCCATTTTAAAGAAAGTTCCCAGCCCCAACTGTCTACACTTCCTAAATTTGAATAGGGAGTAATGAACCCTAACATTCCCGGAGCTGTACCGTCACGCAAAAGGATGTCATTACGACGTTCTTTATAATATTCAAAGGTTGTTTTCAGACGGTCATCAAGGAAGTTAATATCAACACCATAGTTCCGTTTCAGAGCTTTTTCCCATGTCACAGCAGCATTATTCTTAGCTACCTCACGTGCCCCTAGACTAACAGTACCATTATCTGTACCGAATCCATATCCCCAAGCGTTAGTCGCTCCTCCACTTGCTGTTACACGATTCGCCAAATCACCTAAACCGACATTATATGGATCAGCCATATACATAAATCGCGATCCCCCAATATTATCGTTACCTACTAAACCGACACTGGCACGTAATTTCAAAAAGCTAACCACCGACTTCAAAGGACGGAAAAACTTCTCTTCACTCATCACCCAACCTATAGAACCAGCCGGGAAATAAGAAAAGCGCAAATCGGACGCAAAGTTTTCCGAACCGTTATACCCCACATTAAACTCTGCCATATAGCGGCTCTTCCAATCATAAGTGACACGTCCGACTAATCCGACATATCCATGAGGAATGTCCGAATATACTTTCGGATAATATTCTTTCTGTTGATTATATAAGAATAAAGCTGTCACTGTATGATCACCAAAAGTACGATTATAATTAAAGCTGGCTTCCATATACCAATTACGCGCTTTACCTGTAGTATACGAATACTTCACATCCGTATTCTCTCCAAACTTACGATAAGCAATACTACCGTCATCCATCAATACAGGAGTGTATGTAGCAATAGACCCACCAGAACCTACTTTATTAACTGTAAATGAGCTGTTATAAGATCCTTTCACTTTAAAAGAAAGTCCTTTAGTCAAAAAGTCCATTTTTTGATCCAGAATCACATCTACATTCAGCGAATTGTTACTGGTCTGGCTGAATCCATTTCCATAATATCCCATACCTGTACCTCCAGTAAATGGTAATTTCAGCCCGTCCGAATAAGTCTCATCGCTCGAATTTACTAATTTTCCGTCTATGATTCCCGGACTGGAGAAAGGAGTAGCATAATACATATTTTTAATCAATCCGGAAGATCCCTGACTCGTACGCGGTTGATCTGAATTATTCACATTACCACTAATATTGAATGACAAAGTAGTCGTTTTAGTGACATCCATATCCAAGTTTGTACGATAGTTAAACCGACGGTACTGATAGCTTAAATTATAAGGAAGATCAAACTCACTAAAAAGTCCTCCTTGCGTATAAGCACCTGCAGAGATGAAATAACGTACTTTATCTGTTCCGCCCGAGATGTTCAGATTATGCTGGCTCTGAAGCGTAGAGCTTTTCATAATATAGTCAGCCCATTGTATATTTGGGAAACGAATAGGATCGGAACCATCTGCAAATTTTTGAATCACTCCATCACTAAATAAGGCAGATTTGCCATCACCGGACATCATTTGATTATGAAAACGGGCATAGTCATAGGAACTTGCCTGTTCTACCATTTTTGTAGGCATCAATACAGAAGCAGAAGTAGTAAACGAAATTTTCGCCTTTCCTTCCTTTCCTCGTTTAGTTGTAATCAAAATGACCCCGTTTGCTCCACGAATACCAAATACGGCTGTTGCCGAAGCATCTTTCAAGATAGAAATGGATTCAATTTCATTCGGGTCGATATCACTCATACTTTCACGATCCACACCGTCTACCTGAATTAACGGTGAAGAATTTTCCCAAGTAGCTTTACCACGAATAAAAATTTCAGCGGCATCCGCTCCCGGCTCACCGGAATATTGTACGGTAGTCAAACCTGTCATCTGCCCTCCTAATACATTGGAAACCGAACCTACAGATACACGGGTCAATTCTTCTCCCTTCACACTGGCGATAGCTCCTGTCATAGTCACTTTCTTCTGCGTGCCATAAGCTACAATCTCCACCTCTTCAAGAGCAGTCACATCCTCTACCAGAATGACTTTCATGTCATTTTTCGCTACTACTTTTTTATCGGTATAACCTATAAAAGATACTTTCAATTTCGCACCGGGACGTACATTTATTCTAAATACACCGTCAATATCGGTAATTGTACCATTAGATGTTCCTTCCGCAAGTACACTTGCTCCAATTATCGGTTCGCCTTGGCTATCTACTACTGTTCCTTTTATAGTACTTTGCTGCTGTACAACTTCGATGGCTGCCGAAGCTGTTTGCAATCCCCATGCAGGTGCAAAAGTTGCTATAGTGAAAAACAGAGCGACAGGTAAGGTTGTCCCCTTTATAAAGTTTTTCTTATTCATATATGTATATGTTCATGATATAAGTATAATTTTAACGGACTTTATATACCGTCATTATTTTAGAATGCAAGCATCATACGGAAATAACCGGCACGCGAATCACGTTCACAAATTATGTGATATCTTCCACCAGCCATACCGTGTGTCCATTGGTTGGCTGGAGAACGCTGTGTGCTACTCCAATAGTGTCCACTGTTAGTTCCTGACTCGACAGAGGTCATCTCATCACCATTTACATTCTTGAGACAACGGTTAATAACACTCAAATTCTTAGCGACTGTATCCCAACACATTATAGAGGGCAAATACCAAGGAGTCACATTTGCCGGAATAGCTTCCGCTTCACGATAAGCCTTGATATACGCATAAGCATGGTCGCAAGTAGAAGGACTACCCATACCTTCGTAACACATAGTAAGTAACTGTGTATTATTGTATCCCATTAGTGCTGGGAAAACCAATGAAGCATCATTCTTGTTAACATCCTTCTCTGTGTTACAACCTACAAACTTGTTTGCCCAATTCTCATCTGAAGTAAACCAGTCTGAATAATAACCGGACTTACTTGAATGGAACATTTTCAAAGCAACATCATTTTGTTCACTATCTTTTACCACAGAATTCTTAATAGATAGCACTATACCGTGCGTACATGCAGGGAAATCGCGACGCAAAGCATCAACTTCTGCTGAATAGAGTTCAGTATGTGTTACACTGGGTTGTGAATTTCCTACATAACATACAATACCAATCACATTCTCCGGCACCGTTTCCGCATCTACTGAAACTATTTTTCCGTCCGCACAAAAATAATCCCCTACCTGCAAAGTATGGTTAATCTTACTCTTATCTTCGATGGTATACATCTTCGCCGTTCCTCCTTCCAAAGTACCTTTAGCTTCGTATTCCATTTCACTTACTCCTGTATAAGTACCCTTTATGGAGAATTCCTTATTCGGGTTAACCAAAAAGCGGTATGTATCCGTACTTTCCTGATAATAAGGAGTTGCTTGAGTATTGTTCACTGTAAACGAACCGGCAGCCAAAGGTAACAGATAATCATCTATACCGCCATTTGTAAAGCTATAGGTCAAATTAGGCATCTTTACTACCGCAAGAGCCATCCGATGTTGCATAGTAAAAGCGATCTGCCCTTTCAAACGATCCCCCTGAACACTACCCGTACTGGTCATCAAATCATATTGTGTATAATTTCCTTCATTTTGTTCACTGCCTATTTTCCAATTGTTGACGTATGTTTCAAAAGGATCCACCTTCGTCGGATCAAAAGTCACATTCGCATTATACGGATAGTATGCATAAAAAGTCATCCGCTGAAATTGTGAACCTTTGTATTCAATAGGATCCCCTCCATCAGTCAATTCCCAATAGCCATCTGTCAGTGTGAATTTCCGATTCTTGATATCCTCTACCACCGTTTCTCCTCTTACCGCAAATATACCGATAGCATCTCCGTTAGAAAATCGGGTAGTATATCCATTCTCTGTAGCACGTGTCTTACCACTTTCGTCCATAAATCCTTCATCAGACACACTAATCTGAAATCCCTGCAAAGAATCCGGGGTTTCTCCGGTCAGTTCTTCATTTTGCGAGCAAGACGCAACTACGGCTGCGCCAGCCAGAAAAAGCATTGATATATAATTATATATTTTCATAAATCTCATGTTTATATTTTTAGCATTTTTATCTATATTAGATTGGTAAACAGATCACTTCACAACAGGCTGTGGAGTTACGGTTTCTTCTGTAATATTCCAACTAGGATTGGTTATCTCTGTTCCAGTTTCAGCTATACTCGGATCGGATGTTATAGGATCGTGGTTTTCATCCTCCCATCCTATTATTTGCGTTTGTTCTGTAATCGTCAACACATAATTATTGTCCTCGTATTTATTTGTCTTGATGATATAATTATAAGAAAATCCTGATTTCAGTTCTGTCAAGTTAGCAAACTCGGCTTCATAAAGATAACCGTTCATTCTAGCTTGGATAGTTACTTTGCCTTGCACCTTCTGTGGCAGTAAAATAGCTTGTACTGTATAATTATCCTGCTCTCCTATTTTATCCCAATATATATCATCTTTGTCCGTAACAGGGTCTTCACTGACTGTTGTCTCCCCTGTTTTAGGATTAAATGTACCATTATTCTTAAGCCCAATAAGATAGCAAGTTATATCTGCTAAGTCCACACCCTCGCCAGCTTGAAACTCCAATCTAATACGACTCATCACATGATTGAATGCTAATGTCACGTTCGGGGTTTGTGATGTAGCCTTCCCTTTAGCAAAAAGAAAATCTATCTTCGCACGTTCTTCTGCTGTAGCTTGATTGTCACTGGCTGTAGTCACTTCCAATACAGGTTGTTCTTCACCTGATGTACCAGAAAATGGAGCGTATGCCACTACATCATACTCTCCGGAACCTAATACCCAAATCTCTTCTGCATTTCCTCCTTTTGCTGCAAAAAGACCATTGCCCTTGTATTTGTAATGAATATTCACTTGTTCCGTACCACAAGTGATTCCTACCGAGTCTTCCGCCTCCCAGTTTGTTTCCGTAGCTCTTGTAACAAGATTGCTAGCCTCATGATTGTTTATTACTGCACTAAAAGAAACTTTCGCTCCCGTATCACCGGTAAACTGAATATCAGTTTCTTTAATATCGTTGCTACATCCTGCTAAAAGTAGTAAGGCAACAGCAGTTGTGACATAGTTTTTTTTCATACCATGTTTTTTAAAGTTAAACATATTTTTGTTGATTAGTAAAATCGTCGTAAAGTAAAAAAGACAATGGCTGCATTCTTTTCCAACCAGCAATTGAAATAAATGAAGCATTTTTTTTTGTTGTTTTCCATATCTATTAATTACATCTGTTAAGTTAAACAAAAGTTAGATTCTCTTTTTAAAAGTAATTTTTCACACTCTACCTGTGAAAAAGTGTTGCAAACATAACGACTTAATCAAGATATAGCAATGCAGAATCGTACAAATGCATGGAAAATACCGTCTTTTGCACGATATTCCATGCTGTAGGAGCGATTTTCGATTAGTACCTAATGACTATGAACCTTTTTGTTTCTATTTTATTGTATGGAAAATAGTAATTTATAAACCTAAAAATGATATGGCGAATTTTTCAATTGTAGTTGTTCCAACTAAAAAATTATCAAATGGCAGACATCGAATAAGGATAGCCGTAGCACATCATTCTCAAACCAGATATATATCTACCCAATTTACTTTGGATTCTGCCAATCAACTAAAAAATGGTCGAGTAGTAAGGCATGAGAATGCAGCGAATATGAATGCCTGTCTTCGGAAACTAATCAATGAGTATGAAGAAATTGTTACATCGATCAGCTATTTACCAGCAATTTCATGTACCGAACTTATACGTATAATTACTTATGAACAAAAGAAAAAAGGTATAACCTTTCAAGCTGTTGCAAAAGAATACATGAATTTCATGAAAGGAGAAGAGCGGGAGAAATCTTATAAACTTTATAAGATAGCTTCCGAAAGATTAGTCAAATATATGAAAGGGGATTTTCCTTTAATTCAATTGACACCTATACATATCCAAGGATTTGCCAAAGTTCTTCACGAGGAGAATCTGGCAGATACAACTATCAGAATATATCTGACTTTAATAAAGGTGATAGTAAATTATGCCGGTAAGATGAATTATGTATCTTACTCCATTCATCCTTTTGTCCTCTTTAAGATGCCGACAAGTAATGTGCGGGAACTTGATTTGTCAATAGATGAACTGAAGAGAATACGTGATGTCCGGCTTTTAAAGTCTTCTTTATCCATGGTGAGAGATATTTTTATGCTTACCTATTATTTAGGCGGTATCAACCTGAGAGATTTATTAGCATATGATTTTAAAAATAAGAACGATATGCGTTATGTGCGTCACAAAACACGTAATAGCAAGAAGGGAGAAAATGAAATTGTATTTACTTTGCAGCCTGAAGCAAAAGTGCTTATAGATAAATATATGTCGAGAAATGGGCATTTGCAGTTTGGTAAATATTCATCTTATAAACAAATATATAGTTTAGTCTTCCGACATATAAATAAGGTAACAGAACTTTCGGGGGTAAAGAAAAAGGTTACTTACTATTCCGCCCGAAAGACATTTGCACAACACGGATATGATTTAGGCATTCAAATTGAAAAAATAGAATACTGTATCGGACACAGTATGAAAAATAACCGTCCTATCTTTAATTATATTAAGATTATGCAAGAACATGCCGATAAGGTGTTTCGTGCCGTACTTGACCAATTGCTATAGCATAGATAGTTTTTCACTGCTATTTTTATTTCCTTCTTTTGCTAATCGATTTCATTCCGATCGCTATCTTTTTTTCGTTCCACTATAGTTATCCGCAAAGTACACTATAGTTACCCTTGCGGATAACTATAGTCAAACGCAAAGATAACTATAGTGGAACGAAGAAAGATTCGCATACCGGATAACTCATAATAGGTAAAAAAGATATTAATGGTACTAATTGTTCAAATCCTATTCTCAATTGATTGCTAACTATATGTAGTCATTTGATTCACAGTCGGTTATGCTAAAAAGAGAATCTAACTTTTGTTTAACTTTATAATA
>OKSK01000822.1_pt1 | contig 16868 bp, 10 predicted proteins | sample 1606301 | NCBI WGS metagenome assembly OKSK01 (sample SAMEA3879557, study PRJEB24766) | human gut metagenome | biome: human-associated habitat; feature: feces | place: USA | collected 1985/1987
CCCTCTGGGCACCCCTCCTCCGACGGAGGAGGGGAATTGAGATACTCTATTTACTTAATGTAGAGATACTCATTTTATTCATACCCTAAAGAAAGAAATTAATTCTGCCAACGGGTAAAGAGACTAAATCCATGTCAATCCCATATCAACACTGTATCAAGTCCGTACCATCTCCGTATCTATAGGAATGGACTTGGTACGGAGTTGGTATGGACTTGACACGGAGTTGGTACGGACTTGGTTATATCCGGATAAGGATGAAACAAAAAAATGTCATGCACTTCCCTTTTGGCTATTTGGCATTATGGCAATATGGCAATTTCTCGAACGAGGGAAAGGCGTACTTACAATACAGAATATAAACCACGCATTTTACTTCAATTCAAAACACAAAAGCATATATTTTATTTCGATTTAAAACACAGATCCAATAAACAGACATTTTGCAAGTCACAAAAAACCATATTATTGTACCAATTTGAAATTAAATTAATACTTTTGCCAAACATTTTGATAGCAATAATAGGTATTACTACAGAATAAAGTAAACTTAAAAAGATGAAAGAAGAACTTTTTAACAACGAAACAAAGAGAAAAGCCGGACAACAGAGAAGGGAAGAAAGCCAACATCCTGTATATCAACGACAGCCCAGGCAGTTGGGCTTGTATGATGTAGAGAACGAGCATGACGCTTGTGGTGTCGGTATGTTAGTGAACATCCACGGAGGCAAGTCACACGAACTGGTGGAGTCTGCATTGAAGGTGTTGGAGAACATGCGTCACCGGGGCGCCGAAGGTGCGGATAACAAAACCGGAGACGGTGCCGGCATTCTGCTGCAAATCCCGCATGAGTTTATTCTTTTGCAGGGAATTCCTGTTCCCGAGAAAGGGAAATACGGTACAGGTCTTCTCTTTCTGCCGAAAGATGAGAAAGACCAGGGTGCTATCTTAAGTATTATCATCGAAGAGATTGAAAAAGAAGGATTGACATTGATGCACCTGCGCAATGTGCCCACTTGTCCTGAAATCTTAGGAGAATCGGCACTTGCCAACGAACCGGATATCAAACAGATTTTCATCACCGGATTTACGGAAAGCGAGACAGCCGACCGTAAACTCTATATAATAAGAAAGCGAATCGAAAACAAAGTGCGCATGTCGGATATTCCCACGCGCGAAGATTTCTACGTTGTCTCCCTATCCACGAAGAACATCATCTATAAAGGTATGCTTTCTTCACTGCAACTGCGAGGCTACTTCCCCGATCTGACAAACCCCTACTTCACCAGCGGCATAGCACTGGTGCACTCCCGCTTCAGCACCAACACCTTCCCTACCTGGGGATTGGCACAGCCGTTCCGCCTCCTGGCCCACAATGGCGAAATCAACACCATCCGCGGCAACCGGGGTTGGATGGAAGCCCGCGAAAGCGTGCTCTCCTCTCCCGTCCTGGGCGACATCAAGGAGATACGCCCCATCATTCAGCCGGGGATGAGCGACAGTGCCTCACTGGACAATGTTTTGGAATTCCTCGTTATGTCAGGCCTCAGCCTGCCGCACGCCATGGCCATGCTGGTGCCTGAATCTTTCAATGAAAAGAACCCCATCAGCGAAGACCTGAAAGCATTCTATGAATACCACTCCATCCTGATGGAACCCTGGGATGGCCCTGCCGCCTTGCTGTTCAGCGACGGACGTTTTGCAGGCGGTATGCTCGACCGTAACGGATTGCGTCCTGCACGCTATCTGATTACACACAACGACATGATGGTAGTGGCCAGCGAAGTGGGCGTGATGGATTTCGAACCGGGAGACATCAAAGAAAAGGGACGCCTGCAACCGGGTAAAATACTGCTGGTAGATACCGAGAAAGGCGAAATCTACTACGATGGAGAATTGAAAAAACAGTTGGCCGAAGCCAAGCCTTACCGCAGTTGGCTGGCAACGAACCGCATCGAACTGGATGAGCTGAAAAGCGGCCGTAAGGTAGCGCACACTGTGCCCGATTATGAGAGGATGCTGCGCACCTTCGGCTATTCCAAGGAAGATGTAGAGCGGCTCATCGTCCCGATGTGTACCACGGGTGCCGAGCCTATCAACTCAATGGGAAATGATACGCCGCTTGCCGTGCTCTCCGATAAGCCGCAACTACTGTACAACTACTTCCGCCAACAGTTTGCACAAGTCACCAATCCGCCTATCGACCCGATACGCGAGGAACTGGTAATGTCACTGACGGAATATATTGGCGCCGTGGGTATGAACATCCTGACACCCAGCGAAAGCCATTGTAAGATGGTGCGCCTCAACCATCCTATCCTGAGCAATGCACAACTGGATATTCTTTGCAACATCCGCTACAAAGGTTTCAAAACGGTGAAATTACCCTTGCTGTTTGAGGCAGCAAAGGGCCGTGCCGGATTGCAGGAAGCACTCACAGCACTTTGCAAGCAAGCGGAAGAGTCCGTCAGCGAAGGGGTGAACTACATTGTACTGAGCGACCGTGATGTAGATGCCACTCATGCGGCTATCCCTTCTCTGCTGGCAGTAAGCGCAGTACACCACCACCTGATTTCGGTAGGAAAACGCGTACAGACGGCATTGATAGTGGAAAGCGGTGAAATACGCGAGGTGATGCACGCAGCCCTGTTACTGGGATTTGGAGCCAGTGCCCTGAATCCTTACATGGCATTTGCCGTGATTGACAAGCTGGTGGCGAAGAAAGAAATCCAATTGGATTATGCCACAGCCGAAAAGAAATATATCAAATCCATCTGCAAGGGATTGTTCAAGATCATGAGTAAGATGGGTATCAGTACCATCCGCTCGTATCGGGGAGCGAAAATATTCGAAGCCGTAGGTTTGAGTGAAGAGCTCAGCAATGCTTATTTCGGCGGGTTGAGATCCACAATAGGTGGCATCCGGCTGGATGAAGTGGCACGCGATGCAATCGCATTCCACGATGCAGGCTTTGCCGCACAGGTAGACGGATTACTCCCCAACAACGGTTTGTATGCTTTCCGTAAAGACGGAGAAAAACATGCCTGGAACCCGGAAACCATTTCTACCCTGCAACTTGCCACACGCCTGGGCAGTTATAAGAAGTTCAAAGAATTCACCAGTCTGGTAGATGGAAAAGAAGCGCCTATCTTCTTGCGCGACTTCCTGGATTTTCGCCGTGCCCCCATTTCTATAGATAAGGTTGAACCGGTAGAAAGCATCATGCACCGCTTTGTGACGGGTGCCATGAGTTACGGGTCTATCAGCAAAGAAGCGCATGAGGCAATGGCCATTGCCATGAACCGGATTCACGGACGCAGCAACACAGGTGAGGGAGGCGAAGACAGCGCACGCTTTACGCCCCGTGAAGACGGAACCAGTCTGCGTAGCGCCATCAAGCAGGTAGCTTCGGGACGCTTCGGTGTAACAACGGAGTATCTGGTGAACGCCGATGAAATACAAATCAAAGTGGCACAAGGGGCCAAACCGGGCGAAGGTGGTCAGTTGCCGGGCTTTAAAGTAGACCAGGTGATTGCGAAGACACGTCACTCCATCCCCGGCATTTCATTGATTTCTCCCCCGCCCCATCACGACATTTACTCCATCGAAGACCTGGCACAGTTGATCTTTGACCTGAAGAATGTAAATCCTCACGCCAAGATCAGTGTGAAACTGGTGGCCGAAAGCGGCGTGGGAACCATTGCCGCCGGAGTGGCCAAAGCAAAAGCCGACCTTATCGTCATCTCCGGTGCGGAAGGTGGCACAGGCGCCTCTCCTGCTTCCAGCATCCGCTATGCCGGCATCTCTCCTGAACTGGGACTGAGTGAAACACAACAGACCCTTGTACTGAACGGTCTGCGCGGGCAAGTGATGCTGCAAGTGGACGGGCAACTGAAAACCGGTCGTGACATCGTGCTGATGGCGATGCTGGGTGCCGAAGAGTTCGGATTTGCAACCAGCGCTTTGATTGTACTGGGCTGCGTCATGATGCGCAAATGCCATCAGAACACCTGCCCTGTGGGTGTGGCAACGCAGAACGAGGAACTTCGCCGGCGCTTCCACGGACGTAGCGAATACTTGGTGAACTTCTTCACTTTCCTGGCACAGGAAGTACGGGAGTATCTCGCAGAAATCGGTGTGGAACGTATGGATGATATCATCGGACGCACGGATCTAATTATCCGCAAGTCAGAAAACGAATCACCCAAACAATCCCTGATTGCTTTCGACAAAATACTGGCACGCGTCGATAATGGTGCAGCCATCCGCCACACCATCGACCAGCAACACGGCATCGACCACGTAAAAGACGTTGAAATGCTGCATGCCGCTGCCGAAGCTCTGGAAAGCCAGAAAGAAATCTCACTGGAATATACCATTGCCAATACGGATCGTGCTTGCGGAGCCATGCTTTCGGGCACCATTGCCGCGAAGTACGGTGAAGCGGGACTGCCGGAACATACGTTGAACGTAAAGTTCAAAGGTTCTGCAGGACAAAGTTTCGGTGCCTTCCTTGTACCGGGTGTCAACTTCAAGCTGGAAGGTGAAGCGAACGATTACCTCGGCAAAGGCCTTTCGGGCGGACGGATTGCCGTGCTGCCTCCGGTACGCTCTAACTTCCAAGCCGAGAAGAATACGATTGCAGGAAACACCTTGCTCTATGGTGCAACCAGCGGTGAAGTTTACATTAATGGGCGCGTAGGCGAACGTTTTGCTGTCCGCAATTCCGGTGCCATTGCCGTAGTAGAGGGTGTAGGCGATCATTGTTGCGAGTACATGACGGGCGGTCGTGTGGTAGTCCTCGGTTCAACAGGACGCAACTTCGCAGCCGGCATGTCGGGCGGTGTAGCTTATGTATGGAATAAGGATGGAAACTTCGATTATTTCTGTAACATGGAAATGGTGGAACTAAGCCTCATCGAAGAAGCATCCTATCGTAAGGAGTTGCACGAACTCATTCGTCAGCACTACCTCTATACAGGCTCCAACCTGGCACGCACGATGCTTGATAACTGGAACCGATATGTGGATGAGTTTATCCAGATAGTCCCCATCGAATACAAGAAGGTGCTGCAAGAGGAGCAAATGCGGAAACTGCAACAGAAGATTGCGGAGATGCAGAGAGACTACTAAAAGTACAATTGACCATTTACAATGTACAATTACCATGCGGAACAACTGTCATAATAGCATCTGGAAATAAACATTGTAAACGGACAAAGAGATTGGTAAATTGTAAATTGCTAAATTGTAAATTTCATTATGGCAGATCCAAAAGCATTTTTAAACATACCACGGCAGGAAGCGGGATACCGTCCTGTCCACGAACGTATCACCGACTTCAGTCAGGTAGAGCAAACTTTAAACAGTCACGAACGTAAACTCCAGGCATCACGTTGCATGGATTGCGGTGTACCCTTCTGTCACTGGGCATGCCCGTTGGGCAATAAGCAACCCGAATTTCAGGATGCGCTTTATAAAGGTAAATGGCGCGAAGCATACGAAGTGCTCGCCGCCACAAACGACTTTCCCGAATTTACCGGACGCATCTGTCCGGCACTTTGCGAAAAGTCATGTGTACTGAAGCTTTCGTGTGATGCACCTGTCACCATTCGTGAAAACGAGGCGGCTATTGCCGAAGCGGCTTTTCGCGAAGGCTACATCGTACCCATTCGGCCTGAGCGTAATGGAAAGCGGGTTGCCATCATCGGTGCAGGTCCTGCGGGACTCTCCGCTGCCTGCCGGCTGAATGCTAAAGGCTATGAAGTGACTCTTTTTGACAGCAAACCCATGCCCGGCGGATTACTACGCTATGGTATTCCTAATTTTAAACTCGATAAAGCAGTAATCGACCGCCGGATGCGGGTGCTTGAAGCCGAAGGTATCAAGTTCAAAATGGGCGTAACGGTAGATGTACAGAAACTCCCCGCAGGTTTTGATGCCTACTGCATCTGCACCGGGACGCCGCAGGCACGTGACCTCAATATCCCCGGACGCGAACTGAAAGGCATTTATCTTGCCCTCGAAATGCTGTCTCAGCAAAATCAGATCCTCGATGGAGCAACGTTCCCGAAAGACCAACTGGTAAATGCCAAGGGCAAACGGGTTCTCGTCATCGGTGGCGGTGATACTGGATCGGACTGCATCGGCACGAGCATCCGCCAGGGAGCCGTGAGTGTGACACAGATTGAGATTATGCCACAGCCTCCCGTAGGTCACAATGACGCTACTCCTTGGCCGCAATGGCCCATTGTGCTGAAGACGACTTCAAGTCACGAAGAAGGTTGCACGCGTCGCTGGTCGCTGGCATCCAATCAGTTTATTGGCAAGAATGGAAAAGTCTGCGGTGTAGAGGTGGAAGAAGTGGAATGGACTCCGGCTCAGGATGGAGGACGTCCTACCATGAAGCCTACCGGAAAGAAGGAAGTGATAGACACCGATATGGTGCTTCTGGCCATGGGCTTCCTGAAACCGGAACAACCGGAATTTCCGGAAAATGTGTTCGTTGCAGGTGATGCGGCACGTGGTGCCAGCCTTGTGGTGCATGCACTGGCGGACGGACGGAGAGTGGCAGAGAGAATAGACAAGTATTTGAGTGATTAGTGGTAAGTGATTAGTGATTAGCAGACTGTGCTATGCTTACTAATTACTAATCACTCATCACTAAACCCTAATCACTGAACTAATCATTAACCCCTAATCACTAAGCATCATGTGTGGAATCGTAGGTATCTTCAATATCAAATCTCAATCCCAGGAATTGAGAAACAAAGCGCTTCGAATGGCGCAGAAAATCCGTCATCGCGGACCGGACTGGAGTGGTATTTATGTAGGCGGCAGTGCCATCCTGGCTCACGAACGTCTTTCCATCGTCGATCCGGAAAGTGGCGGACAACCTTTGTACTCTCCGGATGGCAAGCAAATCCTTGCCGTCAACGGTGAGATCTATAATCATCGGGAAATCCGTTCCCGCTATGCCGGCAAATATGCTTTCCGTACAGGATCGGACTGTGAAGTCATCCTCGCATTATATAAGGATAAAGGCATTCATTTCCTCGAAGAATTGAACGGTATCTTTGCCTTTGCCCTTTACGATGAGGAAGCAGACGATTATCTGATTGCCCGTGACCCTATCGGGGTAATCCCTCTTTATATCGGTCGTGACGACCAGGGACATATCTACGTCGGTAGCGAACTGAAAGCTCTCGAAGGTTTCTGTGATACCTACGAGCCTTTTCTGCCCGGACATTACTTCTGGGGACGTGAAGGGAAAATGCATCGTTGGTATCAACGCCCCTGGACCGATTATGCCGCCGTCAAAGCCAATGACACCAATGCCCGCCGGGCTACCCAACCAGAAATCAACAGTGTAAAACTCGCCCTTGAAGCTGCCGTGCAACGCCAGTTAATGTCCGATGTTCCTTACGGTGTTCTGCTCAGTGGTGGCCTCGACTCTTCCGTCATCTCTGCCATTGCCAAGAAGTATGCCCGCAAGCGCATTGAAACTGATAACCAGAGCGAAGCCTGGTGGCCTCAACTCCACTCCTTCGCCGTCGGCCTGCGCGGTGCACCGGACTTAATTAAAGCCCGTGAAGTGGCGGAATATATCGGCACTGTTCACCATGAAATCAATTATACCATTCAGGAAGGACTTGATGCCTTGCGTGATGTCATCTACTTTATCGAAACATACGATGTTACCACTGTACGTGCTTCCACACCGATGTACCTGTTGGCACGTGTCATCAAGTCTATGGGTATCAAGATGGTGCTTAGTGGCGAAGGTGCCGATGAGGTTTTCGGTGGTTATCTATACTTCCACAAAGCCCCCACACCGCAGGCTTTCCATGAAGAAACGATCCGTAAGCTCTCCAAACTGCACCTGTACGACTGTCTGCGTGCCAACAAGAGCCTTTCCGCCTGGGGTGTGGAAGGTCGTGTCCCCTTCCTCGATAAAGAGTTTCTGGATGTGGCAATGAACCTCAGCCCTGCCGTCAAGATGTGTCCGGGCAAAGAAGTAGAGAAGCGCATTGTGCGCGAAGCTTTTCAAGATATGCTGCCTCAAAGTGTTGCCTGGCGGCAAAAAGAGCAATTCTCCGATGGTGTCGGTTACAATTGGATTGATACATTGAAGGCCATTACTTCTGCCGCCGTCACCGACCATCAGATGGAACATGCCGCCGAACGGTTTCCCATCAATCCGCCACAGAATAAGGAGGAATATTACTATCGTAGCATTTTCGAAGAACACTTCCCCAGTCAGTCGGCTGCCCGAAGCGTACCCAGTGTGCCGAGCGTGGCTTGCTCTACTGCTGAAGCACTTGCCTGGGATGCCACGTTGCAAGGGAAAAATGATCCGAGCGGACGGGCGGTGGCAGATGTGCATGAGGCAGCCGGGAACGTGGGCTAATAAAGCCTGTTACAAGCAGAGCCTACTGTATAATCAATTTACCAAACAAAGTCCATCAATAGAATACTGAGTATTCTTATCACAGTCTCAAATATAGACAAATAACAGGCATTTTTCTGCTTTATTAAGCTTCTTGTTATTCGTTTTTAAAGAATAACGGGAACGTTTTTAAAGAATGTGCTCAACGTTTATTAAAAACGTAAAAAGCCTCTTTTAAGCCCGAATCCAATAAATATCAACAAGAAAGGCGATAATTTCCTATTGAAATTATCGCCTTTCTTGTTTTTTGTCTGTTATTATCTTAAAAAATAAGTCGTATGAATTCTCTATTATCAACTACCCTGCAAAGATATGACATCTGAAAGGCGAAGTCAAGTATTCGGGCCGGTTTTTCCGACTTTTCTTTTTTTATTTTTTAATTCTTCCATTTTGTTTTGTCCGATACCCTTTTTTCTAATTTTGAGAATTAGAAATTAGGAACTTACGTTAACTTAACACACAACAAAGAGGAAATATAAAAGGACTCTCTACTCCAATCCGCATAAGATAGTGTCAAAACGGAATAAAAGAACGCGAACTACACAAATCTGTCATTCAATAATCCACTTCTCTATATTCCTTGTTTTATTACTGAAGTTCACACCTATTTTGAATAATTTCCTCGGGTCTGCCTCGAAAGGAAGAGCATACTGTTTTTCTTCTATTTGCTGCAAGGCTTCTTCTGCAGTACCTTCCAGTTTGAATTCCATGACGTAAATGTAATCGGCAGTCTTCACTACCAGATCCACCCTCCCTTCCGAAGTGTGATACTCCGCCTGTGTGTAGAAACCCACCAGTTTGAAGACGATAAACAGTACATTTTGGTAATGTAATTCCAAGTCTTTCACCAATTCATAAGGTGTGTCGGCAAAAAAGCTTTGCAGCCTCTTAAAGAAAGCGTTAGGTTGGCCCATCTCTATCTCACGGACAAATTTTTGTATCTCAAACGGCGCTTCTAACTGGTTGAAACGGGTATAAAACAGCATCAGAAATCTGATAAAACCCTCTTCCACTTCCCGGTTCGGAAAACCGAGACGGTAAAGCCCGAAACGTTTATCATACCCCTTTATCGTGAGATAACCGCTTTGGAAAATAACCGGTATGGGTTCGTTGTCGCCATAAATACAGTTCAGCACATCAGCATCCGTTTCTTCATGCGCCATGCGCTCCAAATTGTAATGATTGCGTCTCAGCAACTCCACAAGGTAAGTAGGCGTTTCGGTTTCAAACCAATAGTTGCCGAATTTCATCTTAAAGAATGTATTCAGCAAACTGAAAGGATTGTAGATGCCGTCCGTGTTTTCTGTAAAGTGATAACCGTCATAGCACGCTTTCAGTTCATTGCACACTTCCTGATACGTCATTTTCTGCGCGGCTGCCAATTCGTGCAGGTCTTCTTCAAAATTAAGATGTATCTCCTTTTCAGTGATTCCACAGATGGAAATAAACGGCTCGTCCATGGAGATGTCATTCAGATTGTTCAGGTCACTGAACACACTGACTTTGCCAAACTTGGTCACTCCCGTCAGCAAGGCAAACTTGATGCAGCCGTCCATGGTTTTCAGTACGCCATAGAAAGGTTTCAGAGTGTTGCGGAATTCGCGTTGCAGTTCCTCGTTGCCGATAGCTTGGAGCAAGGGTTTGTCATATTCGTCGATGAGAATGGCTACACGCTCACCACTTTGCGCATAGGCCCGTCCCACAACTCCTGCAAAGCGCAAGGCAAGGGTCGTTTCGGCAGAACGCGTTCCGTAAAGTGACTCCCAGTAATCAAGCGTTTCATTCAGTATTTTGTCCAGACTGTCCGGCGTATCATATTTCCCGATATTCAAGTCCAGATGGAACACGGGACGTTTCACCCAGTCTTTTTCCAAAGTTTCCACCGCCAAGCCTTCAAACAAGTCCCGTTTCGCCTCAAAATAGGCTTCGAGCGTGGAAATCAGCAAACTCTTCCCAAAACGGCGGGGGCGGGAAAGGAAATAGTAACTGCCACTCTTCACCAACTTATACATCAATGCAGTTTTATCCACATAAACGTATCCTTCTTTACGAATCTTCTCGAAATTTTGTATCCCGATAGGATATATTCTGTTACCCATGTCCTTGCCTCCTTCTACTATAATAGTATTCATTAATGCTACAAAGATAATGCAAATCGAAGGCAGTACTTTCATTTTCCCAATTTATTCCCTACCTTTGTACCCGCTTTTTTTAGAAAGGCAGAATTCGTTCTATTAGTTTTAGGTTAAACACTTAATAACGCTTATGCAAAAGTCTGACTGCATCATCGGTGTAGAGCACGTATCGAAATACTTCGGAGACAAAGCCGTACTGAATGATGTAAACCTCTCTGTCCGTAAGGGCGAATTTGTAACGATATTGGGCCCCTCCGGCTGCGGCAAGACTACGTTGTTGCGCCTGATAGCCGGTTTCCAGACCGCCTCGGAAGGTATCATCACCATCGCCGGAAAAGACATCACGCAAACACCGCCACACCAACGTCCGGTGAACACCGTCTTTCAGAAGTATGCCCTTTTCCCCCACCTCAACGTGTACAACAACATCGCTTTCGGACTGAAGCTCAAAAAGATGCCCGAAGCCACCATTGGCAAGAAAGTGAAACAAGCCCTCCGCATGGTAGGTATGACGGATTACGAAGACCGTGACGTCGATTCCCTCTCCGGCGGACAGCAGCAACGCGTTGCCATCGCCCGTGCCATCGTCAACGAACCCGAAGTGCTGTTACTGGACGAGCCACTTGCCGCCCTCGACCTCAAAATGCGTAAAGACATGCAGATGGAGTTGAAAGAGATGCACCAGAAGCTCGGAATCACCTTCGTCTACGTCACCCACGACCAGGAAGAAGCCCTCACCCTGAGCGACACCATCGTTGTGATGAGCGAAGGCCGCATCCAGCAGATAGGCACGCCGACAGATATCTACAACGAACCCATCAACTCCTTCGTAGCAGACTTCATTGGTGAAAGCAACATCTTGAACGGAGTTATGATAAAGGATAAAGCCGTCACCTTCTGCGGACACGAATTTGAATGCGTGGACACGGGATTTGGCGAGCAGATGCAGGTAGACGTAGTGATTCGCCCCGAAGACATCTACATCTTCGATGTATCCGACGCCGCACAGCTGACGGGGACCGTAACCAGCTGCATCTTTAAAGGCGTACACTACGAAATGCTGGTGCAGACGCGCGAAGGCTACGAGCTGATGGTGCAGGACTACCATGCCTTCGAGGCAGGACGCGAAGTCGGCCTGCTGGTGAAACCCTTCGACATCCACGTGATGAAGAAGGAACGCACCTGCAACACCTTCGAGGGAAAGCTGGTGGACGAGACGCACGTAGACTTCCTGGGCTGTAACTTCGAGTGCCTCCCCGTGCAGGGCATCGAGCCGGGCAGCGCCGTGCAAGTGGAAGTAGACTTCCAGCACGTCATCCTCGAAGACAACGAAGAGGACGGCCGTCTGACGGGTGAAGTGAAATTCATCCTCTACAAAGGGAACCATTACCACCTGACCGTGTTTACGGACTGGGACGAAGACATCTTTGTCGACACCAACGACGTGTGGGACGACGGCGACCGCGTAGGTATCACCATCGCCCCTCAAAATATACGGATTGTTCAATCTCTTAATAAGGAAGGAAGTGCTCAATAAGTTATCCCATTTCTTCATGCGCCGGCGCAACTGGACGGTACCCTACGCGCTGTTTCTGCTTGTATTTGTCATAGTACCGCTGCTGCTCATCGTGCTCTATGCCTTTACGGACGACGGAGGGGCGTTTACGTTGGCCAACTTCCGCAAGTTCATGATGCACCCCGAAGCGATGAACACGTTTGTCTACTCCATCGGAATAGCCGTTATCACCACGCTGGTCTGCCTGCTGCTGGGCTATCCGGCAGCGTATATCCTGAGCCAGAAGCAATTCAACACCTCACGCACCATGGTGGTGCTGTTCATCCTCCCCATGTGGGTGAATATCTTGATACGTACGCTTGCCACAGTGGCGCTGTTCGACTTCCTGAACCTGCCGCTGGGCGAAGGTGCCCTTGTGTTCGGTATGGTCTACAACTTCCTGCCGTTCATGATATACCCCATTTACAACACCCTTCAGAAGATGGACCACAATCTGATTGAGGCTGCGCAGGACTTGGGAGCCTCTCCTACCCGCGTATTCGGCAAGGTGATTCTGCCGCTCTCCATGCCGGGAGTGATGAGCGGCATAGTGATGGTGTTTATGCCTACGGTTTCTACCTTTGCCATTGCCGAGTTGCTGACAATGAACAACATCAAACTGTTCGGCACCACGGTGCAAGAGAATATTTACAACGGAATGTGGAACTACGGTGCCGCCCTCTCGCTCATCATGCTGCTGCTGATAGGCATCACCATCCTCTTTACCAACGAGGAGGACGGGGCATCGAATGAAAGCGGAGGTGTGATATGATGACACGAATCTTAACCCGCGGCTACTTGTGGCTGCTGCTGGCGTTGCTCTACTCGCCCATCTTAATTATTATGATATTCTCCTTCACGGAGGCAAAGGTGCTGGGCAACTGGACGGGGTTCTCCACCAAGCTGTACAGCTCCTTGTTTACGGGCGGGATGCACCACTCGCTGATGAATGCTATCTGGAACACATTCGCCATTGCCCTGCTTGCTGCCACCGCCAGCACGGCGCTGGGCAGCATTGCAGCTATCGGCATCTTCAATCTGCGCTCGCGCACACGGCAGGTAATGAACTTCGCCAATGCCATCCCGATGATGAATGCAGACATTATCACCGGTGTGTCGCTGTTCCTGCTGTTCGTCAGCTTCGGCATATCGCAAGGATTCACCACAGTGGTACTGGCACACATCACTTTCTGCACGCCCTACGTGGTGCTCAGCGTAATGCCCCGGCTCAAAAAGATGAACCAGAATGTCTACGAGGCGGCACTCGACCTGGGCGCCACACCGTTCCAAGCACTGCGCAAGGTTATTCTTCCGGAGATATTTCCGGGTATGATAAGCGGATTCATCCTTGCTTTCACGCTCTCCATCGACGACTTTGCCGTGACCATCTTCACCATCGGCAACCAGGGGCTGGAAACGCTCTCCACCTACATCTACGCCGATGCGCGCAAAGGTGGACTGACGCCGGAACTGCGGCCACTCTCCACCATCATCTTCGTGACGGTGCTGGTGCTGCTGATTGTAATCAACAAGCGGGCCGAACGGACGAAAAACGATTGATGTGAGTGATGAGTTATAAGTTATCAATTGTCAAGAACAAGATGATGAAAAGGATAATAAACATACTGATTCTACTGTGCTGTATCGCATTCCTCTCTTCTTGTGGAAACTCCACAGAAGAGCGCAGCCGTGTACTGAAGATATACAACTGGGCGGACTACATCGATGAAGATGTGCTTGCCGAATTTCCCGACTGGTACAAGCAGCAGACGGGCGAAGACCTCCGTATCATCTACCAGGTGTTCGATATCAACGAAATCATGCTCACCAAAATTGAGCGCGGGCACGAGGACTTCGACGTCGTATGCCCCTCGGAGTACATCATCGAACGTATGCTTCGCAAAGACCTCCTGCTACCCATCGACCGCAACTTCGGCCACACGCCGGACTATATCCCCAACGTGTCGCCCTACATTCGCCACGAGCTGAACAAGACCTCGCAACCGGAACGCCAGACCGAGGACTATGCCGTACCCTACATGTGGGGCACCGCTGGCATCCTCTTCAACAAAAAGTTTATTACCGCCGAAGAGGCCGGCACATGGGATATCCTCTGGGACTCCAAGAACCGAGGCAAAATACTGATGAAGGACAGCTACCGCGATGCCTACGGTACCGCCATCATCTACGCCCACGCCCGGGAGCTGGCCGACAGCACCGTCACAGTAGAGCAACTGATGAACGACAACTCCCCGCAGGCCATCGCCCTGGCCGAGCAACGCCTCAAGGAGATGAAACCCAACATCGCCGGCTGGGAAGCCGACTTCGGCAAAGAAATGATGACCAAGAACAAGGCGTGGATTAACTTCACCTGGAGCGGCGATGCCGTCTGGGCCATCGAGGAGGCCGATGCCGTGGGTGTGGAACTGGACTACACCGTCCCCCGCGAAGGCAGCAACATCTGGTACGACGGCTGGGTAATCCCCCGCTACGCCCGCAACGTGAAGGCGGCAAGCTATTTCATCAACTACCTCTGCCAGCCTTCCGTGGCACTGCGCAACATGGATGCTATCGGCTACGTCAGCGCCGTAGCCACACCGGAAATCATGGAGGCCAAGACCGATACCACGCTCGACGTGCACTCCGACCTCAGCTACTTCTTCGGCCCCCTGCCCGGAGCCGACAGCCTGCAGATAGACCCGGTCCAGTACCCTGACCGCTGTGTAGTGGAACGTTGCGCCATGATACGCGACTTCGGCGACCGCACGGAACTAGTGCTCGAGATGTGGAGCCGCGTGAAAGGTGACAATCTCAACACAGGCATCGTGCTGCTCATCTTCGCCGTTTTCGGTCTGCTCTTCATCTGGCTGGTATATGCCAAGATACGAAAGTACAAGCAGAAACGCCGCCACCGTCTCCGCAGAAAGCGGAAAAGGGGATGAGCAACACATTGTTTACCTAAAAACCCGTCAACGTGCAAGGAACAAAGAATCTGACACAAGGCCCCATCAACCGCCAGCTTTTCACGCTGGCAATGCCCATCATGGCCACCTCGTTCATCCAGATGGCCTACAGCCTGACGGACATGGCATGGGTAGGGCGTCTGGGCAGTGAGTCCATGGCTGCAGTAGGTGCGGTAGGCATACTGACGTGGATGTCCGGCTCCATCGCCTTGCTCAATAAAGTGGGCGCCGAAGTCAGCGTAGGCCAGTCCATCGGTGCACGCAGCGAAGAGGACGCACGCAGCTTTGCCTCGCACAACATTACGATTGCCCTGCTCATCTCCGTCTGCTGGGGAGGCCTGCTCTTTCTTTTCGCCCGCCCCATCCTGAACATCTTCGAGCTGAAACAGCATATCACGGACGCCGCCGTGACTTATCTGCGCATCGTGTCGACGGGACTGCCTTTCATCTTTCTCTCCGCTGCCTTTACGGGCATCTACAACGCGGCAGGACGAAGCAAGATTCCGTTCTACATCAGCGGGACGGGACTGATAATGAACATCGTCCTCGACCCTCTGTTCATCTTCGGCTTCGGTTGGGGAACAGTGGGCGCGGCACTTGCCACATGGCTTTCCGAAGCTACAGTATTCGGCATCTTCGTCTACAAGCTCCGGGGGAAAAGCGCCGTGCTCGGAGGTTTCTCCTTTATCGTTCCGCTGAAAAAGAAGTACACCCGGCGCATCTTCAAGCTCGGGCTGCCCGTGGCTACGCTGAACACGCTATTTGCCTTCGTCAATATGTTCCTCTCGCGCACCGCCTCGGAGCAGGGAGGACACATCGGACTGATGGCATTCACCACCGGCGGACAAATCGAGGCCATCACCTGGAATACTTCGCAAGGATTCTCCACGGGGCTGAGCACGTTCATCGCCCAGAACTATGCCGCGGGGCAGAAGTCGCGCGTGAAGCAAGCATGGCGCACCACCATGTGGATGACGGGCGTATTCGGAAGCCTCTGCTCACTACTGTTCATCTTCTTCGGCAGCGAGGTGTTCTCTATCTTCGTACCCGAGGCCGAAGCCTACCGTGTGGGTGGAGATTTCCTCCGCATCGACGGCTATTCGCAAATGTTCATGATGATGGAAATTACCATGCAGGGCGTGTTCTACGGACTGGGACGGACAGTGCCGCCTGCCATTGTCAGCATCGGATGCAATTACATGCGTATTCCGGTGGCGTTATTGCTGGTGCACATGGGTATGGGAGTGGATGCCATCTGGTGGGCAGTAAGTGGAACGACCGTTGCCAAAGGTCTTATACTGACAGCCTGGTTCGTCCTCATCAAAAGGAAAATTCTCTAAAAAAGGACAGAACTGGCGAACTTTAGAAAGAAGAATATGGTTATTATATACATAAATTTGCAACATTAAAGATAAAGTCAACTTTTAAAGAAAAAGAGTTATGAAGAAGATGAAATTTACAGTATTACTTTTGTGCGGCGCATTGCTGCTGGGCAGTTGCGGCACAATGAACAACAAGGCCAAAGGTGGAATAATCGGCGGTGGCTCCGGTGCAGCAGCAGGTGCCATTATCGGCGGACTGATAGGTAAAGGCAAGGGGGCAGCCATTGGAGCTGCGGTAGGTGCTGCAGTAGGTACGGGTGCCGGCGTTGCCATCGGACACAAGATGGACAAGAAGGCTGCCGAAGCTGCCAAGATTGAAGGCGCCCAAGTGGAGCAGGTGACGGATGCCAACGGCTTGCCGGCTGTCAAAGTATCCTTTGCGGC
>OKSK01000828.1_pt1 | contig 16803 bp, 7 predicted proteins | sample 1606301 | NCBI WGS metagenome assembly OKSK01 (sample SAMEA3879557, study PRJEB24766) | human gut metagenome | biome: human-associated habitat; feature: feces | place: USA | collected 1985/1987
TACTCCTCCTCCCGGGAGGAGGAGAATTGAGATAGTATTGTTCAGCATTTTATTCCTTTCTTTTCAGAAATGCATGCGCCTATTCATACATATAAATAGTATATAGACTCTCAAAAGGTAAATATAGAGAATGGAAAGTGTAATGTATTGATAATTAGTATTATATGTGCTTCTAATATAGAACTTTTATATCCCGATATAGAGTGTTTGAGACATGTTTCACCCCTAACTTTGCATCAGGTAAAAACGAAAAGTGAAACATTTAAATCAATCGAACGATGAAAGCAAATTCAATGAAGACTATCGGGAAAAGACTAACATTCTTAATCCTTATCATGTGTGTGGCAGTTTCTATTTCTGCTCAAAGTTATCAACTTTCCGGTTGCGTACAAGACGAAAACAATCAGCCGGTAGAAGTAGCAAACATTCTGTTGAAACAGGCTAAAGACAGCACTTATCTTACGGGTATGCTGACGGATGCACAAGGGTGTTTCACCTTTATTCAACCTAAAGGGGAATATCTGTTACATATTACTCTGATAGGTTGTGAAGATATCTATTTGCCAGTCTCCTTACAGGGAAATAAGAATGTAGGTATGCTCACTCTGAAATCCTCTTCTACCTTTTTGAATGAAGTAACCGTTACAGCAGCCCGCCCGGTAATCAAGCGTCTGGTGGACAGAGTTGTTTTTGATACGCATAATGCCATCGCTACCGCCGGAGGAAATGTACTCGACCTTTTGCGTGAAGTGCCCGGTCTGCGCGTTGGTCAGAACAGCATTGATATCATAGGTAAAGGAGGCGTGAAGATATATATCAATGATCGTGAAACGAAACTTTCCGGTGACGAGTTGATTGACTATCTCCGTTCTTATGACGCTTCTCAGATACAGAAAGTGGAAGTAATCACTACTCCGCCATCCAAATATGATGCGGCTGGTAATGCAGGTATTATCAACATACGTCTGAAGTCACGTCCTAAAGATTATCTGGGAGGTACGGTATCTGCTTCTTATAATGCAGGCGAAAAGGAAAATTACGGTTATGGTGGTGTAAACCTGAACATCAGTAAAGGCCGTGTATCTTCTTTCATCAATGCAGGTACCACACAAGGCTACTATGAGAACCGTGAGGCGAATCGTCGTTATTTTGCCCTGAATACTTGGGATGGGCGTACGGATTATAAGAAATACATGCAGAGTTATTATGGTCAGGCAGGTGTGGACTTTGCGCTGGAACATAACTGGACGTTAGGTTTGCAAGCTGTTTACAACCACAATAACCCCAAAGATTCCAAAGCAGTATCTGTTACCGAAGTTTATGATGTAGTTACTGCCCGTCTGGACTCTCTTTTATTTTCTGACAGTGAGGAAGGAACTAAAACCGACCGCATCAACCTGAATTTCCATACTGACAAGTCCTGGGGCGATAAGGGTAAAAAGATAGCCTGGGATGTGGATTACCTGTACGATAAAAGGGATAGTCACATGGGGTTTCTGTCTGACACTCAGACTCCTGATGGTGTAACTATACCCGGAACCAATTTTGATTACAGTTATTTGCAAAACCGTAAAGTAGATGTATTCTCTTCTGCACTTGACTTTACACTTCCGTTCGAGAAGTATAAGGTGACCGCAGGTGCCAAGGTTTCTTTTACGAATACCCGTAACCGTATCAATTATGATACTTCGGACCCGACACTGGTGCAGGACGATTATTTCCACTATAAAGAACAAATCTATGCTCTTTACGCTGACTATAACCGTGCGTTCGGCAAGCAGTTCTCTATGCAGCTGGGCTTGCGTATGGAACACACCCGTACTACCGGTATTTCTGAGTCGGAGAATACGACGGACAAGCACGATTATACCCGTCTGTTCCCTACACTCTATTTCCTATATTCACCCAATGAGCAGAATGCGTTGAACCTTAGTTTGTCTAATCGCATTTCCCGCCCTTCACAGAATATGGTGAACCCTTTCCCGTTCTATCAAAACAAGTATACCTATGCCCGCGGAAAGGAAGACCTGAAGCCGAGTTATACGTATAATGCCGAACTGGGATATACATTCAAGAACAATCTCAATATCTCTGCCTTTTATTCTTATTCGGACGATGTATTCTTCCAGGTTGTAGGTTTAGATCCGGAAACGAATATCAGTTCTTTCTTGTGGGATAACTTTATGGAGACACACTCTTTCGGGTTGAATAACTCCTATACATTCCGTACAAAATGGGTGCAGGCTTATGTTCAGCATGGTGTAAACTATAGCCGTACGACCTCCAGTGCCGCTTCCACATCAGCCGAAGAAAAAGGATGGGCCTATAATGCCAGCCTGCGCAATGTCTTCTTCCTTAATCCGAAGAAGACATTTATCGGAACGCTTTCGGGTTGGTTTACTTCACGCCAGTATAGTGGAGTATATCTGATAAAACCTACTTATGGTGTCAGTGCCGGTTTGCTTTATCGTATGTTGGATAATAAACTCAGTCTTAGTCTGAATGTTAATAATATTCTGGTTAGCCATTCGAAGCTTGAAACTGTTTCCAATGGAGTCCGGATGACGACGGACAATCAGTTTGCCTTTACCGGTTTCCGCATTGGCGTTTCTTACACGTTTGGTGGAGATATTCGCAGCAAGGGACAACGTAATAGTAACTCGGATATTCAGAACAGATTATAAAAATTGCTTTCATCGTTTTTACCTAGCTGAAAGCACTCCTGTAATGGGAGACGAACGGCTTGTCGGAATGAAACAGAGGTTTCATCGGACAGGCCGTTCACTTTATTTCCAAAAGTATATGAATCATTCCTCCTTTTCTACCGGTTTTTACCCCTTACTTTCTTCATGATTGCTCACTTTTGCATACCAATAACAAATCTATAAGAGAAAGTATATGAAAAACAAAATGAAAAACAGGGTAGTAGAAATGAAGGACTTGTGCCTTTTATGGTTCTCTTTATCCTTACTATGGGGGATGCCGGTGGAAGCGGTTATTATATCCGGCAATAAAGTAGCATCCGGTTCAGGAGAATTAATAGCTTTTCCCGGTGCTGAAGGCTTTGGCCGGAATACTACCGGTGGTCGTGGTGGCAAAGTTTATCATGTCACTACGTTGGAAGATGGAATGCAGACAGGAACACTACGTCATGCGCTTGCACAAACAGGTGCACGTACGGTGGTTTTTGATGTAGCCGGGACTATCTTCCTGAACAGGCCCTTGAGAATCACTAACGGAGATTTGACTATTGCCGGACAAACGGCACCGGGGCAGGGTATCTGTATTGCCAGACGTCCGGTGACTATTAACGCCAACAATGTTATTGTTCGTTATGTACGGTTTCGTGTCGGAAATGAAGGCGGTGGAGAACCCGACGGACTTGGAAGTACCGATTGCAAGAATGTTATTGTAGACCATTGCTCTATCAGTTGGTCGGTAGATGAGTGTTGTTCTGTATACGGTGGTGAAAACCTGACTGTCCAGTGGTGTCTTGTTTCCGAAAGTCTTCGGACGGCCGGCCATGCCAAAGGCAAACACGGATATGGAGCCATCTGGGGAGGGGCGAAGGCATCTTTTCATCATAATCTGCTGGCCCATCATGAAAGCCGTGTTCCCCGTCTTGGTCCCCGTCCTTTCACTCAGGAACGCGAACATGTGGATATGCGTAATAATGTTTTTTACAATTGGGCGGGAAATGGCTGTTACGGTGGAGAGGGAATGCATGTAAACATCGTGAACAATTATTATAAACCGGGTCCGGCTACTCCCAAAAACAGTCCTGTACGTTATCGTATTGCCGCTCTTGGAGTGCGTACTACGAAATATTGTACCAAAGCAGATGGTAAGCCCAATGTTTGGAAACCTATGGAACATGTATGGGGGAAATTCTATGTAGACGGTAATGTAATTGAAGGTAATAAGGAAGTAACCAAGGATAACTGGACAAAGGGTATTTACGAACAAATCAACAACTCATTCTGCGATAATACTTTCACCAAACAAGTGAAGAAAGAGATGCGCCTGGCCAAACCTTTGGATGCAGGTATTGTCACTACGCATACTGCTGAACAGGCGTATGATCTCGTATTGGCCCACGTCGGTTGTTCCAAACAACGTGATATTATAGATATACGTATTATAGAGGAAACCCAAAACGGTACGGCTACTTATATTGGTAGTGTGACGAAAGGTGCTGAAAACACTCCCGGATTGATTGACTTACCGACAGATGTGAAACCGGAGGGAGCCATCGGTGCTTGGCCGGAATTAACAAATGGCGGTGTTACAGCCGCTGAACTAAGAGATACTGATGGTGATGGTATTCCGGATGCATGGGAAACGGCTCATGGGCTGAATCCGGAGGATATTTCTGATGGCGTTACTACTACATTGAGTAAGGAAGGTTATACCAATTTGGAAGTCTATATGAACAGTCTGGTAAATATGGGCATTCTATCGGGAGGATATGCTCAAGATAGTTCATCGCCATATCAGGCTGTGGTAGCCAGGGATGGTAGCGGCGACTACACGAGTGTTCAGGATGCCGTCAATGCTGCACCGGACAATCGGCAGGAGCCCTGGCTGATTTTTCTGAAGAACGGGTCTTATCGGGAGCAAGTAATCATTCCTGCTACTAAAACTTATATTCATCTTATCGGTCAGGATAAGAATAAGACGATTATCCATCACTGTCTGAATGTCGGTGGAAAACCTGAAGAGGGAACTGAGCCTGCTAAAGCAGCTTACTGGAAACATTCTGTTCATAACCCTTCTTCTGAAGTTCATAAATTGGAAGGCAGTGTTGTTTATGTAAAAGGAGATCATTTTTATACGGAGAATATCTCTTATCTTAATGACTGGGGGGCAGATAGTCAAAATGGTCCTCAAGCTTTGGCTATGAGTAGCCAGGCTGATTGTACGGCATATAGTAATTGTATTTTTCGATCTTTCCAGGATACCTGGATGACTTCCAGAACTGACTCTCACCGTCTTTATGCGAAAGATTGCTGGATTGAGGGAGCTGTAGATTACTTTTATGGAAGTGGAGATGCTTTGCTTGAAAACTGTACATTATATAATGTACGTAGTGGTTCCGTAATAGTTGCCCCCTCCCATAAAAATGTGAGGTTCGGATATGTATTTCGCAACTGTATAGTGGATGGTAATGCCGCTGCTGCCGATGGTAAACAAAAGTTAGGACGTCCGTGGCATAATTCTCCTCGTGCTGTTTATATACATACCACTATGCGCATTCCTCTTGCTCCCGAGGGGTGGACAAACATGGGGGCTATTCCGGGGTTATTTGCAGAGTATGACAGCCGTGATGCTGAGGGTAATGTACTTGACCTTAGCCAACGTAAGACAGAATATGACGGACGTGGCCCGGATAATCCACCGAAGGGCTCCTGTCGTGCAACAATCACCAAGGAAGAAGCGGATGGCTATGTATACGAACGTATAATTCCGGGAGATGACGGATGGGATCCCCGTGCGATGATGGAAAAATTGCCGTTTCCCGCAAAGTTGAAGAAAAAGGGATTGAAAGTTAGTTGGGAAGCAGTACCCGCTGCTGCTGGATATGTCATCTTTGATAATGATCGTGTTATCGGTTTTGCTAAAGAACCGATCTATATTCTATCATCTGAGATAAAAGGAAATTTAAAAGTATGTGCTGTCAATCACTATGGTTCATTAGGAAAAAGAAAGGAATAACATTACGCTGACGTTATTGACATTTTCTGCATGTGGGATCCCGGACTTGTGAAAGTTCGGGATTTTTCGTTAAAACTGCTCTGTTTAAGGCTATAACTGAATTTTTACTCTCTTTTCGGATGATTTTACTCTTTAATCACCCTTCTTATACTGAATTTTGCAAAAAGAATTAATAACACAGGTTAAGTTAAGAAATGAGAATCTTTACGAAAAACACTGTACTTATTGTTTAACTAAATAATACTATCATGAAACAAGAAATCGAAAAGATGAAGAGCAGGTTACTTCTGCTGGCATTCATTTTAATGGTGCCTATTGGAGTGTTTGCTCAAAACATTACGGTAAAAGGTAATGTGACTGATTCGGAAGGAGAACCGATAATCGGTGCCACTGTTATGGAAAAAGGTAAAAGCCAGAATGGGGTCATCACCGACTTGGATGGTAATTTTACTCTGAATGTGTCAGGCAAAGGAAAAAAAATAGTTATTACCTATATCGGTATGAAAACGGAAGAAGTAGATGCGGTAACCGGAAAGACTTTGAAGATTGTCTTAAAGGATGATTCGCAAACACTGGACGAAGTAGTAGTGGTTGCCGTAGGTTATGGTAACGCACGCAAGAAAGATTTGACCGGCGCTATTTCTTCTGTAGGTGAAAGTACTTTGAAAAATATTCCTGTTACCTCTGCCTCAAGTGCCATTACAGGACGTCTGGCCGGTGTTAGCGTCATTACGTCAGAAGGTTCTCCCGATGCTACGGTTAGCATCCGTGTGCGTGGTGGAGGTTCCATTACACAAAGTAATGAACCGCTTTTCATTGTGGATGGTTTCCAAGTAAGCGGTATTGATGATATTCCACCTACGGATATCGAGAGCATTGATGTTTTGAAAGATGCCTCTTCTACAGCTATTTATGGTGCAAAAGGTGCTAATGGTGTAATTTTGGTTACTACCAAAAGTGGGCGGGCAGGTAAAACGCAAATAAGCCTAAATGCATCTCTGGGTTTTAACCGCTTCTATAATGAAACAGAGGTTCTTTCTCCCTATGAATATGTATATCTTCAGAGAGAGTTGGATCCGGCTACGAATGCTGGTTTCTTTGATCGTTATGGGCAATGGGAAGATATAGATATCTATAAATCAAAAGTTGGTAAGAACTGGCAACGTGATTTGTTTGACAGGACAGGTCTGAAACAAAGCTACAATATGAATATCAATGGAGGTAGCGAAGATTTGGTCTATAGCCTTAGCTATACGCATGATGATGAAACCTATATCATGCAGACCTCACATTATCGTCGCGATAATGTCAATTTGAAGGTGAACAAGAAATTCAATAAGAAACTGAGAATGGACCTCAACGTTAAAATGTCCAATACCACGATTGACGGACCAAGTGTATCGAGTGGTTCTAAGTTGCGCGACTGTGTGAAGTATCCTACTGTAGGAACTCTGACAGACCTTACTGATGAAGATTTAAGTGGAGACGATGGTATCATTGAAAATATCAGTAGCCTGAATGACCCTTATTTTAATATTGTAAACGAGTATAAGAAGCAGTCTAAATTCAACAATTCTTATAATGCCGCTCTGATATGGGACGTTATAAAGGGATTGCAATGGCGTGCTGAAGGAACTTATGGGTTTAGCTTTGACCGTACGGATAATGTCTACTTGAAGAATACAAGTAAGGCAAATCAAACTGCCGGTCAGCCTGTAGGTATCCGTGAATATTGGAATGGGCAGAACTGGGCTTTCCGTACCTTGCTGAACTATAAGTTCAAGGTAAAAGATCATAGTTTTGATGTTATGGGAGGTATGGAAGCATTAAGTTCTAAGAAAGACAAGATGCAGATTACTTCTGATTACTTCCCAAGTGATTACGGAGTGAATGATATCCTCTCTATGTGGAATAATGGTACATCAGAACCGACTTATACAACGATTAACGAGCCGAGCCGAAGCATGTCTTATTTTGGTCGTGCCAATTATATACTTAAAGATCGCTATTACCTGACTTTCACACTTCGTGCCGATGGCACTAATGTATTTGCTCCGGGCAATAAATGGGGACTATTTCCGGCAGCTTCAGCTGCATGGCGTATGTCCGATGAGAAGTTTATGGAAGCTACCAAAGACTGGTTGTCTAATTTTAAGTGGCGTCTTAGTTATGGTAAATCCGGTAATGCCCGTGTAGGGTCCTACTGGCGTCAGACTTACTCTCCGGTGACTAGTATTAAGAATTTATATTATCAGAATGAAATAGGCCAGAGCAGTTTGCAACCAAGTACGCGTTTGCGTAACGAGAACCTTACCTGGGAATCTAAATACTCTACAAATGTTGGCTTTGATCTGGGACTCTTTGAGAATCGTCTGAATTTGACTTTTGATTTCTATAATGATATAACCAAGAACTTGATTATGGAAGTTCAGTTGCCTTCTAATGCCGGTTATAGCACTCAATATCAGAATTTAGGACAGACCACTAACCGTGGTGTAGAATTAACCTTGAATGCTAATCTGGTTAGTACGAAAAACTTCTTTCTGGACTTCAACTTCAATATTTCGTTCAATAAGAATAAAGTAGACGCTCTTTACGGAGCAAACGGCGACGTGATGATTCTTTCTGGTGGAGGTACGGAAGTAGGTAGTGACAACTACCGCGTATTTGTAGGGAAAGAGACAGGTTTGATGTATGGTTATGTTTGTGACGGCATGTATTCTTTCGATGATTTTGATTTTGATCAGGCCACGAAGAAATGGATACTGAAGAAAGATGAAAATGGTAAGAATATTGCTCCTGATAATTTTGGCGTACTCTCTAAAGGAGGTGGTTATTACGGACCGGGACACCTGAAACTGAAAGACTTGAATGGTGATGGTGTAATTGATGCCGACAATGACCGTAAGGTAATTGGACGTGCGTTGCCTAAGCACACCGGCGGTTTTAGCTTCAATGCCGGTTGGAAAGGATTCGACTTGACTGCCATGTTTAACTGGTCGTATGGCAATGACATTCTCAATATGAACAAAATTGACTATACTTCTTATGTAGGCGCCAAGAGGTATCAGAACATGAGTACTGAAATGAAGTTGGAAAATCGTTTTACTACCATTGATCCGGTAACCGGTTTGAATATTTATTATGGTGACTATGCTAATCCCGAACGTCTGAAAGAAATCAATGCAAATGCTACAATCTGGCATCCGTTGATGAATAATTCCATCACTACGGATTGGGCAGTAGAAGACGGTTCGTTCCTGCGTCTGGGTACATTGACTTTTGGGTATACTTTGCCGAAGATGTTCACTACAAAATTCGGAGTAAAGTCTCTGCGTTTTTATGCTACTGCCAACAATGTATTTTGCTGGACTGCCTATAGCGGACAGGACCCTGAAGTAAATACCGGTAAAGCCATGACGCCAGGGTATGATAAATCAGCATATCCGAAGGCCAAATCATATATTTTTGGTTTAAATCTAACTTTCTAAATTATTATACTTATGAAAAAATACAATCTATTGTATATACTGACGGCAGGAATGATGCTATTTACTTCCTGCGAGGATTTCTTGAATACAGATTCTCCTTCTGAACAAAGCAAGGAGAACTTATTTGAGAATGAGGGAATGACACGCTCTGCCATAATGGGGGTATACTCGGAATTGGCCGGAACTTATGTCTATGGTCAGAAAATGTCGGTGAACTGGCAGGGTGTTTCTGACATTGAACAGGCAAGCGGTTATCAGGAAGACCCGGCAACTGATAAAACTAGTGATTCAGGTGCAGCCAATTACTGGTGTGACTGGTATAATAAAACATTGCAGTGGGGGTATATCTTTAAAATGGCAGAATTGGCCAGCACGGCAGTGGATGGTATCCGTGCCTCTAAAGCTTTCAATAGTGGTACTACAGCCATGAAGCGCTATATGGGTGAGGCTTTGGTACTTCGTTCCCTTTCATATTTTGAACTCGTGCGTCGTTGGGGGGATATACCTTTTAAAGGAGGTATGTCAAACTCGGACCTTTCCAATGTCTATATGGGGAAAATCAATCGTGACAGCATATATGCTTGTATTGTAAAAGATATGCAAGAAGCCATAGAATACCTTCCTTGGGTTGGAGAAGTGGCTGATTATAATAGTGAGCGTATCACTAAAGGTTTTGCTAAGGGGATGTTGGCGCGTATCGCTCTTTTTGCCGGAGGCTGGTCTGTACGTGATGGTAAAGAATTTCCGGCTGATACAAGTGTGGAACGTTATCCTAATACTGAGCACAACCCGGGTATGGAAGAAGTGGGAGAGTATTTTATAGGTCGTCCTGCTAACTGGAGGGATTATTACGAGATTGCTGAACAGCAGTGCGCTGAGATTATAGGTGATCCGGAGAATCCCCACAGACTGGATCCAGATTATGGAGACATCTGGAAATCTGTCTGCGGGCTGAAAGCCAACACATATAATGAGAACTTGTTTGAGGTAGCCAACGGAGTAGGATATAGTGGCGATATAGGTACTTTGATGGGACGTGCCATGGATGGTAACTTGGGATATGGGCAGCGTGGTTTTGGCGGTACTTATGTTAGCACTAATGCTTATTATTTTTATTCGTTCGATCAGAATGACACGCGTCGCGAATATGCCTGCTACTGGCCGGTTTACAAAAAAGACGGTACCATCAAGGAAGTAATGCAGAATGATATCATGTCTGTGAGACTGGGGAAATGGTCTTTCTTCTGGACAGCTGAATCTTATCGCTCGATTGCATTGACAGCTACGGCTCGTACCCCGACAGGTATCAACTGGATTGTGATGCGTTATCCTGATATTCTTCTGATGTTTGCTGAGGCTCGTTATATGTTAGGCAAAGGTGAAAGTTCAGTAAGTGATGTGGCCGGAATTAGTGCTGCCAGAGCACTGGAGATGGTTCGCGAACGTGCATTAGGTTCAGGTACTGAAGCTGTTATGGATTATAAAAAAGTGGACTTTTTTGATGCGATTGTAAACGAACGCGCATGGGAATTTGGCGGTGAAGGCATCCGTAAGCTTGATTTGGTGCGTTGGGGATTACTCGATTCTAAAATTGAAGAGATGAAAGTGGCTATGCTCTATATGCTGGACGGCAGTCATCCTATACGGATTTTTGATAAGACTTATCAGCCTGAAGAGTTTCCTAACAAACTGTATTTTAAGTACGATGATAATGGAGAATTTATAGATTTCTCTTCTATTAATTTTTATACCAAAAGAGCGGCCAATCCAGATGAAAAAGTATATACGGAAATAAAATGGTTCCCGGAGACTTACTGGAATGTGAAAGAAACGGATATAAACAAGGACCATAGCCTGATTAAGAATGCTACAAAGGTATTGGTCTGTGCATCAGGGCTAAGAAAATCTTATGATTATAGTCAGCTGTTGAGCACATTGAAGTATGGCTCTCTGATTCAGGATAGGTTGAATGGTTATAAAATAGGTAATGGAGTTTGTAATTATCGTCACTTGTTCTCTATCTATTATGATGATATCTATAAGTCTAAAGGATACTTGTCCAACTCTTACGGATATGATAATAGTGCTCAATAATATGATAATTATTAAAAGAATAAACTTATGAAAATTAGAAATTTCTATTATATTTTGCTGGGAGTTCTCACATTCTCGGCAATAGCATGCGAGGAAGCTAATGATTGGGAAGTAGATCCCAGCCATGACAGATTATTCCGTTCTACGAAGTTTGAAGTAAAAGAAACGAATCCAACTTCTGCCCTTCTGAGTTTCAGGGGAGTAACAAATGCTACAAAGTATGTGTTTGATTTCAGTGAAGGTGATAGTTTGCTTTTTAACAATATAGTATTTACCACAGAACTTCTTGTAGATACAATGAATGCCTACAATAAGGAGGCTTCTGAGATAAAAACGGAATATCGCGCTCTTTTCACTGATCTGAATGGTACGACACGCTATTCAGTGCGTATGAAAGCTGTAAATGGAGACACAGGGATGGAATCGGGGTATGTGCAGCTGTGTTTTGATACTACGGACGAGCAGATATTTACTACGGTAACTCCGGGAACTACCAATGTCTCTTTGAACTGGCAAGCTGATAAGAAGGCTACGCGTATTGAGTATGGTGAATTGGTAAAGACTGAAATGGAGGGTGAAGAGGCAAAAACTGATACGATCTGGGCTGCACCCCACGAACTTACTTCAACGGAAAAGCAAGCCGGTGAGCTAACGATAGATGGGCTTAAGCCGGGAACTAATTATATTACGTATATCTTTAATGAAAATGCCCGCAGAGGTTCTTATAAATTCAAGACTTTAGGTTCCTCCAAAGGTACGACTATTTCTGTAAAAGCAGGTGATGATATTAATGCTTTGCTGGCGGCTGCACCGGCTGGTGATGTGACTTTGTCATTTACGGGCGGGCAAACTTATGAGGTTGGTGAATTCACAATTCCTCAAACTGTCACGAACCTGTATATAGCTGGTAACGTGGTAGGAGGTAGGATGCCTGTACTGAATATGACCAAGTTTGCATTCTCTGCTCTTATGGATAACTTCTATGTACAGTACATGGACATTGTCAGTGATGGTAAGTCTCAATTCCTGATTGAACTTGGCGGCAGCACCGGCTTTAAGAATGTAAGTTTTGAGGGGTGCGACATTAGTGAAATTCCAAGAAGTCTCATCCGCACAAATTCTGGTGATCTTGAAGTTGAAGGAATTGCTATTAGTAACTGTTTCATTAAAAATGTGGGTTTAAGCGGATATGGACTTTTAAATATCGGTAAGTTGAAATCGTTAAGTACTATTTCTATTACCAATACTACTTTGTTGAATATTGGTGATCAGATTATGGATTTGCGTGTACAGACGGATAAGGTTACATTTACTCAATCTATTTTCTGTAATTATGATATTAATATGCCTAAGTTATTGCGTCTGGATAAGCAACCGAAAGAAATTACTGTAACGGGGGTGATCTTTACGGGAGATAATAAGGGTGGTAAAATGAATTCTGGTAATAGTGACTATTCCAAGTACCTGAGTTTTGCCGGATGCTATTTGACCGCTGATTTCCAAGAGAATGATAAGAAGTTTACCGATGCTCAAATCTTAAAGATCTCATCAGAGGAGTTGTTTAAAGATCCTAAGAATGGTGATTTTCACTTTAAGCCGGAAGCTAAGTTTGAAGGGGATGGTAAAGTTGGAGATCCGAGATGGTGGACAAAATAATCTGATAGGTATTAGTTTCAGGGTTAACTATCCTCTCTGAAAAAGAAATCCGGGTTTCATGGTGAAGCCCGGACTTCTTGATTTATAACCGGCCGAAATGAATTAATCCTACTAAACCGTAAATCCGAACTATTGCTAACTTTTCCTTGAAAGAGGAGTCCCCGTGCACGGTAATACGTAGAATGATATGAGTGGCAAAGCTCTGTAAATAACCCCGGTGCTTACTTGTTCCGAAGGGCATAGGCAAGGCCTTTTTGTTTCAATCAGAAGAAACGAAATGGAACAGGTAAGCTTGACAACACAAAAGTATCTCTCTTTATAATCACGAGGAAGTGTGTAATTTATTCTCTTTGTATTCCGAAGGTGTCATTCCCATTCGTCTTTTGAAGCACTTTCCGAAATATTTAGGATCGTTGAAGCCCGTCATGTAAGCCACTTGTGAGAAATTATATTCTCCGCTATCTATTAATTGTACGGCACGTTTAATCCTGATTTCACGTATGAAGTCCACGGGAGACAGACCGATGATGGATTTTAGCTTCTGATAGAAGGCAGAACGTCCTAAATTCAGTAACTGGGCAAATTCGTCGACTGTAAGTTCTGAGTTTTCCATTTGCTCTTCCATAACTTGCATCACTTGCTGCATGAACTGCTCATCATATGAAATGATCTGAGGCTGCGAGGGGGTCAGTTTCTCTTCCAGAGTGGTTTCCTGTGTATTGTTCAATTTCTCCGACCATGCTTTCCAGTAGATTTCCTGCAATTCTTTGCGCTGGTGAAGCAAAGACTTGATACGGGTTTTCAAATAAGTTGCACTGAAAGGCTTAGTGATATAATCGTCTATCCCTTGTTCCAGTCCTGATATGCGATCATCCAGCGATGATTTGGCAGAAAGCAGAATGATGGGGATATGACATATTTCTCTGTTCTCCTTAATACTCTTTACCATATCAAGACCATCCATCACAGGCATCATAATGTCACTGATAATAAGGTCGGGAATATATTCACGGGCTTGGTCCAATCCTTCTTGTCCATTGGTGGCGGCGATTATCCGATAGCTTTCTGACAAGACATCTGATAAGAAGTTTCTTAGTTCTACATTATCCTCTACAATCAGGATGGATATAGGGACTTCCTCTGAAGAAGTAGTGTCAGCCATTGAAGTTATTTCCACTATAGGCTCTGGCTCATTTTTCTTTTCAGTAGGAATAGAACTTCCATCATTCAGTATAAATTCAGTATTTTCCCTTCCCTCATAAGCTTTTTGATTCATTGGAAATATAACGGTAAACTCACTGCCTGCACCGGGCTGACTTTTTACTTCAATATTGCCACAATGTAGTTCTATCAGTTCTTTGACAAGTGATAGTCCTATGCCTGATGAGGGTTGCAATATGTTGAATTTTACCAATGTTTCAAAGCGTTGGAAAAGAGTTTGCTGCTTTTGAAGATCAATACCAATGCCTTCGTCTTTTATAGAAACAATTAATCTGTCACTTTCCACATAGGCAATGACGGTGATAGACTTATTGTCTGGAGTGTATTTGAATGCATTGGATAGCAGATTGAAAATGATTTTTTCAAACTTATCTTGATCGATCCAGGTTTCTATTGCTTCCCGGTTTGTTTCTAATTGATAATTGATGTTTTTTTCTTCAGCAATAAGGCGGAAGTTATCCATTACTCTTTGTAACAGGGCGAGGACGTCTGTCTTTTCCAACAGCACTTTCATTTTTTTATTCTCTATTTTCCGGAAGTCCAGTATCTGGTTTACTAAATGCAGCATACGTTCCGTATTCTTGTGCACCAGGGTTAAATGTTTACGGGCATTGGCTGTGAGAGTTTCGTGTTCCAGAACTTCAGTAACCGGACTGGCTATGAGCGTTAATGAAGTACGTAGCTCATGCGAAATGTCGGTGAAAAAGCGCAATTTTATATTAGCTAGTTGTTGTTCAAGATTTATCTGATGACGCAACCGGTATATGTAAAGAATGATATAGGCGATAATTGTTGTAGATAACGCAAATAATACGATATACAGAATCCATGCCCAGTATGTCTCCCAGAAGGTTGGAAGTACGGTTATAGGCAAGATACGTGCTTTTTCCATCCATACTCCGTCGCTGTTGGTGGAACGTATTTGCAATTCATATTCTCCCGGAGGAAGGTTGATATAGCTGGCTGAACGGCTGTTATCTACTTCATTCCATTTATCTTCCAATCCTTTCAGACGATAAGCATAGCTGATTGATCCCGGCGCTACGTAATCCAGAGCTGCAAATTGAAAAGTTACATTTCGTTCGGATGGCTTCAGCCGTAGTTCTTCCAGATCATCGATATACAAATCCTGTGAAGTTCCCTGTATTTTAAATCCGGTAAATACAATAGGAGGGGCATAACCACTTTTCTGAAGGTGCTCAGGAGTAATTTTGAGTATTCCGATATCTGTTCCTAATAACAATTGATTGTTTTCCAACACGGGAGCTGCTTCCGTAAAGTAGAGTTCTTGTTGCATGTACTTTTTATCATAATATTCAAATGTTTCCTTTTCCGGATTGAAACGGGTGAGGGCATTTTCTGAGATAACCCACAAACTTCCTTCTTTGTCTTCTATCATAGACTGTACGAGGTCGGATGGCAGTCCATCTTTAGTGGTATAAGGTTTGAATTCTATGTGCTCACTTAATAGGTTTTCAGAGAGGATTTTATTGATTCCTCCGGTAAATGTAAGGACATAAGTTGCTTTCCTGTTATCTGTGTAGACATAGGTAACATCATTGCTGCTGAGGCTGGAAACTTCATCTGGGTGGCGTAGGTTCTTATAGAAACAGATATCTTCCGGTTGCTTGAATTCACTGGAGAAAGTCAACAAGCCCTCCGTAGTGCATACAAGAATGGCATTATTAACTTCGGTGACATAACGTACTTTGGTAAAATGGTCTTTAGGGTATTCCTCCAGCTGATTACCACTATGAATGAAACGAATTTCTCCTTCAGTTGTCTCTTCTAATAAATTTAGGCCTCCACCATAGCAACCTATCCAGATTCGTTTCTGGTGGTCTTGATAAATACTGTAAATACTATTATAGCTCAAGCTATACGGATTGTCTTCCTGGTGGGTAAATTGACGTATCTGAAAATGATCTTTGCCGTCTCTTGTTAATCGGAAAAGACCGTCCAGTTTACTTCCCATCCAGATGATTCCATTTTCGTCTTCTATAAAACAATAGATGTTCTTCTGGAAAGAAATAGGTTGTGAACTGATGGTACCTTCGGGAGTCAGATATCCTTTTAAACTTCCATCCGGCTGGTAAATTCGTATATATCCTTTTTTGCTGGCTGTCCAAAGCTCGTCTTTTTCGTCGATCAGGAAAGCTCGCGTTTCGAAACCGGCATCCATGGCTTGCAGGGAGCATGCATATGTAGAAAATGAAATTTTTGTAACATTCCAGTGATTGCATATCCAGAGATTACCCTGTTGATCTAAAAAAGAATTCAGAATAACGGGGGTGAATTTTGTATTAGGATTATTGTAATCAGTATAGTAAGGTTTCAGCTGTTTCTCTTTTCGGTCATAATAGGAGAAGCCACCTCTGTGTGGGACCATCCAGAGTGTTCCTTGCCTATCTTCGAATATCAGGTCGCGGCTTAGGCGTTCGGCTTTCGGCAAGTCTTCTTTGGGAGTTATATAATGTTGTTTCTCTTCTGTTTCTAAATTATATCGTACTACTCCGGGCATTTCAGAGTATAGCCATAATTCTCCGAAACTATCTTTGAATACAGATAAAACTGGCTCAGTAGATTTTTAGTGGGGATAGCCATATAAATTTGCTATGCGGAAAAG
>OKSK01000848.1_pt1 | contig 16542 bp, 17 predicted proteins | sample 1606301 | NCBI WGS metagenome assembly OKSK01 (sample SAMEA3879557, study PRJEB24766) | human gut metagenome | biome: human-associated habitat; feature: feces | place: USA | collected 1985/1987
TCACTGTGCGGGCGGCATGACCGCACCCAACTGATTGGAGTGAACCATGCGCAAACTGTTTTCCCGTCAGCTCATCGAGGCCCGTCACGAGATGCTGAGCATCTATGAGGCCGTCGATCTGGCCCTCCACGATGCCGTAAAGGCCTATGTGACCGACGACCGTAAGCTCGCCACCAAGACCAAGAAGCGCACGCTTTCGATTGACGCACGCTGCGCCAACCTGGAGGCCGTCTGCTACAACCTGATTGCCACGCAGTCACCGGTCGCCTCCGACTTCCGCCTGCTTCAGACGATCATCTATGTTGACTTTAACCTGCAGCGCATGACCGATAAGGTCCGTCAGATTTGCCGCGCCACGCGTCATATGATCAAGGCCGACATCTCGCTGCCCAAGGAGCTTGTCGGCACGGTCGAGGCCGAGGCTGAGGCCGTCTACCAGGTGCTGGGCTCTTCGCTTTCTGCGCTTGTCACCAATGACATGTCCATCATCTGCAACCTGGCCGTCGAGGACGAGCCAGTGCACGCTGCCTACGAGAAGTTCTTCCGCACCTTTAACCGTATGGATACGGGCGACTTTATGGACGACGACAGCAACTATGACGACCTGCGTCGCGCCATCATGGTTTCACGCTACCTCGATCGCATCGCTTCGATTTCCATCGATGCCGCTTGCCGTCTGACCTTCCTGTTGACTGGTCAGCGTATGAACGCCGGCGATATCGCCCGCACTGATGAGGATGAGCTCGAGAGCATGCGCGTGCCTTCGGGCGAGGGTGTTATCATGAGGCCCGCCGTCGATGCTCGCTATGTTGCCAAGGTGCCTGCTAACGAGGTTAGCGAGGGCCTGCGCTACCTGCTGGATCATCTTGAGGATGAAGACGATGGCGAGGACGACGAGGAGTAGGGTAGCTCCGCTCGTTGAGAGATTGTAAATACCTGAGGGAGCGCGGCCTTGCGGATGCGGGGCCGCGCTCTTGCGTTAGCATGGGACTACTTGTTGTGCTGTCTGCGGAGGCGATTTGCCATGGATAACTATTTAGACTTGATGCGCGCTCGCCGCGAGCAGATACTCGAGCGCTTTTATGCCGCGCTCGATCGCGCTGGGAGGCCCCACGATGCCGCGCGTTTGATTGCCGTGTCCAAGACCGTCGGCGTTGACGAGACCATCGCTGCCATTCGGGCGGGGTATCGCCATTTTGCCGAGAACCGCCCGCAAGAGCTCGTCCGCAAGCTTACGGGTCTGGCGGAGCATCCGGAGCTGCCCGAGGTGCGTTTCGATATGATCGGCAACCTGCAGACCAATAAGATCAATGCGGTGCTGGGCTCAGCCGAGCTAATCCATTCGGTGGGGTCGCTTCATCTGGCGCAGGCTATCTCGAGCCGTGCGACTCGTAAGATCGAAGCGGGCGAGCTGGTTGCTCCCCAGCAGGTGCTGATTGAGGTCAACGTGAGCGGCGAGGAGTCCAAGGGCGGTTTTTCGCCCGATGAGATTCGCGCCGCCGCGGGTGAGCTTGCAGAGCTTGAGGGAATTTGCGTGCAGGGGCTTATGACTATGGCGCCCCGGGGGAATAAGGATGTGGCACGCCGCACCTTTGCGGGGCTTCGTGAGCTGAGGGATGAGCTGGAGGCAGCGCATCCCGATTTGAACCTGCCTGAGCTTTCCTGCGGCATGAGCGAGGACTTTGAGCCTGCCCTTGAGGAGGGCTCTACGCTCGTTCGCCTGGGCAGGGTAGTATTTAGCCCGGAGTTTGCAGTAAAATAGGGCTCTGAAGTGCGCACTGGTTTACAGAGCGCCTGCACTAAACCGTGAGAGGACACAACCATGGGCTTCCTTGACGAGATTAAAAATAAGATGCACCTGGGCGGCCAGCAGGGTTACGACCAGGGCTATAGCCAGGATGACGACTACGGCTACGATGACGGCTACGACGACGGCTATCAGGGCGGCGGCTACAGTGGTGCTTCGGGCGAGGGCTTCTATACCCAGGACGAGCCGAGCAACGGCCTGCTGGGCCAGACGCGCCGCGGTGAAGCTGAGTCGGTTGCCGTGTATACGCGCTCCGGTCAGCTGGTCGGCGATGACTCGCGTCATGCAACGACGTACAATCCGCCGTCGCGTTCTCAGGATACGGTCACCGGTGGCTATCGTCCCGGCGCCTACGACACGCCGTCGAGTTATGCCGAGAGCGCCCGTGCTCCCGCGGCGCCTGCGCCCGCCCCTGCGCCGAGCGACGCCTCGGCCTATGCGAGCAACATCATCAACGCCACGCCGCAGCTGCCTGCCTATGTCCTGCGTCCCGAGAGCTATGATGACGTTGAGACCGTTGTCCGTCGTGTGCGTACCAAACAGCCCGTCGCGCTGATTTTTGTCGGCGTTCGCACCGAGGTCGCCAAGCGTGTCCTGGACTTTAGCTATGGCTTTGCCTGTGGCCTGGGCGCTACGGTCAAGGAGGTGGGCGACCGCGTGTTCATGGTGCTGCCCGCCGGCTGCGAGGTCAAGGATTCGGACCTCAAGAAGCTTCGTGCCGACGGCTACCTTAAGTAAACCCAAGACGAGGAGATTCTCATCAACATCTACACCATTGTCCAGCTGGTCAACACGCTGTTCAACTTCTACTCCACGCTCATCGTGGTCTATTGCTTTATGACGTGGATTCCCATGAAGCAGGGCGGCCTGCTGCAGGATATCGCTGCAGTGCTCGATAGCGTCTGCGGCCCGTGGCTCAACCTCTTTCGTCGGTTTATCCCGCCGATGGGCGGCGTTGATTTTTCGCCGGTCGTTGCGATTATTGCGTTGCAGTTGGTGCAGAGACTGGTTCTGCAGCTTCTTATAGGTATACTCGTATAGAACTGACTTAGTAACTTACGTCGGGCGTGTAGCGCCGAGGCGATGAAAAAGGAGACTTGTTATGGCTATTACCCCTGCAGACATCCAGGCTCAGACTTTCTCTGAGGCCAAGCGTGGCTACGATCCTGCCGAGGTCGACGTCTTCTTGGAGACGCTGTCTTCCGAGGTTGACGCTATGCTCGCTAAGATCGTCGACCTTAAGGGCCGTCTGACTGCTACTGAGCAGCAGCTTGCCGATGCACAGGCTCAGCTTGCCCAGGCTCAGGATACCGCCGCCCAGGCCGCCCCTGCCGCCCCCGTGGCCGCTCCCGCCCCTGACTTCTCCGCTCAGGAGCGCCAGATTTCCGCTGCCCTGATCGCTGCTCAGCAGACCGCTGAGACCATCGTCAACGATGCCAATGAGAACGCTGAGCGTATCCGCAACGAGGCTGACGCCAAGGCCCGCGAGGTTATCCGCCAGGCTCTGACCGAGAAGCAGGCCGAGCTCGAGGAAATCGACCGTCTGAAGGCTTCCCGCGAGGAGTTCAAGGCCGAGTACCTCAAGCTCATCCAGCACTTTATGGACGACGCCCAGAACTCCTTCCCGGCCGACCTCATGGCCTCCACGCCGGTTGGTTCTGCCGCTTCTCCTGCGGTGACTGTTCCCGCCGAGCCGCTGCCCGTCGCCGATCCGGTTGTCCCCGTGGCCGATCCCTTCGCCCCGATCGACAACTTCGCTGCCGACGACCTGGACTAACATTCGGCCTACAATTTAGTGCCTAGAAAGGACCCGCAGCTTGCGGGTCCTTTTTTATGACTGTGCAGGGTGTGCAGGGGTGCGCAACATAAAAAACCGAGCCCTGCACATAGTGGCGCAGAACTCGGTGAACGGGTGAGCGGTCAAGGGTAGGTTTGCGGCATGTCCCAAAAATCTACTTGAGGAGGAAGTCGGAGAGGGGAATGGTGCGGGCCTCTCGATGCTCGGGGTCGGTGATATGGTCGGCAGGATAGCCACAGACGAGCATGTGATAGGGATAGACACCCTCGGGCAGGTCGAACTGCTCACGGGCCACCTCAGGCTTAAAATGGCACACCCAGCACGTTCCCAGGCCCTGCTCGGCGGCCTCCATCATCATCTGATCACACACGATGGACGTATCGATTTCACTGGAATTCATCTGATCATACGGGCGCACCCAAGCATCATCGGTAACGCTGCAAATGAGGAAGACAAGCGGAGCCCCAAAGATAGACCCATCACGAGCAAACCGAGGCTGACAAGCAGCAGCCTTCTCCAACAGCTCGGGCGTATCCAGCACCATCACACGAGAAGGATGATTATTACAAGCAGAAGGAGCAATCCGTCCAGCTTCAACAACAGCATCCACCACCGACTGCTCCACAGCCCGATCCTCAAAAGAACGACAAGAATACCGAGACCGAGCCAGATCCAAATAAGACATACAAGCCCTCCAACAATTAAAAATCAAACAAACCCAAAGTAACCCAAACAGTACCCAAAACAGCAATCAGCCAAACGCTCATCAAGGGCCAAAGTGTCCGAACGGATACCAAAGGTCCCTTCAGCCAAACCCGCATCGCGCTAAATCTATCAGCCAAAGTTCCCAATGGTGGTGCATAAGGGGGCGGGCCCGGCCACTAATAACCTTTTGAACGACTCTGCTTGCAGCCGGAGTGAAAAAGGTTATTAGTGGCCGGGCCCGCGACCGGTGGGACATGTACCCCCAATTAACTGTTCTTCATGACAATCGAATCCACGACATCGGCCACATTCTCACAGCAGTCGGCGCAGTATTCCAGGAAGGCATATACGTCACGCCAGGCGATGACCTCGAGCGGGTCCTTGCCGTTGACGTGCAGGTTGCGCATGGCGTTGATGTAGAGCTCGTCGGCCTCGGACTCGATGGTGTTGATCTGGATGACCAGTTCGCGCAGCGTTTTGGACTTGCGGTAGTTGGGCAGCTCGACCATCAGGTCCTTCATGGCGCGGCAAGCGTCGGTCACCTTGTGGGCGATGACGATGGCGTCGGGATGGATGCTCTGAATGTTGGTGAAGTAGACGCGCTGCACGACGCCCTCGATGCGGTCGAGCACGGTGTCGAGTGAGCAGCTCATCAGGTTCAGATCCTCGCGCTCGAGCGGGGTGATAAAGGCGGTGAGCAGGGCGTCTTCAAGCTCGTGGTGCTTCTTGTCTGCCGCATGCTCAATGGCATGCATCTCCTCGAGCATATCGTGAATCTTCGCGGGATCGAAGTTCTCAAAAATCTGGGTAAGCAGCTCGGCGGCCTGGACGGCGAGGTCGGCGCAGGCGACGTAGTTGTCAAAGTAGAACGAATTGGGTTTCTTTGCCATGGGTGGGTCCTTTCGAGGCGAAGACGGGTAGGCGAAGTGTTGCGGTCCGGATGGACACTCGGTTTGACTAGAGGAACATCATGAACAGCTTGGCCATGAAAAAGCTGATGAGTCCGCAAGCGGGGAAGGTGAAGAACCAGGTGAACATCATGTCCTTGACGACGCCGAAGTTGATGGCTGAGAGGCGCTTGACGGCGCCGACGCCCATGATGGCGCAGGTTTTGATGTGCGTGGATGACACGGGGATGCCGGTAAGGGTGGCAAGTAGCAGGTTCGCGGCGCCCGCGAGGTCGGCAGAGAAACCCTGATACTTCTCGAGCTTAACCATGCTCTGGCCGACGGACTTGATGATGCGCTCGCCGCCCACGCTGGTGCCGATACCCATAGTGGCCGAGCACAGCAGCATAATCCAGATGGGGATGCCGGCATCGCCGACGCTCGTCTGGCCGTTGGCGAAGGCCACGCCTAAAAAGAGCACGCCGATGAACTTCTGTCCATCCTGCGCGCCGTGCATGAAGCTCATGGCCGCGGCACTCGCGATCTGAGCGTATTTAAAGAAGACGTTGGCACGTCGCCTGTTGGCGGCGGCAAAAAGAATCGAGACGAGCTTGCACAGGACCCAGCCCATGACAAAGCCCAGGCCGATGGAGAGCGCCAAGCCGTAGATGACCTTCATCCACTCGTGGACGTTGACGCTGCTCGCGCCGCCGAGGGCGATAGCGGCACCGGTCAGGCCGGCGATAAGGCTGTGGCTTTGCGAGGTGGGGATGCCAAAACGCGACGCTGTGGCGCCGTAGACGACGATGGAGAACAGCGCCGCGCACAGGCACGCGAGCGCCATGGTGCTATTTCCGCCAAAGTCGACGATATGTGAGATGGTGTTGGCGACGCTCGCGTTAAAGTGCGTCATGATGAGCACGCCGAGGAAGTTGAATGCGGCGCTCATGAGAATGGCAGCGCGGGCGGGCATGCAACGCGTAGTGACGCAGGTCGCGATGGCGTTGGGCGCGTCGGTCCATCCGTTGACGAAGATGGCGCCGAGCGCGAGAATCACGGTGACGGCAAGGACTGGGTTCGACACAAGTTGGCCGAGGAAGGTTGAGAACGTTACGTCCATATATGGGCTTTCTCGAAGTTTGCAGAAACGTTACAAAAACATGATAAATCGTATCACCTCCTGCGGGTTTCTTTACCGAGTTCTGATGGGAGAAGTGAATTTTTGGGTACTAAAATTGAATATTAGCCCTGTTGACCTCCGGTGTTCTTTTTGCTAACACGTCGTGCGGACGTGCGCATGCGGTCCGACACGCCAAAACCACAGCCTGTTCGCTTTACAATATGCAAACATGCGTTCGATAATAGGGGCATGGAATATCGACAGACAGATGGCAAAACTCGGCGCGTGCACAAGCAGTATGTGGACGTCGTGGCTCGCATCCTCGCGGGCGGACAAGTCGTGCCGGTCACCGTCTGCTGGGTTGACGGTCGCTGCTTTACGATTGACGAGATTGTCTCGACCACTGGGTTTGGCCTGACGGTTCACGGCATTCGTACGGCAACCTATAAGGTTCGTTTTGGCGGTCATGCGACCGAGTTGTATCTGGAGGACCAGGCGCGCGAACGGCCGGACGGCTTGCAGACCCACGTGATGCGTTGGTGGGTCTGGGCGTTTGACTGCACGCTCGAGGGTGGGCGCCGCAGGTAAAACGTGTGGCATTTGGGTACAATGGCAGAAATCTTGTCGCTTAAGGCGCTGCTGTCGCGGCGCTATCTGAAAGGACGAAAGCATGAATGATATCCAGGGCTATCAGAACGGCCCCATCGAGACCGGTGCAAGCCGTGCCAAGGAGATGTCGCCGCGTGCGTACAACCTTGTCATGTCCGCCCTGATCTTTTTGGGCTTTTGCGCCATGGGTGCCGGCGCCTACTTTACGAGCACCATGGCGTTTGCCCGCATGGTGATGAGCGGCGCCGCTTTGCCGCTGGTCTTTGGCTCGTTTATTTTGACCATCGTCGGCATTGTCATGATGTCGGCTGCCGCGGGCAAGCAGTCTGTGGGCCTGTCGCTCACGGGTTACGTGATCTTTGCGAGCACCTTTGGCCTGACCGCGTCGTTTGGCCTTGCCAACTACGACCTGCCCACCATCAACACCGCCTTTATCGCCACCGCCGCCATTACCTTTGTCTTTGGCGCGCTGGGCGTGACCTTCCCCAAGTTCTTCCAGCGTGTGTATGGCATCGGATTTGGTATTCTGCTTGCCATCATTTTGGTTGAGATCGTGCTGATGTTTATGGGCGTTTCGCAAACCATCACCGACCTGATCGTGATTGTGGTGTTCGCCGGCTTTATTGGCTACGACACCTATGTGGCCACGACGGTGCCGCCCACGCTTCCCAATGCGGTGCTCATGGCGTCCAACCTGTTCGTGGATATCATCAACGTGTTCCTGCGCATCCTGAATATCCTTGGTCGTCGCGACTAGCGGCGAGTTGCAGCGGTGCTTGCCGCGCGCGTAAATCAATGCGAAAGGCGGTCCTTCGGGGCCGTCTTTTTTGTACGCGGCGGGGTATCATGGATGGGAAAAAGCCGATAACGGCAGCGACAGGAAAGGTGACCACTTATGGCAGACGTCGACAACAGGAACCGTAACCGCAGGACCGGCCGCGCAGGGCAGCCCAACCCCAAGCGCGAGGCCCGTGCCAAGGCCGCCGAGCGTCACGTGGCAACTGTGTCCGAGGCGTGTGCCAAGGATATCGAGCGCTCGCTTGCCGGCGTGCGCGAATTCGACGGTATGCCTGCCGGTTTTGTCGCGGCGATGAAGGCCAAGGCCCAGGCGGCTGCGGCTGCCGAGGAGCAGGTTGCCGAGGAGTCTGAGTCCGCCGAGGTCGAGGCCACCGAGGTTGCGTCCGTCGAGACCGAGGTCACGGACGAGTCTGCGCCTGCCGAGGAACCCGCAGAGACCGAGTCCGCGCCTGCCGAGGAGCCCGCTCCGACTCTGCCCGAGGTCACCGTGCTTGATGCCTCCGCCACGCAGGCCATTCTGGACAACGGCCGCGGCTATGCGCAGTTCTGCGACATGGCAGTGCTCGCCTTTGCCTCGTTCACCAACCCGGGTGGCGGCTACATCCAGGGCTATCTGGGCCAGGAGGCTACGCTCTGCGCCGATTCGTATCTGTACAACGTGCTCGACAAGCAGCGCAAGTGGTATGGCGAGAACCGTCGCCGCAATATCAACTGCGAGCTCTACCGCAACCGTGCGCTGGTAGTGCCTGCGGTGCGTTTTGACCGCAACCATGTGCATGCGTATGCCGACGTGATCGTTGCCGCCGCGCCCAACGTTAAGCGCGCCCGCCAGGAGTATCGCGTGAGCGACGATGCTCTGCTGGATGCCCTGCGCGACCGTATCCGCTTTGTACTCGCCATCTGCGACGAGTTGGGTCGCGAGAAGCTCGTGCTGGGCGCATGGGGCTGCGACAACAACGGCTTTGACGCCGAGGCCGTGGCTGAGCTCTTCCGCAAGGAGCTCGCATCGGGCGACTTCAAGGTCAAGCAGGTCTTCTTTGCTGTGCCCTCTACGCGCTGGGACGAGGACTTCGCCAAGTTCGAGCACGTGTTGGCAAACTTCCCCGAGCGCAACGAGGAGTCCTATGCCCAGGTTGCCGCCCGCGCTGCGGCCGCCCGTGCCGCCGAGCAGGCTCGGGCCGCTGCCGAGGACGATGAGGATGACGACGACTGGCGCAAATACTTGTAAACTGTGCGCGTGATGCGACATGCCGAGCCGACGGGGGCTGCTCCCGTCGGCTTTTTATTGAGTGGGGAGCTTACGATGAAAAACGTTCTATGCTTTGGCGACAGCAACACCTATGGTTACGATCCGGCTGGTATGCGCGACGGCACCGCGGTGCGCTATGCGCAGGATGTGCGCTGGTGCGGCGTGGCGCAGCGTGACCTGGGCGAGGGCTGGCATGTGATTGAGGAGGGGCTCAACGGCCGCACGACGGTGCGCGACGATATGTGCCACCTGGACACTAACCTCAACGGCATTCGCGCGCTTCCGATGCTGCTCGAGGCCCATAAGCCGCTGGACGCCATTGTGATCATGCTGGGCACCAACGACTGTAAGACGGTCTTTAACGTGACGGCTTCCGATATCGCCCGTGGCGCCATGGCGCTGATTCGCGCCGTCCGCGCGTTTTCGTGGACCGACGCTGCGCCTTGTCCGCGCATTCTGCTGATGGCTCCCATCAAGATCAAGCCGCAAATCGCCGATGTGTATATGACCGATTTTGACGAGCATTCCGTCGAGGCCTCGGAGCATTTTGCCGAGTACTACGCGCACGTAGCCGAGCAGTTTGGCTGCGACTTTTTGAATGCCGCCGACTTTGCCGAGCCGGGCGATATCGACTATCTGCATATGATGCCCGAAAGCCACGAGAGCTTGGGACATGCCGTGGCAGCCAAACTCCAAGAGATGCTCGGTGAGTAGCGCAGCCCCAAACCACCACAAAGGGGACAGGCACTTTTGTGGTGGTTTTGCCCGGGTAAACGAGCGGCTTGGCTGCCATATGGGCATGGATGAGCTCATTGACCTGTTTGCCGAGGGGGATGAGCTTGTCTCAAATACCGCTTTTGAGGAGCTGGAGCTCGCCTATGACGTGGCGAACGGTGCGACCTTTGACGGCATCGTGTTCCGCTCCTGCGTATTCGATGGCGTCGACTGGAGTGGTTCGACGTTTCGTGACGTCGTATTTCGCGGTTGTCGCTTTATCCGCTGCAATATGGAAGGCTGCTGGCTCAACCGATGCGACTTTGTTGATTGCTCGGCGCCGGGGCTCAACTTGGTCAAGGCGCGCCTGTCGAACGTTTCGTTTGCATCATGCGACCTGAGCTACGCGAACCTTTCGGAGGGACGCATTGGCCCCATCACGGCGTGCGATGTGCGCCTGACCGAGGCGGCGCTCCAGGGGGCCAAGTTGGGGCAGCTGCGCCTGGATAGCTGCGACCTGACGCGAGTTGATGTGTTCAAGACACCGCTATGTGGTGTTGATGTATCGCGCTGCACGTTTGAGGCTCCCGTTGTTTCGGGTGACTACCGTGAGTTACGTGGCCTGACAGTCAATGCCGAACAAGCGCTCGCACTTTCGGGCTTGCTCGGCATCCAACTCGCAGACGATTGGCCGTAACAAGAAAAACCACCACAAAGGTGCCTGTCCCCTTTGTGGTGGTTTTGCTGCAGGGCTAGTAATTCCACATGTGGTTGACGGGGCCGGAACCTTTGCCCATGTCAAAGCCGGCGGCGAGGGCGCCCGTTAGGTAGGCCTTGCCGGCGTTGACGGCGTCGGCAAGATCCATGCCCTGTGCCAGCGCGCAGGCGATGGCGGACGAGAGCGTGCAGCCGGTGCCATGCGTGTTGCCGGTCTCGATGCGCTTGTGACGGAACCACGTGGTGAGCGGATCGCCCAGGTGGTTGCCCTCGTCATCGAGCGGCGCGGGCTCCGCCAGCACGTCGTTGGCCTCGTTGACAAGATGTCCGCCTTTAACCAAAGACGCGCATCCAAAGCGGCGGGTGAGGAGCATGGCGGCATTTTGCTGCGTGCGCTCGGAATCGACCTCGTAGTCGAGCAGTGCCATGGCCTCGGGGATATTGGGCGTGATGACGGTCGCCAACGGGAACAGGCGACGCGTGAGCGCCTCGGCCGCATCCTCGGCAATGAGTCGAGCGCCCGAGGTGGCTACCATGACGGGGTCCACGACCACGTTCGTTGCGTTCCAGGCGCTCAAGCGGTCGGCGATGACTTCGATAATCTCGACAGAAGAAACCATGCCGATCTTGACGGCGCTCGGGCGGATGTCGTCAAAGACGGCGTCGATCTGCGCGGCGACGATATCTGGCGAGATATTCTGCACGGCGGTGATGCCCAGGGTGTTTTGCGCCGTGATGGCGGTTATGGCCGTCTCGGCATACAGACGGTGCGCCGTAATGGTCTTGATGTCGGCTTGAATGCCGGCGCCACCGCTGGAATCGGATCCTGCGATGGACAGGACGGCAGGTACCTTGCTGCGATCCATGTTCGCTCCCTTGTTCGGTCGGAATCAAATGGGTCTTTAAGCCAGCATTATAAAGATGCCCGGGCCGGCTGTATGCCGATCCCGGGCGGGCGGTGCAATCTTTACGCAAATGCAAGCAAATGTTCACACGTCAACAATTGACAGGTACCAGCTCGCCGCCAGAAGCGGCCGCGGCGACAGGGTTAGTCCTCCATGCCGAGGTCGATTGTCGTGCCCTCGAACACCTTGTTGACAGTGCGAACGGCGCACATCTTGCCGCACATGGTGCAGGTGCCCTCGGTGGCGGCGGGGGATTCCTCGTAGCGCTTCTTGCCGGTGACCGGGTCGAGGGCGCACTTCCACATGGCGTCCCAGTCGAGCTTGCGGCGTGCCTGACCCATCCTGTCGTCCATGTCACGGGCGTGCGGTACCTTCTTGGCGATGTCGGCGGCGTGTGCGGCAATCTTGGTGGCCATGAGGCCATCGAGCACATCCTGAGCGTTGGGCAGGCACAGGTGCTCGGCCGGCGTCACGTAGCACAAAAAGTCGGCACCCGAGCTCGCGGAGATGGCGCCACCAATGGCGGCGGTGATGTGGTCGTAGCCCACGCCGATATCGGTCACCAGCGGCCCCAGCACATAGAACGGGGCGTTGTGGCACAGGCGCTTCTGCAGCTTCATGTTGGCGGCGATCTCGTCGAGCGCCATGTGACCCGGACCCTCGACCATGACCTGGACGCCGGCGGCCCAGGCGCGCTTGCACAGCTTGCCCAGCTCGATCATCTCAGCGGTCTCGGTTGCGTCGTTGGAGTCGTAGAGACAGCCCGGGCGGCAGGAGTCGCCGAGCGAAATCGTCACGTCGTACTCGTGGCAGATCTCGAGCACCTCGTCGTAGAACTCGTAGAAGGGGTTCTCGTTACCGGTGACCTCCATCCAACCAAACAGCAGCGAGCCGCCGCGGCTGACGATGTTCATGAGGCGGCCAGTCTCCTTAAAGGTCTTGATGACCGACTTGTTGATGCCGCAGTGGACGGTCATAAAGTCCACGCCGTCCTCGGCATGCGCGCGCACGACCTCGAGCAGATCGTCCTTGGTCAGCTTGACCAGCGGCTTTTCCATGTAGCCGATGGCATCGTACATGGGGACGGTGCCCACCATGAGCGGTGTCTCGTCGATGAGCTGCTGGCGGAACTGGCGCGTCTTGCCCGAGTTGGAGAGGTCCATAATGGCGTCGGCGCCAAAGTCCTCGGCGATCTTGACCTTCTTCCACTCCTCGGCGGCATCGGCCTTATCGCCCGAGATGCCCAGGTTGACGTTGACCTTGGTGGACAGGCCCTCACCGACGCCAAAGGCGCGCATGCCTTTTTTGATATGCACGATGTTGGCGGGGATGGCGATGCGGCCGTCGGCCACGCGCTCGCGGATGTACTCGGGGTCGCGATGCTCGCGCTCGGCAACCTCCTTCATCTGCGGCGTGATCTGCCCGGCGCGGGCGAAGTCGATTTGCGTGACGAGCTTGGGCTCGGTCTGTGTGCTCATTGGCACGGCTCCCTTCGTTGGCATTACCCATATCAGGTTTGCGGGTCAGGGCGGGCGCGCCCAATCTCAGCCTGCCGTCTTGTCCTGCAAGCCCCCCGTTATGTCATGGGCTCAAGTATAGCCTGAATGGGTACGATTGGGCCAACGAGCGTGCCTGCGGGGAGGCGAACATGGAAGACAAGCATCTATATCGAGAGACGCAATGGGATGTATCGGCCGAGGAAAGCCGTGCGCACCATGGCCTTGTCGCGATTGGTTTTGCGGTGCTTGCCGTGTTGGTGATTGCCTTTTGTATTTGGACGTTTGGCGGTCGCGGCGGCGCTGGCTGGGAGTTCGAGGTTGATGATAGCCTACCGATTATGACGGTGAGGAGTACTGGCGGTAATGCCAATACGCTCGCCGTTCCGGGCGATTATTGGTACCCGCGCGATGAGTTTGTGCAGCTGCAGCTGAGTGGTGGGTCCATTCCAGGTGAAGAAATCGAACGCGTGACGTTTGATGCGGCGCTCAAAACGCTGACGGTGAAGCTCAAAAATCAAGGAGACGTGCCCACGACGATGGATATCGCGCTGACGGAATGGCGCCTGGAGCCCCCGTCGGGCGTCAAAGTGTCCGAGTTGGAGCACGTCAAGATTACCTATCAGGACGGCTCGACAAATGAAATTGCCAAAGCCGACGGCTTGGCGGAATAGACGCCGTGCCTAGGTAGCACATTCAAAGTAGCGGTGGTCCTACAAGGCCTGTTCGTTCAGGAAGACCAAAGTGTTTTTATTTGAAAGCTCGGGAAAGTGACGATAACCAACGTCGAACGCGGTGAGCCCGCTTACATCCTCGAGCTTGTTTTCTGCCATCCACCGCACCATGGAGCCGCGCGCCTTTTTGCTGGCGGTCGACCGTTGGATGGGCTTCCCGTTGCGGATACCCTCGCCAAAGAGGCATGTGACGGCCGTAGCGTCGCCCGCGAGGTGGGGCAGAACGGCTTTGGCATACTCTACGCTGGCGAGGTTGACGATCGTGGTGTTTGAGTCCGCCGGGGCGATAGCCCGCGCGAGCTTGTCGCTCCAAAACGCGTAGAGGTCTCGGGCATCGTCAACGGCGAGCTTCGCGCCCATCTCCAGCCGATACGGTTCGACGGCATGAAAGGGACGAACGCACCCGTAGAGGCCGGAGAGGATCCATAGATGGTCTTGTAGCCATGCGAGCTGCGCGGAATCCATCACCTCGGGCGCCATGCTCTGGTATTGAATGCCGTGATAGGACATGACGGCAGGGGAGAGGTGACGGGCGAGTTCGGGATTGTCGAGATCGCCGTTTTTCAGGATGGGCCCGAACTCATGCAGGGTGTTGAGGCAAGGCCCCAGCAGTTTGTCACTCACGTTCCATAGCGCTTGCAGGCCGCCGCTGCCTTCATTTCGTTCGATATCTAGCAGTGCGCAGTGGAGGCGAGCCGTCTCGTGCGCAAAAGGTGGAATGCCCAGGACTTCAAAAGCATCTTGGGCCGCGCGCATCTGCTTGGCGGGCGAAATGATGATCTGCAGCATGGACTCTCCTCTGCCAAAAAGGAAGTTGCGGTGGAATACAGTCTGCTTGGGCTGTTTATGGGCCAGTTTAGTCCGTATTTCACCGCAACTGATGAAGGGCTGGTTAGGCGCGCTCGATGAAGGCCTTGTAGCCGCGATAGGCCTCGTAGATATCGGCCTTGTTGGCGACCTCCCACAGGGCGTGCATGGACAGGACGGCAACGCCGGAGTCGATGACGTTCATGCCATACTCGGCCATGATGTAGGCGATGGTGCCGCCGCCGCCCGCGTTGACGCGGCCGAGCTCGCAGGTCTGGAAGTCCACGCCGGCCTCGTCCATGATGTCGCGGACGAGGGCCACATACTCGGCGTCGGCATCGTTGGAGCCGCCCTTGCCGCGGCTGCCCGTGTACTTGTTAAAGCACAGGCCGCGACCCATAAAAGCTGCATTCTTAGTCTCGAACTTACCGGCATAGCCCGGGTCAAAGCCGGCGGACACGTCAGAGGAGAGCATGCGGCTGCGGGCGAGTGCGCGGCGCAGGGCCAGCGGGCTGCTCTCGCCGGCGAGCGTCATGATCTCGGCGACGGTGTTCTCGAAGAAGCGGCTCGTCATGCCGGTGGCGCCCACGGAGCCGATCTCCTCCTTGTCGACGATGAGCGTGATGCTCGTGCGCTCGACGTCTGCCACGTTGATCTGGGCGAGCATGGAGGGGTAGGCGCAGACGCGGTCGTCGTGGCCATAGCCCAAAATCATGGAGCGGTCGAGGCCCATGTCGCGGGCGGGGCCGGCGGGGACGGCGCACAGCTCGGCGGAGAGGAAGTCCTCCTCCTCGACGTCGTACTGTTCCTTGAGGATATCCAGGAACATCTGCTTGACGGGCTCCTTGGGGGCGTCCTTGTCGTCCTCGTCAAACTTGACGGGGCGGCCGCCCACGATCACGTCGAGGATCTCGGCGTCGACGGCGTCCTTGGCCGGCTTGGACATCTGCTCGCTCGAGAGGTGGATCAGCAGGTCGGAGATGGTAAAGACCGGGTCGTCTGCCTTGTCGCCGATGTTGATGTCGACGGTGGTGCCGTCCTTTTTGCAGATGACGCCCACAAGCGCGAGCGGGGAGGCCACCCAGTGGTAGCTCTTGACGCCGCCGTAGTAGTGCGTGTCGAGGTAGGCCATGTCGCCGGCCTCGAAGGCGGGATTCTGCTTGAGGTCCAGGCGCGGCGAGTCCACGTGGGCGCCCAGGATGTTAAAGCCCTGCTCGAGCGGGGCGGTGCCAAGGTTGACGAGCATAAGGTCCTTGCCGTGGTTGGCGGCGTACACCTTGTCGCCTGCCTTGAGCTCGCGGCCCTCGGCGATCGCGGTCTCCAGGTCGACGTAGCCCGCCTCCTCGGCCATCTTGATGCCGGCCTTGACACACAGGCGCTCGGTCTTGTTCTCACTCAAAAACATCTTATAGCCGCGGCAAAGCTCCTCGAGCTCCTCGATTTGCTGTGGCGTGTACTTTTTCCATGCGCAGGGACGCTCCATGACGCAGGCTCCTTTCGGATCGATCGTGCTGGTTAATGTACCGCGAGCTATCGTATCACGCGCGGGCGCGCGGTGGCGGGGGAGCTTGATGTGCGGTGGCCGCGAGGCGGGGAGCGTGTAAACTGGTGGGAACAAATCGTGCCCAGCCCAAAGCGAGGTATTCAATATGTCTGACAAGCACCGCACCTTTGCCGTTATCGACGGCAACTCGCTCATGCACCGCGCCTTCCACGCCGTGCCGCCCACCATGAACGCGCCGGACGGTCGCCCCACCAACGCGATCTTTGGCTTTTTAAACATGTTTCTCAAGATGATCGACGCCTTTAACCCCGACGGTGTGGTCGTGGCGTTTGATAAGGGCAAGCCGCGCGTGCGCATGGAGATGCTGCCGCAGTATAAGGCGCAGCGCCCGCCCATGGACCCCGATCTGCACGCGCAGTTTCCGATGATCAAGGAGCTGCTCGCTGCGCTCAACGTGCCGATTTTGCAGTCCGAGGGCTGGGAAGGCGACGATATCCTGGGCACCATGGCGCGCCTGGGCGAGGAAGCCGGCTGCGACATGCTGCTGGTGACCGGCGACCGCGACATGTATCAGCTCGTGACCGAGCACGTCAACGTGGTCTCGACCCGCAAAGGCCTGTCCGACGTGGCGATTATGACGCCCGAGAGCGTGGACGACCTGTATCACGGCATTACACCGGCGCTCGTGCCCG
>OKSK01000858.1_pt1 | contig 16439 bp, 26 predicted proteins | sample 1606301 | NCBI WGS metagenome assembly OKSK01 (sample SAMEA3879557, study PRJEB24766) | human gut metagenome | biome: human-associated habitat; feature: feces | place: USA | collected 1985/1987
ATACGATTGTGTTATTGGCTGTCAAAGGATGAAATTTTATAGGATAGAGGAAAAAACTAACAGATTTCTTTGTGGGTAATTAGACAAAATCGTATTTTTAGAGATATAATTATGTACAGCCAAACAATATGTGCATAATTTATTGATAAACAAAATATTAAACATTGAAATTATGATAAGGTCTATAAGTTGATATTGTAAAGTCTGGAAGGATTGACGTTAAACGTGAAAATATCATTTGTTCTACATGTGAAATAATCATTATTGATGAATTATCAGAATGTATGTGATAAAAATCAGAATAAGGAATTGAAGCATATAGCGTATATTTACCAAATATTGTAATTAGATAGACAAGGAGATAACTTATAGGTAGTCATATAATATGGATAGTATGCCTGATGAAAGTAAGAATATGAAAACATACCGGAAAAAAGAACGCATGATTCTCTCCCATTCCATACGGAGAAGGAGAAGGTGTATTGAGGTGACTTTTGGGAATAACGATGGCGTAAGGCTTTTGTTGTCAAAGGAGAAGGGAGTGTTGTTCGATGGTAACAAGGCATACCTGCCAGCAGAAAACTTTGTTTTGGCAGAGTTCTTCGACCGTTATGTAAATCTCGTCTTCATCGACTATTCCAAAGTTACAGACACTACAAATAAACCTGAAAAAGAAAAGATTATCCGCCCGGAATTGCCTGCGGGCTTTTTGGAGAAGTTGAAACAGGTGCGTTACAGCGATCATACAATACGGGTATATACTACCTATATCGGAGATTTCCAACAGTATTTTGCCGGGAACAACCTGAAAATGATTTCGCCAGACGAAATAAATGCCTACCTGCTTTATCTGATAGACAAGAAAAATATCTCTTCCTGCCAACAGAACCAACGTATCAACGCTATCAAGTTCTATTATGAAAAGGTGCTGGGTAACGAACGTCACTGCTACAAGGTAAACCGTGCAAAGCGTGAGAAGACACTGCCGGATGTATTAAGCAAGGAAGAAGTGAAAGCTTTTCTAACGGTAGCCAAAGGGGATTTGCGATTTTATTGCATGTATTCGCTGTTGTACTCGGCAGGGCTTCGTATCAGCGAATTGCTGAATTTGAAACCGGATGATATAAACATTTCCCGTTCACTGATACATGTGCGACAGGGAAAAGGGAAAAAAGACCGATATACGCTACTATCCAAACCGTTTATCAATAAACTGGAAGAATATAGGATAGCATATCAGCCGGAAAAGTGGCTTTTTGAACGCGAAGCCGGAGTACAATTCTCTGAAAGTATCGTTTCCAAAAAACTGAAAGAGATAGCCCATGAAGCCGGAATAACAAAAAGAGTATATCCACACTTGTTCCGCCATTCGTTCGCTACACATTTGATAGAACAAGGAACGGACTTGAAAATCATTAAAGAACTGCTGGGGCATGAAAATATTAAAACAACAGAGATGTACGTCCATATAGCAGACACTTACAAAAGTAAAATTAAAAGTCCATTGGATGATATTTTAGAAGAAGAGATTTAATAAAATACTTAGAGAAAATAACAGCGGACGTTTAATGTTTGGCTGTTAGCATAACGTTAGCTGCTGATTAAAAAAAGGACAAATGAAAAGATGGAGTAAATTACAAAAGGAATTATATCTGATAGTTGATCCAACGATTGGCTTTCAGATACATTGTGCTGCTTATCCAATGCGAAGTCGATACGGGAATACAGATCTTCCACGGTATTGGATTACATTAGATAAAGAAATTATTTTTGATTATCCGAAGCAGTTTGTCCTATCTGATGGAACCGTTAAGAATTATGATCCAGACGGAATACATCAAAATTATCCTTATTGTACCGATGTGTCTGATATTTCTTCTTTAATACGAGAATATATTGATACCCCTATTTCGGAAATAATGACCCGACATTTTGAGAATGACTACTGGGGACTGGCAAATATTCTTCGAGCAGCAGACCGTCGCATAGGTCAGCGGAGATTAGATATATTGCGAAGAAGAATCAAAAATAAGGCGGCACAAAAAATATTAACTTTAAGAATTAAGGAATCATCAGCTAACAAACAACTAAGTGCTGAAAACAATTAGTTGCCAAACATTATCAGTAAGGAAAAAGTGAAAACAAGTATAGAATTTAATAAAGCATTGCGATTGTTAGACTGTGGCAAAGCTGAACGAGCAATAGAAATCTTGCAAGTAGTTATAAACAACGCTCAAAACGAAAGAGATGATTTGTTGTTTATCCGTTCTAATTGTGTGTTGGGTGAGCTGTATTTTGATTGTAATGATTTTGACAAGTCAAAGTCCTATTTAGAGGCTGCATTAAGTAAAATGAATAATTGTGGCATAGATGAGGATTTGTTTGATTATGAAAAATCGATTGCTTTGAAAATTCTAACTGAATTGAATAATAATTACTGATAACAAGCACCTGTGCCACCTAACGGCGGCAAGCTGCAACCCATTATCAATCATCAAAAGATAAATAATGAAAGATATGAATAACATACCGGGTTATGAAAAGATGGATGGTATTGAATTTCTATATATTCAAGGTGAGCCATCCTCAAATTTCAAAAAAGTAACTTCAAATTTCGACAAAGTAACAAGATTTGTTCAGCCTTCATTACCTAAAGGTGGAGGAGTTTCAGAAGAAGGTTGTTGTATTACAACTCCTGATGGCGATAAGTTTTATGCTGTAGCATACCACTTTGATATATTAGGATGGAGAAAACAAATAAAGCAAGGAGCAAGTATGTTAAATTTATTGACAGGAATAATCAACAATGACAATATTGAATTGTCTGATGGACGAAGTTACACCTTATCGGACTGTATAGTTGAACTTTATTAAATTGATGATAACAAACAGATAAAACATTTAAGGCTGTTTATCTGCCAAACCATTAGTCGCAACTAATTAACTAAAAGCAAAAGAATATGAGCAAGAAGAATATTACTTATTTCGGTGAAGTAAATAATAAAGAAGAAGACTATTTTGAAGGTCATGTAACTCTTAGCAACAAGGATGTCGAATTGGATTTGGATTTCTGTAATTATGAAGGCAATCCAAAGGATTGGTCAGAAGAACTGGAAAATTATCTTTCCAATCTTCTTAAATACAAAACAGAAATAGATAAATCTATATTAAAGGATTATGAAAATGGTGGTACAACGAATGAATATGTTCGTTGGCATCTTGATGAATGGGATGCTATTGATGACTTGTTGCCAAATGCCGATTCGACAAAAACAAAAGAAGAACAGTTTCTATCCTTGTTGATACAGAGAGTGGAACGCATCACTTTTTATCCCGGTGATAATCACTATGCTGTTTGGGATTACATGATAGATAATGAAAATTCAGATGAAATTGTCGTAGTACATACAGACAATAAAGGAAAAATTTTAGATGTTACTTGGGAAAGTTAAATAGGCGACTAACATGCACCTGTTCCGCCTAACGGCGGCAAGCTGCAAACCATTAGCAACCTATAAAACGAAAAGGATATGACAACAAAAAAATATGCAAATTATATTGAGAAACAAACGCGAGCAATATACAACATAATGCTCGAACCTATTTTTGATGAATTTATTATTCATTTGGATGGGAAGAAAATAGGTGTCTTGTATCAGAATCAATGCTATCTTTTGCTTACTGATAAAGGGAAAGAGTTGTTACCTGATGCCCAAGTATGTCGTCCATATAAAAATCCGCCGGGAGAAAAGGATTTCATACTAGTAGAAAATACAGATAACGAAGAATTACTTTCTCTGTTATTCAAAGAAACTTATAATGAATTACATGCATGGCAGGATTTAATGTGTGATTTTTCCTATCATTTTGCAGTAAACAGAAGATATATGGAACATATTGAGCGATTGTATGATGAATTTGTTGTTTTATTGTCTTTTTATTGGGATAACGGTTTCTTGAAAAATCGTCCGGTAGATACAAAAGGTAGAATTATAAAACTTGAATTTCGTCGGAATGATTTAACTCCAGATGGAGAAAAGTTTTTTATGCCTTTTTTTATGAAATTCATTTCATATACAGACCGGACGCAAAAGACACCTTCTGAAAAATTGATTAATAAATGGTTGAATGAGGTGAGAAACAAATAAAAATAGGTTGCTAACAAGCACCTGTTCCGCCTAACGGCGGCAAGCTGCAAACCATTATCAGTCAATAAAAACTAAAGAATATGGGAAAACAAATAGTATTCTATTCGACCCCAAATGATGATGAGATGATTGTCAATGCGCTAAAAAGTGTATTTGGACAATTAGTGAATGTACCGTACTATAAAGGGGATTTATCTCCTTTTGATATTAGTACAAATGAAAGGAAAATGTACTTAACAGGAAATTCTTTTCAACGATACATATCCTATCGTACGCATGAATATTATGATGGTACAACGGCCGAAGTCTTAGATTTTGCAAAAAGTCCTGTTTTAGAATATCGTGTTCCTTGTCAAAGGGAAGATATGACATACGTTGATGGACGTTTTTATTGTTGTTCAGATAATATCGAGTTCTCCCAAAAGGTTTCTAAGTTTTTTGGTAAACTCAAGAAGGAATTTCGATATGTAAAACAGTGGAAGTGCTATATATCAAACAGCATTGATGTAGAAGTATCTCGCTTCTTTATTCCGAATAGAATCATTACTATAAATAAAGAAGAATTGAAGTAAAATGACTGATAACAAGCACCTATTCCGCCTAACGGCGGCAAGCTGCATCCCATTAGTAGCAAATTAAATAATGAAAGCATGGATGTAAAGACATTTCGTGAAATATTCGTAGAACAAGTTTTAAATACCATTGCTTCCGATGGTTATACATACCGTTCCACCAAACAAATGTTTGTAAAAACTGAAAAAGAACATTTATTTGAGATTCACGTGTATATGTATAAGCGTAATACATTCATAGAGATTGAAACAAAATCTTTTTATGGAAACAGTATAATAGATAAGGAACTAAAAGAACTGGGTATAAAAGATTGCCGAAAACTTATATGTGGTGGAAATTTAAATTTTATATGCGAGTCTTATTTTAACGAAGTGTTTCCTGAAAAATATAGTAACCTGATTTATGATTTTACAGATGATGTTTCATTGATAATAACTAAATGGCTGGGATATTATACGAATATTATCCAACCGTTTTTTATGGATTGTACAAATCTCGAAGTTCTAAATCAGATAATAAATGGAAAAACGGATTGTATAGGTTTTAATATCTGCGGTGAAGTGAAATATCTGAAATCATATTTTGTTGGTAAAAGAGCTGGAATGAAAGATGAAGAGCTTCTGAAATTGTATGATGAATATGAAGAAAAATTGAAGAAGTTTAACCCGAACTATTTCTCTGATTTTCTGAAAATAAAAAATAGAATAAAGTCAAATTTGCTACTAACAAACGACTGAACCGCCTTTAAACAATAGTCGGTTAGTTGCCAAACATTATCGACCATAAAAAGAATAGAAAATGGAACGAATAAAATTAACGGCAGATACGCCAAGTTATGTCAAGGTTTGGGAAATTGAAAAGGATCTTTTGGATTTTAACTCAATTTTGAATGAAAGATATAGTACCATTGATTTTATATTTTGGTTTTGTTTTAGAGCTTTACTTGATGATGCAATCAGTTCGGGCTGGAAATCGAAAGTTGTATTTTACAAAAAGGATAATGCACTTGGTTTTGACATCATCATGCCAGAAAAAGAATTTGTTCAGCAAAACATGGCAATACAGCGCAGAATTATGGGGAAACATTTCTTTCTATTCTTCACTGAAAACATCCATAAATATAGATATAAGCTCCCTGTACTTAAATCGATAGAAAAAGATTTAGTGGAAGATATGCGGTTACTTCTCGTTGACAACCTATGGCTGCCAATCGAAAATGGGCAATATAAGTTGTCTGTAATAGAAACTGTAACTTATGAACGTGCAATAAGGTTGTTTGGAAATCCGAAGGAGAAAAGGTTTATAGACAATGCCCAAGGAATAAAAGTTCAAGATTTGACTTGGGTAATAGATGAAGTCGAAAGCGAATTGTCTGCAACCTATTTGTTGATTGATAAAAAATGGCAATTACAAAAATATGAAGTGAGAATTAAATAGGTCGATAACAAACAGCAAAACCGCCTAAAAGCGGCACGCTGCCGAACATTATCAATAATATGCAAATACATGAAGCTGAGACAAATAAATGCAATAAAAAATTAATGTTTGAATCGAATGAATTTGAGCAGGGAATAGAGTTTGCTCTTGCTAATGATTGTGATGGTCTGCAAATAAGGAACACTTTTGGTATAGCGATGGATTTTAGACTTTTTGAAAAAGTTGCCAATCAAATAGTATTCCTATCCATAACTGGCATAAGTCCTATCCATATTACTAATTTTGAATACATATACTCTTTTCAAAAGTTAGAAACTTTATATTCTGACGAAGTGGATTTACCTATAGATTTTGTAAGATTTGGCGCACTCCAAAACATTGGTATCCTCTATAATAAGAACTTTCAAAATTTAGATAAATTGAAGCACTTGAAAAGTGCCGTTATTCGCAAATTCTTAGGGCAAGACCTGCGACTGTTCTCTGATTGGGAGTCTATAAAGGTATTGCACATATATCAATCAAAAATAGAAAGTTTACAAGGTATAGCAGAACTAAGAGATGTTGATACTTTAGTTTTAGCACATAATAAGAAACTGAAAGATATTAGCAGTATTAATCAGTTAAACTATGTAGCAGATCTTTCATTTGAAAAAAATAGCGGTTTACGTGACTATTCCGAATTGGCAAATAACCAGAGTGTTCATAGTCTTTTTATATCAGAGTTGGACAATCTGGAGTTTATCAAGAGCATGGAATCTTTAACATCATTCAGTTTTTGGAATTGTAAAGATGGAAATTTGTTTCCTTTATTAGAAAGTCCGACATTGAAAAAAGTATGTTTTACTCCTAATAAGAAACATTATTCGCATACAATGGAGCAAATAAATAGATTGATAACAAACACCTCAATCGCTAAATGCGATTAGCTGCCGAACTTTACCTGCAATTAAAAATATTAGAAGAAATGAAAATAAAAGAAGCTTGGGCGATTGAACTGAAAAATGGAGTCTATGGTGGATTAGAGCCTATTATTGATCCTTTTGACAAAAATATAGTTTATCTTTCCGATGGTTGGGGATCGGCTTTCCCTTCCATAAAATTGCGCCAACTCTCTTTCTCTGACGGAAAAGAATTAAATTCTGTATCAATAAAAAATATCGTAAGGTGTCTGTATTTTAATTCTGATGGAAGGAATATGTTTGCCGTATCCGACAACAAAATATTTCAAATAGACAGAATAAACTTATCCATTATAAAAAAGTTTGATAAAGGCATACCGCGGTACAGTGATTATATTTCCTCAAATAATAAAGATTCTCTTTTGTTGATGAATTACAATAGTGATTATCTATGTGTGTATAATTATCTGACAGAAAAAGGGATAAAGAAAAAACTTAAATCATGTAAAGGTATCATTCAAGGAGAAACTCCCGATACTTTCCTGATTTTTTGTCCCAAAACGGGAACGGTCTTGAAGTATTATTTGATGGAAAATAAATTAGAGGAAATTATCAGAACAGATATATATTATTCGGCATGGAAAGGTAACTCCGGTACATTTTATTTTCATTTGGGAAAAATTGTAGAAGCAACGTCAAATACGCATGAACACATTGTGCCAACAAATAAGATTATTACAATTTCAGCGAATCAATTGAATCTCACGAATGAGATCATACTTGACGCCGATTTTCGTAAAATTTGGATTTCTGAAAATGAGGAATTAATGTATCTTAATAATGTTGATTTTGAGAAAAGAAATCAAATATCAATTTACTTACTAAAAGAAAAGAGAATTATTGATACGTTGAATATAAACAAGGGAGAACAAATTATAGAACTCTTTGATGATAAAGGAGTTGCTTTAAGCTACAACATAGAAAATCCTAAAAAAATAACCTGTTGGAAATACGAATAGCAGGTAACAATCACCTAAACTGCTAAACGCAGTTAGCTGAATCCCATTATCCGCACTAAAAATAACATCATGGTAAGATTTATAAGCGCAACGTATGAGTTACATTTCGTTGCTGTAGAATTACAAAGACAAATAATAAAAAGAGTAGCAAACTACATTATTGATAATTTCAATGATTGGACTTGGCAAAATTCAATAAATGATAAACTGCGTAAAGCAGAAAATCATAATGCTGCGTTATTAGTTGTTTTAAGGTTATTTCATCAAAGCGAAATAGAAAAAGGCAAACTAAAGTCGTATGCTCGGTATATAAAGGCAAAAGAAAAGCTTGTTATTGACCAAATGTTTACTTTGGATGACTACTTGAATTTGACAGAAGATGAAATTAGGCAAAAACTCTGCACTGATATTTGTAATTACGTTTGCGAAATGTTGAAAAAATACACAGACCGCTTTCAAGATTTTGATGCAATGGCTTTTGTTCCATTGTTCAAAACACAAATGGATAGAATTAAAAATAATGAACTTCCATATTTATGATTATGGAAATAAATTAAGCGGATAACATGCACTTGTGCGGCCTAATGGCAGCAAGCTGCAACCCATTAGCGGTCAGCTAAAAAAATGAATAAATATCAATTGCGAATATGAAATTTGAAGGAATAGATAAAAATAAAGCTCACGCAAGAGCAATAGAATTGCTAACAGAAGACTTCTTTTGGAGTGCTTCAGATGAGTTATCTCCATTTGGTTCAGATGAAGGGCATACTGCATTGTGTGAATTCCGAAAATGGCGTAAGAAAAATAAAAAAATATCTGTTGGGTATTGTATTGCTTGGGTTATAGAAAGTGTGGGAGAATTTGACGACTACGATGACTACAACGAAGAAAATCTTGTGGACGAAATCAAGATAAAAAGTCTAATAGATAATGATGAGTTTGACGACCAACAATATATTTTCACAGTTGATTCGTCTGTCATTGCTACAGCATTAGGGCAATTGGTAGATGAAGGTTTGATAGAAGCTGATTATAAATACTTTGTTCAAGTTGCAATAAATCGTTTGAGAATTTGGGCTAACTTACACGAAAGTTGGAATCACAAAAACGAATTTATCAGACGGTTAAATGTAATAGAGAGAGTACTTGAAAAAGCATAAAACAATCAACAACCGCTAACAAGCGAATGAACTGCCCTAACGGTCAGTTATTCACAAACCATTAGTTGCAGTCAAAAACAAAATGGAAATGAATGAACTATCAGAAAAAGAATATTCGTTCTCAAATGCGCTATTTTGGAACGTAATGTTACATCATCATATTCGAGCCTTTGATGAAGAAAGAGATGTGAATTTTGATGAAGTATGGGATGAAGAAATTGCATCGGCTTTGTTAGATGAAAAGAAGTACAAGGAATATTGGTGTTGGCTATCTCAAAGTGATTTGGAGACATCTGCAAATCAGGGTGAAATAGAAAATCCGAGAACTCTAACACTTCCTATCGGCAGCGATATTGCATTAACAATAGAATATCATCCTTGCTGTACATATTATTTTTTGAATGACACTTTAATCGGTGAGGTTAGCGGTAACTTTCACTTGAAGTATCTCACATATTCGGAATTAATGCGGATCACAAAAGAGAAATATGGTGATGAGCTATTTCATTTACTCTTACCTTTGTCTGTAATCAGAGAAAAGGAGAAAGAGATAGCACGACAAGAGATAATCCAAAGATTACAACAAATTCCGTTATTCAAAGGACATTCCGAGTATATAGGTAAATGTATCTTGAATGGATTATTAGTGTCCAACTCTGACATACAGGACATTCCAGAAATAGGAACTATATGTACAAGTAATCATTCGTATAGAAATGCTTTGATATATGATGACGAAAAGCTGGAAATAAAGGAGCTAAATATTCTTTTGTCAAGATTATGAATTGCAACTAACAAATGGCTTAACCTTCCCTGAAAGGTCGATTAGCCAATAAATATTAGTATCAAATGAAATTAAAAAGAACATAATATGAATATAGAACGAGAAATACCCGGATTACATCCCGTTGAATGGAGGGAATACCGCTATATTGCAGATGACGGGAATGATTTCTTTGTTTCGCTCAATAGAAGAAGCAAGAAACAAGGTTTATTCGATAAAGTTACTTCGGTTGTAGAAATTGCTCAAAGTGGTGGTGTCATAACTGAAAATTGTAAGATATGGCTGCCAACCAATGAATTATTTCATGGTTTGTCTTATAGAGGCGACATTCAAGGTTGGCGCCAACAGATAGAACAAGGCGCTGAACACTTAGGGCTATTGGTTGGAAAAATAGTTGAGAATAATATCGAATTATCAGATGGAAGAAGTTATGCTCTTTCAGAATGTAGAATTGAATTTTATTAAAATATGATGCTAACAAGTAGATAAGCTGCCCTAATGGTCTACTATCTACAAACCATTACCAATAACGAATTACGAAAACAATATAAGCTATGTATAAGATAAAGACATCGGAGTTGCTTTCGGGCAAAAGTATAGTTAAAGAATTGATAAATATTGATGTTGTCAAAAATATATCTGATGATTTGTTTGAAACAAAACATCATTATCTTATGGTAGCTTACTCACTTGAATATAAAATTGAGTTTTCTTTTGATAAAGCAAATAATGTATGTCAATACATTATGGTTGAAGAAAACGAAGTAAATAGAGAAAAGCAAAATATCAATATTGAATTTATTGATGATATATCCATTTTCGAGAAACACATAGATGTTGTAATAGATAATTTTAAGATGAATATTCTACAAAATGATTCTGTAAAAATTGGCAACATAGAGTTGTATTTCTCGGAAAACAAAGTTGATAGCTTATATTATTTCCCAAAACAAAATATTAGTAACAATCACCTTAACAGCTAAACGCTGTTAGCTGAATCCCATTATAAGCAAAAGAGAAACAGAAACAATATGATAAAATACATTTCGGGAGATATACTGCAAAGCAAAGATGAGTACATAGCGCAAGGTGTAGCTGTTGGATCACAAGAAGGATTAGGAACCGGACTTGCCTTTAAACTGTCAAGCCAATTCCCTGAAATCCAAAAACTCTTTAAGAAGTACACACGAAACACTAAATTTCAAGCTGGCGATGTGTTTATAGGAGAAATCAAAGGTTTCTCTCCAGGTATAATTTACATCGCTACACAACCCGATATGTATCATGCGGAACTCACATATCTGAATAAAGGTTTGAAACGCTTGAAAAAAGTGTGCGAAAGCAGAGGTATCAAAACTGTGTCGCTCCCGAAAATAGGTGCAGGTTTGGGTAAGTTGGATTGGAATAGTGAGGTCAAACCTTTGTTTGAAAGTATTTTATCTGATTGTGAAACGGTATTCAATGTATATGAAGATTACAAGATTGAATACGAAATTTAGCTTATAACATGCACCTGCTCCGCCTAACGGCGGCAAGCTGCAACCCATTACCAATAATGCCATAAAATAATAAAAATGAATTTGAAAGATAAAACGTTAGATATTACAATTAAAGACTACTTGTTGTCAGGTGGCATTAAACATATTAATCCATATGCCGATTTTAAAATAAATGAATTTAAAAAGATGGCAACAGAAATATGGACAACGCCTGAGTCTGATTCAATAATTATTTCGATAAACATAAACAAAGTGACAACTTTTGAGATTGTATATGATAATAAAGATCATTATTATGTACACGATTCTTTAAATTTCAATATCGGGTTATTAAGAAATTTCCCCAAGTATGTACATAGATTAGGATTGTTTTACGCTAAAGAGCTTGAAAAATCAGAATACATGAATAGCCTAAAAATTGTCGGTGAAGTATCAGACCAAGAGGAAAAGGTTTTATTCTTGAGCAATGGAGTTAATTTGCATTTTCTAAAAAGTGATAAAACAGATGATTATTTAATCATAAAAATCGTCCCTGATGGAGAAGAATACAGGAGTTCTATCAGGAAAATTTTTAGGGAAGTTAATCTATCGGTAACAAACAGATGAATTGCCCTAATGATCAATTATCCGCCAAACATTATCGGTTTAATAAAATGGAAAAGGAAGGAGTAATATATTGGCTCAAACCAGAAGAAGGCGGATTGAAAAATCTGCCGACTTATGAGTTGTGTTATGCTGTTACAGTTTTACCGCAAGTGGAGCCTTCAGCATGGAGCATTAAAATGTTTATTCTTGAGCCTGATAAATATGTAAGTGATTGCTTGTCGCTTTTCTGGTTGATCATGCACCTCATGAAGTTTTAAATACCATAGAATCCGTAGATGTATATGCAGGCAATAAAAAAGTAGCCACTATAATATTAAAAACCGATAACAAACAGCAGACCGACTGAATAAGCGGAACGCTGCCAAACATTAATCGCTAAAAACAATGGCAAGTATAGAAGAATATAAAAAACGAATACAAGAATTTATATATTGTTTAGTCCGTAAAGACTATCAAGCCGTAAATAATCTAATGTTGGCTAATAGTGTGCCTATTCAAGATATACGGCGAGTTATAGAGGAATACGGTTGTACAATTATACCTCTACCTGTAAAAGCGTTTGATTTGGCATTGTCCTATCAAATTTCCGATAAACAGGTAGATATATACATTCCTCTATGGAGTGAAGAAGAAGGTCAAAGCGACCTCACTCTTTCGCTTTCTTGTTTCAAAAATGAGAATAAGATAAAAATAAATGACTTAGAGGTTTTGTAAAACGATTAACAAATGGCTTAACCGCCCCAAAAAGTCGGTTAGCCACTGACATTAGCAATAAAGTAAAACAAATAAAATATCATCAAATCATGCTAAGTAATAAAGTGATAGACTATTTGAATAAACAAGGTGTATATTCAGAAAAAGAAGATAAAGCATATAAAAAGGCTTTGATTGATTTAGGAATTGATTTAAATAGTGATTTTGCACTGTTTAATCTAAATACTACCGAAATAACATTTCGAGGACAATGTGGCGAAATCTATAATGTGTGTTGGTTTAAAATTTACTCTAATGATTTAAGTTATGGTATAGAAAGGCAAGCAGTGTTAGGCATTCCCTCCGAATACTTACCTCTTGATAGCTTTGAAGGTGAAGGCGGTTTTTTCTATAACCGTAATACAGGAGAAGTTCTTGAAATTGAATTGGGAGAGAAACTAATCAATTTTCAGAATGGAAAGTTGTCTCCACAATGGAAAGACTTCAATTCTTTTTTGGAATGGTATTTTGGATTATAATAAGTTATTGCTAACAAGCGAATGAACTGCCCTAACAATCAGTTATTCGCCAGCCATTATCGGTATTAAAATAATGAGAATAATCCAATTTCATATTATAGATGAAGAACTATGATAAAATGACTAAAAGAGCAGTAACTTTAAAAAGTAGTTATATGAGCAATGCCAAATGGTCTAAGTTACTAAAAGCTATTGCAGAATCAGATATTAAGTACATTGCAAGTGAAGTCCTTGCAAAAGATCTTGTGTGTGATACTCTTTGGCATATACTTCTTGCAGATTATCTTGGGAATGGGAAATACACAGCAGATGGCATAGCTGGGGCAATAAGGACTAAGAATATAGAATATGTCATTATCCCCTTTGAATCAATAAACGAATTATCCAGAATGAAAGATTTAATTGAAAAGATTGGGAAATTTGAATATGATATTGATAATGAAAAACTAATTATAAAAATATTTGGATACCGATAACACATAGCTAACCGACTGAATAAGCGGAACGCTGCCGGACATTAGTAACCATAAAAATAGCGAAGAATATGAAACAAAAACTTATAGAACGATTGAGTACATTTCTCAATAAACATAAAATGCGTGGTACTCCCGCTACGGACGAACAAATAGAACAAGCCGAAAAAGTGTTGAATGTAAAGTTTAGTTCTGACTATATTGATTTTATCAAACACTTTGGTCGTGCTTGGGCAGACATTGAAATTTTTGCTTTTGAAGGTAATGAAACTGTTGTAGGTTATACTCAATCTTTGAGAGAAGTTCATGCGGAAACTTCAGAAAACTATGCTGTTGCAGATGATGGAGCAGGAAATCCAATTATGATTAATCCTAAAGGAGAAGTGCTAATATTTTATCATGATAATGGAGAGAATGAAATTTTAGCTTCATCACTTGAAGTTTTTATAGAAGAGAACTTTGAAGAATGGTGAAATGGGTTACTAACAAACAGCATACCGCTTAAAGCGGCACGCTGTCAAGCATTAGCATATCACTAATCAAATTAAGAATGAAAGTAAAACAACAGATAATAAACTTCTATCAGATACTTAAAGAGTTACCTGATAACGAAGAATATAATGTAGAAGGCATTAGAAATAGAGTTTCGATGAAAGCTGATAATCTATTATTTACTTTGGACAACAAGGGTAATCAAGGTATAGATATAGATGCAAAAATATTCTCTTTCTTATCTTTTGTAAAAGGCTATGATATGCCAAGATTTGAAGATAACTATTACCTATTCACAAAAGAAGATTTGGACAGGGAATATAAAGCATTAGGAGATATAGAATCATTAAATGGAAATGAAATAGATTGCTAACAAACAGATAAAGCACCTTAATATTCGATTATTTGCCGAACATTACCAACAGAGTAAAAAATGAAAGTATATAGAATAGCAATAAATATGATTAATCAAACCAAGATTTTTAAATTTATAATCCCTATTGTAGTATTTATTCTATTGTATGTTGTCTCAACAATTAGAAACAACAATGTAAGAAAGGATGGCATACAGAGTGAGAGTATAAATCCTTATATTCCGGTAGCCGCACAGATTACAATGGATAAGTTGCCGGAAGTGCTGAAAAACGTACAGGCAGGACGAACGGAATATGATTTTACCGGTATCTGTGCCCATGGGGTGGATTGTATCTATTTCATGCAGGATAACGGAAAGTTCTACATTGATTTTGAAGCCATGAGCAAAGACCAACTTCCCTATTTAGATAAATTGAAGCAGTTTGCCAAAGAGCATAATTACCCAATTATCGAAACGACCTATAACAACACGCCCATTGATTATAACCATGTGAAATATGCTCCGGTCTTAAGCCTGAAAGTCAATGCGGATATTGACAGTATCGTTACAGTTGGAAAGTTGATTGAACAAACCATTTTCCAGAATAATGATCAGACCATCTACGATATAGTTCCTTAAAGAGCATAAGGAGACAATAAAAGAATAATAATAAAATGAGAGATAAGGGTTTGGGAAAAAAGACATTCTGGATTTACTCTACCAATAAGTTTGTTTGGATAGGGGTTGTTATATGCAGTATATTGAGTGCATTTATGATCTACTTTTTATGTGTAGCCTTAAGTGAGAATAAAGTCCTCCTTATTTTCTTATTGCCCATTTCTTTGTCAATCCTATTAATCTATTGGGCACTACCCAGTAAGATTTTACTTGGTGAAGATAAAATAGAAGAGCGAGGTTTGTTCAAGAAAAGAAGCCTCCGGGTGGATGAGATAAATTCATGGGGAGTTCTGCAAATGTATAAGCCCTACCGCTGTAAAGAGGGTATTTATTCTTATATACCTGCCAAATCATTCAAACCTTCCCGTAAAATAGAGGAGAATATGAATTTTTCGTATAGCCTGTTTTTATCCAATATTCCGCACTATGACGGTAAAAAGAAAGATTCCTTCCAAACAGATAAAACTATTTTTGTCAGTTATCGGAAAGAAGTGTATATTGCATTGGAAAAGCATCTGAAAAAAATATTGTATTTACTTATCTTGCCCTTGATGTCGATGGCATGTAGTCCAAAAGCAAAATTGAGCAGTGCCGGAATGTACCCTAACTATCAAGTAGGTGAAATGGTAAGACTTGTTCCGGTGGACTCCCTGACCTACGGGGACGTAATCGCATATCATGCATACATTCCCGGCTTTCAGGAGAGGGCATTCAAACGAATTGTCGGGCTGCCAGGAGATACCATCCGTTTTCAAGACCAGCAATGTATCGTTAACGGTAAAAAGAATGAATGGGTATTTATACGGAAACTCTTTTACGAAGAGGATGAATGTGAAGTATATTGCGAACGCCTGCCCAACGGCATGAAGGTAAACATCTGTAAAAGCGTTGTGCCCATAGATCCGGCAACGGCTACCACCACTGCGGTTGTCGTTCCGGCGGACAGTTATTTCGTTGCGGGTGATTACAGGGGCGGCTCGATTGACAGTCGTTCGTTAGGATGCGTTGCTGCGGATTCAATTATTGGCAAAGGTGTAAAAACAAAGTAATCGCTGGGCTTTTATCCCGATTCACCACACTGTAA
>OKSK01000870.1_pt1 | contig 16345 bp, 16 predicted proteins | sample 1606301 | NCBI WGS metagenome assembly OKSK01 (sample SAMEA3879557, study PRJEB24766) | human gut metagenome | biome: human-associated habitat; feature: feces | place: USA | collected 1985/1987
GACTGGAAGATGGGGTAAATTAGAAAGCTATTAAACAAATGTGGAATATCCTGGCATCAATCTGACGTTATAGAGCGTGAAAACAGCTTGCAGAGCCAAAAATTCCTGCTACTAAATTGGTAACAGTACTCATATTTGCTATTTTTTGGCCACGGCGCCCTAAGACGGGTGTGTTGGGGCTTTCCATAGGGGAGCGACGGGCTCAATCAGAGCACGTGCGGCCCGTCCTGACCTGCGAAATCTGTACTCGCGATGCGAATGACGCCCCTAACCTTAAACTTTAGCTTGAACTTAGCTATAATGCGCTACGTTCCTACCAGGCTGTGGTTGCGGACGGACGAAATGCCCGTCCTAGTCCAAGACAGACGCGGTCAAAGGGATCCACGTAAGCGACCGCGTGCGCGCGGCGCGATCATGGCGCGTCCTAGATGTAAGCCGCACCGTCCGTTCTACTTTCTTTGGGGCAATACCGCCTCGCGGGCGAGCGGGTCAGTCGTGAAGGTGGCTGCGGCCTCCCGAGCAAACACCCCGGTGCGCAAGTGTGGGGTCAAATACCAGGTCAGCTGGTGGGAACAATCTGATATTCCGCGCAACGCACGGATCGTATACGACACAGAAGGCAGGGTAGTGGACATGGTGAGGGGCAGCTTGATGCACGCGGCTCGGTTAGGTGCTGGGACCGCAGCGGTCATCGCCGTTTTGGGCCTGAGCGGATGCGCGTTCAACCCGCTGTCTACGTTCACGACTCCCACGATCGACCAGATCGAGTACGAGACCGTCACGCCCACGGTGTCGGATGATGCCCTGGTCACTCCCGGTACCCTGACGGTTGCCCTCGATACCTCCGATGCGCCGCAGGCCATGCAGGGCGCCGACGGCGAGCTCACGGGGTATGCAGTCGACGCTGCCCGCGCCCTCGCAAGCCGCATGGGCCTTAAGGTCGCCTTTGTCGATGCGTCCTCGGCAGGTTCCGTGCTCGGCGACAAAAAGGCTGATATCTTTATCGGCGAGATCAACTCCACGGACGGGGACGTTAGCTCGCTCGGCACCTGCCTGTACGACGCCGCTTCCGTGTTCGGTAGAACCAGCGATGGTGGGTCGCTAAACGTTTCCACCGATACCCTTAACACGTCTACTCTGGGTGTCCAGATGTCCTCGGCCTCGCAGGAGGCGCTTGCTAAGCAGAGCATCACCGCCAACCAAAAGACCTACTCCAACATCAACGAGTGCTTTGAGGCGCTCGAGTCCGGCGAAGTCGACTATGTGATCTGCGACTCCACGGCCGGCGGCTACCTTGCACGCCTGATGAGCGAGGTCTCCTATGTCGGTGCGCTCGAGGCGCCCTCGACGCTTGGTGTTGCGGGCGCCTCGTCCAATGACGAACTGTGCCGTGCCGTGAGCGATGCCCTTGACGCCATCACGGTCGACGGTACGCTCGAGGCAGTCCACTGCGTCTGGTATGGCACGATGCCCTACGACCTCACCACTAAGACAGTATCTGGTGTCAACCTTCAGTCGTCTGGCTCCGCATCCTCCGGCAGCGAGTCCTCCGATTCCAACAATGAGACCGCATCCTCCGAAGACAAATCGTCCAGCCAGGAAGACACCATCACCGACGACGACATTAACAAGCTCAACAGCTAGTTATTGCTAGGGGTGGTGTCTCCTATATCCTAGGAAGGACGCCTCTTCACGGTTTCAACACGCATTGCCGGGCTCCTCCACCAGGGGAGCCCGGCTTTTTCATTTTTATAAAACCAGCAGGTCAAAGCCAATTTCTAGGGCCAAAACAGATGCCTCTGGCGTCCTCCTATAGCGCACTTTGCCACGGAAAAGTGCGAGACTTCGGTATGCGGTATCAAGCAATCGTTATTCGGGTCTTTGGGAATCCACGTGATTAAATGCACGGCAATGGGTACATAGCCAGTACAGTAAGTCCCCGAGGCAGATTGGAGCCACGTATGGATATCAAGGTTTCTGGACGCAAGACGACGGTAACCGATGCTCTGCGTGCGCATGTGGATGAGAAGATCGGCGAGGCGCTCAAGGTTTTCGATATCGAGCCCATGACGGTCGACGTTGTACTTCGCTATGAGAAGAACCCCTCGAACCCCAACCCGGCAATCGTCGAGGTTACGGTTCGTGCCCGCGGTTCGGTGATTCGCGTTGCCGAGCATGGTGCAGATATGTACGCCGCTATTGACCTTTCCGCCGATAAGGTCACCCGCCAGCTGCGCAAGTTCAAGACCAAGGTTGTGGACAACCGCCAGGGCGGTGCCAGCGCCGCGGATGTCGCACCGGTCGAGCGCGTAGAGGATCTGGCCGACCTGCTGCTGCCCGAGGAGGAGGACGACCTGCTCGTCCGCGAGAAGGTCATCGACGTCACCCCGATGACTGAGGAGCAGGCGCTGGTGCAGACCGATCTGCTGGGCCATGACTTCTACGTGTTCGAGAACGCGACGACCGGTCTCATCAATGTGGTGTATCACCGTAAGAATGGTGGATATGGCATCATCAAGCCCCGCATCGAAACACTTGACGAGTAAAATACGTTAACTTGCATGAGTTAACGGTTGGCGGCCATCCCATGCGGGTGGCCGCCTTTTTACGTAAGGAGTCGCTTTGATGGACAAGGCTGCATCCGCCGGTCATTCGAACCGTTGCCGCATCGTCGTCGATACCTGCTGCGACTTTAGCCCCGAGGTCGCCGCGAACCTCGATGTCGATATCCTGGGCTTCCCCTTTATTATCGATGGCGAGGAACGCACGGACGACATCTGGTCGAGCATCACGCCTAAGGAGTTCTACGACCGCATGCGCGCTGGTGCCCGCGTGTCCACCTCGGCTGTGTCGCTCGGTCGCTATATCGAGTTTTTTACCGAGTGTGCCAAAGAGGGCACGCCCACGGTCTACCTGTGCTTTACCTCGGCACTGTCGTCGAGCTACAACTCCGCGTGCCAGGCGGCAGATGCCGTGCGCGCCGAGTATCCCAACTTTGAGCTCTACGTGGTCGACAACGCTCTGCCCTGTGCGACCGGCGCACTCTTGGCGCTCGAGGCCGTGCGCCAGCGTTCGGCGGGACTGACCGCCAAGCAACTGGTCGATTGGGCAAACGAGGCAAAAACCTACGTGCACGGCTACTTTACGCTCGAGAGCTTCGACGCACTGGCTGCTGGCGGCCGCATTCCGCCCGCGGCGGCACAGCTCACGGCAAAGCTCGACGTCAAGCCCGAGCTCTCCTACGACCTGGCCGGCTCGCTGTCGCTGATCGGCGTCAACCGCGGCCGCAAGAAGGCGCTCAAGTCCATCCTCAAGTCGTTCCGCGAGAACTACGTGCCCGACCGCACCATGCCCATCGCCATCATGACGGCCGATGCCGAGAAGGACGGCGACTGGCTCGAAACCGCCATCCGCAAGGAGGAGGGCTGCGCCGACGTCACGATCATTCGCAGCTCCGTGGGTCCCACCATTGGCTCGCATGTGGGCCCCGGCATGGTGGCCTGCGCGTTTTGGGGTAAGAACCGCGCCGACAAGGCGTCGCTTTCTGACCGCATCGCGCGCCGCGTGCGCGGCGAGTAGGCAGGCGCCGCGCCCGTTAGCGTCCGCAGCTCAAACGCTGGCGCCGAGTATTCAACCTGGTAACAACACCCAACCCAAAAGGAAAGGTTTCATGGCAAACAAGCTCTCCGTCGCATTCATCGGCACCGGAATCATGGGTGCCCCCATCGCCGGCCACATCCTGGATGCCGGCTATCCCGTCACGGTCAACAACCGCACCAAGTCCAAGGCCGCCGCGCTTATCGAGCGCGGTGCCGTTTGGGCCGATACGCCGGCCGACGCCGTGGCGAACGCCGATGTCGTCTTTACCATGGTGGGCTATCCCTCCGAGGTCGAGGAGCTCTACCTGGCGGGCGACGGTCTGCTCGCGTGCACTAAGCCCGGCGCGGTCCTGATCGACCTTACCACGAGCTCGCCCGAGCTGGCGCGCGACATTGCCGAGGCCGCCCAGGTTTCCGGCCGCATGGCGTTTGACTGCCCCGTCACCGGCGGTGAGTCGGGAGCTATCGCCGGCACGCTCACGGCTATCGTGGGCGCCACCGAGAACGACATTGCCCCGGTCCGCGATATCCTTTCCACCTTTGCGGCCAACATCTGCTGCTTCGACGGCGCCGGCAAGGGCCAGGCTGCCAAGCTCGCCAACCAGGTGTCGCTGGGCGCCTGCATGGTCGGCATGGCAGACGCCATGGCATTTGCCGAGCTGAGCGGCCTTGACCTGGAGAAGACCCGCCAGATGATCCTGGGCGGTACCGGCAAGTCCGGCGCCATGGAGAGCCTTGCCCCCAAGGCGCTCGACGGCGACTACAAGCCCGGCTTTATGGTCGAGCACTTCATCAAGGACCTGCGCTTGGCGCTCGCCTATGCCGACGATCGCGAGCTTGCGCTGCCCGGTGCCGACGTGGCCTTTACGCTCTACGACATGCTCGACGCCATCGGTGGCGCCAAGCTGGGCACCCAGGCCATCACGGTTCTCTACAAGGAGGAGGCCGACGCCATCGCCGCCGGTCTGGACTGGTCGCAGTATCGCCCCGAGGAGCATGGCGCTCACGAGGAAGGTTGCGGTTGCGGCGAGCACGGCGAGGACCATGAGTGCGGTTGTGGCCATCACCACGGCGAGGACCACGAGTGCTGCGGCGGCCACGGCCATGACGACGGCCACGAGTGCTGCTGCGGCCACCATCACGGGGAGTAGCGCCTATGAGCTGGACGTTCGTGGTGCTTGCGCTGGTGCTCTTTCTCTTTGCGATCTACATCGGCTTTTTGTGCGGACAGTGGGCCTGCGAAAAGCGCGTGATCACCAAGCGCGACTACTGGATTGCCAACTTTGCAGGAGCGGCGGCAGTCGTCCTGCTGACCTGGGTGTTCTCGCTGTTCCCGCTGGTGCAGTTTGCGCCGATCGGCTGGCTCGGCGGTTTTATCGCCGGCCTTAAGATGAGCTTTGGCGAGTCCGTCGGCCCATGGCGCAAGCACGACGAGGTCTTTAACGTCAACAAGGCACACCGCGCCGCCGCCGATGCGGGCGATGCCGAGGAACGCCGCCGTGCGCGTCGCAATGGCGCGGCCGACCGACAGCTCATCTCGGTCACCGGTGACAGCAAGGGTGCTGGCAAGCACGCTAAGAAATAGTAAGAAGAGGTAACTATGGCAGAAAACAAAGACGAACAGCTCACCGACGAGGAGCTGGCACAGCTTCAGCTGGCAGAGGAAAACGAGAACGCCGTCGACCGCCTGGTCAAGGAGCTCGGCTGCCCCACGCGCCGCATCCGCCAGTTTGCCGCCCGCGTGCTGCACCTGCTTGCCGAGCGCGATCCGCAGCGCGTCGTGCCCTGCGTGCCCGCGCTGATCGAGGCGCTCGACCGCCCCGAGGCTCAGACCCGCTGGGAGGCCCTCGATGCCCTGACGGCGCTCGTCACCACCTGCCCCGAGCAGCTGGGCGATGCCTTTGAGGGCGCCGAGACTGCACTGTTCGACGAGATCTCCTCTACGCTGCGCTATGCCGCCTTCCGCCTGCTGTGCGTGTGGGGTGCCACGAGCGTCGAGCGTTCGCGCGAGGCTTGGCCCATCCTGGACGAGGCCATCCAGTGCTACCACGGCGACCTTGAGTATCGCGACATGCTCGGTTGTCTGTACGAGTTTTGCCAGGGCGAGATCGACGCCGAGGTTGCCGAGAAGCTCGCGCTGCGCCTTAAGTTCGATGCCGAGAACGGTAAGGGCAGCTATCTCAAGGCCCGTTCGAGCGAGATTTGCGAAATGCTTGTTAAACGTTTTGGCCTGGATCTCTCCAAAAAGAAGAAGCGTGCTAGCGTAAAAAAATCTGACGACGCCGAAGACGAGGAGTAACAGATTATGGCGCACGATGTAGTCCTGATTCCCGGTGATGGCATCGGTCCCGAGATTACGCAGGCCATGCGCCGCGTGGTCGAGGCCACTGGTGTCCAGATCAACTGGAACGTCCAAGAGGCCGGCGCCGGCGTCATGGACGAGTTTGGCACGCCGCTGCCCCAGCACGTCCTCGATGCGGTCGAGCAGACCAAGGTTGCCATCAAGGGCCCCATCACCACGCCGGTCGGCACGGGTTTCCGCAGCGTCAACGTGGCCCTGCGCAAGCACTTTGACCTGTACGCCTGCGTGCGCCCCTGCCTGTCGCAGCCGGGCGACGGATCGCGCTTCCGCGACGTCGACCTGGTCATCGTGCGCGAGAACACCGAGGACCTCTACGCCGGCATCGAGTTCGATGAGGGCGCTGCCGAGGTCGAGGAGCTCTCGCAGCTTGTTGAGCGTTCGGGCCAAAAGACCTTCGCCGCCGATTCCGCGATCTCGATCAAGCCCATCTCTATCGCCAAGAGCCGCCGTATTGTGGAGTACGCCTTTGAGTATGCCCGCCGCTGCGGCCGCAAAAAGGTGACGGCCGTGCATAAGGCCAACATCATGAAGCTGACCGACGGCCTGTTCCTGCGCGTTGCGCGCGAGGTGTCCGCCAACTATCCCGATATCGAGTTCAACGACAAGATCGTCGACGCCACCTGCATGGGCCTGGTCCAGAACCCCAACGACTTCGATGTCCTGGTGCTGCCCAACCTGTACGGCGACATCGTGAGCGACCTGTGCGCCGGCCTGGTGGGCGGCTTAGGCATGGCCCCCGGCTCCAACATCGGTGCCGACTGCGCCATCTTCGAGGCGACGCACGGCTCCGCGCCCGATATCGCTGGCCAGGATATCGCTAACCCCACGGCCGAGATTCTGTCTGCGGCTATGATGCTCGATCATCTGGGCGAGAACGATGCAGCCAATCGCATTCGTGCCGCCGTCTCTGCCACGCTCGACGAGGGCGAGCAAGTTACCGGTGACGTGCGTCGTGCCCAGACCGGCTCCGTTGAGGGCGCTGTGGGCACGCAGGCCTTTGCCGATGCCGTTATCGCGCACCTGGCCTAAGGTATGCACGCTGCAAACGCCTAAATAGTACTTAAGTGTTTGCGTATAACCTAAGAATCAATACGCCCGGCGCCTCGTCGGGCGTATTCTATTGGGGACTATGTTTCCTAACAAGGAGTAATTGATATGGGTCTGATTCAAAAGAAGGACGAGAAGGACGAGATCGACGGCATCCAGATCATCGAGCGCGGCGAAGGCCCCGACGGTGATGGGGACGAGAAGATCGACCTGGTCGCCGGCACGTCTGCCGAACATATTGCCGCCGGCACGACCACCGAGGAGGAGGATGCTCGCCTGGAGGCAAAGATCGCCGCGGACGCCGCCGACGAGAACCTCATGCCTGAGGAGCAGGACGAGGACGACTCCGATGCGGACGACCATGCATCCAAGCACAAGAAGACGATGATCGCCGCCTTCGTGGTTGCAGTCGTGATCGCTGCGGTGGTCGGCTTCTTTATTGGCAATGGCGGCTTTGGCGGCAAGGGTGTCGGCTCGGCGACCCTCACCGAGGACCAGCTCGATTCGACCGTGGCAAGCTATAGCTACAACGGCAAGAAGAGCGACATCACCGCGCGCGAGGCCATCGAGAGCCAGTACAGCCTCGACACTGTCAAGGATAGCGATGGCAACTACACCGCTCCGTCCGCCGACGTTATCCTGTCCTACGTGCGCAACCAGATTCTGCTGGACGCTGCCGAGGACGAGGGCATTACCGTTTCTTCCAAGGAAATGAAGCAGTACGCCGAGGATTCCATCGGCACCTCCGACTACAAGACCATGGCCACGCAGTACGGCGTGTCCAAGGACCAGGCCAAGCAGATCGTCCGTCAGTCCGCGACGCTGCAGAAGCTCTACAAGAAGAAGGTGGGCGATAGCTCCGCAAGCATGCCGACCGCCCCGGCCGAGCCTGCTGACGGCAACGAGGAGACCGCGAGCAAGGACTACGCCGACTACATCATCAACCTTGCCGGCGATGAGTGGGATAGCTCAAAGGGCACCTGGAAGGACGCCGACAGCACCTATGCTAAGGCGTTCGCCGACGATGCCTTTACGGCCGATAGCGCCACCTACAAGCAGGCCATGACCGCCTATTACACCGCCTACCAGCAGTACTCTTCGCAGGCTTCGAGCGCCAGCTCCAAGTGGACCGAGTATGCTAACGGTCTCTACGCCAAGGCCAACATCAGCATCTACGGCCTGTTTGCGTAGGATCTGCCTGAGCTTTCGAGCGCGAAGTCGAAATATCTGATTGAGCCCGCTAGAACGCATCGTTCTGGCGGGCTTTTTGCGTTGAGGGCGTGATTGGCGGCTTAATTATGGCTATTCATCTTTAAGCCCAAAGAGGCTATCGGCTTCATCGTCAGGTATGTATTCCAGAACATCGCCCGGTTGGCAGTCGAGTGCCCGGCATATCGCGTCAAGAGTTGAAAAGCGCACGGCAGAAACCTTGCCCGTCTTGATACGCGACATATTGACCTGGGAGATACCCACGCGTTCCGCAAGCTCTTTGGATGAAATCTTGCGTTCGGCAAGCATGCGGTCGAGCCGCAGAATAATCATGGATTCCCCCTAGAGCAACTCGTCATCTTGTTTTTGCAGGATATACCCGTAGCGGAAGATGCTGGCAATCAGGCAAATAATCAGGCCCGCAAAGAGCATGGAGGGCTCGAATAACTGGCCGGCGAACGCATCCGTAAAGCTGCCGCCAAATCCTAAGAGTATCATTCCCGTGATTACGGCACCAAGAAGCCTCACGGCAACGCCGCCGATAAGGAATAAATGTCCTACTCGACGAAGTGTCTGGTTACATTCAAGGTCAAAGGGCCTGCCTTCCTTTTCAATGTTTAAGAAAAGCCTGCGCACGCTTAGCGCGATGGTAAGCGCGAGGCATGTCATCAAGAGGCTCCCTATGGCAGTGTGACCATCGTGTGCGACGAGCATAAGTGGGGTCTGCGCATCGGTACCGACGATAGCCAGGCACGGCCCTTCGCCGCCTTGAAGTTCTACGGATTGGAGACACGACCCTTGGGAGAGGCTAGGCAATATGAGTAGAAGTTCGATTGCAATGACTGCGAGGAGTCCCAGAGCGAGCGCCACGGTGGTGCAGATTGTGGCCCATTTGCAGATGCGAGTGAGCTTCCTCAGATCGGCTATTGCCTGTTCACGGTCGATGGCTTCATTCGATTTGGATACGTTCCAGCGGATCATAGCTCCTCCAACCAATGTCTTGGATGATACTTGTATCTTATATCATATTTAATGATAAACGATAAACAGTTACAGATTAGAGTAAGTAATGTTTGTGAGACGAATAGCGAGAGCTATGGCTCATTTTGGGTGTCGGAGTTTGGCGCGCGGGGGATGAGGACAAATGTCAAAACTTCCCTTGATCGCGCAAGCGCTCCATTGTGTTTCCCTAATTCATCTGGGAAAACGACTGCAAACGATTGCAAGTAACCGGTGAACGGTCGAAAACTACCGTTCACCGATAATCTCAAAACTGGTTCTAACTGGTATTAAGTCAAAAAGACCAATTCACATATCTTTACAATGACCTGCAATTTTTCTACACGCTATTTTTAGCCGCCCTGCGTTGTTTAGACACAGGAAAAGATCCGATCTTTTGCCAAAGCATTTCGGAACGGTTTCAAAACCGCAGGTAGAAGTGTTAACGACCGGTAAACGGTCGATTTATCACCGTGAGCGGTGCAAAAACGTTTTACCGTATGAATCAACGAAAGCGACCTCTTCTGGGGTGATATAGTGACAACAACACGTCACGTGGTTACTACCAGTTTAGAAACCACTGGTCTTCAAAGTACGCTTTCTAAGAAGCTTTAAGGGCGAGCGCCCGCTGGCTTCCGAAAATCATCGGACTCAGATCGTACACACCTTCGGAAGGGAAATTTGAATGGTTGGCTTTATTCTTACCGGTCATGGACAGTTCGCACCCGGCCTTGCAAGCGCTATCGCTATGGTTGCCGGCGACCAGCCTGCTTTTACCGTCGTTCCTTTTGAGGGCGACCAGGCCGCATCCTACGGTGAGGATCTCCGCGCCGCTATTACCGCCATGCGCGAGGAGTGCGATGGCGTGCTCGTCTTTACCGACTTGCTCGGTGGTACCCCGTTCAACCAGTCGATGATGATTGCCCAGGATGTCGACAACGTCGAGGTTCTGACTGGCACCAACCTTCCCATGGTTATTGAGCTTCTGTTCCTCCGCGGCAATGCCACGCTCGCCGAGCTTGGCGAGCAGGCCGTGACCGTTGGCCAGACGGGCATCACCGCCCAGACGGTCGCATCCGTTGCCGGCTCCGACGAAGAGGATATCTTCGGCGACGAGGACGGCATCTAATGGCCGATTTCGGAGCCAACGTCCTGAGCTCCTCGGTCGCCCTTTTAGGCCTGCTTGTCATCATGGGCTTGATTTACACCATCTGGTCTCAGATCAACATGAAGAAGAAGCAGAAGTACTTCAAGGAGCTGCACACCGAGCTCAAGCCGGGTCAGGAGGTTCTTTTCGCCGGCGGTATCTACGGAACCGTCAAAGGCATCGAAGGCGAGAAGGTCCAGATCAAAGTCCGATCCGGTGCCGTCGTAGATGTTTCGCGTTACGCGATTCAGGAGATCAAGTAACTGTCGTCAGCAAATAACGAAAGGAAGCTGATCAACATGGCAGAACCCAACATTCTTCTTACCCGCATCGATAACCGACTGGTCCATGGTCAGGTCGCTACCCAGTGGAACTCCACCCTGGGTTCCAACCTCATCCTCGTCGCCAACGACGACGTGTCGACCAACACCATGCGCCAGAACCTCATGAAGATGGCCGCTCCCGCCGGCGTCGCTACGCGTTTCTTCTCTCTGCAGAAGACCATCGACGTCATTGGCAAGGCGAGCCCGCGCCAGAAGATCTTCATCGTGGCCGAAACACCGGAAGACGTGCTTACGCTCGTCAAGGGCGGTGTGCCTATAAAGAAGGTAAACATCGGCAACATGCACATGTCGGAAGGAAAGCGCCAAGTCGCCACCTCCGTCGCAGTTAACGACGAGGATGTCGCTGCGTTTAAAGAGCTGCAGGAATTGGGGGTGGAGTTGGAGATCAGGCGCGTTCCGAGCACGCCTGTTGAGGACACGAGCAAGCTCTTCTCGTAATCCTCGTGATCCACGTTGTCAGGAGTGAAACCCTGACGTTCTGTACGTGATATCCAAAGTGCGTACATTCATTTTGAAAGGAGGAGCAAGATGGAATACTCGATCATCCAGATCGCTCTGGTCTTCGTCGTCACGTTCATCGCGGCAATCGACCAGTTTGACTTCCTCGAGTCTCTCTATCAGCCCATCGTCACCGGCGCCGTCATCGGTCTTATCCTTGGCGACCTCAACACCGGTCTTCTCGTGGGTGGTACCTATCAGCTCATGACGATCGGCAACATGCCGATCGGAGGCGCTCAGCCGCCTAACGCCGTCATCGGCGGCATCATGGCAGCCATTCTCGCTATCGCCACGGGCCTCGAGCCCAACGCGGCAGTCGGCCTCGCCATTCCGTTCGCTCTGCTTGGCCAGCTTGGCGTTACCCTGGTCTTCACGCTTATGTCCCCGCTTATGTCCACGGCCGATAACATGGCTCACAACGCGGACACCAAGGGCATCGAGCGCCTGAACTACTTCGCCATGGCTCTGCTTGGCCTGATCTTCGCTGTCGTCGTCACCCTGTTCTTCATCGCTGGCGCTACCATCGGTCAGACCATCGCTTCCGCCATCCCGACCTGGCTGCAGACCGGTCTCTCCGCTGCAGGCGGCATGATGCGCTTCGTCGGCTTCGCCGTCCTGCTCAAGGTTATGATGAACCGCGATATGTGGGGCTTCTTCCTCATGGGCTTTGGCCTCGCGCTCATCACCGTTGCCAACGATTCTCTGGCAACCCCTGCTCTGCTCATCCTCGCTCTCATCGGCTTCGGCATCGCTTTCTGGGACTTCCAGCAGCAGACCGAGCTGAAGGGTGCAGTTGTTTCTGACGGAGGTGACTTCGAAGATGGCATCTAATGAGTATGTGATCCCGGAGCACTACGAGGATCTCACTCCTGCTCCGCAGCTCGACCAGAAGACCCTCAACAAGATGGCTTGGCGCTCCTGCTTCCTGCAGGCATCGTTCAACTACGAGCGCATGCAGGCCGCTGGCTGGCTCTACTCCATCATCCCCGGTCTGGAGAAGATCCACACCAACAAGAACGACCTCGCGGCTTCCATGAGCCACAACCTGGAGTTCTTCAACACCCACCCGTTCCTTGTCACCTTTGTTATGGGCATCGTGCTTTCGCTCGAGCAGAACAAGGTTGACATCCCCACGATCCGCGCCGTCCGCGTCGCCGCAATGGGCCCGCTCGGTGGTATCGGTGACGCCCTGTTCTGGCTGACGCTCGTGCCTATCACGGCCGGCATCACCTCCAACATGGCCATCAACGGCAACGCCGCTGCACCGATCATCTTCCTGGTGATCTTCAACGTCGTCCAGTTCGCTCTGCGCTTCTGGCTCATGAACTGGTCCTACAAGCTTGGCACCAGCGCTATTGACGCTCTGACTGCCAACATGCAGGCCTTCACGCGTGCCGCTTCCATCATGGGCGTCTTCGTCGTCGGTTGCCTGGTCGTCACCATGGGTGGCACCCAGATCAACCTCCAGATCCCCAACGGCACCACCCGTGGTCTCTCCGCTACTACCGTGATCGTCTCCGAGAAGGAGGCCGAGAACTTCACCGGTATGGAGGGCATCGATACCGAGACCGCTGAGGCCGGTACCATCGCCATGACCGATAAGGACGGCAACGCCCTTACCGCTTCCGATGCCGACGGCAACGCTGTCGAGTGCGGCGTCACCGATCTGGGCAACGGCATGGAGTCCGTTACCTACGGCACCGTCACCGAGGATCCGGTCAACTTCTCTGTTGCCGACACCCTCAACACCATCGTCCCGAAGCTCGTCCCGCTTATGCTTACGCTGCTGCTTTACTACATGTTCGCTAAGCACAGCTGGACCCCGACCAAGGGCATTCTCCTGCTCTTTGTCCTTGGCATCCTGGGCGCTGGCCCGCTTGGTCTCTGGCCGAGCATCTGGTAAGGCTCTAGCTTGAGGGGTGTGTCCCTACGCGGCTCACACCCCGACCCCTTAAGCCATGTGTATGTTAAAAGCCGCGTGCTCGAAAGAGCGCGCGGCTTTTGTTTTCTTGATGATTCGGGTGTTGCGGACTGATAATGCTTAACACCCTAGGTAGTTAGCCGAATTCGAGCAAAAGGGAGGATAGGATGGCGATCGGAGCGCGTAAGCAACCGCTGTACGATCAGCTGGTCGATATTCTGACCGAAAAGATTGACCATGAATATCGCGCCGGTGACATGATTCCTTCCGAGCGCGAACTTTCGGAGCGCTATGGTCTCTCGCGCACTACGGTGCGTCTGGCTCTGCAGGAGCTGGAGCGTTTGGGACTGGTGGTTCGGCAGCACGGTCGCGGCACCTTTGTGACCGACCGTTCGGCAAAAGCAACCAACCTTATGCAGTCCTACAGCTTTACTGAGCAGATGCGTGCGATGGGTCGCGATCCAGAGACTACGATTCTCGAGTTTTGCGAGATGGAGGCCGATAAGAATCTGGCCGAGCATATGGGATTGCGTATCGGCGATCGCATTTTTAAGCTCAAGCGCCTTCGTTCTGCCGACAACATGCCCATGATGGTCGAACGCAGCTATCTACCGGTTCGTCAATTTCTGTCCCTAAAGCGACCGCTGCTGGAGCGTAAGCCGCTTTACGATGTGATCGAGCAAGACTTTCAGCAAAAGATACGCGTGGCCGAAGAGGAGTTCTATGCGAGCATAGCTCGTCCCACCGATGCCCACCTTTTGGGAATTGGCGAGGGCTCGCCTGTGCTCGATTTGGTCAGGACTACGTATAACGAGTCAAACGAGGTTGTGGAGTACACACTCTCGGTTGCTCGTGCCGATCAGTTTAAATACAAGGTTTACCACCAGCGCAGTAACTAGTGCTCGCATCGTTTCCATATGGTGATTCTTTGCATTTAACTGGTTACTACCAGATAACCAACCGAAGTGTATAATTGCACGTCAGAGGATTACTTCTAGAGAGAGGTATTAGAAATGTTCGAGAAGAGTGTCGAGGAGCTCACCGAGCTCGGCGCCCAGATCACCACGGCCGAGATTGCTCAGCAGCCCGAGCTTTGGCGTGATACGCTCAACATCTATCGCGAGAACAAGGAGGCCATCGAGGCCTTCCTGGCTGAGGCTCGCGCTATGGGCGAGGGTCGTCTGTCCGTTGTCTTCACCGGTGCCGGTACGTCCGACTACGTTGGCGATACCTGCGCCCCGTACCTGCGTCACGCTGGCAACACTGATCTCTACGACTTTAAGCCCATCGCCACGACCGACATCGTGAGCGCCCCGCGCGACTTCCTGCGCGCCGAGGATCCCACGCTCGTGGTTTCCTTTGCCCGCTCTGGCAACAGCCCCGAGAGCCTTGCCGCCGTTGCCGTTGCCAAGGAGCTCGTCCACAACGTCAAGTTCCTCAACATCACCTGCGCTCCCGAGGGCAAGCTCGCCGTCGAGTCTGCCGATGATCCCAACGCGCTGACGCTGCTCATTCCGCGCGCCAACGACAAGGGCTTCGCCATGACCGGTTCCTACACCTGCATGACCCTGCTCTCCACCCTTATTTTCGACACTGCCTCTGACGAGCAGAAGGCCGAGTGGGTCGAGACGATTGCCAAGATGGGCGAGGAGGTCATCTCCCGTGAGCCTGAGATCGCCGATTACCTGGCTGGCGACTTCAACCGCGTGACCTACTTGGGTTCTGGCTCCTTCGGTGGCCTTGCCCAGGAGAGCCAGCTCAAGATCCTCGAGCTCGCTCACGGTCTGGTCGCTACTTCCTACGACACCTCCATGGGCTATCGTCACGGACCTAAGTCCTTCGTCGACGATAAGACGCTCGTCTTCGTGTTCGTCAACAACGACGCCTACACCCGTCAGTACGACATCGACATCCTCAACGAGATCGGTGGCGACAAGATCGCTCAGCACACCGTTGCCGTTCAGCAGGATGGCGCTACCGTCTACGAGGGCGAGTCCTTCACCTTTAAGGGCTACGAGGCGCTTCCCGAGGGCTACCTCGCTCTGCCGTTCGTGATGTTTGCCCAGGCCATCAGCCTGCTCAACTCCGTGCGCGTGGGCAACACGCCCGATACGCCGAGCCCCACCGGCACGGTCAACCGCGTGGTCAAGGGTGTGACGATTCACCCCTTCACCGCTTAATCGCGTCCCCCTGTAAGGGCGCCCGTCCGCTCATAACGGCGGGCGGGCGCTTTTTGTTTTTACATGGACCGGGTATAAGCATTACCACAGTCAACTGCTTTAGAAGCAAGGAGTGCATATGAGCACGTACGCAATTAAGGCTGACAAGTTCTTCTTGCCGGCAGGCCCGCAACTGGGCGGCTATCTTATGGTCGAGGATGGCGTTTTTGGCGCCTGGCAGGCCGACGAGCCCTCTTGCGAGATTAAGGACTACACGGGATCGTGGATCGCACCGGGTATGGTCGATACTCACATCCATGGCTTCTATAACCACTCGACTACCGATAACGATCCCGAGGGCATTGATATAAGCTCGACCGAGCTCGCCCGTCGCGGTACCACCAGCTGGCTGCCCACGACGTTCACCGATGGCGTCGAGCAGATCAAGGATGCCTGCGCCGCCATCGCCCAGGCGGACGAGGGTCGCGGCCCCGACTTCTGCGGTGCTCGCATTCAGGGCATCTACCTGGAGGGCCCCTTCTTTACCATGAAGCACGTGGGCGCGCAGAACCCCGCTTATCTTATCGATCCCTCCGAGGAGGTCTTCGATCAGTGGCAGGAGGCTGCGGGCGGTCGCATCGTTAAGAGCGCCATGGCGGCCGAGCGCGACGGTGCCGCTGCTTATGCGGCTGCTCTGAACGCCAAGGGTGTGGTGACCAGCATCGGTCACTCCGACGCCACCTACGATGAGTGCATCGCCGCCATCAACGCCGGTGCCAGCTGCTTTACGCATACCTATAACGGCCAGCGCGGGCTGCATCACCGTGAGCCCGGTGTCGTGGGCGCTGCCATGTCCACGCCCGAGACCTACGCCGAGATCATCTGTGACGGCAAGCACGTTAACCCTGCCGCCATCAAGGCGCTGCTGCAGGCAAAGGGCTGGCAGCACACGGTGCTCATCACCGACTGCCTGGGTTGCGGCGGCATGCCCGAGGGCAGCTACACCAGTGGTGGCATGGACGTCATCATGAAGGACAACCTGTGCTGGCTCGCCGACGGC